>Ga0156517_1347_pt2 | contig 15367 bp, 15 predicted proteins | sample RifOxyB3_FD_111912 | JGI IMG/M metagenome (GOLD analysis project Ga0156517, IMG submission 111912) | Deltaproteobacteria bacterium RIFOXYB12_FULL_58_9 | reverse complement strand
ACCGCAAGAAATTCGACCATCCGCTTCTTCGGCTTTTCCAGGCCGTAGTGGTCGGCGTCGAGGATCTCTCGGACTTCTTTCAGATCGATCTTGTCGATGGAGCTCTTGCCCCACGGCAAATCGCAGAGCCACTCTACGTACGTGCGAGCAACCGTGTATTCTGCCTGCGAGGGGCTCATATTGCGCAACCGGCGCAACTCTTTGCGTGCCGCCTTCTCAGCCTCGTCGGGCAGCTGCGCCTCGTTGACACGTGCCTCGAGCTCCGCGAGGTCATCGTCAGTGTCCTCGCCCTCTCCCAATTCATCCTTGATCGCTTTGAGCTGTTGTCGCAGGTAGTACTCTCGCTGAGTCTTCGACATCTCGCCTTTGACCTGCGAGCTGATCTTATTCGACAACTTGAGCACCTCGAGCTGTCGCGACAAGAGCTCAAGGACTCGGCGCATCCTCTGCACCAGGTCGAAGGTTTCGAGAACGGACTGTTTCTCGTCAACCGATGCCTCCACATTCGAAGCAATCAGATCGGCGAGCACCCCTGCATCATCAACACGCTCGAGCAACTCGGCAGCCGAAGGCGGCAACTCGGGAATGAGGCGGAGCACCTCTCGAGCCGTCTTCTTCAGGCTCATGGTCAGCGCTTCAACCTCCACGACATTGGTGCTCGAATCATCGACAGCATGAATGCGGGCTTTCAGATACGGGAGGCTCTGTGAGTACTCGGTGAGGCGCACCCGCGATAGACCTTGCACGACAACAGAGAAGTTGTCCTTGGAGGCTTTCACCAACTTAACCAAACGCGCAGCACATCCCAATCCGTAAAGGTCGGCGGGCACTGGATCATCCACGTCGGGATCGCGCTGCGCAACCACCGCGACAAGGCCGTTATCCTTGATGCTCTCCTCAACCAGTCTTACGGTTTTCGGCCGTCCTATCCCCAACGGTACGATCGACCCCGGGAACAAGACCGTATTGCGTAGAGTCAGCACAGGCAGTTCCTCAGGGATAACGATCATGTTGTCACCCTCGGTGGTGCGAGCCAGCGCTTGCTCCAGATTGCCGAGACCCTCCACTTGCTCTTCATCGTCTTTTTTTTTCTCATCAGACATATCAGTCCCGTCACAATCCTCGCCGCACGGGGCTGTGTGCAGCGTCATCTCCCCGCTTTTGTCTTGCAGCTTGCTGCAGGATCATCCCGAGCGCAAGGGGCAAAATAGATTGCAGATGGTTCCTGGCAAAACGTAGTAGGCCTAGAGCAGCGGGCGCAGGCCAAGGTCAGCCCGCTCATACCTCTTGGCGCATTTAGGACAGACGAGCGACTCGGGTAGTTTTTCGCCACAGGCGCAGATCCACCCAATACGTCGGGCCGGGTTGCCAACCATCAAAGCATGCGCCGGCACATCGCGAATGACTACGGTCCCGGCACCGATCATCGCGTGCGACCCGATTGTATTTCCGGCGACGATTGTCGCATTGGCACCAATGCTCGCACCGTAGCAAACATGTGTTTTTGCATAGTCTGCTGGATCGGTCGGATGCGCCACTCGCGGACGTAGGTCGTTGGTGAATGTCGCGTTCGGTCCAACAAAAACATAATCCTCGCACGTCACACCCGTCCAAACCTGCACACCGTTCTTGATGGTCACGTGATTGCCTAGGACGACCTCTGGCTCAACAAAAACACACTCGCCGATGTTGCAATCACACCCAATCACCGCCCCCTTCAACACATGCGCGAATGCCCAAATCCGAGTTCGAGGACCTATTTCGGTCGAGTCTGCTAGGCCTTTTGGGTGGACAAAATATGGCAGCGACTTCCCTGCCGTGGCCGCACGATTCTTGCTGACGGTGCGGCGGTTGAGACTCTTCTTGGCGGGCCTTCCACGGTCGGTGCTCATTTTCTTGTTTGTCCCCGTCGACATGCCCGAGCCCTTCGGAACCGTCCTCGCCTTCGATCTCAATGCCTTGGTTGTCTTTTTCTTCAATGCTTTCGCCATGTCTTGTTTTCGCACTCCCCGAGAAAGTTGAGATTCAATGATGCCAGTCGCGAATTACGGCCAGTCCCCCCCAGGCGCAATACACACGAACGTCACTTCCGATTGACCTGAGGCCAAGTTTCTGTTTAGCGTCGCGCCGTTTTTGGGAGTTGTTGGATCAACCAACGAGAGTTCAGACGGCCATGACAAAGTGGCAACCCGGAGCAGAACATGCGGTTGGATGAGCTTTTCGCAACGCCGAGCCCCAAGGCAAACAAGGTGCCGGCGAAGACCCTCGATGAGGATCTCATCGATGATGTGGAAGAGGAAGACGTCGAGGAAGAGGAAGAAGAAAGCGAGGACTTCAACGGCTTCGACGACAATGACGACTTCGGCTTCGACGACAGCGGGCTCGTTGAGGTCGACGAAGTAGAGTCGGAAGAAGAGGAAGAGGAAGAAGAGGAGGAGGAATTCGAAGAGGAACTCCTCGACGGTGACCTCGAGTATGGTTACGAAGAGGACGACGACCTCTAGAGAACGTCACCCTCCGAGGTGAGCCCGAATCTCCCGCGCCCGTGCGAGGATGTCTTGAACAGGAACATCGTTGCCCGGTGACATAGTTTGCCCGAGCAGCAAGTCGAGTGTGCGATCCCGGCCCTGAGCCTCAGCGAGGGCCGCGAGGGCAACACTGATGTGCTTGGGGGCCATAGCGCCGCCATCAGCAGCCATTTCCATGCTCGCCACCACCAAGTTCAGTGCCGCGCGATCGTGCACCACCAGACACTCCCGCTGATTGATAACCTCAAGCGCCTCGAGGAATCTGGCGAGGTTCTGAATGTTGTGGCGAGCGGGCTCTGCCCGAAGGGGTGAATAGAGTTCGAGGATTTCCGCGAGCGTGTTGCGCTGCATGAGGAATGTTCTTTTGTCGGTGGCTCGCATCCAAGTGAACCCTGGCCCGAACACAAAGCCCTCGACGAGCCGGTGGGCCTCACCCAGCACTTCATTCCATCGGCCGGGAGGCAAAGCGTGCAGCCGTCTTTCGACAACCAGAATGCCGTCGCGCAACTCGAACAGGCGAGCGCGTAGTTCGCGCGACGTCATCAACTCGACATTGTCTTCGCCGTCGTCGACCTCTCCTGAAGCAGCGGGAAGACTGGAATAGACACCACCAAGCACTGCGCCCACAGCGCTACGCACGTGTCCGAGATGGTCTTGCAGGAAACCCACGAGTTCCCATCCGTCGGTAAGACGCAACACGTGTCCCAGGCGCTTGCGGAAACCGTCGACCTCACCCGCCAACACAAAGGCCATTGCCCACGCCGTCTCAGCAATTCGCTTGACCAGACCCTCGAGTGCCACGCCCGGCGGCTCGACCTGATTTGTCGAATCGTCACAGCTCAAATTGATCGCAATCGCATCATCAGAGAGCGGACCGAATGCACCCGGGGTCTCGGAGTCGTGCTGCTTTTCGAACGCCTCCACCAAGGGCTGCATCAGTTGTCTGAGATCTTCGAGTTGTAGCCACATGGCAGCGACGCGCTCTTCCGTTTCTGCCCACAACTCACTGGGGGACTTCTCGGAGACGGCACGCTCAATGGCGCTGAAATCGATCTCATTGAGTCTGATCAGGCACTCAAAGGCGGCGTGAGCGATTGCCTCCCCCCAACGCTGGGCAAGCTCATCCCCAGCGGCACGAATTCGCCGCATCAGCCTTTCTGGATCAATTGTTACGCTGGTCGTCATCGACTAAGAAGAACCTACCCCATTTGCGGGTGCAAAACTGACATTGATCATTAGAATACACGCTGTTGTCGATTTCCCGCCAGAATTTGGACGTTCACGGCGGTTTAAAATGTGGGCGCCACTGCGCCAGCACCCGGCTCGGCCCAACAGGCATGGATCGACCACCGGTTTGGGTTTATCCCGCCAGTTGAGCTAGAAAGGACTGACAATGACCGTCACCACTTCAGACCCGATCGAAACGGCTCTGCGCAGCGCCCTGCGAGAAATGGGATCGGTTCTCGTTGCTCTCTCGGGCGGCGTCGACTCGTCCGTTGTCGCAGCCGTTGCCGCACAGGAGCTCGGCACCCACGCCGCCGCGGCAACCGGCGTATCCGCGAGCCTCCGGTCAGAGGAGTTCGCGAGCATCCGCCGGTTCTGCGCCGACAATGGCCTTGTCCATCTCACCGTCACAACCGACGAGCTGTCGGTCCCAGGATATGTCGAGAACTCTCCTGAGCGTTGCTATTTCTGCAAGAATGAATTGTTTGGCCGCTTGGCAAAGCTCGCCGTCGAAAACGGCAATGCCTATGTTGTCGATGGCACCACCGCCGAAGATCTTCACGGCCATCGCCCCGGCAAGCGAGCAGCAGATGAAAACAGGGTACGCTCCCCACTGGTGGATGTTGGTGCCACAAAGAACGACGTGCGCGCCATTGCCCGGCGGCTCAATTTGGCAGTGGCCGAGCGTCCTGCCTCCCCGTGTCTGAGCTCGCGCATCGCCTATGGAGTCAACGTCACCGTCGAGCGACTAACCCGCGTGGGCCGCGCCGAGGCCGTATTGCGAGCCTTAGGCTTCTCGGATTTGCGTGTGCGCCTGCATGACAACATCGCCCGCATCGAAGTGCCCAAGACTGAATTGGCCAAGGCCGTTGCCAATGCGGCGCAAATTCACGCCGATCTCAAAGATCTCGGATTCATCTATGTCACCCTCGACCTCGGAGGACTAAGATCCGGTAGCCTGCTCGAGGTGTTACCAACCCAGCCCACAGGATCATCACCGCTAACCACCACGAGCTCCACATGACTCCCGAAAGGCTGCGCGATCTACTTGCCGCGGTTGCAAGTGGCCACACTTCACCCGATTCCGCTCTGAAAGAACTGCGCCATCTGCCATTCGAAGATCTCGGTTTCGCTCGGGTCGACCATCATCGGACACTGCGTCAGGGCGTCGCGGAGGTGATCTACGGCGAAGGCAAGACTCCTGAGCAGGTGGCGGGCATCGCCAAGTCACTGCTGCACCACGGTGCCAATGTATTGGTGACCAGAACCAACCAAGCGGCCGCAGTTGCCGTTGCCCAGATTGCCCAAGACGCAGAATTCAATCCAACGGCCAAAACGATCACAGTGGTCCGCAACCAACCCGAGATCCTCGGCGCAGTCGCGGTTGTCTGTGCCGGCACCAGTGATTTGCCGGTCGTCGAGGAGGCCTCCATCACCGCCACCATGTTGGGGGCCGAAGTCCATCGCGTCACCGACGTGGGCGTCGCGGGCTTGCACAGATTGCTCGACGCAAAGAAGGTCCTCGATGAAGTTGACGTGGCTATCGTCGTCGCGGGCATGGAGGGTGCCCTTCCCTCCGTGGTGGGCGGCATGATCGCCACGCCAGTGATCGCTGTCCCGACCTCCGTTGGCTATGGCGCGAGTTTTGGTGGCATCGCCGCCCTACTCGGCATGTTGAGTTCCTGCGCATCTGGCGTCACAGTCGTCAACATCGACAACGGTTTTGGTGCCGCCGCCGCCGCCCATCGCATCCTTAGATTCCAAGCAAGACGGAAAACGTGACCACATAGTGTCACGCTCTCGTGCCAATGGCCGATGGATAGGCTACGGGCAGGTTCCGTCGATCTCGATGTCGGAAGGAGTGCGAGCGATAATCACCCACACAGGGCGCGCTGCGAGTACTTGGCGCAGATTACCTATCGCGCGCGCCGTCCTTCTTACGCAATAACCATAGTGGGGCATCGAACTCTGCGTCTGGCATTTCATGGATTTGGCACAAGCTCGACACTTCCCGTCGGGGCAAACCTTGGGATCGTCAGGATCCAGTTTGGGGCACTGCGGATCCTTCGGGCAATCTTCATCCGTGCTGCAAGCCAGGACGCCACTGTTTTGACTGCGTTGCCAATCGGCAAAGGCGAGCGGGTCGAACTCAGGTTTTGCATCCCGTGAGATGAAAGCAATCTTGACCGGCGGGCTGTCGCCACGCTCGTAGCGACCGTAGTCGTCACCGACCCACTGGCCAAAGATGAGATAGGACGACTCCTCAATACAACGCGGGTCGTCGTAGCAGGTGCGCTCACAGCAATATTCAGCAGGGTTGTCGGGGATGTAACCCATCAAACCGCAGGCGGCCATTTCCTCTTCGGTGAAGGGGAAACAGAACGGCCGAACGCTCGCCTCGTCGCAGGCTGGATACGCAGGCGCGACGTCCATGCCCTCCTCGCAGCGCAGGGGAAGGGGCGCTTCTGTCGATTGCATCGAGCAACCGTTGCGTTCCATGTCGCCGTTTTGGTTGACGTCGCACTGAGTCAGGGTGCTTGCTGGCGCAATGTTATTCATGCACACCAGCGCACCCTCCAGTTTCTCGAGGAAGACGTTCTTGGTGTCGTTGCGACCGAAGGTCTTAATCGAGGCCAAATACTCATCGGCGGTGATGTGGACTGGTGTCGGGATGAGGTCGCGACCGCGGCGCACGCCATCCCTCACCCACACCGGGCTACCAATCTGGGTGGTGCCCGCAAACTCGACGGGGCTGCCCCGCAGGGACAGCACGACGTCACCGACCTCGAGGTCTTTCGGATAATTGAAGTTGAAAGCGTAGATGTGGTTGAAACCGCGGGCACGACCCACAGGATTTATATCCGAGAGATAAAAACCTTCGTTTCCCACAGCCGTGACCACCAGTGGGCCGCGATCGCAGGCAATCGACTCGAGATCACACGACTCTTGCCCCGAGTAGGCATCACACTCGGCGCGGCTGCAACCGACGATCTCGATGAAGTTACCCATGGCCGGCGGCGGTGCATTGATGTTAGTGCCATGCGAGTAGCCAACATAGGTGGCCTCGCCCACTTCGTTGACCCCAAGGCCGTATCGGGGATCACCGCTGATGGCACAGACATTGGTGGGTCGTGGGGTCAACGGACTCGTGGAATTGTCGATGGTATCGTTGAGTTGGGTCACCGTTGGCCGGTCAAACCAAATGACCGGGCTCACGCCGGTAGAGTAACTCCCCAAAGCGGTGTTGGTGCCACAGTCTTCGATCCAAACCCGTGTCTCACCGAAGGCGTGCACAATCTCCATCTCGACCTCACCCACACCGTCGGTAAACTCAACCAGACTGCCCGCTGGACCGATGTTGCGCGCGCGCCCGGGACGGACATCGACCAGCGCTGCGCCGGTGTAGCCGTACATGATGTTCGCCATGTGGTCGAGAGCGGTCGCTCGCACCCGCACGGTTACCGGCGTTGCCTCCTCGGGAAACGGCCGCGGACACTCAGCACTCCCCTCTGAGGGCACTCCCTCACAACCAGGCACCGCAGGTGGCACAGGCTCCACAGAGAGGATCTCGACGGAGTAGCTACCAACCCCAGGTGGCACTCCAAATTTTTCCACCACGCAGGAGAGCATTATCGAGACGGCACCCAGGACAAGCGCAAATGCCCTCGCGCGAGATCCAAACCTCTGTTCACTGTTCATTGTTGTATTTCCGTCTCATTTTCGTCGTCAAGCTGGTCGAGATCTTCGGCGGTCTTGAGTTTGATGTGCCCGTCGCTCTCCGCAGCGACACAAGGCGAATCGGCATAGGGACCTTTGTAGGTCTGCGCGCCACATCCACCAGCTTCCCGGGCAGTGCGGGGGTCGACCTCCAGCGGACGGGGACACGGACAGGGCTCGTTGTCCCCAGGTGCCAAACAAACCCGCGGCAATCGCTCGATCTGACCACGGCTGCAAGCTGCAAGGTAGAGATCACAGTCGACGACATCGGTACAAGTGGCCTGGGAGAAATCATTGTCTCCCAAGCAATACTGCGGGCCGGCGATGTCATGGATGGCACAACTGGGCAGAAGACCCAAGTAGTCAATGAGAGCACTTCGCATCGGCACACCGGTGTCGAGTTTGGTGGTGTTGCGTTTGAGAACCTTGAACCCAGAACCTCCGTTGGCAATGTAGTCGTTGGTAGCGACCTTGTAGGTAGCTGTCAGGTTGAGAGGCTCGCCGTTGATGGAGATCTCCTCCCCTGGGTGTTTCCAGTTGTCGGGGTCGCGATTGTTTTGCAGGACCTGGGCGCAATTCATGGTGAACGCCAAGCCCGAGCTCTGTGCCTGTGCCTGACAACCACGGGACGCGGCGCGCTCGGTGGCATAGTCGACGAGATCCTGCACCTCTCGGCCCGAGAGATACATGATCGTGAGGGTGTTCTCGAAGGGAAATACATTGAACATATCCTCGAGAGTGATCGGCCCGCGGTAGAAGTTGTCACGGATGCCGAGGGTGTTGGTGAACCCAATCTCTGCCTCGACCTGCCGCCGCAACCGCATCGAGTCGGTAACCAAGTTACCCAAACCGGAGTCGCCGCTGCCTCCTTGGCTTCGCCGCATGATGGTTCGAGGCGCATACGCAACAATCCGGCGCAGATCGACATCTTGGTTGACATCGAGAAGGTACGGAACAAGCATTCGGCTGATGTCGATGTCCTCATAGCGTGCCAGGCGGCCATCGACGGGAAAGACCTGATATTTGTGCGCGACCAGCTTCTTTCCACCAAACTCTTCATCATCACGCACAACCACGTCGAGGCGACCGAGATACTTAGAGAACGCACCGGAGTGGACAATGGGCACCTCTCGGCCGTCGACATCCCGCACCAACTTGGGCGGGTTGAGCACCACATGCAGATGGCCTCCCATGACAATATCAATGCCGCGCACACCGGGAATCCACACGTCAACGCGACCGTCACCCAGGTCTTCGATAATCTTCCAGTTCGGATGCACCCGATCCGACCAAACGGTTTTTTCGTAACCGCGGACGAGTTCCTCGTCTTCGGTGAGGCCGAGATGGCTGAGCACGACGATCAAGTCGACAGAGCTATGCAGCAGGTTGACGTAGCTACGGACAATCTCATTCTGTTCAGAGGGCGTGATCTGCAGGGAGTTGCCGCCTTCGCCAATCGAGCTCAGCGACCCGAGGTTGGCCATGCCGATCACCGCCACCTTGATGCCATCGAGATTGTAGAGGGAGAAGGGCTGGGCGAGCTCACCGAGCTCGTGGTGGTTAACGTTCTCGGGATCAGAGAAGATGTAGTTCGCCGCAAGGTTGTCCCAGCTCGACCACGCACGCAATTGCTCAACATAATTGTTCACGCCGGCGTCAAACTCGTGATTGCCAACCACGACCGCGTCGACTTGCATCAACCCTAGGGTGCGCAGCTCTGGCGCCCCGCGTGCGACATTGAAAATCGGTGCCCCTTGAAAGCAATCTCCCGAGTCAACGTGCAGAACACGACCCGAGCGTGCGCGCTCACGTTTCAACAAGTATCCGAGTCGCGCAGCGCCACCATACGGTGCATTGCCTGCGTCTATTCCGAGATTGCGATCGGTCGCCGTCGGTGCCAACTCAAATGGGAACAGACGTGAGTGAATATCCGATGTGTGTAGAATGGTGATCCGAGTGTCGACCCCCTCGGTCACCGATGCCGCCCCCTCCCACAAACAGGAAGTAAGGGTTACCAAACAAATGCAAAACAGCCTTTTCATGGCCGCATGTCATAGCAGACTCGCGGGCGCACGGATACCCAGGGTCTGGCAAAACTGGCAAAAGCGAATGGCTGCGCGTCGCCGTCCCAACCAACTATCCGAACTGAGCCATGGCAAACATGGCAGTAACCTTGTCGTTGGTCGCCCGCAGTCTTTGCGACAGCTTCTTGACAAAGCACCACAACAACGCCAGGGCGAGATCCCGATCGGTATTCAGGAGCGTGTGGAAGTCGTCGATGGCAATTGCATGCAATATACAATCTTCGTGAGCAAGCGCTCTCGCGGCCCGCGGGAGCTCCGGGTCGAGCAGTTCTAGTTCGCCAAAATAGTTTCCCTTTTCGATGATCGCCAAGGCCTCCTCGCCGATCCCTGGAACGATCTTGGAGATGCGAACCCGGCCCTTTGCGATGATGTAAAAGAACTCCGGCTTGTCCCCTTCATCAAAGAGCACAGTGTTTCGCTTGGCCTGTTGCTCCACAACAATCGAGGCGATGTGAGCGAGGTGCACTGGATCGAGGTTCTTAAATAAATCTATGTCCCGAAGTCCTTGCAAATCCATCGGCTCACCCTAGCACGAACCCACCCGACCCTCAAAAACCCGAGAGGCCGGCTACCGGAGGCCTACCGTGGCCCTACCGAGGACCTACCGGGGGCGACGCCTGTTGCGCGCAGGTGCCCGACGCTCGGCCCTCCGGCTCACGAAGCAGTTTTTCGGTGGGTGCTCGCCGTTCTTCGGCGCCCCAGCAAACCACCGGCGACCGAGGCGCCCGCGCCGCACACAAGCGAGGCAAAAGCGACCCACCAGACGAGAGCCATCACCTTGGTCGACCTGCCGTCGTCTGCCGTTTCGCTAGGAGTCTCTTCTTTCTCCGCATCTCCAGGGACGACGCTGGTCACCGCCCGCGCCTTCAGCACCCGGACGTCGGTCACAAATGCGGGCAAAAGGGACGCTCTCTGAGGCATGCTGTGCGGCTATTCTACGGTGAGCCCTTCACCGAAAATCCTTCACGCCCGAGACGTCAAGCACAAAATGAACAAAATTGAGGCAACGGGACGGCACACGTACTTTTCTTCCTATCCTATGGTGTACCGGAGTCGAACGCGCCATCAAGCGACTCCGGGTGCATAATTCGTCCGGTTTGATGGTTTTCAAACGATGTCTGGGCATGCTATCAGGGCCGAGCAACGAACTTTTTCGCGACCCGTGAGGTACCCAATGAGATTGCTCGCCTTCCTGGCTCTACCCACCGTTTTCGTCATGCTCGCTTCGTGTAGCGATGATGGACTCGGTAATTCTTTCATCCCCGATCCAATAGAAGAATTCATTGGGCCAGCTGCGGTTGTCCAACCCGGTGACAAATTTTGGTACCAGATCAGTCACATTTACCGGCGCACCACCGCAAGCGACAAGGGAGGCATGACTGAAGGAGAAAAGCAGTCGGCATCCTCGATGTGCATCGATGTCACCGATGTCCGAGACACCGAAACAACTCGATACAAAGACGCTGCTGAGACGATCTTCGTCGCCGACGTTCGTGTTACGGGCCGCAACCAGATCGGGGTCTATTACGACGACATGGACGAAGATCCAGACGATCCCGATTTGATCGACAACGTCCTCAATCCCTTATGGCTAAAACGAGCGACGTTTCCCATTACGGAACACGGCTACACATCACCCAGTTCAATGCAATTTCATACGCGCCAGCCCCCAGTTGGGACCGATCAGAGTCTCAGTGAGTTGCCCTTCTTCGACGCTCGGGTGTCCACAGACGGCAGATGGGGAAGTTGGGATTTTTACAACAACGACTGCTTCTTGTACACCACTCAAGAGAGTTGTCCCTCCGAGTGCAAATGGGAGTTCCAATCGTGCGGGAGTTATGACGACAATTTCTTCAATCGGATCTATGCCTATTTTGCAGGAGCTCTGCCGGGACCTTATCCCGAAGACGATCCTTCAGTTCTCAAATTCAAGATGACCTCCATTATCGGTTGTCAGGAACCCTGTGCAGAGGCCACCACCCCGGACGCCTGCCCCGACACCTGCAAATGGACTGGTGGTGCCTGCGTCGATGACATGAGCGCCTGTTTCTCCAAGAGTTGCCAATGGATCGCTGAGGAGTGCCTCAATCTGTACGAGTTTCAGGCGATATGGCGCGACGTCCTGCCCACATCTGTGGCACAACGCGCTGAGTGGAGTACAACAGGGGGTGCCGTTTTGCACAAGCTCAAGCTCAAATACACGGGAGACGGTGTCCTATACAGCGCCGAGGAATACATCGTTCCCGACCTCACTCCTGGCAGCCTCCTGCCTAATCCCGTCGATTTCACTGCCTGCGTCGCTGGGGAGGCCTGCATCATTGCACTCGTCGACCTCGACTGGCCTTGGGGGGACGCGTATTGCACCTTCTAACGATTCCTGGGCAGAACGGGATGATGCTCGATGCGTGATCAATCAGACGATGAGCATCTGAGAGACAGCGTCGACGGCCGTGTCGGCAATGACGTCGACGACAGCGTCGGCAATGGCGCCTGCGTTAATGACGACGGCGATAACGCCTACGTTGATGAGACCTACGTTGGTGAGGCCGCCGACGTCAACAACGGTCTCCTTGAGGCGAAGAAGAGTCGAGTTCTCAAGTTTACCATTGGTGGCTTCGCTGCGGTGATGCTCTTGCTCATGGTCGCATCGATCCATCTATCGACACTCGACGTCTCCTTTGGCTCGATGGTGTTTGGCTCCAAGGCCTTGTGGCTGGGTCACTGTGCCGGCTTCAGAGTCGCGGCCTACGACCCCCGCGGCTACGACTTGGTGGGCCCAGTTGCAGCAAGAATGAGCCTGCGCGATGACAGCGGCGTGCTCCTGACGGTCGAGGGGATCGGTGCAACCGTTGCCGAGTTGCGAATCGACGTGCCTGACAGTCTCGTCGGTGAAGCGTTTCTCGATGTCGAGGTTGAGACGCCCCTCGGCGGCGACAGTCTGTTTATTCCCGTTTTCGGCAGCGGCACACCCGCACCACTCAAAGGCAGCATAGCGTCACACCTCGAGGTCTACGCAAGGAACGCCCCGCCCCCCAAAGGCCCCACCCGCGTCGCCCTCTATCCGCGCGGAGGCCAACTGGTAAGTGGTCTCGAGAACATGGTCTCAGCACGATTGGTCCACGAGGGCAAACCGTTGGCGACATCCATCGATACCGATGCCTTTGGCATTCACACCGAGAGCGACCTATCCGGTGTCTTTCATTTTCCCTTCACGCCCATGCCACCGCCAGCGCCGTTGAGCTTCAACATCGGCGGCACTGACGGCATCAGCGATGAACGTAAAATTGAGATCCCCCTCGAGGTGGCGAGTGCCGGGGTGCTTCTCGAGGTTGCTCCGCGGGGTTTTGCAGAGCCCGGAGGCGACCTCAAGATCAACGTTCGCACCCTGCCCTTCGCCGACAACACGGTCCGCCTGGATGTTTGGGCTGGTGGAACGCTCTTGCTTGCTGCTTCGCAGTCCACAGAGGATCGCACCCTCAACATGGACATCGGCCTGCCCGCTGATGTCGATGGTTTCATTCGTATCGAGGCCTCACGCAATCTCGGGGACGAGTCGAGTCGCAGCACCCAGTTGCTGTGGGTGAGCAAAGACCCGCCGGCACAAGCGGCGCAAGAGGCTCTCGATGCCCTCTCCAACCTCGCGGGCACCGATCCCATCATTGACGCGGCGCGAGCAGCCGAGGGTGAAGCCCGCGTGGAGCTCACCCGCATGGCGCTCACTCGCTACGTGCCCGCAACCAGCGGCGCGCCGGTGATCGCCTCCACCCTCAGCAGTCGCACCGCAGCCGTAGACAGCCGCAAGTCGAGCCTGCGCTTCGGCCTGCACTCTCTGTTTGTCCTCACGGTTCTGTTGGGACTCGGTCTCATCGTCGGCTGGGTCATCCGGCACCAGATCAACGTCAAGCGAGGATTTCGCCAGGTCATGGAGGAAGGGATCGCCGCGGGTGAAGACATCGACACCGCCGCGATGCACCGACTCGCCCGCATCAGTCATCTCTATGACCTCGTCCTTGCCCTCGCAGCCGTTGGCCTGATTGCCTACGGTATTCTCATGCTGATGTTGCGCATTCGCTGGGAGTGGTAAACCCCAGGACTTGTGGCATAAGGCTCTCATGGACAAACGAGAAGTTGCACCACTTGCGAATGCCTATCGCCTCCTCAACCCAGGGTGTGTGGTTCTCATTTCAGTGGGCGATGGCACACGGGACAATCTCTTTGCCGTCACTTGGAACATGCCCGCCAAGAAGGAACCAGGCATGTGCGCGTTTCTCTCGGGCAAGGGGCATCACTCCTACCCCTTCATCGTCGACACCCGCGAGTTTGCGATCAACATCGTGGCAGCCGACCTGGCCCCGGCCCTTTATGGTTGCGGCACTGTAAGCGGCCGCGATGAACCGGACAAATGGCAACGTTTTGCTCTCAACCGCGAGGCCGGAACGCAAATTGCGGTGCCGGTGGTGGCCGAGGCTGTTGCCAATCTCGAGTGTCGCGTCAACCAGATGGTCGACCTCGGATCGTCCTCCTTGATCATCGGTGAGATCCTCGCAGCCCGGGCGGACCGTCAACACTTCGACGACAACGGCTGGCGTTTCGACAAGGGTCTACGCCTGCTCCATCACCTGGGCGGCAAACGGTTTTGCGTGAGTGGCGAGGAGTTGACTGTCCGTTGAACCGCCGTGCATGGAAAAACAGAAAGCGCCGAACGGTTGACAAGGAATGTTTCCTTGTTAAAGTAAGGACATGAGCAAAGTCACAACCAAACTCCAGGTCACCATCCCAAGAGCTGTGGCTAAGAGCTACGGCATTGAGCCCGGGGACGAAGTCACCTGGGTGCCTGCCGGCGAGATCATTCGTCTCGTGCCCCACGGCCGCCACGACGGCGGAAGATCAACATTAGATCGGCTCGAGTTGTTCGACCAAACCACAATTCGAATCGCGAATTGTGAGCTCACCCCTGATGCCACCTCAGAGTCTTCGGACCGTGGTTGGACCCGAGAGGAGCTGTACAATCGTGGCAGCCCTCGTTGACACCAATGTGTTGGTCTACCGATTTGATTCTCGTTTTCCTGACAAACAGAAAACCGCAACAACCCTCCTGCGCGAAGGCATCACCAAGAGCAACATTCGCCTTGCTCACCAAACAATCGTTGAGTTTGTTGCTGTCGTTGGCCGCCCGCTAGGAAACCGCCCACCCATTTTGTCTGCGCAAGAAAGCCTCAGAGAGGCAGAAGATCTCCTGAGTCAGTTTGAGGTGCTGTATCCCAACGAAACGATTCTTCGAACGGCCCTGCGCGGCGTGGCTGCATACCAACTTTCCTGGTTTGACGCTCACATGTGGGCTTACGCGGAACATTACGGACTCGATGAGCTACTATCAGAAGATTTCCAACATGGCCGGATGTACGGCACGGTGCGCGCCCGCAATCCATTCCTGAGCAAGCTGCCAACCTAGTTCTCGTAGTCGAGCGTGTCTTCGGAGAGGACAAAGATGTCGTAGACATCACCGATGAGTCGGTCGATGCCCGTAAGACAGATGCGCGGAACGTTGTCGTCCGTGTCAAAGTACCAACCGGCCTCGAGGGCGTTGGGATCACCGCGGGGAAGCAGGCTCGGTCGGATACCCGCCTCGACCTCAGCCTTGGATGAACGTTTCACGACGATCAGCTCAGGATTGGGTGGCAGTCCTGCTGGCGCGACACCGTCGAGCTCAAAACAAGCCAACGTGGCGATCTGCCCGAACTTGGCCATGGCATCACCGAAACCCAAACCCGCCTCGGCGCGACAAATGGATTCAAAGGTGCGTCGTCGAAAAGC
>Ga0156517_1354_pt1 | contig 15463 bp, 10 predicted proteins | sample RifOxyB3_FD_111912 | JGI IMG/M metagenome (GOLD analysis project Ga0156517, IMG submission 111912) | Deltaproteobacteria bacterium RIFOXYB12_FULL_58_9 | reverse complement strand
GTATTGCCGGCAAGCTTGCCGGCAGCATGCTCGCGGGACTTCTCAACCGAGCCGCCACGGGACCGCTTAGGAGCCAGCTCCAGCACCATTCTCAGGCCACCCGCGCCCCTCGGCCCAAACCTGAGGACGCGCAGGTTGACCCGATGCAGTGGTCGTGCACCCATCTTGTGGATTTTGCCAGCGGCGCGGCCTATTTCCGACCTGCATGGATGCGCCTGGGTACGGAGACCTTTTTCGCTCGCCGTGGCATTCGCGCCGATCTGGGCCGACAGTTGCCTGCGCAGTATGTTTTGCACGGATCGACCTTGGTCGTTCAATGCCGTGATGGTGCAGCACATCTGGAGATTCAGGAGTAGGCCTTGAACAGCGTGACCAAGGTTTTTGTCGAAGCGGTAGAAATCGAGACTGATTCGCGAGCGTTGACGCAGACTTGGTGACCGAATAGGCTGACTTGTAGCGTTTGCCGATGGCTCGGCTGTTCGCAAATTCCCATGTGAGGACGGTTGTACAATGAACACCGCAAAAGAGCTCGCTGAAAACAGCTTATTTCGAGACTTAGACAAGGACGGCCTGGCGGCGTTTGCGGGTATCGCCCAAGAAGTCTCGTTCGGTCCCGAAGAGGTCGTCTACGAGGCGGCGACCGCGGGGGACTCGTTTTTTGTGATCGTCGAAGGCCAATTTCGGGTGCAGGTCATCGATGAACACAACGATGAGGTGACAGTTGCCACTCTCAAGGTGGGCTCCGCTTTCGGCGAGATGGAAGTTCTCGGCAACATGAATAGGACCGCCGCGGTGGTGTCTGAGGTGGACTCGCGGTGTTATCGTTTCGACGCCTCGCGGACACTGGAGTTGCTCAAACGCAACAACAACGTGGCCGCGATCTTTTACCGACAGGTTTGTCGCGAGTTGATTCAGCGGCTCAAGAGTACCACGCGGAATATGGGATATTTCAAGTCTCGCGCCATCTGAGCGCCTTGACCAACAACTATCTGCCGGACAAAATGCTATGCTCATGTGGCCTAGAATACTCATCGTAGTTGCCTTGCCTGTGTTGGCTGTGACGTTGGCCTCTCCCGCGTTTGCCGCCGACGAGGACGAATCTGTTGATATTCCCGAGGTTGAAGACATCGAGGGCAACGAGAAACGGCTCGATATTCTCCAGAACCGCAAATATGAGATGCTGCATGAGGTTACGCTTCTCGGTGGAACATTCCCTGCAGATCCCTTCTATAAAGGTGTCACCGCGACTTTGGGCTACACCCTCCATTTCAACCAAGTGCTGGCATGGGAGGTTCTGCAGTTCAGTTATTCTTTCAATATCGAGACCAAGCTGAAAAAAGACCTCGATCGCGTGGCCGCCGGACAAAATCAACTCGGCGATGAATTCCCGGAAATCGAGTGGGTCGTGGGGAGTCACTTGGTCCTCAAGCCGTTGTACGGCAAAGAGGCTTTGTTCAACACCAAAGTGGTGCACCTCGAGTTGCATCTGATGGCTGGCCCCGCCTTTGTGCGTCGCAGCGCCGGTGACAATCCATTGCCATTTGGCTTTGATGCCGGTTTTGGTGTTCGGCTGTGGCTCGAGAAGTGGGTCTGCCTACGGTTCGACATCATGGAGCTTGTCTACTTCGTGCCCAAGCCCGAGCAAGCCATTCACCTTCACGTCGGTGTTGGCTTCAACCTGCGAGGTGAGGATTGAAACGTCTGCACCTATGTTGCCTAGTGGTCGCCATGGCCTTGCCGTTGTGGCCGAGTACTGCCAGTGCGCAGTTGGAGTTTGGCGCGGAACGGCCACGCGTGTTCTCAATTCAGAGACGGCCGTATCGGTTGGGACACGAATTTCAGCTGGGGCTCGGAGTGCTTCCCCTCGATGCCTTCTATGTCGGCGTGGTCGCCACCGCCGGCTACACCTACCATTTCTCCGATTTTTGGGCATGGGAGATTGCCGGCGCTGGGTACTCACTCAACATTGGCACTGGACTCAAGGGGCATCTTTTTGATGAGTACGGTGTTGAACCGGTTCAGGGTGGCGGTGAGCAGATAACCGTGATGGCGAGCACCAGCATGGTCGTCAAACCCCTGTTTGGGAAGCTTGCAATTTTCAACGCCGACGTCATCTATTCTGAGACCTTTTTTGTGGCAGGCATCGGGCCTCTCATGAAAGGCGACTTCTGGCGGCCGGCGATCAACCTGGGAGCTGGTATGCGGTTTTGGTCCGGTCCTGCTCTGTCGTGGCGACTCGACGTTCGCGATTACCTCATCTTCAGTTCTTGGGTACCCGAGAACTCTTTGTTCTTGTTGATATCGGCCTCCTTCAACTACTACAACGCCGACGAACACGAGGGAGACACGGAATGGCCAGATTGAGCACGGCGGCTGTGTGTTGTGCAGCAGCGCTCCAGTGGGTGGCAGCCCCGAGTGCGGTGTTTGCCCAAGAAAAGGGTGAGGCTGGGGCTGCGCAGGCCACGGAGGCCAAGGCTGCCAAGGAGGCCACGGAGGCCACCGAGGCCACGGAGGCCACCGAGGCCACGGTTGAGGCAGAGGCTGAATCTGACATTGAAGTTGACGTCGATCCGGAAATCTTCGATTTGGCCCTCGAGGATTTCTATGATGGTCGATATGCCGAGGCGGCAGCGGGCTTTTGGGGTTACATTCATTTCGGCGAGCCGGCGGCAGAGAATTATGAGTGGGCGCAGTATTTTCTCGGGGAGTGTTTGCGCAAGCTCGGCTTTTGGCACGCCGCGGTTCTCTACTATTACACCGTCGCCGCCACCCGTCAGCAGCCCGAGATCCTTCCTGACGCCCTGGGACGTCTTGAGGCCATTTCCCGTCGGCGACCCTACAGCGAGTCTCTGGTCTTAGAGGATCTTCTCTACGATTCCGAGTTCGGGTTCTTGCCCGACTATCTCAACGACTGGGTGCAGTACGTTCAGGGACTCTACGATTATCGCAACGGTTTTGTTGATTGGGCCCAGTTGCACTTCGCGAAAATCGCCAAGGACAGTCCCTATGCCCTGCGGGCGATGTATGTGCAGGCGGTCTTTGCGCTGAAGAACGACAAAGACGATGAAGCGTTGGCGATGTTTGACACCATCGTCGATAGCCCCATTGACGCGCCCGATGTCAAGAACCGTTCGAACCTAGCGCTCGCGCGGCTCTTGTTTGACACCAGCCGCTACAGCGATGCCTTTGAGACGTACAGGGAAGTTGAGCAAATCGACCTGAGCTTCGAGCAAGCCGAGCTCATCTTGGAGAAAGCGTGGGCCGCCTACTTCATGGGTGACCGTCGCACCTCCATGGGACTGTTGCACGCACTTGAGGCACCCAGCTATGAGGGTTTCTTCTTGCCCGACGCCTACGTCTTGCGCGGTCTCATCTTCAAGGACCTCTGCCACTTCATTCCGGCAAAGCGGGTCGTCCGATCGTTTCGGTTTCGTTACCAACGGAGTCTCGAGATGTTGCGTCGCCGTGTGCCGATGGCGCGCATTCCGGGAATTCTCGATGCGGGCACTCAAGAGGGGCAGGTCGGTCGACGGACGGCGTTTTTGCGCACCCTCGAACAAGAACGTCGTCTCATTGAGGACTACGATTCCTACTGGGAAGATGTCGAACTCGACAAACACTTGCGTCGCGTCTACGACCTTGAGATTCGCGAGCAGTCGCGGTTGTGGAACATCGAATTTCGTGACTCCTCTGACGGAGCGGCGCTCGAGCTGTTGGAGGTCGAAGAGCAGGTCAACTTGCTCGACTACGAGATTGGTCTCGACATATTCAAACGCCTCAAAGCCGACCAAGCGCGTCGTTCAACTGAACAAGGACTCACCATTCCGTACGATTCCGCAAACGTCTATTACGAGTTCGACGAAGAATATTGGAACGACGAACTGCACTCCTACAAGTATTTCATCACCAGTCGGTGTTTCGAGAGTAACAAGGGGCCGTGACCTTTGCCATAGGCGTTTGGGCTTCAGGTGAGTTCAATGAGAGTGAGCTTCAAAAAGAGAGGCCGCCAGATGATGATGAGGATCGTAGCCACATTGGCTTTGGCGCCGCTATTGATGGGAGCGCGGTTCAACGCCGGTAACCAAGCAGAGGACAAGCAAGACCTAATCGCAAAATTGTCGAGCGACCTCAACAAGGTCGATCACACCATCGAAGTCACCAAAGACCTGATTAAGCGCAGTCCTGATGCACCATACCTCGCTGATCTCTACTTCCGGTTGGCCGAGCTGTACGTGGAGAAGTCGCGTTTGACCTTCAACCGCTTGATGGAACAACAGCCTGAGGGGCAGCGGTCGCTCGGGGGCGAGAAGTCCCTTGAGGTACAGATCAACAAGAAACTCGCGATTGAAACCTATGACAAAGTGCTGACGGATTTCCCGGAGTACGAAAACAACGACCAAATCCGTTTCTTCAAAGCCCACGAGTTTCGCGAGCTCGGCGAGTGGGAGACGATGATCAAGGAGTACAAGGAGCTCATCAGCAAGTATGAGACCAGTCTCTGGTCGATGGAGGCGCGCCAGATTATTGGCGACTACCATTTCGACAAGGGGGAGTTGGAGGCTGCGGAAACGTACTTCATGGAAATCCTCAAGTTTCCTGAGAGCCACATTCACGACATGGCTCGGTACAAAATGGGTTGGATCCGCATCAACCAGGAGCGCTTCAAAGATGCCCTTGCCATGTTCGAAAACGCCGTCACGAGCAGTGTGAAGTCCCGCAAGGGTGCAATCGGTGATGCTCGTGGTCTCGACATCAAGCGCGAGGCGTTGGTGGCCATTGTGTGGCCGTTCTCTGAGGTGCGCAAACCGCATCAGGCAGTCGACTATTTCCGCGGCTTGTCGAACTCGAAGACAACGTATCTGGTGGTCCTCCGGAAACTCGCCAATCGCTATTACATCAAGACCGAATACGTCAGTGCCGCGCTGTTGTACCGGGAGATCGTTCGGCTCTCGGCGAATGTCAGCGAGAATATCGAGTACGTGCAACGGATCTACGACTCGGTGCGCAATATGTCACGAAAAAATCCAAAGCGCTATGCGAACGCCGAACAGGATGTCAGCTCGATTGTCCGAACGTTGGCGCGGTTCGAGAACCATCTGAAGTTCAAACAGGAGGACAAAGAACAGCTCGAGCAGGACTTCGAGATTCGCGCCCGCGACCTGGCAACGCGGTTGCACCTCGAAGCCCAGAAGAAACGAGACAAGGAGAGCGCTGAAGTCGCGGCCGAAGCCTATCGACTGTATCTGAGCCTGTTCACCAACGCCAAAGAGCGCAAGACCATTCAGACCAATCGTGCGGAAGCGCTCTACCAAGCCGAGGACCACCTCAGGGCCGGTCTGCAATATGAGGAGATCGCCAAAGAGATCAGCGATGGCAACGAACGGCGTGACATGATCTACAACGCGGTTGTGGCGTTTCATCGGGCGATACAAGAGGACGCCAAATATCGAGAGAAGCACCCGACGATGGAGGGATTGCTCAACAAACTCCAGCTGCTGCGCTCGCGGGAGGGTCTCAAACAGCTTGGCGCGTTTTATGTGAAGTCGTGGCCCGAAGACAAAAATACTCCCAACGTCAAATACAACATTGCGCGCATGTACTACCAACAGGGTGAGTACGAGCGGGCCTCCGAGTTGTTCACAACCTTTGTGAAGCAATACCCAACTCACGCCGACATGGCGAAGGCTGGGCATCTTGCACTCGACGCCTTGCGCAAACTTGACAAGTACGAGGAGCTTTCGACGCTTGCGAAAGAGTTTCTCGCGGACAAAAACATCACGGACGCGGCGTTCAAGACGGAGGTGGCGGCCATTGAGGCGGGGGCCCGTCAACGCAAGGTCGAGTTTGCCGTGCTGAACGCGGCTCCCGGCGAGTTCAGCGAAAAGATGCTCGCCGAGTGGGAGAAGAAGAAGGGCACTGCGGAAGGTGAGGAGTACCTTTATACCGCGTTTGTCAAATACAAGGGTGAAGGCAACATTGCCGGTGTCTTTGATTTTGGTGCCCGTATCATCGGCAACTATCCTGAGTCGAAACGACTGACCGACGTGTTGCAGACCATGGGCGCTTTTGCCGTGCGGGCTGCTGACTTCGAGCGGGCCGCATTTCTATTCGAAGAATTCCAGCGGCGTTTCCCCAAAGATGAAAAGGCTTTTGATGTGTTGATGAGCGCGGCCAACATCCATGTCTATCTTGGTGAGTATGAGCAGGCGGCGAAAGACTTGCGCATACTGCGTTCGTCAGGGCCCGCAGGCATGCGAGTGATGGCGCACCAAAAGCTTATGGAGATCTATCGCGAAATTGGTGACTGGGAATCCCTCGCCAATGTGGCGCAGACCGCCCTCAAGGTGAACGATGCGTGGGTGGGAGCACGTGCCTATCTCGGCATAGCGTACGCCGAGTCTGGCAAAAGCGATTTGGCGGAACGAGAGCTGTCACAGGCGGTCGGCGCTGCGGGCAACAGTGACTTCGATAAGGCTGGGCAGGCGCGGGCCTTCTTCGCGTATGGCCAGATCTTCCACAAGGCCTACGACGGCACCCAGTTTCAATCGGCGGCAACCTCGCAGGAGGATATGCAACGCAAATTGCAGTTACTGCAGGTCCTCGACGAGGCCTACGTCGCGGCAATTCGGACAGGTGTCGGAGATTGGGCCATTGCGGCGCTGCACGAGTCGGCTCGGGCCTACGCGGACTTTGGGAAGTTCATCTCAGGTGCTCCGATTCCCGATGAGCTGCCTGCCGCCGAGAAACGCAATTACCAGATGGCGTTGGCGAATGAAGGCAAGCAGTACACCGCCAAGGGCGAAGAAACCAAGAAGGCCTGTGCGACCAAAGCCGAGCAACTCAAGGTCTTCACCCGTTTTGGCTCAGCTTGCATTACCGGTGGTGAGCCCACGGTCTCCGGTGTGAGCAAACGCATGCGCTCTAACGCATCCGGGGACGAAGGCTACCAACAAGAGCTTCTCAAGCTACGCCAGCAGTTGGCCCAAAAGCCGGGAAGTATCGATGTTCTTCTTGAGCTGACGCGACGTGCGATGCAGATCGGAGATTATCATCTCGCCAAGCTGGTTGCGTCGACCGCGGCTGAAAAGGATCCGCGCAGCCCCAATATCCAGAACCTCTTGGGTGTGGCATGTTGGCATTTGGGTGAGCCCAACGAGGCATATGACGCTTTGGAAAAGGCTGCCGCGCGACGTTTCAATCCCGCAGTGGTGAATCTCGCTGCTCTTTACGCGGAGTATGGTTATGAGCGTCTGTCCAGCCAGACGATGCGGCAGGGGAGTCTCTCGGGGATCGACGCGACTTCTCCTGAAATTCATCCCAGTGTCAGCAATCTGATGGGCCAAGAGGTTCCGAGCTCGTGAGGTCGACCATGAAAATTCTCAGGACAGCCGGGTTGTGGGTGTGCACGGGAATTGCGATTCCCGGGTGCAGCGGCTTGGGCTATACGGTGGATCGAGACCTGTTGGCGGAGATTACCATCGAGAACAAACTGCTGCTTTTCGATGCAGAGAATGACGTGAGCATCGCGATTGACGAGCGCGAGCGACTGTCCCGTGAGATCCATCAAACAAAGCTGGATATTGTGGATGCCGAGTTGCAGGTGGATGAAGCCGAGGAAGACGGTGATCGTGCAGCCGAAAAGGGCGACGAGAAGCGGGCGCAGCTCTCGGTGATGGCAGGCGAAGTCTTTCTGTTGAAGATCGATTATCTGCATGAGCAACTCGGATTTCTCCGGGCGAAGCTGGCAGCGCAAGACGAGCTGATCATGGTCGCCAAGGCGAAGTATGAATTGGCGAAGGCCAAGCTGGTCAAACGCAACAATGTTCGAGGGGCGCAGGATATTGAGCTTGCGGACTACGAAGGACAGGTTGACGAGTACATCGGCGGCGCCAAGGAGACCAGGCTCGATCTCGCGGAGATCGAAAAGGAGGTGGAGCTCGTCAAGAACCAATGGCTGCAGACTCGAGACAAGCTGATGGCGTCAAGTGGTGGAGGTCTGGGAAGCCCATGGGCAGAGGACAGCGCACTGTGGGGAGGGAGCTGGTGAAACACGACATTACGAAAAGGGTCACAGTCGCGTTGGCTGTCTTGTTGGGGATGGCTCAGGTGGGCCAGGCTCAGGAACCTGTTGGTGGTGTGCTTCCGGAAAAGGTGCCGATTGACGATCCCGATCAAGTCATCGCGGCCTATTCGAAACTCATTGCAGCGGAGCCAGAGAATCCGACCCATCAATATGCCATCGGACTCGCATATTTCCGCAAAGCGGTGCCGCGCGCCAATGTTGAAGACAGTGAGATGTTGGCCAAGGCGATTGGTGCATTTGAATTGGCGACGAAACTGGCCCCTGAGGACGACGACGGCTTTTATGCTCTGGGGTTGTGCCTTCGCTGGGCTGGTGATTACACACGGGCAGCAGTCGCGTTGTCATCCGCCGAACAACTCAATCCGAGCGCGCCCGAGATACCGTTTGATTTGGGGCTCACTTATCTGCATCTCCAGAGGTACGAGATTGCAGCAGAGGAATTTGCGCGGGCCATTCGTCTGCGACCTTCCTTTGTGGCCGCTCACTTCAACCGGGGAGTCGCGCTCGAGAGGGACGGCGAAATCGAACAGGCGATCACGGAATATCGCGCGACACTGCGGCTCGATCCCAAGTACACCCTTGCGTTGGTGAATCTCGGCAAGGCCTATGCCGAGCGCGGTTTCAACGAAAAGGCGATCCAGACGTTCAAGCAGGCTATCAAGGTCAATCCAGAAGATGCCGCCGCCCACTACAATCTCGGTGTCGTTTATCAAAGGCGGCAGGAGTATCCTGCTGCGGTGGCGGCCTACAACGATGCAATCAAAGCAGACCCCCGTGATGCTCGAGCCTTGAACAATCTTGGCGTCGTGTTCGACAAACTCGACCAGTCTGAGAATACCATCGCGTACTTCAAAATGGCGGTCGCAGCTGACCCGCAATTTGGCGATGCCGCCTTCAATCTGGGCTTGGCATATTATAAGATCAACAAGCCAGAGGAAGCTCTGGCGGCGTTTCAGTCACTTCTCAAGTTCGAGCCCAACCACCGGGATGCGCAGCTGCATGTTGGGGAGATCTACTATCAACAAGGAAAGATCACCGAGGCTTTGCGCTCATTCAAGAGCGCACTCAAAGAGCACTCGGAGGACGCCGCCACCCATCGTAAGATTGGTTTGGCCTACATGAAGGACAAGCAGTACCAAAAGGCGGTGGGGGCGTTCCAAGAGGTTGTCCGCTTGGAGACTCGGGACCCTGAAGCCTATCACATGCTTGGTCAAGCTTATGCCGCGCGCAAAGATTGGGAACAGGCGATCACTTCCTATGAGACAGCTCTCGATTACGACGACAAGAATGCGGCCATTCGCGTTCATCTCGCAGAAGCTCTGTTGGACTACGGCTTCTCCAAGCGGGCCATTCCTGAGTTTGAACGGGCTGTCGAACTTGCACCTAACTCCCCGGAGGCATGGGCTGGACTCGGCAAACTCGAGTTGCGTCGCGGCAATATCGTCGAGGCAACGACGGCTTTTAGCAAGGCGCTGGTGCTCGACCCGCGGCACGCGGAAGCTCACCTCGGCATGGGACGGGTGTATTTCGCCCGCAATGACCGTGATGCGGAATTGAAGGCCTACCAGGCAGCCATCAAGGCAGATCCCGAATCGAGCGACGCACACGTGGAACTCGGTCTCGCATTTCATAATCTCAACAAGATCCCAGAGGCGATTCTCCATTACAAAAATGCCATCGCCATCAATCCCAGATACGCGAGAGCCTACTATCTTCTTGGCCTGACCTATTTCTACAAGGCTCGTGATGATCGCTCCGCGGTCAGAGCGTTTGGGCAGGCAGTAGAAATTGACCCGCGCAATGCAGAGGCGAGCTTCCATTTGGGCAAGGTCCAGGAGAAGCTTGGTCGCACGAAAGACGCGATTGCGGCGTACACTGCAGCAGTGCAAGTGGAGCCCGACTACACTGACGCTGTTTTGGCGTTGGAACGCCTTGCGCCGCAAGCCCCAGCGACAAAGGCCCCGTGAGCCTGGCCTGTATCGCACGGAAGCAGATGTACTCAGGCGAGGGTGGGGTACGGCACGCGTGTGTTAATGGATTGGTGTGAGGTGCAGATGTGAAAAACTCGCAAACATCCAAGCTGTTGATCTCGGCCTCCGTTGCGGCTGCGGTGGTTGCGTGGGCATGTGACACCAAACCAGACGTGGGTGAAGCCTGCCAGATGCTTCCAGGGGACCTGGTCATCAGTGAGGTCATGGCTGAACCAGCGGACAATTGTGATAGCCACCCCACCCGTGGTGCCTGTGAAGGTGCAGAACCTCCGTGCAACTGGAGTGTCAGTGACACCTGCGGTGTCGTGGAAGAACATTGCTCCAGCACCGACAAAGGGCGTGAGTGGATTGAAGTGTACAACGCCACTTCGCAACTTCTTGATCTCAATCGCCTGGCCATACGTCGGTTGACTCTGCAGACTTGTGAACAAGAGGGATGCCGTCACGACACTTGCCCTGACCCGATGACCTGCGGCGACGACAAAAAATGCCACAGCGGCATTCGCTGTGACGACGTCACGCCCTGCGCAGGCCAAATGACCTGCAGTGCCAACGGGCTGTGTGAGCTCTCGGGGACCTGCACCACCGACGAAGAATGTCCTGACGGCATGCTTTGTGGAAAATGTGGTAACTGCGAGTGCAATGCCGCCGATGCTTGTTCCGGCGGGCAATATTGTGATTCAGCTGCGGACTGCCGCTGTCAGACCGACGCTGACTGCCCGCGCGTCGGGCAAACCTGTGATGCCAACAAGGTTTGCCAATGCCCGACCTGCAACGATGGCCAATGTCCCAGCGACATGCGTTGTGGCGATGACAATCTCTGCCATGATACCAGCGAGAGCGTCCATTTTGTCAGAGGTGCGAGCCCGGTGGCATCTCGCGACCGATTCGTGTTTGGGGATGGTGCCGAACCGTTTGTCGACTACTCCTGGGCCACTTGGGGAGAGAGTTTGGGCGGGCTCAACAGCACCGATGCGGAGATCTCTTTGCTTTGTAAGGAAACGCTGGTTGATGCAATCTGGTATGGCCGGGAGGGGGGACCACCGGAGCCGCGAACGGGTTTCAGTCTAACCTTTGACCAGGGGGTCGGGCCCGACAGCATCCTCAATGATGATGGCCAATACTGGTGCGTCGCCACCGGGGACACCTACGACGCCCTGGGCCTGAATGTCGGCAGTCCCGGTGCAGAAAACACGACACTTTGTGGCAAGGGCACCTGCCTCGACGGCTTGGACATGCGTGAGGTGGTGTCAGCGCAAGTGGGCGATCTCGTCATCACGGAGGTCTATGCCGATGCGGTGGGAGCAGACGCTGGCAAGGAATGGCTCGAAGTCTACAATGCAGGAACCGCGTCGTTCGACCTAAACGGCTCTCTTGTCTACAACGAGTCAGAGGGCGGCAGCGGTCGCAGTGTCGACATTGTCGGTGTTGAGTGTGCGAGCATCTCAGCCGGGGAGTATGGCGTCATTGGCGCTTCGCGAGAACTTGCAGACAATGGCAACGTCGTTGTGGGGATCTTGGCAGAAGGTTTGACCCTGTACAACGGCGGACTGCTGCAAGTCCGTTCGGGTCGGGGTGTGCTCGATGGGGCTCAATATCCTGTCACTTCAGAGGGTGTGTCGGTAGGTCTCGACCCGCTCAGGATCGGTGATACGGAAAACGACGACGTCGAGACATTCTGTGCCAGCCGGACGACCGGCACCTTTGAAGGTACGGGGACCCCCGGTAGCGTGAACGATCTGTGCGGCAATGCATGTTGGGAAGGAACCACACCTCGTCTCGTCAACGCTCCCGGGGTCGGTGATTTGGTGATCACGGAGGTCTATCCCGACCCAGATGGCACCGATGGGGGACGTGAGTGGATGGAAGTCTATGTTGCCGCTGGGCCTGTCGACCTGAATGGCTTGCAGGTGCAAAGTGGCACGACCAGCATGACCACCAAGACTGTTGAGGCTCTCCAGTGTTTCAGTCTCGCTGCGGGAAGCTTTGCCGTGCTAGGGGGTGACGCTGCGGTGGCCGATGTGATTCTGCCGGGTTGGTCTTTGCCCAACTCGTCGACCTCGGTGACCGAGGCACATATCATTATCGAGTCGAATGGTACGGTTATTGATGGAGTGTCCTATCCATTGACCTCGTCGGCGATTCATTCGGGCAGGTCATATTCCCTCGACCCCGACGCGACCGACCCCACGTTCAATGACGTGCTTGGTAATTGGTGCTCTGTGGCCGGCCTTGGCACCGCGGGCAGTGCCAATCCGGAGTGCCCATGACCGAGCAACCTTCATCAGTTCCAATGGTTGGCCTCGGATTTTTCATGGGCTGCCTGGCTCTTAACCCGGCTTGCATCATTGAAGAAACTGCACCGAACTCTTGCGGTCCCGCGAGTGCCAAGGTCGTCGAGGTCCTCGATGGCGACACCGTCGTTTTCGAAACGGGCGAACAAGTGCGTTACTTGCTCATTGATGCCCCAGAGGTGGCTCACTCTACCAATGAGGAATCCGACTGCTATGGCGATGAGGCCGCAGCGCAGAACAGATTATTGGTTGCCGGAAAGACCGTTGACCTCGAGTACGATGTCGAGTGCGATGACCGCTTCAATCGGTTGCTCGCCTATGTGTATTTGGATGGCCGCATGATCAATCGGACTCTACTCGAACGAGGGCATGGGCGCGTGCTGCGGGTAGCTCCGAACGGTGCCGGGCATTGCGCCGAGTTCGCTGCCATTCAGCAGGACGCCGCAGACGCAGGCGTAGGATTGTGGGGAATGTGCGGCGAGTCGCCGGGGGCGGTGAACTGTGACTGAACGTACGACAACGAAGCCGTCATTTGCGGCGGCAGCAATCGGCGTTACGGCAACGGTGAGTGCCGTGCTTGCCGTTTCGTCGGTGGCTTGGGCTCGGGATTACGAAGTGGAACTCGAGATCGAGAGTCTCGATGACCTATATGAACTCTATGACAGTGGTGATGTCGAAGCAGACAGCCTCGAGGTTCTGGAAGCATTGTTCGAGCGACCACTCAATCTCAATCGGGCGGACAGGTATCTGCTCTACGAGTTGCCAGGGGTGACCTACGAGCTGGCGGATGCCATCGTCGCCTACCGCGCTGAACATGGTGCGTTCGAGAGTCTCGAGGGCCTGTTGGGGGTTGAAGGCATGACTCCCCGTTTGTTGCGCTCTCTCTCTCCTTTCGCCACCGTCGGTGGCAGTTCGGAGTTGCCAGTTGATTCGACCACTGACCTCAGAGCTGAGGTCGAGCTAGGTTCTCTGTGGCTCGAGGGGTTCGGGCGTGATTCCGTTGGTATCGATACGCTGCTCGAGCGCAGCCGCGGACCACAGAGCTATCTGCAAATGCGCACAACGGGGTTCGGCTCTCTCGGCGCGGGGGCTCTGCTCACCCATCGCCGTCGCACCGATGTCCAATGGGACCGGCGCCGGGGGCAAATGGTAAGTGATGGTCCTGGCAATGCCTTGGATATCGAAGGGGGTTACGTCTACGGCGGCTACGGCGCGTGGAGCGTGATCCTTGGCAGCTACACGGTCGGGTTTGGCGAGCGCCTCACCTTCGACACGACGACCAAGTCCGAGCCACACGGTTGGGCAGAAAACGACATGTTGAGCCAATACAACTCGGATGGCCGTATTGGCGGTCGCTCGGGGCAGCTCGGGGTGGCGATTTCGATGACGGACGTAGAAACCGGTTTTGGGTGGCTCGACGTCACTGCCTTCGGTTCGTGGACTCCCAACGACCTGTACCAATACGACTTCAACCATGGCTTTGACGAATGGTACGGTGTCAACATCTGCGACACCGACGGCGATTGCCCTGAGGGCTACACCTGCGGCGACGACCACATGTGTCGGTCGAGTCGCATCTACGATGCCGCGGATCTTGAACAGCCGAGTTATCGTTACGAGACTATTCGTGACGCATACGACGAGAAACTGGCAGGTGGCAATGTAACGTTTGAGATCAGCGAGCGTACCCGTTTCGGTGTCACCGGGTATTGGGGTCAAACTGATTTCAACATTGCGACGTCTGCGCAGCCGACCTTCTCGTGGTCGGCACGCATGCCGCGTGATCGAAATGAGTATGGTGCGATGGGTGCCAATCTCAGATTTGGTGTGGGTTCGGTTGACGTGGCCGCGGAGTATGCTCGCACCGACTTGGGTGGAAACGCAGTATTCGCGCGAGCGATTTACAGTCCTGGATCGTGGGGTGAGATAACACTGTCAGGGCGGTACTATGACGCGGTCTTCGACAACCCCCACTCGCGCCCCAGAGCCCAACGGGACGAGCTCCATGGCCTGGCGGGACGCAACGAGACGGGCGGCAGGCTGGAGGCAACCATCAAACCCATGTCAGGCCTGCGGTTGGTGACCAATCTCGACATGTGGGCGAATCCTTGGTTGCCACAGTTCAACGACCTGGGTGAGGTTTCCTATGTGGCCAAGAGTGAAATGCCTCTCGATTTGAATGTCTCCCAGCGAATCACCTGGGGCTTCACCCGTGATGAAGATATTTCCCTATTGCTCGATTACAAAAACAAGGACATCACGAAAAATGGGCGCGAGGAGGTCTACTGGCTCGGCGATTTCTGCGACGAGGGCGAGAATAGCAACTGCGGTCGCGGCGAGAGCCGCAAGGTGCAGGTGCGCCTGGGTACCGACCGGGTACCGCGCAGCCATTTTTGGGTAAGTTATTCGGCGATTTGGGAAGACGCTTCTAAGTACGACACGGAGTTCGACTATCAACAACGGATCAAGGCCCACGCCCGCGTCAACGTCTGGCCAGGCGGTCGTGTCATTGCCTCCGGTGGACTGTGGTTCCACAAGCGCGACCCTATGCTAGGTAGCACCGACCCTGTCTCCGATCGTGGTGACGCGGCCCTCGACACTTTCCTCGAGCTCAGTCAAACCATCGGCGACCACTTCACGGTGCTCGGCCGCTACGGCGTCGTGCATTACCAAGATGAACGACCTGAGAGGTATGCTTGGTTCCACCTCGCAAAGCTCGCCCTCGAAGCTCGGTATTGAGCTCATCTCTTCTCGAAAATAGTTGCCGTTTCGCACCGGAACCAGCCCGCGTTGTTATCGAAGACGGAGGCCGGTGCGATTGCCCGCTTCGTTGTGTGGGAGGCAATGAGGTCGTTGCTGGACGGGAGCACTTGGTTGCCTCCCACACAACAAAGCGGGCTCGATTGAGTGAAGTAGAAATGGGCCATTGGCCCTTGAACGGCGCTTATTCGTCGTCCAAGAAGCCTGTGAAATCTGTAATTTTTACAGGAGAAAGCCAAGGACCCGGGACGAGCTTGTAGACAAGATGATCGCCTTTGCCAAGACAATCTGGTCGCAATTTTGGCAGGCGCTGCCGGACGAACAACGCCTGCGGC
>Ga0156517_1343_pt5 | contig 15646 bp, 13 predicted proteins | sample RifOxyB3_FD_111912 | JGI IMG/M metagenome (GOLD analysis project Ga0156517, IMG submission 111912) | Deltaproteobacteria bacterium RIFOXYB12_FULL_58_9 | reverse complement strand
GGGCCTCCGCCGTCGATAACTGCTCGGCCTTGGTCCCGGCGCGAGTGGGCATGGCCGTAACCGCGGATTAGGGCGAGATTCAGTTGCTGGACAAACACAAGAAGACATGGTTCAATGAACAAGTTGCAGTTTGTTATAATAGAATTCGGTGAATGGCTGCTGATGGGCGGTTCACAGCAAAGGAAGCGACAATGGCGATAGAGGACAAACTCGGAAGCGTTGACGCTAGGACGTCGTCTTACGTAAGGGAACTCTGGGAACAGGGGCATCCCATCTCAGATACCAAGGAAGTTGTCGACCTCGCTCGGGAGGCAACTCTACTCAATCATGAATCCAACAAGCGTGACTACATCGAGTCACAGCCCAATAGATCCCACGACATTCTTCACGAGGCCAACGGGTTTACGGAGGCTTGGCAGAAGATTCTTTTCAATCGTGCTTTGGCTGACTTCTCTGCCAATTTGACGATTCTATCCATGCCAGAAGGAGACCCAACTCTGAGCCTTCTCGAAAAGGCCAGATACATCGAAGGCTACGGGGTATACGTGGCACCCGCCCCGAAGAATTACACCAATGAGACTCGTCTAGTCATTCATGGTAGCAACCTCGAGCGCGTCGAAGTGGATTTTCCCGATTCAGTCTCTCACGATGACCGCCTAAAGAAGATGGGGGAAGTTGCGGACCAACTCGGTGTTGTTGTTTATTATGACAAAATCCCTGGTCGGACCAGCATGTCTCCCACCGACAAGGCGTCGGGAAAGGTCACACTTGCTTCACGTTGCTTTTCAGAGATTATCGACTTCGCCAACCCTCACAATCATTAGCCGTGACCGAGACCTCAAGGACCCGTGTCTAGGGGCCTCAGGGCAACGCCTAAGTTCCGGAGCAAGGTGCGGTCGCCGCATATTTTCAATTTTCCGTTGGTCAGGGCTTCGTGCAATTGTGGCCTGCCGTTGATGAGATGGCCGAAGGTTTCGACGTCGCAGTCGATGTGCACATCGGCGTTTTTTGCGGCGCTGGAGATGACTCTGGCACCGGCAAGGTCTAGGGTCCAGGCGCCACCGTTGAAGCCCCTGATGACAAAGGCAAAGGTTCCTCCCAATGCGACCCATTCCTCCCGTCGTTGTGCGGCAACCCTTGGGCAGACCTCCTCGAAAAACACCTTGGGCGACACCTCGCCCGGTTCCGTCTTGTTGAGTAGGTGAATCGACATTGCCGGTGCCCTTTGCGCGATTGTTCGCCCGTAACGGTGGAACACTGCATGCTATCGGCGGGCACCTGCTCGCGCAACAACCAGGCATGGAATGGATGGGAGGGGATGCAAGGAACCTTCGAGCCAAGAATTGGTGCGCTGCTCACCCACGTGGTAATTTGCCGGCATGCGACGACCAGCAGCGATCTCCCTGTTTTTCTCTTTGTGGGTGTGCAGTACCGACGCCGTGGCGCAAGATGCGATGGCGCAAGACGGTATGGCGAACGAGATGAAAGACATGGATTGGATTGGCTTTCGCCAATTCCAAGAGGTGTCTCAAGTGTTCGTCCGCACCACCGAGGCGGTTAAATACCGCGTCGACACGTCGAAACCCAACGTCGTGATCTTGATCCTCGAGAATACTCGAATCCCCGTGGCCAACAATCGTCGTCAACTGGACACACGCTTCTTCGAAAGTCCCGTCACCTATATCAAGCCCAAGGTCATCGAGGGGCCCTCCCCCAGCGTTCAGATCACCATCCAGCTGCGCTCGCAGGTGCCGTTCACTGAGGAACAAAAAGACAATGTCCTCGCGCTCAATTTTCAACGCACCTAGTCGCCCTCCTCACCCCAACAAGCTGGCGGCACTGCCCGAGCGACTCCACTGGGCGCGCATAACACTTGGGCGCGAATAACCTTGCCGCCTTCACCGTCTTCCTCTAGACCAACGGCTCGAGACGTCCGACATTTCAGGGAGCTGGATCAGCCGTTGATGCACGCGCCTTCTCACAGTCAAACTCGCGGCAGACACCTTCCGCAACCGAGCCTGACATTCGCGGTGTTGTGCGCCGGCCTTTTGCCAACTTTCGCGTGGGGCCAGAATCTGAGCATCGCGTCTCCCGACAAGGGTGTCCAATGTGAGAGCGTCGAGGTGTCTGGAAACACCATGACCTGCGACCGGGATGGCTGCGTGGTATCCGGCCAGGCCAGTCTCGTTTGCGGCGGCCTCGACCTGTGGGCCGACGACCTCGAGCTCCTCCTCGGACCGGACCAAAGCTTTGCCGGTGCCCGAGCGCGGGGCAACGTTCTCTTGGTCGAGCGGGACACCGTGATGACCTGCAGCCAGTTGACCCTCTCAGAGGACCGAATCAGTGGCCGCATTGACTCGGCAACGTTCCACATCAAGGAGGACCGCAGAAAGGTCGACGACCGTGGTATTCCCTCGGGGCGAGACACCACAGTGTTCCGCGGTGACATCGAGCGCAATGCTGAAGGCCGCTTGCATATCGAAAACGCTGATTTCACCATGTGCGACTGCGGCGACGAGCCGCCGTCATGGTTGCTCACCGCGAGCTCCATTGATGCCACAGTTGACAAGCGGGCTACCCTTTGGTGGCCACAGCTGTGGCTCAATCCCTTGGGTCTCGGTCAGATTCCCGTGACCCCTCCGCTTGCGCCCCTGTCGGTCGCCCTTGAGGAACGCGCGGGCGGGCTTCTCGCTCCCGAGATCAAGCTACTCGGCGGTCTGTGGCCGATGATCGATGTGCCCGTGTTCGTCCCCCTCGGCCGCTCGTGGGACATCACCGTCACCCCAGGTGTGCGCTTCGATTGGGGTCGGCACAAACTCACACCCATATCGACATGGGGTGCTCCGCGCCTCGGCGGCCGCGTTCGTTATGCCCCTATCGAGGGCACTGCGGGCGAGGCCCGAGTGTCGTGGACCTGGGATCGGAAGGCGCAAGCCGCGCGCATTTTCGAAGAAGCCATGCGCGGAAATTTCGCGGATCCAGAAGACCTTCTCGACGACGCGAACCAAAAACGCGTCAACGGGCGAGCGGCTCTCGAGCACCGCGTCGCCATTGAGCTAGAGCACAAGAGCGAGCTCGGCCAACAGCTCACTTGGCTGGTTGCCGCCCAGTGGGTTTCAGATGATCTCATGCCCGGCGACTTCAGTGTCGCCCTCGAGGACAGAGTGGCAAACTTCACCGCCTCCCGTACTGAGCTGCTCTGGCGGCGACCGGGTCTTGGCGGCCTGGTGGCCGCCGACCACCTTCTGGTGCTCAACAACTCAGAGCAGGTCAACGGCACCTTCGTCGCCGACTACTCCAACATCAGTGGCCGTGAGGCCCCCACATCGCAACGCGGGCCATTCGTCGAGCTACGATTGCTGCCCACGGAAATTGCCCCGGGTTTCCAGGTGGAAGCCAACGCCTCTTTTGTACGCTATGGTCCATGGACCAGCGCCCGCTCTCCAGATCGAGTCATCGGCGCTGCAACCGCCGGTGCCGCCTGGCGCGACCGCATGGGTCCTTTGAGCCTCGAGGCAGGGCTCACCCTCGACACCATGTGGTTCGATCCAACCACGGACACCGCCGCAACACATGCCATGACGATCGTCGACACTGGTGCCAGCACCCGTTTGGGTCGGGCATTGGGTGACCTCTATCACCTCGTCGAGCCGAGTCTGCGCTACCGCGGTCTGCCTTGGCTCTCGAGCCAGGTCCCCACAACGCCCGCACTCGACCCGCGCCTCGGCCGCCATGGGATCCATCAAGGAGTCGTCGGCATCAGCCAGAGCCTGTGGCGCAAACATAGCACACACCTACAGCGCCTGGCGTCCCTCGTGATCTCGCAGCCACTGGCTCTCGATACCGGCGAGTTATTGCAAACGCAAATCGACGTGGACAGCACTGTCGCCTCAACCAATCTTTCCGCCTGGACGGACATAGATTTTGCTCGCAACGCCGCGGTGCAGGAGATTGGAAGTCGGATCTCGCGAAGCTTTGGTCCTGTCTCTCTGAGCGGAGAGTACGCGCGTTGGAATGGCCGTGCCGACCGCTTTCGCCGTTCGTTGTACGACCTCGCCGCAGAAGGCCCGCCGCTCGGTTGGACGTCCTGGGTACACATGCTCAACGCTGGCACCTCCATTCGTATCGGCGACACCGGACACCTGTCCTACAGCACTTCGGTTCTGCTATCGACACCGCGAGATTGCAAATTGGACCGTGAAGCGATCGGCGGCGGTTGGTCGGGTCAGTGCCTGCAACAAAATGAACTCGATCGCGAGCCAGGCATCACGGTCCATCGGATTGGTGCCTCGTACCGATCACCCTGCAACTGTTGGGAGGTGGCAGCGACACTGCAGATCCCGCCAGATGATCCTCTAGGAAACATCCGCGGCAGCATCTCACTCGCTGTGGGTGGCTACGCCTTGGGGAGCAACTGAGAAACACGGCGAAGCCTTAGCCGGCTGCCGGCAATGGCATGGCACGACCCGGTCCATCTTTTTAGCCAACAGGGAGCCATTGGTAACCAAAGTGCAAGTGAAACCCAAATGACTGGCATAGGAAGAAATCTCACCAATATCACTGCGCACCAAGGGTTCACCGCCCCAAAAAGTCAACCACACAAAACCAGCCTGGCGAGCAGCTCTGTAAAGCGTTTTTATTTCCGTGGTGGTTAACTCATCCCTTTGACTTGTTTCATCTTTCCAGGCGCAAAACGCACAACTGGCATTGCAGCGGGAGGTGATGGAACCCAAAGGACCCATGTGACACGATCTTCAGCATCGTCGCGGACATGTTCCGCGACGTTGGCTCCATTCCCGAGCCGATTGACAGGGAGGTTCTGGCTGATGCCAGTATCTGCTGACCCGAGCCAGTCTCACCAGGCCGTAAAACTCGGAGGAACTGACCCGCCAAAAATCATATCGCCTGCGCCCCTGGCAGGATACATGCGTCCAGTTGTCTGCCCGGGCACGCGGGCAACGGTGCGCCAGGGGCCGAGCCCCTGGCCAGCCACACCACGCATTTACCCCCGCAACGTTCTGTGCAAAATTGCCACCAACCTTGGAGACTACTGTGACCGAACGAGCAAACGTATTGTCCCGCTTCGCGCGCAAGACCGAGACAGCACTCGGCACGATCGCCGTGTTTTCCTACCGCCGGGCGGCGATCACCCTTCCGGTGATCGCGCTGTTGACTGGCATCGCCTTCTGGGTCGCCCGTGACCTTGAGGTGAACTCCGATCTCACCGAGCTTTTGCCGAAGAGCTTTCGCAGCATCCAGGATCTGGAGAAGCTGACCGAGCGTTTCGGCGGGGTGGGCTGGTTGTGCGTGGTTGGCCGCGATGCCGAACCCGCGCAGCTTCAGCAGTTTGCCGACGACCTCGCACCCAAGCTCGAGCAGCTCAAGTTCGTCCGCTATGTCGACTACAAACGGCCGTCGGCCTTTCTCGAGGAACGGGCGCTGTTCTTTTTGGACATCGACGATCTGCAATCGGTCAACGACCGCTTGAAAGCGCGCATGGACTGGGAGAAGCGCAAGCACAATCCCCTCTACCTCGACCTAGAGGAGTCGGAACCGCCGCCCCTCGAGTTTGACGATCTGAAAAAGAAGTACCTGGGCGCCAACGACGGGGCCGAATCCAAGAGCTACCTCGTCAAACAGATGGGGGATCCCTATTACATAGACAAAGAAAAACGCATGATCGTTCTGTTCGCCAAACCGGCGAGCCAATCGATCGATCTGGCTTTTTCCAAGCAGATAGTGACCGAGGTCGAACAACTGGTCGCAGGACTCGACCTCAAGAAATATGGAGACAACTTCAACGTCGCCTTCACCGGCCGCTACAAGAAGCGGGTCGATCTCCAACGCCAGATCACCAGTGACTTGGTCTTCATCTCGGTTCTCGCGTCGTTTCTCGTCCTCGCCTACCTGGCGTGGCATTTTCGCCGCTTCTTGATGGCGCTGATCATTTTTGCGCCGCTCGCGGTGAGCTTGACCTGGGCTGGTGCCCTGGTCGTATATGCCTTCGGCACCCTCAATATCCTGACCGGATTCGTCGGCGCGATCATGACCGGCCTGAGCGTTGACCAGGGGCTACACCTCATGACCCGTTACGAGGCCGAACGGGCGGAGGGCCAGCCGGCGGAAGAATCCATCCGGCGCACCTTTGGTCAGACCGGCCGCGCTTTGGCGGTGTCGGGAATCACCAATGCTGCAGCGTTCGCCATGCTCGGCCTGTCGGAGTTCCGGGCCTTCAAGGAGTTCGGGGTGGTGGCGGCCTTGGCCATGTTCCTGGCTGTGGTCGCGTTCCTCATCACGCTGCCGGCGATCTTGCGGCTGGCGCACGCCTTGGGTTGGACCACCCGCAAGCTCGGAGAGCACGCGAGCTTCTCGCGGTGGCCGGGCTTTCTCAACCGGTGGGCCTGGCCCTTGGCTTTCGTTTCGATCGCGGTCATTGCCACCGCTGTCGCGCTCTTGCCGCGCGCCGGCTTCGACTATGATTTCCGTTCGCTCGAATCCAACACGCTCGAGTCTTTCGTGGTCGACATCGAGGTCAACAAGATCCTCGGATTCGACTTCGTCCCGGTGGCCCTGCTCACCGAGACCGTCGCGGAGGAGCGCATGGTCATTGCAGCGCTGCGTGAACGACAAAAGCAGATGGGCAAGGACTCGACCATCGATATGGTCACGGCCAGCGCCGACTTTTTGCCTCTCGAGCAAGAGGCCAAGGTCCCCTACCTGCGCGCCATCGGCGAGACAATCAAAGATGTCAAGGCCGCCTGGATCAATGATCCGCAGCAACGGCAGGCCTTTGCCATTCTCCAACGTGCGGTGAAGGCCGAGCCCTTCACCCGCGACGACTTCCCGGAGCAGATGAAGCTGTTGTTCCGCGGCGTTGGCGGCAAAGGCGAGCAGGGTTTCGTCCTGGTGTTCCCGTCGATCTTCTTCCAGTCGAGCAGCGGCAAGCGCATCGTCGATTTCGCCAACGAGGTCCGGGACATCGTGTTGCCCGACGGTCGCGAGGTCTCCGCCTCCGGTGAGGACCTCATCCTCGCGGACATCCTGCTCATGGTCGAACGCGAAGGACCGATGATTCTGAGCCTCGCTGTGGGCGCGATTGTCCTCATTATGCTGCTGTTGCTAGGCAGTGTGCGCGACACCGCGGTGTGCCTGGTCGCACCGGTGACGAGCATGGTTTTGACCATCGGCTTCATGCCGTTGTTCGGGGTGCACGTGAACTATCTGAACATGGTCCTGTTGCCGACCTTGTTCGGCATGGGGGAGGACGGGAGCACGCACCTGGTGACCCGCGTGAGCGCCGGAGATCCTGCGCAGGGCGTCATCTCCGAGGTGGCCCGGGGCGTAAGCGGGGCTTTGATCGCCAACGTGTTTGGCTTTGGCTCCTTGATTTTGGCCAACCATGACGGACTGCGCTCCTTCGGTGCCATGGCTCTCGTAGGACTCGGCTCCAATTTCCTCGTGACCCTGGTCATGGTGCCCGTGCTCGTGATTCTGCTCGAGCGGCGGCGCAACAAGCGTCGTGCCACCCCGTCAACGTAAGATCCCGCGACGACGGTGGTTGAGCCGGTGCGTCCCCACCGGTGGAGGCTCCCATGTGGCCCCCAAGACGTGAACGAGCCGCCACTCTGGTCGTCGCCGGGGCTATCGCGGCGGGTAGCGGCGGTCATCGCACCGCTCGCCTCGGCGCAGAACCTGGACGACCTGATGAACGAGCAGGCTGCTGAATGACAAGACACGGGCACAGGCCACGAATTGGAGCCGTTTCATCGATCAGGACCCCGGCGACTGAGACGATGAACCGTCACTCGGGTGAGTCGGCCGGTATCGGCTCCCGGCTCTCTTTCGTGAACGAGAGCGCGAGAATCAACAACGCCAGCGCCACATGAATGTAGACTCCGGGCCAGTGGAGCCATAATGTTCATGCCAACTACGGTGCTACCGATGAGAATTGGCGGGTTCACTTCACGGTGGCCGAACAAAAACCCAGGCGAACGCCTTTGACATTTAGTTCATGACCCACAACCAGGATTGGCAGGAGCGAGTATGGGCATCGAGAGCATTGGCAACCCCGCACTTTGGTTAGGGTTCATCCTATTCGTGCTTTGCATGCTGGCCCTCGATCTCGGGGTGTTCCATCGCAGCGCCCACGCGGTCAGCATGCGCGAGGCCACTATCTGGACCGGCGTGTGGATCTCGCTCGCGCTTGTATTCAACGCTGGGATCTACACCTGGTTCGGCCCCGAGCGGGCGCTGGAGTTTTTGACCGGTTACCTGATCGAGAAAGCGCTGTCCGTCGACAACCTGTTTGTCTTCTTGGTCCTCTTCTCCTACTTCGCGGTTCCGGCCGCGCTCCAGCACAAAGTGCTCTTCTGGGGCATCCTCGGTGCGCTGGTGATGCGTGCAGGCTTCATCTTCGCCGGTACCGCGCTCATCCAGAAGTTCCATTGGGTGATCTACATATTCGGCGCATTTCTCGTATTCACGGGCATCAAGCTTCTTTTGCACCACGAGGGCGAGATGCAACCGGAGCGCACTCCAGTTCTCAGATTGTTCCGGCGTGTGGTCCGCGCCGTTTCCGACTACCGGGGTGGAAGCTTCGTGGTGAAAGAAGCCGGGCGCTGGTACGCGACGCCGCTCCTGATGGTTCTCGTAGTTGTAGAAGCAACAGACATCGTGTTCGCCGTGGACTCGATCCCCGCCATCTTCGCCATCACTGTTGATCCTTTCATCGTCTTCACCTCCAACATCTTCGCCATTCTCGGCCTGCGGGCCCTCTACTTCCTGCTCGCGGGGATGATCGGCAAATTCCGATTTCTCAAGGTCGGTCTCGGGCTCGTGCTGGCATTCGTTGGTGCCAAGATGTTGCTGGTGGACGTGGTCAAAGTGCCGATCGGGTATTCTTTGGGCGTTGTCGGCGGGCTTTTGCTCATTTCGGTCTTGGCGTCGATCTTGTTCCCTTCTGCAACTCCGCCCACCCAACCTTCAACCGGAGCGTTAACGGGCGACGAACCCAAGTGACCATGACCCGGAGCGCATGTCCCATGGTCGTGAAGCAATAAACGGAGGCGTGAGGTTTGCCGACGAAGATCATACTGCTTGTCCCGTTCCTGGCAGTGCTCGCGAGAGACACCGAGACGGGCTTCGCGGCACAGTTCTTCGACCCGAGCTGGAGCATAGACCATCGAGGATTCCTCTGGTCGGCGATCGTCATCGTGTTGTTCCTGTCTGGTTGCGGCCTTCCGCTTCCTGAAGATGTCCCGCTGACCCTTTCCGGATTCACGACCACCAAGCTTCAAGGAGACGAACTCGTCTTCTCGGCATTCGTGGTCACGTTTCTTGTGGTGGTTGTCCCCATCCTGGCCGGCGTCGAACGCGTGGTGCACATAAGCTCGCTCACGGTCTTGGGTTTGCCCCGCGACGGGCGCGTGGTTGGCTGACAGTCCGGCACTCCTCGACGCAGTACCCCTGGCCGCGGTAACAGCTCTCGCAAAGGAAGAAGTGATCTTCCCCCGGTTTCATAGACACCGGGTTAAGCGCGTCGGCGGAGAGCGACGTGTTCAAACTCCGCCGGTGTGAGTCCACCTAGCGTACTGTGGATTCGTTGTCTATCGTATAAGACCTCCATCTACTCGAAGACCGCTGCCATGTGTGATACTTGACTGAACCAACACGACGGTTTGCTGGCGGGCGCAAACAAGCAACCGCAGGACGGTCACCCAAGCCGTTCCTCTATGCAGGTATGCGCTTGACCGAGAGGCCACTCCATACTTTTCTATCAAGAAACTACCAGTTTCATGGCTCGTGGAGCCGCCATAACGGCGGCATGGGGAACTACTACTCCAGGGGTGGAGCAGAGAGTCCGTTTGTAACCGAGTATGCCCCGCGACTGCTGTGGGACCAAGTGACCCAGGGTGCGAGATTCTCCCCGCCTGTTGCCCAGGGGCGATTCGGATGAAGAAAATCTGTCATATTTCGTGGGAGTAGAGTCTTAACATTAGGCCCGTATTTTGCATGTCATCTTTCCAAATCCACGAAGCGGTCACGTCAGCGAGTGATCCGTGACGGCGAGGTGCCCAATGGCTCAAGACGATAGAGGCCTGCGCGCGGTTGAGCAACTTCCGCTGGCTTCTTGCGACAACGAGGCGCTGAGAGACGCGCCCCCCGGCGATGGGCTAGAGCTCAATCTGGGTGACAAACAAGTCCTCAATGCCGCGGGACTGGCCAGCATTCAGCCTCTCGTCGACAGCATGCCGTATTTCGTCATGTTGGTGGACGCTCGTCATAGAATTCTGCTGGTCAACACAAGCATCGTTCGCAAGATGGGAAGACCGGCGACCGCGCTCATTGGGGCATACTGTCCGAAGGCCATCCACGGCCTTGATGCGCCGATCCCCAGCTGTCCACTCCAGGAAGCGCTTGCCAAAGGCCGCGACGTCGAGTGGGATATCGAAGATCCCGCGACCGGTCGGTGGGTATCCTCAGGCATCTTTCCGACACGGTACCGCACCGATGACGGGGAGTCGGTGTTTCTGCACTCGGTGCGCGACATCACAGAGGCCAAGCACGCGGCCATGGATCTCAAGCGCAAGGCGCGGACTCACGCCGCGCTGGCGGCACTCCTTCATCTTTCGTCGACCGATCTCACCCTCGACGGGCTGCTGCAGCGCGCCCTCGACGAAATCCTCGACATTCCGTGGCTCAGCGTTGACACGAAAGGTGCCATCTTTTTGATGGAAGACGAGACCCAAGGGCTCAGAATGCGTGCGCAGCGCGGTTTGTGCCACGCGGTACAGGATGCCTGCACCCTTGTCCCGCTCGGTCACTGCTTGTGCGGCCGGGCGGCCGCCAGCGGCAAGGTGGAGTACGCAGCCGACCTCGACCACCGCCACGACGTGCATTATGACGGGATGGCGGCCCACGGGCATTACTGCGTGCCAATCCGCTCCGAAGGCCGGGTGTGTGGCGTTATCACTCTCTACCTGCGGGCCGGGCACCGGGAGGATGCCGAGGAAGTGGCCTTCCTTCAGGCTGTGGCTGACGGATTGGGCGGCATCGTGAATCGAAAGCTCGCCGAAGACCGATGTACCACAGCCCGCGAGAACCTGATTCAGGCAGATCGTATGGCCACCATCGGGACGCTGGCCGCTGGCGTGGTTCACGAAATCAAGAACCCGCTGGCCTACGTCATCGCCAATGTCGATTACGGTGTGAACCAGCTGCGCAACCTGCTCGCCATCGGAGAGGGCAGCGCCGGTCGCATCACGGACCCGTGTGTGCGACACCAGCTCACTGAGCTACACCACGCGCTCGGCGATGCCATGGATGGCGCCGAGCGGCTCCGCGGCATCGTCCGGGACATGCGCACCTTTTCCAACATGCGCAACGAAAGCACGGCGTTGTTGGATATCAACCAGGTGGTCGAATCGGCGATCAACATTGCCTTTGCGGAGATCAAACCCCGGGCGCGTTTCACGAAGAATTTGCCCCCATTGCCGGCCGTGGCGGGCAATGATGGGCGCCTGGGGCAGGCATTTTTGAACCTGCTCGTCAACGCTGCACAGGCGATCCCCGAGGGTTGCCCATCAGAGAACGCCATTGGCGTATGCACCTCGGTCGAGGCTGGCGAGGTAGTCGTCAGGATCTCCGACACAGGAAACGGCATGGCGCCGGCGGTGCAGGCGCATATGTTCGACGCCTTCTTCTCGACCAAGGATTCGAAGCACGGCACCGGCCTGGGTCTTTGGATCACTCGAAATATCGTGATCGCACACAGCGGTCGAATCGAGGTGCAAAGCAAGCTCGGCGAGGGAACGACGTTTTCGGTGCATCTGCCGATTGCCCAGACGCCGGACGAAGAGAAGCCCGGAACGTAGGTGGCATGAACACCATGGAGCCACCGGCGGGTGTGATCCAGTGTGATCGGTGGCAGGCAAAGACGTCCCCGTCCTCGCTTCCATGAGGAGGCCCCCCGTGTCAATTGTTGAATTGGTTTGTTTCCCTGTGGCTACCTCCGGGACTTTGCGCATGGGCAGATGATGATTCGCCCCACAATCAGTCGTTCCGCCAGGCTTCCATGCGCACTCCGCAGCGGTAGGTCCAGAATGGTCGGCCGTCAACTGTCTCCAGACATCCAACCGGAACATGCGGACCATTGACCACATCGGCCCACGAAACGATAATGCAACGACGGGCGGGAAGAACGGATGCTGGATGTCGGGAAAACAAAACTGTTGGGAATTCAAGAAATGCGGTCGTCAACCGGCCGGTGCGCATGTGGACGATATGGGTGTGTGTCCCGCTTCCGTTGAAGAACGGCTGGACAAAGTTCACGGTGGAGAAAGGGCCGGCCGAGCCTGTTGGGTTGTTGTTGGCACTTTGTGCAAGAGTGCCGTTCAGGGCACCTTTGCAGCCAAGATCAACAGCTGTTTGGATTGTGACTTCTACCATGCAGTGCGCAGAGAAGAGGGGACGGGCTTTGCGCTCGCGGCTGTGCTCATGGGACATCTCAAGAAAACCGTCTAGAAACATCCGCGGCAGCATCTCACTCGCTGTGGGTGGCTACGCCTTGGGGAGCAACTGAGAAACACGGCCGAGCCTAGAGATTGATAATAACAACTCCCCGCTCCGACGGCTCTTTCTCGTCCTCGTCGTCGTGCTCGTCGTGCTCGTCGTCGTCGTTCTCGACGGGACCCTCGATGGGCAATTCCAGACGCGGCCGCTCAGAGTTGTCCCTCTCCTCCTGTTCGCGGCGTCTCAGCTCATCGATGATGAAGGCGTCGAGCACTCTAATCTCCTACGAACAATCCCCAACAACCGTTCTTCTCTTCCTTCTCACCAACCTACCTACCGCCTCCTTGCCCATATCGTAAGTGCGTTGGCCAACTTTCGCAAGCCACCGCGAAGTCGGGGAAGTCGGGAAGTCGGCAGTTGTGAGCCCTATGTTTTATCCCGCTCACTTTCTCAGCGATGGCTGCCGTCGGCGCTGATTTCTTCTGCGCGTGCCTTGAAACAGGCAAGCGTGTTCGGCAGCGTCGTTCCCATCAAACGCGTACTGACGGATTTTGGAATTAACCCGCGCAGTCTAATTTCCAAGCCATAGGTAACGTGTGTTTGATTGCCGCGGGCCTGCAGCTTCCAACCGCCGTTGTTGACCGACATCATCTTGGCATCCTGCAATGTCCACGTCACCGAGCCCGGTCGATCTTCGATAATACGCACGGTGTAACCGACACGCATGATGATTTCGAGCTCAAAGGAAACAATAGCAATCTCTTCATTGCGCGACACCAACTGTACGTGACGCATTTCCGGGAGAAATTCGGGATAAGACTCATAGTCGGTGATAACATCGAAAACGCGCTCGATGGGGGCATCGATCACCACATCTTGCTCGACCAATGGCATGCTATCCTCACTCAGGCGATCTCAGACTCAAGGGTCCTCGATACGAACAAATGTTGACTCACCTTTCAGCAACCGAGGCTAACACGCCTAACCGTTCCTCTACCAGCAATCTGACACGGTAGCTGCTCACCGATGTAAAATTGAAGTCACAGCCTGCCCCCACAGGCGAGGCACTTGGCCGTTCCAGACGGGTTCGGGACGCCACATTGGCGACACAACACCAGCGAGTTGCCCACCGTGGTCATTGCTCCACCATCTCGCGAGCATCGCTCCGGCACAAGGTAACCGCACTTGGGGCAGAGTTTTTCCTCTCCTGCATCAACCCGGCACCGTGGGCAAAGCCGCGACCCTTTTTCGTCGCCGCCGGGAATGCGCAAATCCCCAAGAGCCTCCTCGTTGGTAATGAGGCCAGGCATCCGTTCGACGATAACCTCGATGTCCGCAGAGCTCGAGGCGGTTGGTTCGAGCCCAGGCATCGGCACCACGGAAACGTCGGCAGCGGCATCTCCGTGGGCGGTGTTTGTCAAGCCTGGCAACCTTTCCTGCTCCGTAGGTGTTTCGATGTTGCCACCGCACGTGAGACACATGGGTGGGTTGACGCTCAAGGATGCACAATGGGGACAACGCATCCTGGGCATGCTATGTCCAACTGCCCTGCCGCAGCAAGATGTGACCTGCGCACCTGTCCAAAAGTCGTCACGCCAATGGTTGCGTCGTCGCGAGAATCCTGATTCGTTAATGTGATCGGCACGAACCCAGAAGAGGTAAGTAGCGATGGAACCGTCGGACCAAGATTTTCAAGCGAAATATCAACGCATCAACCTCAAGACCACCGATGGGTCGACACTCAACGGCAAGGTCAACATCTCCGGTTCGGAGCGAGTCTCCGACCTGTTCCGCACCGGTGCCGATCCATTCCTGGTGATGGTCGACGTCACAACCGGCCAGGGCTCTGGGCGGACGTTGTTTATCAACAAGCACCACGTCGTCTGGGTCGAGCCAGAAGAGGCCTGATTGCTGACCGGCGACTGACTCAACCGATCTGAGCGAGCTCGAGACGTTTCTGCCAGACGTCAGAGACAAGGGCATGCAAACGCCGATGCTCGGGTTTCTGCAGCTCCGGGTCCGTTTTCAAAATCGTTGCCGCATCCTCGCGGGCGTCCTGCAGGATGCCCTGATCGCGGGCAAGGTTGGCCACCGCGAGCAGCGGCACACCCGATTGTCTGGTGCCAAGAAAATCACCTGGCCCACGAATCGCCAGGTCCTCTTCGGCAATGCGAAAACCGTCGTTCGTCTTCTCCATGATCATCAAACGTCGCCACGCGTCTTCCGATGGGGTGTAACGCGAAACCAAGAGGCACAAACCGGGATGAACGCCTCGCCCCACTCTCCCACGTAGCTGGTGCAGTTGGCTGAGGCCAAATCGTTCAGCGTGCTCGACCACCATCACCGTAGCGTTGTGCACGTCGATACCCACCTCGATGACCGTGGTCGAAACCAGGACCTGGATATCACCTTCGTTGAAACGGCGCATGATTCGGTCTTTGTCATCACTCGACATGCGCCCGTGCAGCAGTCCGACCCTGATTCCTTTCAGCGGGCCATTGGCGAGCTCTTCAGCACTTCCAGTGGCATCGCGAATGGTCTCCAATCCATCGGCGTCCGAACCCTCCACCAACGGAAACACAACATAGGCTTGACGCCCGGCATCCACCTGCGCACGCACGCGGCCGTATACCTGTTCCCGTTGTTTTTCCTTGTACCTTTGGGTTTCCACAGGCGTTCGCCCAGGTGGCATTTCGTCGATCAACGACAAATCGAGATCTCCATAGACGGTAAGTGCCAGCGTCCGTGGAATGGGCGTCGCCGTCATCACCAGCATATGTGGCGCTCGGCCCAGACCCTCGCGACCAAGCTCGACCAACCGGGCCCGTTGCATCACGCCAAAGCGATGCTGCTCATCGACGATACCAAGGGCGAGACGTTTGAAGTGGACGTCATCTTGAATGAGCGCATGAGTGCCGACGACCACTTGAATGTGACCGCTGGCCAAGCCGCCGAGAACCTCGCGCTTCTCCGAAGCGGTGGCCGATCCCGTCAACAACGCGATGCGAATGCCCGCCGCAGTTAGAGTCTTCAGCGCAACCCGTGCATGTTGCTCAGCAAGTATCTCGGTAGGTGCCATGATGGCCGTTTGCAACCCGGCACGAGCTACTGCCGCCGCCGCGGTCACCGCGACCGC
>Ga0156517_1361_pt3 | contig 15911 bp, 10 predicted proteins | sample RifOxyB3_FD_111912 | JGI IMG/M metagenome (GOLD analysis project Ga0156517, IMG submission 111912) | Deltaproteobacteria bacterium RIFOXYB12_FULL_58_9 | reverse complement strand
CCCAAAAGTGCCATCTGAAAACCCCGCCACCCGTTCTGCCACAACCTGCTCGATCACCTTCAATAATCTCCGGTGCGCGTGGCTGAGACTGAGCTTGTTGAGATCTCCAACGATGTCATCGGAACCACAACCCGCATTTGAGAACTGACAACAGAACGTCAACCGCCCACGATAGTCGATGTTTAGGACACGGTGTCGAAGTGTCTGACACGGCGCAATGTCGCCGGGGGCATACCTCCCCACACTCATCGACGGGGGTACATAGTCGGTGGTCTCTGCCAGCCGTTTGACGGTGCCCTCGATTTCTCGCCATTCTTGCGGTGAGAGCTGTTGGCCGGCTCTGTACAGCCCAGTGCTCGGTTGCGCATGGCAAACGTGGAGAATGCCAGCACCGAGCTCCTGAGCCAATTTGGGCAAAAGGTCGATTTCGTGCCAATTCGTCTTGTTGGCGACAAATTGTAGAGCCGTACGGAATCCAAAGTGACGCGCCAAAGCCAGCGCAAAGATGGCTTTGCGAAAGGTACCGCGCCCTCGTATGGCATCGTGGGTGGCTTCAACTGCTCCATCAATACTGAATGTCACGGTGCGCAAACAGTCCTGGTGACTCCGCAACCGCGCCGCCATCTTGGTGAAGGTTGTGCCATTGGTTACCAATTGACAGGGATAGCCCCGCTCCCCGATGGCATCGAGGACAGAGAAGAACTCGCTGTGCAACGTTGGCTCACCGCCGGTCAGCAGAATCCATGGATGTCCATAGGCCTTCGCCTCATCGAGGATTCGTTTGAACAGTGGCAAACCGATTTCTTCGGCGGTCGCGGTGTCGTTGCGCAAACAGTGGGTACAGTGGAGATTGCAGTGCCGGGTGAGCTCGAACCCTATGGCGATACCGGACGAGGAGTTCGACATTCGTCTAGCAAATAGATGGTTGTGCGAACTGTCAAGGATAAGGGATCGACTTGCCGCAAGTCGCAAGTGTTGGCGAAGCCTACATGGCCCTCCATCCACCCATCCCTGTGAAATACTGTGTAAATTCTTGTCTTCGAATTGATCCTTGGACCTGTAGTGGTACAATCGAAGCAGTCAGAAAGGGTGGGAAAAATGAGACAGCATTGGCTGGTCACATTGGTTGTAGCGGCGTCTGGTTGTCATCAGGGCCCGTCGTCACCGACCCGTTTTGACAACATGGGCACCTTTGCCGCGCACTACGACGCGGCAACCGGATCGCTGCGATTCGAGCCCGCAGATTTTGGCGCAATCGGTGGAACATCTGTGGGCGAAAACGCTCTGACCGTCGAGAACAACAGCACCGGCGTAACGGCGCGTGCGATCGAGAACACAGCGTTGGCTGTGGGCCAGATCAACAAATACATGGGACTGTTGGATCCTGATAGTTGTACCACCGACTGGAATGCCAGCACGGGGATTCTTTCCTTCTATTCAAAGATCGTCAATCGCTCGAACTTGGCCAACAACGGAGCACCATACGTCTACACTGATCCGGTCAACTACCCTCCCAACACATCTTTCCTCGGTCCCTTCTACATGCCCATCACTGGTTTCTATCCGGTGTCCGAACAACCGAACATCCTCGTTGGCATGAATACCGCGAGCGGTGGCATCAATCTTACCAACAGCGATGCCGACCACAACGGATGGATAGACAGCATCTGGCCGGACTTTCGCTACAACCCAACCGCTCCCTACCCCCACTATGACTACACGCCCTTCGTCCCCAGCGGTCGCATGGCCCCTGGCGATGACACGGGGTGCGTCGTGTTCATGCAGTTTAGCCTGTCTGTCCATGAATCATTCACCCTGTATTTCGATATGCTGGCGGTTAAGGAATCTCCATTGATGCCAAGCACGCCGCAGGTCACCAGCCACAGCAACGGGGACTGGGTCAACGACAACATCATCCTCAGTGGCGACAACTGCACACCGGACGGGGTTGTCTGGGTCGAGGGGGGGCAGGCGGCTGCGTCGACAACGTGTCAAGCCGATGCGAGTTACGCAGTCGCCGTGTATCTGCGCAGCAACAGCGTCAATTACCTGTCGGTGTACCAAGTGGTCAATGGCGAGACCAGTGGTGCTGCAAGTCTGGCCATCAATCACGATCAGATTGCGCCAACGGTGTTGGGAATGAGTCCTGCCAATGGCGACCCGACGGCTGATCCCAACGCCAACTGCGTCATCACCTTCAGCGAGCCCATGGATCCCACCACCTTGACCCCGGACAATCTCACTTTTGTCGATGTCCAAAGCGGGGGGACCATCACCGACTTTGTGACCTCTTCGGCGGACCATTCCCAGGCGATGATTGCTCCCACCGGCAAGCCGCTCACCGGTGGGGATGTGTTCGAATGCAATGCGCTCGTTGGCTTGTTGGATCGAGCCGGCAATGCCCTGGCCGAAACCTCTACGGCACGGTTCACCACAGCCGGTGCTGCAACAGGGCAAGACGTGTCACCACCAAGGGTCTTGGGGCTCACTCCCCCTGACAACGCGCCAGGTGTTTCACCCGACGCCGTCTTCACCATCGATTTCGACGAGCCGATCAACCCTGCCACCATTGAAGGAAGCGTTGTTGATCCCGATTGCGATCTCGACGGCGTCGGTCTGCCGACGGTGTTCGTTTTCGAGCTCAATTCCTGTAACGACAATCCCCAACCCGTCGTCGGCACCACAACCTTGGATATATTTGGCACTCGCGCGACCTTCACACCCAGCTCTCTGTTGAAGGTGAACAATTGTTACGGGATTGTGGTCACCAATTGTATTGCTGACCTCACAGGCAATGAGCTTCCCAGCCGCGGTCAGCGTACTGTGGCTGCTTACGGCAGCGCTGACTTCACCTACAACACCTATAACGTTTTTTTCACAGGCACTCTCGACACTCAAGGACCCAAGCTCGTCCATGTCTCCCCTGCCGTTGGAGCAACGGATGTACACCCGACGCTGTTTGCCACCATGGTGTTCAATGAGCCCCTAGATCCCGCCACTGTCATCGGCAATAATTTCTTCGTCACCCCGTTCGGTGAGACCTCCCGCGTTCCTCTCACGCTAACGGCCGACACTTCTCTGCAAGTCGTTACATTCGAAATAGCCGCTCCCTATGCTGCCGCCACCACCTACGTGCCCACGACAACCGGCAGCGCCACCGACCTCTCGGGCAATCCAATGCTGGCACCCCAAACCGGCCGTTTCACCACGAGCGCTGCAGATACCGTTGTGCCCACCGTCGTTTCCTTCAGCCCAAGTGCGGGCGTTCAAGTGGCAGACCGATGTCCAATGCTCGACATCTATTTTTCCGAGCCAATGAATGTTCACACACTCAACCAGAGCACCATTCGGCTCATCGAGGTCGCCACCGGGCTCGCGCGACCAACGGTCTTCGAGATTTCAGACGACGCCATGCACGTGCGCTTGATCGCGAACTCTTCGTTGGGAAATGGCGCTTGGAAGATCCAAGTTTCCAAGACCGTCGCGACGCCTCCTTTCGCAGGCGTGGAGGACCGGGCAGCTCTGACACTCAACAGCGATGCGAGCAGCACCTTCACTGTGTCCGCGGACATTACCCCGCCCACAGTGCTCGGAGTGGTGCCATCGGCTAGGGGGAGGATGTATCAGAACGGTAGCGTTTTGGTCTTTTTCAGTGAAGAGATGGACAAGTCGACACTCACCGCCGCTAATCTTTTTGTCAACCTGTGCAATCCCATCGTCTACGCTGCCGGCGATGGCACCTATGCCATTGTCAATTGCATCAATCAGTGGGGCACGGGGAACGACACGATCACCATCAAGACGTCGGTGAGGGATTTCGGCAACGTCAGTGCCAACCAGAGCTGCGAGGCAGAGCAGGGCCAGGCCGTCAAAAAGGACGAGAAATCCAACTTCACTGTGGATACGGGAATTGATGCCGTCAAGCCGACCGTAAGTAGTCTCAGCGATGTCTATCCACAGGATCGCACAGTCTCTATGGCCAACAATGTTGTTCCGTCGGTCACCTTCAGTGAGGCGATTGATCCGCGAACGGTTTTTGGGAATTCCATTTTTCTCCTAGACGAGGCAGGCAACCGCGTAAGCGTTCGTCTGAGCTTATCCATAGATGCTAGGAAGGTATCGCTGACACCATTGAGTCCATTGGGCTCGGGGAACTTCACCATCATAGCCTCGACGGCGATTCGAGATCTCGGCGGTGGAAACCCCTATGACGGTGCCGGGGGAGAACAAACCCCAGTTGCCGACATCTTGAAGACGTGTTTTGCCACTGATTCTGGACCCTGCCCCTAGTATTCTGGAAAAGTGCCAATGTGTTCATTTCAGAGCTCAACGCTTCTTCGATGCATGATGGTCACTCTGTTGCTCGACGCAGCGGCATGCGAGCGCCCTCTCGATGTTCCTCTCGAACTCGATGTTCCTCTCGAACGGCACGGCAGGTTGTTTGATTGGAGCGGCGCGCCGATTGGCGGAGTGGCCGTACGCATGGTTGCGATTGACGATGGTGGCAGAGAAGTCATCACCCTGGCCGTGGCCATTGCCGATGGTTCGGGCATTTTCGATTTCGAGCTCGATTCCGAACCTGGTGGCTCACTGCTCGTGGTGGCCGAGCTCCCCGACCAACCCCTGCGTGGATTTCTGGCTGGTGCCACCGAGTCGCTGCCGATTCATCCCTTGACAGACAGCCTCGTCAACCTCGTGGTCGACATTGCCAAGACTCCCGGAGGGCGCAGCCTGACAGATTTTTCCACATCTGAGCTCCGCCATATCGGTGACACGCTCATGGCGCTGGACATAAGTGAGGTGACGCTTACGGATTCGCTGGCTGTCGGTGAATTGCTGCGCAGTGCCGTTGGCCGGCAGATTGCTGTGGCTGCTGGGGGCCATCTCCGCGTCCGACCGTCCTCGGCACTCGAGCAGGGCTCCGGCTCGGCAGCAGCAAGCTTTACGGTGCATCCCTCGGTATGTCCTCTTGGGGCACCGATTTATTTGTTTCAAGGAAGCAGTTTCCGTTTCGACATCGAGGACGACGGCACCCTCTGCGGAGACGCCAGCGACATGCTCGACAACATTCTCAACGAGGGCTCTGTGCGATTGGTGACTCCCACTGAGGTCTACCACCTGTACGGTGGTCACGGTTTTCCCGGTGCAGGAATGGATGTGACCTTGGAAGAGGAACGGGAGTTGGTATTGGGACCCTACACCGTGCGACTACCGCCCATGGGCGAGGACGATCCCCCGGCTCCAGACACACTCACCGTTGCGCGTAAGATTTACGTGCCCATGGAGAGGGACTTTGTTCGCTACTTGGAGATCTTCACCAACACCGGAGATACCCAACGGACCGTGGAACAGATTCAGGTCCAATCCTTTGTCGCGACGGGCAATGAGTCGGCTCTTTTGACATTTGATTCGGTCATGACAGCGGCCGGGCCATCGATCTCAGACCGCTTTGTCGTTGCCTTCGATGAATATCAAGACCGGCCCACCATCAGTTTCGCATTCCAAGACGGACTGGGAGAGCTGCCACTGTCAGATCTGCGAGTACCTGGGACTGCGGGTGGAGGCATCAATGAAATCACCTTCGCTTGGAATCAGGTCGTGGTGCCACCGGGAAAATCGCTTGTGTTTCTGCACTATGTCTCGCTTTCGACCTCCCGTTCCCCACAGGCGCTGCACGAGCATTTGAGCGCTCTTGTCGGGCAACCGGACATGACAGGAATGAGCGTCGAGGAGCTCGCGGCATTGAGTAACTTCGCACCATCACAGGGGACTGTCGAAGCTGATGCTGGCGCGGTGATTGGACTCGCAATGGTGACAGCAACCAACGAGCGAACCGGAGAAGAATTGGCGCGCCGCGCCAGATCCGATGGGTCATTTGCCATTCCTCTCGACACACAACTGGGAGACGCCGTTCGCATCAGGGCGAGCGACGGACTGGACGAGGTCCTCGAGATCAATTGAGCTGGCATTGTGTCCTTGCGCTCGGGTGACTCTGTGCTCTGCGCTCTTAGGACGCTCATAGCACCCTCAAACAGCTCTCGACCCATGCGGTGCAGTAACTTAACATGCGGGTGATGTATCAGCGGATGGCTGTTTGGCTCCTTTGGTTGTGCCTGATGGCAGTTTCGTGCCAATCCAAGGATCGGTACGCCGAGATCTTCAACCACGCGGTCCGCCAGAGCAACTACTGGGGTAACTTCCGGGAAATCCCTCTGGATCGCAGAGTGTCAAAGGCCACTCCCGAGTTGATCGACTATCTGCAGAAGCACAGTGGCTTCTATCACCTCGACACCATGCCAATCCAAAGCCATGAGGATAGGGAGATCGTCGACTCGGTTCGCTTGGTGCTCAAAGAGCTGCCCGACCCAGTGCAAAGAATGGCTGCGGAGAAACTGGTAGGCGTCTGCCTTGTTCATCATCTCGGCGCCAGCGGGTTCGCCCAAAGTGTCATGGTATCCGATGGACAGGAGCTGGGCGCTTTCGTGGTTCTCGATTCAGAGTCCATCGCCAAAACTGCCAATGAGTGGTTCACCTGGCGAGAGGGCTCGCCCTTTGCTCGCGATCCTAACACGATGGTTGTTGGGACCATTGAGGACGATGCGGGCGACACGCAGTTGAACGCCATTCGGTTTCTGCTCCTTCATGAGCTCGGACATGTCATGCAGGTTGGGGAACGGTACAATCCATCATGGCACGTGTCCCCTTCGACGGTGAGCGGATCATCCCATCCGTACTTCGAATTCTCTTGGTTGGCGAACGAGAAAGCATACAGCAGTCGTTTCGATGGCTACTTTGGGCTCAGAGACCACCTCAAGTACTACACCAACAGTGGAGGCGCACTGGACATGACGCAAGCCATCACCGCCTATGAACAATTGCAGCAAACAAATTTTGCAACACTCTATGGTGCGACAAATCCTTTTGATGATTTTGCCGAAGGTTTCACCTCCTATGTTCATTCGGTGTTGGGTGCTCGCCCCTACCGAGTGGAGTTGATTCGCGACGGTCGCATCCTCCATCGCTACGATTCTTGTTGGGACGAGAAGCGATGCGCGGACAAGAAGTTGTTCTTCGCGAAACTTCTGGGCCCGAATTCAAATCAAACCGAGTCGAGTGCAGCCACGTCGAGCGGCGACGCTCACGATAACATTGAGGTCAAACCTCCAACGATACGGCGATGATGAAGCCATTTCCCTCTGTTTGCTGGAACTTTCATGGGGTCGGTTTCCGGGCCGCAAGCGATATCCCTCTTCCCTCCGATTTGTTGTTCGCGTTACGCCGACACCTGTCAACGTTGGAAGACATCGCGCATCCCGTTGAGATGACCCTCGTCAACGAACCCTTGCTGCCATGTGCCATGGAGAATGGCGTCGCCATTCTCATGAAGTATGATGAAATTCTGCGTGGACGTTGCTCTGTGGACCAATATTGGTTGCAGCTCGGTGCAGGGGGAGTGCAAGGCAGCACCGAACAGGGGATCATGCGTGTCTTCGCACCCTCATCCCTTTGGCTTTGCAGCCCTACCGTGTGTAGGGCGCTGATTCCCTTGGCGCTGACCTTCCACCTCGCCCGGAAGAATCTCTTCTACGCGCACGCGGCTGCCCTGAGAGACCCACAGGGTCGAGGCTGGCTGTTCACAGGTTCCCACGGTGCTGGCAAGTCGACCACGGCATATGCCCTGCTAAACCAAGGCTGGCAGTTGATGTCCGATGACGATGTGCTCCTGCACAAGAAAGGAAGCGACGTCATCTGTCTGCCTTTCACCGACGAGTTTCGTCTGGCGAGGGCAGCAACGGAATGGTTTTCGAACATTGAATGGGTTCGCCCGCCAACCGAGACCATCCGCAAAGGTATCGTTGACACCAACGACGCATGTCGAATTGCGGAAGTTCGTCCTGAACGGTGGGTGCATCTCGTTGTCGGAACTCACAAGGGTGCCCGCAAGCAGAGTGTGGTCAACGATGCCAAAGGCGGCGCGACCTATTTGCAGGGGATTGTGGAGGACAGTCCCATGATCTTCGTGACTGGCGGCCGTAACCACCTCGATGCCCTCACGACACTCCTTGGCCAGTGCGACCGTCGATGTCTGACTCCGGGTCATGATCTGCTGCACAACCCGACCAGAGTCCTCGAGGTGGTTTTCAACTAGGGCGGTGGTGGGGTGCCTCTCACTTTGCGAATGCCTCATCCAACTCCTGCGTCCCAAAACGGGACACGGCGACACTCTCGCAAGTCCAATCTTCAACTTTTCAACGCGTTGGACATTGGCTCGGCATTTGCTCCTCGAGGTGTGCATCCTCGCAACTGCCATCTGCAACTCGCAGCTCGATGGCGACGTGGGCAAGGGAGACACATGTTTGCACAAGCAAGCACGGGCACAGTCATTGGTATCGAGGCCCATCCAATCATCGTTGAGACCCGAGACACCGCCGGCATTCCCACCACGCACCTCATCGGCCTCGCACGAGGAGCAGCCCGCGAGGCTGTCATTCGCGTGACGGCTGCAATCAAGGGGTGCGCCCTTGAGCTGCTACCTGGAAAACGTGTCATCAATCTACTGCCCGCAGAGCTGCCCAAAGAAGCAAGCGCGTTGGATCTGGGGCTCGCGGTGTCGCTTCTTGCAGCGGCAGGAATCGTCCCAACGAACTCGACGGTGGGACGGCGCTTCTTCGGTGAGCTCAATCTGCGGGGCGGCCTCGAGCCCGTGCGTGGTGCTGTCCTGATAGCGGATCTGGCGAGAAGTCACGGCGACCGAGAGGTGCTCCTGCCGAGTTGCAACGCTGCAGAGGCGGCTGTCATTCCCAACGTTCGGGTGGTAGCCATCTCCCATCTTACGGAGTTGGTCGCCTATTTGCGTGGCGAGCTCAAGCTCGGCGCTGCTAAACCACAGGTCAACGAGGCAGGGGAGTCCCAGAGCTGTTTCTCCCAGGTCTGCGGACAGACACACGCTAAGCGGGCACTCGAGATTGCCGCCGCCGGTGCGCACAACATCCTCATGGTCGGCCCACCGGGCAGCGGTAAGACAATGCTGGCGCGGCGTCTGCCGGGGATCTTACCGCCACTGAGCGCGGAGGAGAGTATCGAGGTCACGCGGATTCACTCCGCTGCGGGATTGCTGACAAACCGCCCCGGCCTGGTTCAAGCCCGTCCGTTCCGCGCTCCCCATCACACAGCGAGCGAAGCCGCCATTTGTGGGGGGGGCAGTGTCCCGCGACCGGGAGAGGTTACCCTGGCCCATCGCGGCGTTCTCTTTCTCGACGAACTGCCCGAGCTTTCGCGCCGCGCCCTCGAATCCTTGCGCGAGCCCCTGGAGGAAGGCACCATTCGCGTAGCCCGAGCCTCCATGTCTCTCTCATTTCCTGCCGACGTCCTGTTGGTGGCTGCGATGAACCCTTGTCCCTGCGGCCATTTCCGCGAGCCGACCCACAAAGAACAGCAAGGCCCGATGTGCATGTGCTCCTTTGACCAAATCCATCGCTATCGCGCCCGGATCTCTGGCCCCCTGCTCGACCGCATCGATTTGCACGTCACAGTCGAGCGGGTGCCCTTTGCTGACTATGCCCGCGGGGAGGATGAAGAACCCAGTGGCCGCATACGTGACCGCGTCAGCAACGCCCGAGGCCTGCAGTCGGAGCGACTCGGCGCTGGCAGAACCAACGCCGCCATGAACGAGACGGAGCTTCGCCGAGATGTGCCCCTGGACAAGCAAGGCATGGGGCTCATCGAGCGGGCCGTCGGCGTCGATGGCTTATCAACGCGCGGTATCAACAGAGTCCTCAAGGTCGCCCGCACCATCGCCGATCTTGACGGAGGCAAGGCCGTGTTACCTCAGCACCTCGAGGAAGCGATATCCTACCGCTGCTCGAGCTCGGACCCTACGGAATTGCCCGGTGTGTTCGGGGACGACGAGTTGATGGAGGTTGGTTAGGATTCGGACTGAACGATGAGCAGACCTTTGAGCTTGCCGCCCAAGGTTCCCATCTCGGCAAGAATCGCTGCAGCATCATCGGCGGTGCTTGACTCGAACCAAATGACTTCGTCGAGCTTTGATTCCTCGAGGTTGTAGATACCCGAGACCACGCGATACTTGGCTGTCTTGGGAATCGACGAGCTCACAGAGTCAATGGCGGCCACGACAATGTACTTGGGTTTGAAGTCGAGCTTGAGCTCGGTCGCCACAAGCTCAATAAGCTTGCCAGTCGCTTCGAGAATCATTTGGTACTCAGAATTGCCACCGTGGAACCCGGCATCCTCATTGAAGTCGTATGAGTCATGGAAAGACACCATGTGGTGCATGCCATAGGCGATCTGCTCACCAAGATTGCCAAAGCCCGCCGCTTCGAGGGCTGGCTGAATCGGCTGCAGCGGTACAGCCGACTCGCCAAAGGCAGAGACAAGGCCGCCGAACAGGGCCGCCTGTTGTGCCAAGGTGTCGCCAGAGAGGCCGTTGATCTTGACCGGCATGATGACAAACTTGTCAGTGGCCGGCTGTGGCGCTACGGCGCCTGGCCGGACATAGAGCTTGGTGCCACCACATGCTGTCACCACGGCAAAGAGCGCAACAATACATCCCAATCGAATGGCGTTCATCAATACCCCCTTGAGGTTTTGGTTTGCGCCGAAAGATGGCGAAAAGATGGGCCTGAGTCAATCAGCCACACAGGTAAGACCCACAAAAAAGGGCCGCAACGCGACCCTTTCTTTGCGATTTCAACCGAGGAACTCAGTTGACAGGTCGCACCGACTTGGCCTGCAGACCCTTGTCGCTGCGCACGACTTCATACTCGACCCGTTGTCCCTCGGCGAGCGATTTGAAGCCTTCAGCCAGAATGGCTGAGAAATGAACGAAGACATCCTCTCCCCCATCCTCGGGTGTGATAAACCCAAAGCCCTTGCTGTCATTGAACCACTTCACAGTACCGTTCTGCCGTTCTTCTTCCATACTAACTTCCCCTGCTGCCTTTTTTACTGCAGCGCTAGGTCGAGAGTTTCCCCCCCGACCGTGTTACAAGGTCGGTGTTGTGTGCGCGTGAATGTGAGAAGACTCCCCCCATACAGCTACATCAACTCCCATTTGCTTGTTACACTCAATCGCCAACATTTGGCAAGGCATTTCTGGTTTCAGAAAACATAAACATTTCCGACATGTTATGCGTGACGGGCGGCGACAAGTTGTTGGTTAACACACATTCAACCAACTACCATTGATGACTCGTAAGCCGCAGGTGGTCAGTTGGACAACCCGGCCAGCTCTTGTTGGTGCGCAGCCACCAAATCATCGAGCAATCTTTGACCACGGGCATCAGCCAGGTCGAGGGATTCGTCGTCACCTATCATGCCATGAATCTCGTAGTAACACTTGAGCTTGGGCTCGGTGCCAGATGGCCGGACAATCACGCGGGTGTCGTCTTCTAGAGTATAGATGAGGACGTCGCTCTTGGGCAGCTCCACGGGCTTTCGGCGTCCGTCGGCAAAACCGTGAATACCCGTCAGAACGTCAGTGACGCAGGTCACCTTATGACCGGCTATTGTGGACGGAGGACTCTGTCGCAAGAGCTCTCCAGCGCTCGGACCCTTCCCCGTCACAGTGAGCCACTTGGTCTGAAGCCGCGTGAGATAGAGGCCGTGCTCCCGATAGATCGACTCGAGATAACTCCACACGGTTTTGCCGCGGTCGGCTAGGTCTGCGGCAAGAGTGCAGAAGCACAGAAGTGCGGCAATGCCATCTTTGTCACGGACCAGAGCCCCAAACATGTAGCCGATGGATTCCTCGTAGCCGTAGATAAACTCTTCACCCTTGGCTTCGTGCTGCAGGGCAGCGTCGGCGATCCATTTTAGGCCGGTGAGCGTGGTGAAATGGTTGACACCGCGCGCCGCGGCGATGACTCCGAGCAACCGCGAGGAGACGACGCTGTTTCCCACCACAGCGTTGTCCGGCGCGTGGTCGAGAAAGTCGGCACCCAAGATGGCACCAATCTGGTCGCCGTTAAGCTGCCGCAGCTCGCCGCTCCCTGTTTTCACTGACACGGAGAATCTATCTGCGTCAGGGTCGTTGGCACACGCCAGTGTGGCACCAATCTTCTTGGCCAAGGCCCAAACGAGATCGGAGGCACCTGGTTCTTCGGGGTTCGGGAATTGAACCGTGGAAAAGTTGGGATCTGGCTCACGTTGTTCTGTCACCGTGTGCACTTGGCCAAAACCGGCGCGTCGCATCACCTCTTCGGCGATGTGCGCACCGACACCGTGCATCGGTGTGTAGGCGATTCTCAGGCTTGCTCGGGCGCTCGACTGCGGGTGCAGGGACAAGGCCAAAACACGCTCGACGTACTTGGCGATGATCTCATCGCCAAGGGTGACGAGCAGACCGTCGTCGCGCGCCTTCTCGGGCTCACACCACGGCAGCCGAACGAGAGCTGCGCGTTCAATGGACGCCGCAATACCAGAGTCGTGGGGAGGAATAATCTGCGACCCATTTTCCCAAAAAACCTTGTAGCCGTTGTACTGGGGCGGATTGTGACTGGCAGTGACAACGACGCCAGCGGCTGCCCCAAGCTCACCTATGGCATAGGGCACCAAAGGCGTCGGCACACGTACATTATAGAGGTGCACTCGAATACCGAGTCCTGCCATCACCAGAGCGGTGTCCAGAGCGAAGACCTCCGATTTGTGTCGACCATCATAACCGACAACCACACCTCGGCTTGCCGCGTCCTCAACCTGCTCGAGCAAATATTTGCCAAGCCCGGCACTCGTTTGCCGTATCACCAGTCGATTCATACGATTGGACCCCGCCCCCAGAACGCCACGCAGGCCCGCGGTGCCAAAGGCCAGTCGGCAACCGAAGCGGTCCTCTAGCTCCAGGGTGGCGTTGTCAAGAATGAGCTTCTCGAGCTCAGCCTGGGTGTCGGGATCGGGATCCTGCTCCAGCCAACGGCGTGCTTTGTCTTGCATGCCCAACTTTTAGCAGAGAAAACGAGTAGGAGAAAACGTCGCTGCTCGGAAACTCGTGACAGGCTGCAAGGCCTGGTGTGTCGTCCTCTGAAATGTGGCAGTCGTGGCAGTCGTGACAGATCCCTTGACCCAAGGACGACTTTGGGTGCCTATCAGCGATGACTGGATGTAACGATGAAGCACACACGCAGGGGCCTGGTTCTTGCCGCCGCGGTCGTTGGGACATTTCTCGCGTCTGTGGACGTAACGGTGGTGGGGACCGCCATGCCCACCATCGTCAGCCAACTCGGCGGCCTGGAACTCTTCCCGTGGGTGTTCTCCATTTACCTGCTGACCTCGACGGTAACGGTTCCTCTTTATGGCAAAGGTGCCGATCTTTTTGGTCGTAAGCCCACATACCTGCTTGGTGTCGGCTTGTTCGTCGCGGGATCCGTTCTTTGCGCCACCGCCTCGACCATGGGGCAATTGGTGGTGTGGCGCGCCGTCCAAGGCATGGGAGCTGGCGGCGTCATTCCCATCACCCTGACCATCGTCGGCGACCTCTACCCCGCGGCCCAAAGGGCCAAAATCCAAGGATTGTTTTCCGCAGTGTGGGCAATCTCCAGCATTGCCGGCCCCGCTCTCGGTGCTTTTGTGGTCGAGCACTGGGCGTGGCAATGGATCTTCCTCATCAATGCACCCTTTGGGGTACTTGCCGCGATCCTGATGCTTTTGGCCTTGCACGAGAACATCGAGCGCCATTCGCGCCGACTGGATCTCGTCGGCGGCGCGCTGCTCACCGTTGCGACGGGCTCGCTCATGTGGGCTATGTTGCGCGGCGGTGACGTCGGCTTTGACAACCCCGAAGTCGTCGGCAGTTTCGTTGTTGCCCTTGTCTCGGCCGTGGCTCTTGTGTTTCAGGAGCGCCGGCACCCCGAACCCATGCTGCCGCCAGCTTTGCTCACCGATCGCGTCGTGGCGGTAACCTGCATCGCGGGCGTGGCCATGAGTGGCGTCATCTTCGGCGTCAGCAGCTACGTTCCAGCATTTGTGCAAGGCCCCCTCGGGGGCAGCCCCACCGCCGCGGGCACCGCCATCATTCCGGTGGGCATCGGCTGGCCCATCGGCTCCAACCTCACCGGTTGGACGCTGCGTCGCTTTGGCTATCGTCCCTCAGCAATCATCGGTGGATGTTTCTTGGCGCTCAGTGCTGTGTGCTTCTTCACTTTTGGTCTCGACACCCCACGCTGGCTCGTGCTCGCCACCATGCTGTTGGTAGGTCTGGGAATGGGCTTCGCCACCACGACCCTACTCATCGCCGCGCAGGAGTCGGTGTCTTGGCAACAACGCGGCGCCGTCACCGGCCTTGTTCAGTTCTCACGCACCATCGGCGGTGCCATCATGGTCGCTGCCATGGGTGCGGTCCTCACCACCACCTTGCGCCATGAGCTCGGTAGCTCCCCTGAGCTTCTCGATCTCGCCAACGCGGTGATGGATCCACAACGGCGAAACAGCGTGCCGGCGGAATCCATCTCACTCATCCGCGACGCTCTGGCTTTGGGTTTGGGTCGAGTCCTGTTGGGAGTTGGGCTTTGCGGCGTCGCGGGGCTACTCGCGATTCTCGCTTTCCCCAAGGGGCAAAAGGTCGGCGACTAACCACGACCCAAGGCGACCAACCGCGACTTACGGCGACCTACGGCGACCACCCGCTATTCGTCGCCCACCCGCCATTTGTCGCCCATTACCCAGTGGCCCCCAACGTCCTAGACCGCAGATTCCATTGGGAGCACCCAAACCAGGCGTGGGTCACTGATCTCACGTGCATCCCCACTCAAGAGGGCTGGCTCTATCTTGCGGCCATCATCGATCTCTTCTCACGACGGATTGTCGGGTGGGCCATGGGAGATGACATGTCTCGCCAACTTCCTCTTCGAGCTCTCGACATGGCGACGCAGCGACGTCGCCCGCCACAAAGTGGATCTCATTCTCACCGCCGCCAAAGCTCGTCCCACATACTTCTCCGGAGCGAGTAAGATCTCGGCTCCAAGCCGAGACACGATACACCGCCCGTGGCTTGTAAACTGCTTGAATTCGAGTCACAAACCAGGCAAGTAAATAGAATGCCAGTCAGCTCAACAATCGCGAGCAGTACCGAGTCGCTCAATGCGTGGCAGAAGGACTGGGCGGAGCAGTTCGGACAGTCCGCACCCCTCACGTCACGATAGAAACAGCTGCAAGCCCTGCGCTACGAGAGTATCAGCCTTCGAAACTGGAGCCTTCTCAAAGCTGCCGCTAGGGTGGACGCGCTCGCCGCCCGCCTCGAGCAGATCAGTGACGACGAGTACACGACCGTCCTCGACCGCCTGGCGGTCATGGCCCAGGCGGCGTCACAACTCAATGTGGGCGGAGACAGTCCCGGCGACAATGCATCCAGGGCTGAAGTGTTCAAGAACGCGGGACGCCCCGTTGGCGGTCCGGGATCGACCGTTGGGTTCTTCAACCCCGACCTTCCTGGCCCGTCAGCCTACGAGAATCACAAGAAGCGGGTCGGGGCCAAAGCCAATGCGTTCTGCCTCAGCGTGTTTCATCAAGAGCAGACGGCTTTCGACATCAAAGAGCTGCGTTCGTTTGACTTGAAGCAGATCGACCTCGACAATCGCCCGAAGTGGAATGCTCCGAGCGACGACTATCGTCTCGGCTACGTGGGAGACAGCAACACGGGCGCATACAACCCGAAAGGTCACGCCAACCTGAGCGATGGCGATGCTGCGGTTAGAGCGCAACACCAGCTCGGCTCGAAGTTGACGGAGGGGACGGTCGCCGAGTTGATGGCTCAATTTCCGTTGAGCCCAGCGATTGCGACGATCCTGAAACGCTACAATCAGCAAGCGGCTCTGGACAAGAGCTTGATGCTCTACAACGAGCTGTCCGAGGCCAAGGCGTTTCAACTCTATCGGGAGGACATGCACGCCTCGGGCTTC
>Ga0156517_1346_pt1 | contig 15950 bp, 5 predicted proteins | sample RifOxyB3_FD_111912 | JGI IMG/M metagenome (GOLD analysis project Ga0156517, IMG submission 111912) | Deltaproteobacteria bacterium RIFOXYB12_FULL_58_9 | reverse complement strand
GCTCCATCTCCAGCCTTTCTTCGGCGAGCACCGTCTCAACGACATCAACGCCAAGCTCGTGGACCGATACAGTTTCTGGCCGCGAACTCTTGCTCCGTGGCGGATGGGTTCGAAATCATCTACGGCTGCGACAGAGGCCGTCGCCGGGTCGACAGAACGAATAGAAGCAAGAAGGCGAACCCGAGCAATGGGTCGATTGCACCGGGTAAGGATATCGGAACCGTCCTCAATCATCTTCTTGAAGAGCTTGGGGCTCCATTACAAAGGTCGGATCGTCAAGGCTGAAGCCACTTTCATTTGGTTCAGTCCGTCGCCAGCGTCGAACACGGAAACCACCACGTCGACATCCATCGGCGCGTCGCAAATGTCATCAGGGATCGCAAGATCAAGGACAACATCTTCTGTGTCCTCTCCGGCCACGACGACCAACTCCGCGGTCGAGCCGAACAAAAATGCTCGGTCAAGCCAAACGTCGGCGCGGTAAAAGGCGGTGCGGCTATCTGATCCCTTGTTCTCAACGGTCAACGATACCTCAACGGTTTCGCCTTCATCCACCAAGTACGTGTCCAAATCTGCGTTCTGTACGCCAAACCAAGGCTCGACGACGATGGCCTCGCCTTGTAGGACGTACAGCAAATGCTGTTCAAACGCCGATGGCCAGGTCACGACAATCTCGTCGGCCAAGAAATTCGTCCCTAGTCCTAGATGCACAGCCGCTGTGTCGCGCCTGTTTTCCTTTTCGAAAGTTGCGGAGCAGGCATCAGCCACCATGCTTACCTTGGCTCCAAATCCATCGACATTACTCTGCCTGCCACGTAGCAGAAGCGAGACAGAGTTGTTGGTGGACGTGGAATCGTTTCTGTACAGAATCGGGGATCCATCAAGGTTCAAGACCAAAACGTCCTGGTCGCCATCTTTGTCAAAATCACCCAAGGCCACGTCGCGGCCACGGCGAGGATCACCGACACCACTCGACAACGAGATGTCCGCAAAAATCCCGCCGTCTTGTCTCAACAACGCGTTGGGTGGAAAGAGAGCATTGTTTGGCGTGCCCGCAGTCGAACGATGCCCGTTGGTGACAAACAAGTCCATCTGACAATCATTGTCGCCGTCAAAAAAGACCGCTCCCCACGAAGAAACCGCGCTCGCGGGATCTGAACAGGTGTCGTGTTCCACCCAAGTGACTGCGGTCGCCACATCGGTCAGGACACTGAGATCGTTTTTCAGTAGCAGGTTCTTCCCATACGTGCTGACGTAATAGTCTACGATCGCGTCGCCATCGAAATCTGCGCTACCCGTCAGCCCTTGACATAGGTGCGCCTGGTCAAAGCCAACCGCGCCCGAAACCTCGACGAAGCGAGGCGTCCCTGTGCCCTGGTTCTCGAAGAGGAGGTTGGAACCGAGGGTTGCACCCAAATCATTGCAGACAAAGAGGTCCACCTCGCCGTCGCCGTTATAATCAGACCACAAAACGGCCAGTGTGGCACCGTCCGTATCCAAGCCGCTTCCTCCGGTCACGTCTGTGAAGGTGTCACCATAATTGTTGTGCAACAACTCGTTTGCGGCCACCGTACCGTTGGCGTTGAGATAGTTGCCAACATAGAGGTCCAAATAGCCATCCCGGTCGTAGTCGCCAAAAGCAGCAGCAGCCGTCGGCGAAACATTCAACAAGCCCACTAGGTCCGTGACATCAACGAACGTGCCATCGCCTTGGTTCTGATAAAGGCGATTCGAAACATTGGAAGTTAGGTAGACATCTGAATCTCCGTCGTTGTCATAGTCGGCAATGGCAGCGCCCGTGACTGCGCCGGGAGTCGCAACCGGTAGTCCCGAGTCAACTGTCCGGTCGCTAAAATCTACCCCATTGCCACGATAGAGCGCCAAGCCCGAAATCCCGGCAAACAGGATATCGAGTTGACCATCGCCGTCGTAGTCCCAAAAATGGGCGTTTCCGGCCAGGTCGGAGCTTTCAAATTCCGGGTTTTGCCAGGTGATGCCCATCTCTGACGTAACCACAACGAAGCAGCCACCATCCTGATCGCAGGCCGATCCCGCGTAGGGGGTTGGATTGGTACATTGACCATTGGCCGGATCGCAAAAGCCAACGTCGTAGCAGTCATCGAACGCGGTGCAAACGACAGGGCTTCTGCCGACACAGCGTCCGCCGTCACAACTGGTGTCGGAGATACAAAGGTCGTTCAACGAACAAGGGAGTCCGTCCTCTACTGGCGTGCCGATACACGTACCGCTGCCGGGGTCACAGCGCTGGGGGCTTTCCAAACAAGCCTCGTTACAGACCACTTCAACCGTGCCTTCGCACCTACCATTCTGACAAACGTCGTTGAAGCGGCATCCGTTCAAATCATCGCACGGCGTGTTGTCTGGCCTGTGCACATGACTACAACCGGTTTCGGGATCACAAATTCCGGCCTCGTGACATTCATTGAGTGCCGGACAAACAACATCGGCACCGAAACAGACGCCATCGAGACACTGATCATCCTGGGTACAGGCATTGTCGTCCTGGCAGGCGGTACCGTTCTCGGCAATGGGATTGGAGCATCCTGTGGTCGGATCACAAATACCTGGTATGTGGCAGGGGTCCAAAGCCGAACACCTCACCGGCGTGCCACCCTGACAGTGACCGCCAACACAGGCCGTCCTTGACGTGCACGCATTGCCGTCGTCGCACAAGACACCGTTCTCAATTGGCGGATTGCTGCACACGCCAGTCGTTGGTTCGCACGTTCCGGCGAGATGACACGGGTCAATGGCAGAGCAGATCGTTGGGTTTGAACCGATGCATTTGCCGGCACTGCATTGATCCAATTGTGTGCACAGGTTGCCGTCGTCGCACGATGAGCTGTCGGCCTTCACGGGATTCGAGCAACCGGTCGCCGGACTGCAAACGCCGGCATCGTGGCATGTGTCTGAAGCAAGGCACGTGACGGCCGGGCCCGCTTCGCAGAGACCGGCTTGGCATTCGTCGTCTTGGGTACATGGGTTGCCGTCCTCGCAGCCGACGCCATCGGCCTTGCGTGGATTCGAACAAGCACCGGTCGCCGGGTCACAGGTACCGGCCACATGACATTGGTCCGCAGCCGCACAAACAACCGCCGTAGCGTTGCATTCTCCAGCCGAACACCGGCCGATCAGGCAAAGGTTTGGGTTATCCAATTCGCAAGCCGTACCCTCTGGCTTTCTGCCAAAGGAGCAAAGACCGGTGGCTGAGTTGCAGAGCCCAGGCAATTCACACGGCCCCGGTTCAGCGCAAACCACCGGTGAACCCGTGCATACGCCATCTTGACACCGATCCGGGGTGGTACAAGGATTGTTGTCGCCGCACGGAGAATCGTCGGCTTTGGCAGGATTTGAGCATCGCGTGACGGGGTCACAGACACCTACGTCATGGCAGGCATCCGTGGCCCGACACACCACGTTGTCCCCACCAACGCACACGCCACTCTGACAGCGGTCGCCGTAGGTGCAGGCATTGCCGTCATCACAGAGGGCGAAATCCGATGCGAGTGGGTTTGAGCACTCGCCCGTTTGTGGATCACACAAACCCGGCAGGTGACAACGGTCCATCGCCCTACAAACCACGTCCGCGCAAAGGTCAAGTTCTGGTTGATAGGGTTTGGGGTCTTTGTTTTCCTGCGCGCAACCCCAGACCGCGCTGACGCACGCCGCACAAAGAATTACAATGAAGATTTTCATTTTGAGCTCTTTCACGTTGGCTTGGTTCATCAGCGGCACTCTTGAAACTCATTGCTTGTCAGTTGTGGGCATCCGTCCCACCAAGAGCCGCATCCACTGTAATATGCAGCCCGTGAGCCGCACGCCGGCACCGCGTTTTTCCAGCCAACAGCAGAGGCCTTGCACTCGAACCAGTACTTTCCACACCCACCGTCTGGATTGGCGATATAGTGCTGGTCTTCGATGCCGTCGCAGTTCCAATCATAACTGTTGCAGACGTGGCGGGTAGAGGAATAACCCGATTGGTCCGGATTTACCAAATTGCCGCCTTCAGCGTTGTCACAACAGTCGCGATTGTTGGTGGCGAGTTTGTCGCCCACCGGCCGGCACAGACACGTACCAATATCGGCCTTCACGCCATAACTGTCCCGATCCATGTCCGTGTAGTAGAGTCGCCACGGGCTTTGACATTCAACGCCCGGCGGTGGTTCATCGGTCTCACCGTTGCAATTGTCGTCCTTGAAGTTGCAGGTTTCGTTCGTGGGTTGGTACACCTGTTGACATTCTTGCAATTGCCCATCTCTGCAATGCAATCTGCCAATAGCACACTCACCAATTCCCGGCCCGCTGATCGCACCGTCTGGTTTTGGCACGGTGCACGGCATGACCCCGCCTCCGGGATCGCCCTCATCAACCACGCCGTCACAATTGTTGTCGAGGCCGTCGCAGACTTCTGCGCCAACAGCAGAATCTGGATCACAGACAAGTTCTCCGCCGATGCATCGCGTCGTGCCTGCTCCACAAACGCCTGGTCGGCCCGTGTCGCACGGTTGGCCCCCTTCTGGATTCTCTTCGTCAATTCCATTGATGCCGTTGTTGTCTTCGCCGTCGCACAACTCCCACGCCTGGCATTCCGCAAACTTCCCAAAGTTGTCAGCCTCATAAAGGCAGTCAACGGCCGCTGGATTGAGGTCGTAACCGGGGCATAGTGGCAGAGCTTCAATGCACTCGTTGTAACAGCCGTATCGAAAATCCTCGGAGACCCATGGCCCATGGTCCTGATAGAGGCGGGCACCCCACAACACATCCCCGGACTGGACGGATTCCATCGGCACCAAACCACACTGCAGCCGAGCTTCGTCCGGATTGTCTTCTGCGGCATCCACTTGGCCTGTCCCCTCGCATCGATTGAGCCGGTAGCCAAGGGCCGCGATGGTGGCCGGCGATAACTCGGTGGGAACAACTCCCTCGGGTGCCTCATCGACGAGCAAACACTTGAACGAAGAGTGGAAATTCATCCCTGAGAAGGTCTCGGTCTGAAATCTGGCAAAGTCCATTCCGACCGGCGGAATTTGTGATTGCCACTCGGAATCTCGTCTCAGCTCGCATTCCCGCCAATGGGTTCCGTCATTCGGCTGATATTTCAGAGGCACGCGCGTAGCCGACGGCAGCCCCTCACCCACGGCTCTGGACTTTTCGGCGATCACATAACTGCCCAACGGCGAACCGGTCGGGGAAGGCTCGTACCATCCTCGATTCAGTTCCAAGAAGTACGAAAACTGATTGAATGGCTGTTGCTCAACGCGCATGGCCGGACCGAGCCGCTTGAGGTCCCACTCTTCCACATCGGCGGCACCATTGTCGTTGTAATCCATGCGAAGGTCGTGGCAGATCTTCGTCAAACGATTGAGCTGTTTGGCAGTGACGCGGTCACCGTACGCTGGAAACCCACGAGCCGCCCAAATGGCGTTCAGAATAACATCGTCGTCGTTGCGATCGGTCTCGTACAAAGGTAGAGGCTGTTCGAGCATGATGTCGCGCCGCTCTCCGAATTCATTCTGCAAAACAAAGCGGTCAATGGTTCTTAGCTCGCAGCGCGCATTGGCCAATAATGCGGGGTCGCCAGATTCCAAAGAGATCCGAGCACTCTCCCGCAACCAACCGTCTCCATCCGCATCGCACTTGAACGGGCCGACGTCGGCACTCAAGGAATAGAAATAGCCCGGTTCGGTTTGACAAATGCATGAACCGATCCGGGTTGGCCATGGCCAACGCCCAACTTCGCCGCCAGCGTTGCAGGGTGGGCATTGCACACATCGGCTCCCACTCCACAGTGCATTGGCACCGCATTGCGGCCGGCAGAAAGCATCACTGAACTCCGTGGACGCCGCGCATTCTTGATCCGCTGGACAAGTCAATTCCTCACAGGTTCGCACGGCACGACACAGGCCGCTGGCTTCTTCCTCGACGAATCCGGGCAAACACTCGACGCAATGACCATTCGGGGTTTCTGAGCAGTCGCGATTCAGGTTGGAGCACGTCAATGCCGAACACGTCGTAGGCGGTTCACAAGAGCCATTGTCAGGATTTTGAATATATCCGACTTTGCAGCCACCGCAGTGCGCCGCAATGTCGGCAACAATGCAGTATCGGTGCTCCTCCTCACAACCTGCAAACAGACTGTCTTCTGCCCCATTGTCACAGTTGCCAATGGCGACCGGCTGGCAGACGCCATTGTCTTCCACGTAGCCAGTTCTGCATTTCTCACACACAGCGTCGATATGTTCCGAAGCATCAATGCAGAACCGATGAGCCGCGGCGCAACCTTGGTCTGCACACGTCTTAACGGGTTGGCATTTGTCTTGTTGTTCCGTGTATCCGTTGAAACAGGCGGCACAATGGGCACCGCTGGCATCCATTGTGCAGACGCGGAAGGCGGCGTCACAGGCCGATCGTATGCTCAGATCGCCGTTCATCTCACAAGTCTGAGAAACACACGTGCCCGCCGCGTCGACAAGACCCTCCATGCAACCACCACAGAACGCGCTGACGGTGTCCTCCAAATGGGTGATGCATTTGCGGCCTTGTTCTTCGCAATTCAAACTGAGGCATGTGGCCACTTCAACGCACAGACCTTCGGCCAAAACGAAACCAGGCATGCAACTACCGCAGATCGCTGTTCCGGCGAGATTCTGACACGCTCGATTCTCTGAAGCGCATTGGTCGACAATGCTTCCGGGTATTCCCACCTCGCACGTTGGTTCCGGCAGCACACATTCATTGGTATCAGGATCTAGAAGCGAGGGGGCTTCGCACGTAGCAACACCATCACCGACGCAAGCGCCCATCGCGACAGCCAAACCCACTAGGACAACGTCGAAAGTCTTGCACATCGCTAGAGCTCCGTGAAATCGGTGTAGTAGAAGAACAAACGAATATCGGTCAGTGAATCCAACAGGACGTCGGTGTTGACGTGTTCGTCTTTGCGATTAAAGACCAACTCCCAACCCGTATTGACGAGCGGACGGTCGCGAAGCCTTTCATTGCGGTAGACGGTTTCATCAAACACCGGGGTGCCGTTGAAATACGTGTTGATGACCGCGGTGCGATTGGGAAAAGCAAAGAATGACTTTTCGCCGTCGACGTTTCTGACAATACCGGTGCCCCGCTGCTGCACGTAAACACGGCCGAGATCATCCCCCACGTCTTCGCCGACGATTTCTGCCTCCATGTAAAGGATCTTGTGATTTCGGGTGAGCGGCGAAAGACGCTCGAGCGTTGTCGAGAATGGGACCGAGATATATCCACGCGGATCCAACAGCGTGGCGTTCTGAATGCCTTCCCGCAGAAGAATCGTGCGCTGCTCGTCAGAGAGCGCTACACCGTCAGCGTCAATCTCCGGAATCGCCAAAATGTCGTCACGCAAAGACAATACTTCCACCCGGGTATCTGGCAATCCGTATAGTTCCTCGAACTCAACGAAGGCCTCTTGCAGGTCAGCCAGATAACCCTCGAGAGAATAATCCCCATGCTCCACCATGCGAATCAGGAACAATTTGTCCAAGGCTGCATAACTCTGCGACGTGTAATATTCGTACACCTTGGTAGCCCTGTAGGCCTCGCGAATGGCGGTGGAAAAAGTCCGGTCAGCATTGATGATCGCATCGTTGCGATAAATCCGCGTATTGGGGTCGTTGCGGGCGGCCTCCACATTCAACATTAGAGACGTGGCGTCCTCCTGTGCCGACATCAAAGAGGTTGCCTCGTGACGCAGGCGTTGCACCTTGGACACCGTCAGACTCACGCCGTACTGCGCTTCGATGGCCTGCAATTGCAGCTCTAAGGATTGGCGAACCAGGTCCTTGACCGCATATTTTGTGTCGATATTGATGGCCACGCATTCTTGACCCGCCTGCACAATGACCTCGGCCAGCTCTATGCCCCCTAGGATGCCGTTGGCGACGCCCTTGGCCACATCTAGACCTGTGTTGATACCGATCAGCGGTCCAGCAAATCCCGAGTAGAACGCCCCGGCCGCGGCGGACATCGGACAACTGGTGGCCGTGCCCAGGGAACAAGAAGCATAGTCGCCCATATTTGAACAGTAGTCGTTGAGTCGATCACACAAGTTGATGGCCACATCCATGGCATCGATAACGGCCTTCACCGCGATTTTGGCACCACCGGAAAGGCCCAGGTAGAGCTGGTAGTCCCCGATACGCCCACATTGCTCAGAGGCCAAGGCCAGTTTGTCCGCCAAAGACTCTTTGAGATGTCGCTGAGACATCTTGAGGCCTTCAAGTTCGATTTTGGCAATTTCTAACTCGGCAATTGCGTCGTTGATTTCCCCGTTCCCCATGAAGCCACAGGGATCGCCAACCAATGCCGCCCTTTCATTGAGGTAGGCGTATTTAGGAATGGCGGGATAGATGATCGAATCGGTACCGTCCCTTACTTCAAAGCTGCCACAAATCGATGAGAGCTCCCCTTCATATTCGCGGGTGACAGCCGCGAGCTCCGCTTGAAACATCGCCGAATCCGTTTCAAACGAGCGGTCGTCAGTCAAAGCGCGCTGCTCTTTGTCGGCGGCAATTGCCAATTTTTCGACAGCCCGTTCCATCACCTTGTCAAAGGCATTGGTGTCGTCAGGGTCCAAAGTCGGAAACGGCACATAGTCGGGGGCAAAACCAAAGAACGTCAAACGGTCAGAGATATCACTGAAGACATTGCGCATGTCCAACAGCGCCATGCGATAGGTGATCTGACCCATCTCAACTTCACGTTTGATTTGGTCAACGTCCTCGGGATTGGCAACGTCGACGACTTTGAGCATCAGACGCGAGAGGATAATCGATTCGAGATATGCCGACGTGTACGCCCGTTCAATCACGAAGCGAGCCAAATCGGGGCGATTGAAACTCTGATAACGTTTTGAAATTTCCGAGAACGCCCGAGTCTTTTGCGCTGACGCCCGAATGAGTCGGGTGAAGTAAGAAACCACCGTCGCCTGTGAAACGTAGCCTTGCCCGGGAGGCAACACCCCAATGGATTGCCACATGATGGGACTCAAGGAAAACAACCGATCAAGTGCCTGCTGGTAGTATTGTGTTGCCAGGTAGAGCGAAAACATCTCGTAGCCGGCCCCACCAGAGAGATTGATCCCGCCCGGCTCAAACAAGGAGCCTTCGAACGAGGCCATGTTCATGCCCGCCAAATCAAACCGCGATTTGAAGGCCGAAACATAGGCCTCGTCACCCATCATCACCATCAACTCAGCGTACAACCGCTCGAATCCGTCATGGATAATGGGCGTGGCCAGCCCAGGCCTAAACTCCTCCCCATACGAGAAATCGCGAACCAAGAAGTTCCGAAGGAAGGTACGGGTGGCCGGTGTGAGGTTTCCATAATAATGAGTATAAAGGTGGGCCGCACAATCTACGCGTTGCCTAATGGATTCAATCGTCGCCGGGTCGTAACAGTAGGGAACCTCGTCGGAGTCAGCAATGCACATCTGCGGCGCAAAACCAACACTCGCTCCGGTGCGACTCCGAAACTTGGTCTTGTAGCGAAAAGCTTGTTCTATTTCGTCGTCCAAAGGTTGAACGACAGCGTCTTGCGCAAAGTCGGCAAAGAATTCTTTGTTGTTGCGCAAGTCCAACCGGTCGCTGTCGCAATAGACCTCGTCCTCATTCTGGCAACGCCAAACAATATTCCAACGGATGCCATAGGTACCGTTGAGTTTCATGGCGGTCAGTGCGTCGACGCATGTCGCGGTCGCCTGACACGGCAAGGCCGCGATTTCGGCTTGGGAAAGCGCGTCGCTGTTGACTGTGAAATACTCAACCCGACTGCCCGCCGGACAAGCGATCTTCACGGGGGCGGTTCCACCATCGTCCTTCGATCCGCCGTCAAACAGGCCCGTGTCTTCGCAAACGTAGTGCACCTGCTCGACATCGGTCGCGCCAATAATGGGCGGCGCCTCGCTCGACGGAACAATACCCTTCACCACCACTCCGGCAATCATCTCGGCATTCGCAGTGGTTGCACCACCGGCCACCAGAGAAGACGACGGGTGGTTGGCAAACAAGTCATCCAGCATGTCTTGTTCGCACGTCACACCGTCGACGGTCGGCGGCACACGGACGTCAGTCGGGTTTGAACCTTCGTAGGCGTCGGCGGCCAAGGTGGCCGGTGTTCGTACCAACTCCATGAAACCGTATGCGGAGAAGCCTTCCGTGTCGGCCGGATCGAGGAACGAAGGAAAATACTCTTTGAAAACAATGAGCATCGTCGTCTGGTCAATGATCGCGCCGTCGATGAGCTCCAAACGCCGTCGCCGTGTCGTTCCGTCCGGAATTGGGTTGGAAGCCGCGAGTGAGGCGTTGACCGAATAGACGTCCTGGAAGTTGCCAAACGGCAAGATCTTGTCCCGACACTCATAGCGATACCGATTGCCCGACGAATCGACATCTGTGTGGGCGGCGAATCCTGGAACCAGCCAAGGCAAAGCAACATGCCTAAACGTTCCGGTTGCAGCCTGGGCGCAACTTGTGTCGGTGGGCGTCGCTAGGTAGCGACCACCGACAAAGATTTCCGACTCAAAATCGTCGATGAAGATGATGCACGGCCCACCATTGGCACCGGAGCAATCGTTGGGATTGCTGGCGAAAACGAGGTTGACCTGGGGGTTGCCGGCGTATTGAAGCGCGCTGCGCGAGTCAATCTTTCCGGACCACACACCCGGGGCGTTTTGTGGATCCGCCGCATGCAGGTTGATGGCCATGGGAAACTCAATGAGGCCGGTGGGAATAGGATTGTCGGGCAGATAGTCGGAATAGACAGAAATCCCCAATTCGTTGGAATACAAATAGCAGGCCGCATTGGGGTTGGGTGCAGATTCATTGGGACATCGATCTTGGACGGATTTCCAATTCCAGCTCCCGGTCAAGGTCGCGGTTCGCATGGCGTGAAATTCATCAAGGGTGATTCGACCTTCGCGCAATGCCCCCCAACGCCGAATAAAGGCATTTCCAACCACCGACAGTTTGTCACGGTTGCTGCGATCGGCCAGCCACTCTTCCAATCCGAGCGTCCCAAAATTGGCGAAGTAGTACACTTGTCCGGCCCATTGACCCTCGGGCGAGCTGGTGTAGCTGAGATTGATGGTCTTGATGCCCAAACGAGCCTGAGACACCTCGAGGACGCCTTCCCATCGGGGGAGCACGGGGTTCGCCGCATCGGCCAACATCACCTCGGCAGTGCCACCGTCGCCATCGACACCGACAATCAGCTCTTGCACCTGAGCCGTTGCGGTCATTGCGTCTCCCATGGTCAACCAAGCCAACGGGTATTCATCGACTCGCGTACTCCCTTCGGCGTCGAACTCGGTGTGAGTCAATTTGCGCACCACAAATTCCAAATAGACAGGCGTGTCGTTGACAATCGTAAAGGAGTTGCTCAACGCGTTGTTGCTGAAAGCCAGGACATCGGAAGAAAGTGAATAGCTCCCCTCGAGGGGCGGCAGGAACGGTTCATCGTTGCCACTGGCAATGGCAAAACAGAAGCCGCTGATCCCGTCTTGGGTAGAACAGAATTCTCCAGACGGGCACCCCTCGTCCGTAGCCGTCTGGCAGGGCAAACGGCAGACCTTGGAAACGCACTGCCGGCCACTGCGGCAATGGGCATCGCGTTCGCAATCGGAATAACATTTGTTCTCTATGCACGTTTGAAAGGTGGGACAACCGCTGTCATCCTGACAACTGTTGTTAATCCTGGGCGCAAATGATTCGAAGGCAGTGGGTGAGGGGGCCAAGCAGGACCCCTCAACACAGATAGTTTCACCAATACAGCCCGCCAACAATCCTTCATCTGAACAGGGAACATATTGTCCTTCGTTGTCGGTGTAACCGCCACGACACGGCGTGTAACACCGTGGGTCGGCTGGCGGACTCAGGGTTTGACCGCTGTCTGCAGCGCAGTTTCCATTGATGCAGACAAGTCCTATGCGGCAAGCCCCGTTTGCGCCACAAAGGCATCCCGTAGACAAACCATTTTGGGCATCGCAGGTGGGAACCACGCAGACCTTGTGCTCACAAACAAGTTGGGTACCGTCCGGCAACGCATCACAAACGCCGTTGTCGTGACAAGGGCAATCTTCCCCACCATTTTGCTGACACTTTCCTTCCGGCACCTCATCGATGTTGCCGCAAGACAGCGCGCCAAAAGATGTCCATGAAACAAAAACAGCGAGACCTAGACAGTATTTGACCTTGCCCATGTTGCAAAACTCCGGTTTCAGTTGACGATCCGTGGACGGCCTATAAGAAATCGTGACGACTCAATATTGCGAGATCGAAACGAAAAACACTGTCTCGTTGCCCAGAAATGCGGCGCATTTCGTCGTTCTCAATTATTCCCCGCCGGTTTCTCGACGCCAGCGGAGCTATCGTTTCCTGCAAACACGTGTCGTGCTCTCTCCAAATACTGAGCAGGCATTGAGACGACTCAACGCCGACAAACCAACTTTCTTCAATCCACGGGTCCGAGAACGACACATAAGAGAAGCGGTCACCTGCGGTCACACCCACTTCGAGCCAGGGCAAGGATTGGAAGGCATGGCCGACCGAAGCCGAAAACTCGATGCCAACCCGTTGTTCTCTTTGCACCGCTGCCTGTATCCCCACGTCCAGATGCAGGTAGAAATTGTCGTTGGCGTACCCTCCTCCCACCATCAAGACCGAAGCAGTCACGGTGTTGAGCCCACCAGCCAAAAGATTCAGGGACAGTGACGCATCAACCCACAGGCGAGTCTTCATTGGGGCCGGCTGAATCGAACCCGTTCGGAGCTGTTCCTCCAACAAAGAGGAGAGCTGCTGGCGCAGTGCCACGGGGTCACCAAAGGATCCTGGGTGGTTTTGGGCGTAGGCTTCAACTGCTGCTGCGACCGCGACCTTGACTTCTTCTTGGCTGGCAATGGCCGTGTTTTCGTCGACGACGCAATCGGCCACCAGCGAAATGTGGACCCCGCGGTAAGAGGTTTCCTCCGGTGGCGCAGTCTCTTTGACTCTCGAGGTGATCACACCCAGTCGCAACAGCTCCGAAATCACCCGGCTGGCACGTGCCCTGGCCCGGGCTTCCTGCGCACCCCGTTTACTGCCAAAAACCTGGATCAACTCGGGGCTGAATGCTTTTTGGTCAAAGCGCCCCTCCACGTTCAAACAGTAGGTGCGCATCTTCGGATGGGCCAAACACGCCGCGAGATCCTCTAAAGTACCCTGCCAGGCGGGGCTGAAGGTCGTGTCCTCACCTCCAAGGTGTCCAGCTCCGTCCAGGTCCCAACTTCCGGGTCGGCAAGCGACGGGCAATGATTCCTCGGCTCTGACTGGTTGCGGCACCACCAACAACGGCAGGCCTACAAAGAGGATGGCGGCCACGGCCCGGGACCAAAGCGAACACACTGTCAGATGAGTATTCATAATGTCGTTGCCTTCTCCCCCGCACTCGCAAAGTAGGCGTTGGCACCAAGACCGATATTGTTCGCATACCCGATCCCAAGAACTCAGGTACGTGCAGACCGCCACCCGTATATTCCATAGTTACCCCATTGATGTGCTGCTTTGGACTTCCCACTGTTTCATAGACACGCGGTCGAGCGCGCCGGCAGAGAGCGACGTTGTCAAACTCTGCCGGTGTGGGTCCATTTAGCGCACTGTTGATTTGTTGTCCATCTAAGACGACCCCCATGCAAACAATGATCGTGGCCGACCGATTTGTCACCGTCTAGGCATTCATTCGCAGTGTCGAATTGTTCGTCTGATACCATTTGGCTCGAGGTTAGACTGTGGCAACGGATTCCCAGAGAGCAGCCCAAAAGCAGGGGAGGGCGGATTCGGTTCACGGACAAACAACGATGTCTACTGGCCGAGAAAGCCAAAGGCCCTGGGAGGGCAGGTCGGGTCCTCATCGACGCAGTTGCGTGCGCATTGTTAGACCGTCATGACCGTTTCTCGTACCAGTCTTCATGTGGCGAGAATTGTTGGCAGCTCAAACACGCGGTCACCTCCCATTGTTCATGGCACGCAGGACAGACGCCGCGGGTGTCGAAAGTGTTCCACACATGGTCGCAAATGCATTGCCAGCGGTCACCCTTGCCTGGCTGCCAGCCGCATTTGGGGCAACGGATCTTCGGTTTGTCTTCGCCGGTGCCCCTCCCAGCAAATTCTTCATTCTCGAGATCGACATTCCGCTCCGGCTTGAACCCACACCGCAATTCCCACAAACGCCACTGCTCAAACATCAGTTGTCTCCGTCTATGGCAAATCTGTCATTGGTCTCGGGCGCGACTCGCACCCACAATAACCTTTCGCGGGACACCCAAACGCCATTGACGCAACCTTTTGCCGACTTACATTGCGGCATACCCAACGGTTTAAGGAGATGCCACTATGGAGAGCACACGGGGCAATGTGTCAACCCTCGTCATCCGGAAGGGTCTGCACCTGAGCTATGCCGACATCCTCACGGAAAAGGCGTTGATTGCCATCGAGGCTCTGGCGCACCTGAACAACGATCGCCTTGAACTCATGCGGCAGCGGATCGAACGGCGGCGGCAGCGCCACCAGAATAGACAACGAATCGAATTTCTCTCGCCGCAAGCGACAATTGGCAGGACCGGCCTCACGGTCGCCGATGCCCGCGCCGGTCGTTTCGACGGCAGCAAGATCCCTGAAGACCTACAGCGACAATGGATACAGGGAACAGGACCGAGCGCGAAACCCCATGCGACCTTGGAAAGCAGCCTGCGCAACGTCGCTTACGCGCTCCTGTCCGGAGCAGACGGTTGGATGTTCGATGGAGAAGACGCCCTCGGACAGATCAGTACCATGTCCCTGGACAATCAACGCAATCTCAAGCTCGCCATCGCCAAGGATGCCACGTTCATGAGAGTGGCCGAGTCGGTCGCCAAAGAGATGAACAAGTGGGCCAAAGAGTTCTTCGGACGCGAAATCATCGTGGATTGGCAAAAACAACTAGACTTCACCACGAAGATCTTTCGCGCACGTGGATTGCACCTGGATGATCGTCACATTCAAACGAACGATGGCTCTGGTTTTTCCGCCTCTATCGTCGACGTGTGCCTGTACGTCGTCAACAACCACGAGGAGCTTCGGAAAGGTGGATCCAGTGTCGTCTTGTACTTGCCGAAGATCCAAACAGCCGAAGAGGCTGCCCTCTGGAATGAGTTGCTCACCGGGTTGGAGAGTCACCTGGGCATCACCGTGGGAACCATCAAGGCGTACGTTCTCGTGGAACAACTGGAGGCGTCATTCCAGCTCATGGAGATTCGCGCTGCATTGAGCCCACACTTCGTCGGCTTCAACACCGGTCGTTGGGACTACATCAACAGTGTCTCCGACGCGGTGGCTTGGGATCCAGAGTTCCAGAATCCCAATATCGACGCCATCACCATGACCTACGGCTACATGAAGAACTACGAAGACCGAGTGCGTCGCGCGGTAAACACCCCAGATCGAAACGGTCGTTTCGCCCTTTGGCAAGGCGGCATGGAGCCAAACATTCCCGTAGGATCAGAGGCCGGGATTGCAGCCAGCATGAAGAAAGCCGTCGCGGGTGCACAGCGCGAGCAGCGTGAGGGTGCGAGCGGCAAATGGGTCGCCCACTGGCGCATGGTGCATATCGTCCGACCGGTATGGGAGAGAGTGGGAGACGCCAATCAATTGGGCCGCAAGTTCCCGCCTCTCACCTACGAAGCTAACGACGCCAATCTCCTGGTGGAGCGAGAGAGCGCTCCGCGCACTGTGCGTGGAGCCCGAGTTGCCAAGCGACACAGGAGCTTCCATCCCACCCGAAACCACGACTTCTTTCGGCACTCCCGTGGAAATGTTTCCCGCCGCATCTCTTGCCCACGCATACAGGATTTTTGTCCCTGGGCTCGTTACGATGTGCCTTGTGGG
>Ga0156517_1344_pt1 | contig 16043 bp, 9 predicted proteins | sample RifOxyB3_FD_111912 | JGI IMG/M metagenome (GOLD analysis project Ga0156517, IMG submission 111912) | Deltaproteobacteria bacterium RIFOXYB12_FULL_58_9 | reverse complement strand
CACCCATCCTACGGTTTTCACTGTTCGGCTGGCGTTGAGCATGATTTCGACCACGACTCTTGAGCCCTCGGCCTGACCGAGCACGGCCGCAACGTCTTCTCGGTTGTCGCAAGTTGCAGTGAGCGACAATCCGCCTCGAGTCACCTCTCGGGTTGCTCCTGGCCAACCATCATCACTCCAAGCGGTTCCATCTTCGCGCAGCAGGCGAAGATGCACGCGCATTGCTGCAGGGACGGAAACGGGAACGGAAACGCAAACGGAACCGGAAACGGAAACGTCAGCTCCGATTGGGGGTTTTACCGCTTGCGGGGATTCATCAGATTGGCCGGTGGTATGACCCATCTGTTCTCATCCTGGCAATGGCGACACCAACAAGGCGAGCAACTGCACCAGCGCCACGGCAAAGCCAATGCCGAACAGGAAGAAGAATCCAGAAAGAATCAGAAGCTTGAGAACACGGCCGATGCCCCAGGTTTGTTTCTCCCGTTCCTTGAAGGATGCAGGCAAGGCGAGTGCCCAGCAACGCAACTGGACAAAAGAGCCGAGCCAACCGAGACGCCACACCACCGCCACACCGCCGAGCAGTACTGCGAGGACGATCCCGCTCTCGCCAGCCAACTTGTGAGTGGGCCACGCCATTAGTGCCAGAAGGGTTAGGCCGACCCACAGGGCACCGGCAGGTGGCGCTAGGGTTGCCAACTTGGCAATGACGCCATTGCCCTCGACCACGCGGTCGGGCCGGTGGGGCCGGTGGGGCCACCAGCGACTGGATACGAGCGCCACACCAATCGCGAAAATGAGTATGCAAAACACACTGATCGGCATGCGCAGCCAGCTTCGCAAGTAGACGACCGACAATTGCACTGGACGACCGCCCTCGATCCAATAGCGTTCGTATTCGAGTCGGGTGCCACGCTCGGGTAGTTTGATGCGCACGGGCATGGCACCACCACCGGCAGACTCTGCGAGATTCGCATCCGCAACATCTTGCACTGCGTTTGTTAATGCGCCGCCACCAATGGGTTGGTGCCAGCTAGCGGTGCCCACAAATTGCTGCGGCCGAACGTCCCCCCGAAGCGAGCCATAGATGTTACGAGCGGGCAAGTAGAGAGACCACGCAAGGGACGAAATCGGTAGGTCCATGCTCGGAAGATCGATGTTCGGCGAGCCGACGAGCCCGAGTGGCGAGACCTTCCCCGCCAAGATCACCTGCAGGGTGAATGCATCCAGCCTGTCATGGCCTGATGAGCGCTTGAGAGGCAGAAGCAGCCCCCCGCCCTCGGCGAGGCTTGGTTTCACCGGCTCACCGTCCAAGAGTGAAGAGCGCACATCGGTGTTTGCTGGCAGTGAGAGGGTGAGGGTGTGCGCGAGTCGATTGCGCAGGGTGATGCGCATGTCAGTGAGAACCTGACCGTCGGTGGAGATCACCGAGATCGCGTGCACGCGGTCGATGGATCCCGACGCCGGCTCTCTCTCGGGCAGTCGCGTGGCCACAAGCTCAACCGACGCGGTGCGACCATCATGGTAACGGTACGCATGAAGGATGGGGCTCACCGCGTTCTGAATCATCTCGGCAGGAAGCTGACGCACATCTACGCCCCGTACGTTGTTGAGCTGCCCGTCTTTGGTTTGTACTTTGCCCGTGACCTCCACTCCGAGCCAGCCCTGTTCACGCTCGACGCCCAAACAGTAGGGCAAGACCACAGACAGATTGCCGTTCGCCGGCATGTCGCGCCGCAGGCGCAAAGAGATTTCAAAGCTGTTGCGGATTGGATACGCCGTCTCTCCGCGCAGGAGTGTACCGGTGTCCCCGGGCTCGAGCTCAAACCTGAACGCGCCGCGCCCCTCAGCAAGCAACACCTTTGCGCCCTCGGGAATCTGCACTTGAAACTCCTTGGCCCCGGCATAAAGAATTGTGTAACGAATGACCGTGAAGAGCTCGGCGGTTGTTTCGTCGAGAGAGAGCAAGCTCGTGGTCTCGGCGAATACTCGGGCGGTCCTTCCCTCTGTGGTGTCCAGGTCGCGAAAACCAATCAGATGAATTCGCGTTGTCGGTGCCAATGTTGCGCTGAAATGAGTCGTCGAGCCGACGGTCTTTGCCTCAGTCTGCACAGCAGAGCTCAAGCGTGGCTCCAAACCGGGCACCGGAAAACGGCAAGTGAAGCGAGTCTCCGGAGTGCGCGCGACAAAGAAGTCATATTCAATAGAGCCGCGCAGACCACGGGATGGCACCAAGAGCTCGACGCGGAGTGTTACCTCGCCGGTTTTCTGTGTCACCCAAACGTGATAACCATTTTGCCGGGATAGGGGCACGCTCACACCGTTGGCGGTTGCCTGCACCAACACAGCGTCATCACCGGCGAGCGGTACTGTCTTCCACAGGTCGGGATGCCCGAGGGTCACCTGCAAGGTCAAGGTGAGACTCAGTGCGCCTTCACGAGCGTCGCCATCATATTCTGCGGCTCCGAGCACCACCGCGGGCCCCAAATTGGTGGCAGCCTTTTTGTGGATCGAGTCGAGCTCGGTACGAACCCCCTCGAAGTCGCCAAGTTCGACCTCCACCGTGGGAGGCACTTTTCCCGATTCGGAACCTTGTTGATAGATCTCGGTTCCAGCTTGGGAACGTTGCTGATAGATCTCCGCTCCGGAGCGCGGTTGGTCGCTCGGAACCGGCGCGTACTGCTGCTTGTTCATCACCGCTTCAAAGTTTGCGGTACCCAACGCATCGAGCTCGGCATCGCGTTCTGCCGCCTGTTCTTCGTCCCAAGCAGAATCACCATCGTCATCGGAATAACTGGCGCTCGCCTCGGTGGCGAGGAGCATACAGCCAATCACTGCAACTCGACTGTGTATTGACCTACGCATGGCCCACCTCCTTTTTGACAGAGCGACGCCACATCCACATGAGCAAAACGGCGGCAGCGCTGGAGAGCAAGAGCGGAAACATGAGCACGAGGCTGAGGCCAACTGTCGCCAGGACGAGCACGGCGAAGTTCGTGAAGTTCACTTCATGGACCAGCGTCCACGGCTTCTTCAGCTTCTCTTTGACGGTAGCACCCCATCGGCCGGCTGAGAGCTGCAACAGCGTGACGATCAAAGCGAGATCGACGCCCCAGATGATACGTCGGTGCACGCCGAGGAAGAAATGGGCAAGTACCAATAACACGACGAGACCGACCGCCGCGTAGAGCAGAGTCTTCCGGGCACGCTGGCGGCGCAAGAGCAACAGCGTTACGGCGAAGCTAAACCCGAGTGCGATCCACCGTATCGGTGTGGCAAAGTCACGCAGCACATAGGCGAATCCAATCTCAGGCGTATTTCGACCTATGAGAATGTGCTTGAAACGGTACAGCTCACCCACCAACGGGAACGAAGAGAGGACCATGCGCCCCTTGTCCTTTTGACTGTTTTCTGCGCGGAACAACCCTTGGCGTTGGGTAAGAATGCTTTTGTAGCGGCCTCCGGCCCAAGCGTGGCGCATCCAAAGAGCATCGCGCAGATAGTCACGAAGACGACGGAACGGATCGTATCGGATAGACGAATACTGGGTGAGATTGCTATGAAATGCGAGAGGCGCAAAAGCCCTGGGAACATAGAGGTGCCATGTCACCTCGATGGTGTCGACATCCCCGACCTCCGGCAGGCGTAGCGATTCCCAACCGGCCCAACGCAGTCCCCTATGTGCAAGCTTGTAGGCGAGCTCGATCACGAAGCTGCTCTCTTGTACCGCGGCACCGCGCCGCGCCGGAATGTTGAGCTCTTGGCCAACGGACAAATCCCATTCGTTGTTGAGGATGTCCGGGTTGGCGTTCATGATCGCTGTCCACTGCGATGGGTCCGAATAATAGAAGTTGGCAATATCGCTGAGGGTGTCATTCGGCGAAACCACGTGAGTCCGATGCCGACCGTCAGCGATGCGTTCGCTTTGACGCAAGGGAAACAAGAGCCTGCCGCCCTGACCTTCTGCGGGCCTCGTCGGTTGGCCGTCGATCAGGGAATGGGTGAGCAGCGCCCCCTTGGGTAGCTCAATCTCGAGGTACTGTTTGGTATTGTTGCGAATTCGCAAACGCAACTTGGTGATCTCCGTTCCGTCCTCGTTTAGAACCGTCGAGGCCTGCAGGTCGTCAATGATCGTGCTGGTGACTTCTACGGGACTGTGCTTGCTGATCGAGATGCCGACCTCCGGCGGTGCCTCAAATGTCATGCCGAACAACAGTGGGTGGGTCGCCAACTCGGAGAGCTCAGTGGGAAGCTCCTGGGCCGTGAGAACCGTGCCGGCGGCTGCGGTCTCAGCACCCGGTTCGACCTTGAGACCTGCGGGACCCTGCACACCGAGGGCACCGCTGGTAGCGGTCTCGCCCAATGGCGACGGCATGCGCAGGATGACCGTCTTCTCAATGTCGGCGGGGAATTGGTAATGGATGCTCACGCGGGTCTTGTCTTCGACGATATGACGAAACAAAATGGTGAGCTGACCGCCGTCCGCTTCGGCCGTGTGCCACTGCAACACGGCGTCACCTTCCACCCGCAGTACCTCGAGGTCCGCGGGCAAACGTAGGTCAACCCGATCCGTCTCACCCTCCTGGACCTCAAAGTCGATAGCTGACAGACCACTCACCAGCGCTTCCTGTACGGTGAACAACGAGAACACCCGTGCCTTCATGCGCGCCTTTTCTTTGAGCTTGTGTGTCAGCTTGCGCGCCCATGAGATGTCGAGCTGACCGGTGGGGTCGAGCTGGCCAACGAGCTGTGTTCCCCCTGGGCCACTTCGCTCACTCACCAGTACCCCGTGCTCGATCTTGGCCTCGATGTCGCGCTCGGGAACGAGCACAGAGAAACGAGTGGCACCAGCCTCGGGAAGGCGGAACTGCAGTCGCCGCGAGAAACTCTCCTGCTCTTTGCCCCAGAACATCTCCACAGCGAGCATGTAAGTTCCGGGTTTGTCGATACCGACGGTGTACAGCCCACCTTCTTTGAGTAGCGACGTCTTGACACCATTGAGCCGCACAGTGCCAACAGATGCCGCCGCGTCCAACACCTGCACCCGCACGTGCCCCTTGGTGTCCAGCACCGTGAACTGCGAGGTGAGCTGGCCATGAAACAGGCCCTTGCGCAGGGTGCCTTCAATGTTGCGCTTGACGGGTAACACCACAATGGGCGGTTCCTGTTTCTCCTTGTTCTTCTGGATCTCGTGCTGCATCTCTTCCCAAGCAGAGAGCGGCAACGTGACCTTGCCCTCCTTGGCGGTGACAGAAATCGCGGTAAGAATTATGCCGACAACAACGAACGAGGCTGTGCGCATAGGGAGACCCTCCAATGGGTCGAGAAGCTATCAAGGAGTGAGCCCACAAACGAGGGCAAAGGCAGGGCAAAGTAGGTGTGTCGCGCTACTCTTGTGCGGGCTTTGCGTCGGCGTCGGCGCGAACGATGTGGAACTCAACCCGGCGGTTGGCGGCGCGCCCGCGGGAGCTCCTGTTTGACTCGATAGGTCTTTCTTCGCCGATTCCCTCTGCGACGAGTCGTTTCCCGTCGACACCCTTGCCGATCAGGTAGACGCGCACGGCCTCGGCCCGCAGTTGCGACAAGTGCTTGTTGAACTCTGCTGCGCCTTGGCTGTCGGAATGGCCCTCAATACGAATGCCTGCGATCTCCAGGTGGGCATTGAGAACCTGGGCAACGTTGTCGAGGAGCTGGAACGACACTTCTTGAATGGTGTCCTTGCCTGTGTCGAAGTAGACCTTGTCCATGATCTCGATGCGCTCATTGGAGATCTTGACCAACTGCTTCGCCTGACAGCCGCTATTCTCTGCAGGGCCTGGCACATCGGGACAGTTGTCATTGCGGTCGACGACACCGTCTCCGTCACGGTCAGAGTCTGGGCAACCGGCATTCTCCGTGGGACCTGACGCATTGGGGCAGGTGTCCATGGTGTCAATGAGACCATCGGCGTCATTGTCGGGATCGGGGCAACCGTCCATGTCTTCAAATCCATCACGGTCCTCTGGGACATCGACGCATTTGTCGACGGTGTCGGCAAGGCCATCGTTGTCGGTGTCGGGGATCTGCTCGGGACAGCCGTCCTCGTCTTCGTAGCCGTTTCGGGTTTCGCCTTCGATAGGACAATTGTCATCAATGTCGGCGATACCGTCTTGGTCGTTGTCGAGGTCGGGACAGCCGTCTTCATCGGAAAACTGATCTTTGTCCTCGGCCTCCATAGGGCACTTGTCAACGTCGTCGGTGAGACCATCTCCGTCGCTGTCGCCAATGGGAGCTGGCACCTGTGGCTTTTCCTCCAGGACGGCGAAGCTCACCCCTGCAAAAATGCGGAAATCCGGTGCCGCATAGCCGGCAACAACACCAAAGCCTGTTCCCAAAAATGCGGTCAAGGTTGGCAGCACTTTGTACTTTCCTGCCAACAACAGCTCCGCCGGATTGCGGTTCATCCGCTCAAAGGGAACCTTGGCACCTGTAGAACCACTCAGGGTCATGGCGACCTCGAGGGGTTTGCCAAGACGCGACTCTAAATCGTAGGCAGCCCCAAACCGGTAGGTAAGCTCGTCGTCGACCACCAGATTGGCCGTTTGACTGCGTCGCCGCGCCCGGTAGCCGAGATTAGCGGCCAGACGAATATCACCGATCTCTTTCGATACCGCCGCTTCGGGCAAGAACTGCAAGGTGCGCTCTCCGAGATACGCCCGAGAAGATGCCGTCGGTAGCGTCAAGGAAAGCAACACCGCAACGTCAACAAAGTGCTCAGAGGCGCGCAACACCTGCACCTTCGGTGATAACCGCAAATCACCGATGCCAGCGGCGGTAAGGGAGGCTGGATTGTCATTGAAGTCGGAAAGGTCGCCGCGACCTTGATAGAGAGCGAGGGGCAGCTCAACACCCAATTGCACCCATCCGTATAGACCCATCGAGCCCACCAAGCTCGCGCTCACGCGATGCTCCACCAGGGAAGCGACCCGCTCGGTTTGGCCATTGATCTCACTGGTGAGCACCAAGGGATCGTTCGCGTACCCCAGCCAGAAAGCGACCGCCCAATCGAGGTGTTTGGGCACGGCTGCCCATTCGGCGTCGATGACACCATCACCATCCATGGCGGGGCGCAGTCGCTCGACGGAGAAAGCACGGGGCTCACCATGTTGCGCCAAAGCTCCCGCAGGAATGGCGAAGGTGAGAAGTAATGCGGCAAGGCGGATCATATCAGGCCTCTGACGAAACGGACGAAAGCGAGGTTGATGGGACATTTGACACGCGATGGTCGCACCTGTTGGTTGGCATCTCAAACCCTTTTCACAATCTCAAGTGCCGCAACGCTCGAAAACTGGGCGCCTATCCACCTCAAGGAGAGGAAGGTTCTTCCTCTGACTCAGAACTGGGCGCGGGGGCTGAATCTGGCGCAGGTGTGGAAGCGTCGCCAGTCTTCGGCTTCACTGGCGCGGGGTCGGAATCCGGCGCGGAAGTCGAATCTGGCCCGGGTGTAGCCCCCATTGTTGGATTCCTCTTTTTCGCCTTGGTCGGCGCGAAGACCGACTCAGAAACCACACCAGTCACCTCCTCGACGGCGGGGGGGCGCTGATTGCGAGCTGAGGTGGCCAGTCGATCGCGCAGATACTCGGGCAACTGGATCTCCGGCAATGGTCTGGTGTTGCGCAACCGGGTTCTCACCCGCCGGATACGGTCCTGCACGAGAATCGGGTCGGGATGGTCCTTGAGACACGCATAATAATATGCAAGCGCCCGATCGGCTTGATCGAGCTCTTGAAAACAATTTCCGAGCTCAAAGAGTACCAACGCCGCCAAGGAAGGATCTAAATTCTCTTCGAGGAGTCGCTCGTAGGTGGCGATAGCCTCGGCATAGCGAGCCTGCACGTAGTAGCTGTTGGCGATCTGAAACCTCGCCTCGGCAGCTTCTTGGCACTTGGGCCACCGGTTGATCAATTGCTCGGCCTCGGCGCGCGCCTGTTCGTAGTTCTTCAACTGGAAATAGGCGTTTGCGATTTGCAATTGAGCCCGGCGAATCTCGGTTCGCATGGGAAAAGCACCCACCAACTCCCGGTAAGCGGCAATGGCTGCAGGCAGGTCGCCAAGCTTGTGATGATGAATATCGGCGATGGTTGCCAAAGCAGCGAACGCCTCGTCAGTCTTCGAGTACTGTCGACCGAGGGTCTGATAGTAGGTGATCGCCTGGTCATAATCGTGCAAATAAAGCGCGTTGAGATTGCCAAGCCGATCCAACACCAAGAGACGCTGCGCTTCCTCTTCGTCGTCGAGGCCGCCGAGATTGTCCAACCGCTTGAGCAATTTGCGGTACAACCGCTCGGAGGCGACATACTGTTTGCGATAGAGAAGATCGTTGGCGCTGTCGATACCCGATTGAATGTCAGTTTGGCAACTCGCGGCGATAATGCCAAAAACTGCAACGAGCATCACATGGGGCGTCAATTCCACTCAGGTCTCCGTTTGCTCATTGGTGTTGCCGTTGTCGTCGTCGTCACGTTCGGCAATGCGAGCCACGCTCGACACGACCTCGTCCTTTTCGAGAGAGATGAGACGCACACCTTGGCTAGCACGACCTTGTGTTGAGATTTGTTTGACCCGCATGCGGATCATCATGCCCCTGTCAGAGACAATCATCACCTGGTCGTCCGCTGCCACCGTGCAGACATTGGTTACAGGTCCGTTACGATCTGTCACCTTGCAGTTGATGACGCCAGAGCCGCCACGGCCCTGCAGACGATACTCGGACATCGGCGTGCGCTTGCCAAACCCACGCTCACAGACAGTCATAATGTCGGGCTCGTTTTCGCTGAGCACCACCATGGCCACAACCGCGTCTCCTGCTCTTTTTAGCTTGAGCGCTGTGACACCGCGGGCAGTGCGCCCCATCGCACGCACCTGCTCCTCTGGGAAACGAATCGCCAACCCCGAGCGAGTCCCTATGAGAATTTCGCGCGTTCCGTCGGTAACCGCAGCGCCGACCAAATGGTCGTTCTCATCTATGGTCACCGCCCTGAGCCCCGATGGACGCGGTTTGGCGAACTCCATCAGGTCGGTCTTCTTGATGAATCCGCGCTTCGTCGCGATAACCACGTATCGACCGTCAATGAACTCCTTGACCGGCAATACCGCGGCAATCTTTTCTTCCTTGGCAATCTTGATCAGGTTGACGATCGGTTTGCCACGAGAGGCTCTTCCAGCCTGTGGGATCTCGTGAACCTTGAGCCAATAGACCTTGCCTACGTCGGAGAAGACCAAGACATAGGAGTGCGTCGAAGCAACAAAGATCGACTCGACGAAGTCCTCATCGCGTGTCGTCGCGGCGGTCTTACCACGACCACCACGTCGTTGAGCCTTGTACAGGTCTGTGGAATTGCGTTTGACGTATCCGGCGTGGGACACAGTGACGATCATCTCTTCTTCAACGATGAGATCCTCAACCGACATCTCTCGGGCATCGATCACCATCTGCGTACGCCGCGGCTCGGCGTAGCCCGCCCTTATTTCGCCCAACTCCGCGACAATAACGTCGAGCAACATCACCTCGGACGACAAAATGGCTGTCAGACGTTCGATGATCTGCCGGAGCTCATCGGCCTCAGTAGAGAGTTTGCCGCGCTCGAGTCCTGTGAGGCGCGCGAGTCGCATGTCCAAAATGGCCTGAGCCTGTATCTCGTTGAGCCGCATGTACCCGGCGACCATAGCGGCGGTGCCGGTCTCGTAGTCGAAAGTGACCAGTCGCTCACACAACTCTTTGAAAACCGGGCTCATTGGCAGTTTCTCTGCCATCAGTTCCAGTTTCGCTGCCTCGCTATCCTTGGCACCGCGAATGATCTCAATGACGCGATCGATCGAATCAATGGCGGCCAATAAACCAAAGACAATATTGAACCGCTTGCGTGCCTCCGCCAGTTCGAATCGACTGCGGCGGGTGACCACCTCGCGGCGATGATCAATGAAGTACTGCAGGAACTCCTTGAGACACAAAACCTGTGGCTGACCGTTGACGATCGCCACCATGTTGAGGCCGAAAGACGACTGCAGCGCCGTGCCGGTGTAGAGCTGATTGAGGATAATGTCGCCGTTGCCGTCCTTTTTCAGATCAACAACGATGCGCATTCCCTCACGGTCGGACTCATCCCGCACATCCGCGACGCCCTCAAGGCGTTTGTCACGGACCAGATCAGCAATCTTCTCGATGAGGGTTGCCTTGTTGACCTGGTAGGGAATCTCCGTGATGACGATGCGGTCATGCAGGCGTCCTTCTTCGAGCGCGGCGACACCGCGCACCTTGATGACGCCGCGACCTGTCTCGTACGCGGGCTTTAGACCGCCCGTGCCATAAATGATGCCGCCGGTAGGAAAGTCGGGTCCCGGGATGATCTTCATCAGATCAGCCACGGTCAGAGATGGATTGCGTATCAACGCCACGACGCCGTCGAGCACCTCGCCGAGGTTGTGTGGCGGGATGTTCGTGGCCATACCAACAGCGATGCCGGAAGAGCCATTGACGAGGAGGTTGGGAAACCGCGTTGGCATGACCAACGGCTCGTCGAATTCCTCATTGTAATTGGGGCCGAAATCGACGGTATCTTTGTCGATGTCTGCGAGCATCTCCGAGGAGATCTTTGACATGCGTGCTTCGGTGTAACGCATGGCAGCCGGAGGATCACCGTCGACACTGCCGAAATTTCCCTGACCATCCACCAGGGGGTGTCGCATGGCAAAGTCCTGGGCCATGCGCACCAAGCTGTCGTAAACCGCTTGGTCACCGTGGGGGTGATACTTACCAATGACATCACCGACAACGCGGGCTGACTTCTTGTAGGGTCGATTGAACGAGTTGCCCAACTCGTGCATCGCAAAGAGAATGCGGCGATGGACCGGCTTGAGTCCATCACGAACATCGGGCAAGGCTCGGCCAATGATGACCGACATCGCGTAGTCGAGATACGACGCACGCATTTCATCTTCAATATTGACGGCGGTCAGCCGATCGGCGGGCGGTGGTGGCGCACCAGGTGGTGGTGCACCAGGTGGCAACGCTCCTGGGGGTGGTGCGCCAGGGGGTTCCTCCGGCGGTGAAGCTCCAAATGGTCCCTTTGGCGGGGCCTCTGGCGGTGGCGATACATCAGACATGACCGGAGGTTATAGCTCGACCCGGGCTACCGTAGCAATTCCCTCATTTGGCCGTCTGCCCGCTGGAGTTGACGCCACTGGGATCAAAGTCTGAGCAATACCCTCATGTTGACGTGACACAGTTGACTCACCCGGCAAGGGAAGCAACGAATCGGCCGAGCGTGGTGAGAATGGCTGTGCCGTTGACATCAAGCATGGTGTTGTGATCGCCCTGGGGGAACAGGTGGAGGTCGGCTCGTTCCCCTGCCCAAACGGCAAGACGTTCAGCGTTGTCGCAGGAAACCAAGGAATCGTTGCGAGCGTGCATGACGAGCACAGGCCCACCGTAGGTCTGCACTTTCACGCGATGATCGAGATGCTCCGTCGCCTCTTTCTCGAGGTCGGCAAGACTGGCACCAATCTCCCTGGGCTCGATGCGCATGAGCGCCCGCTCCAGCGGTGCGGCTATGCCGCTCTCGATCACCAAGCCCCGAACTTCCGGATGGCGCTTGGCCCGCTCGATGGCGTAGATCGAACCTACCGAGCGGCCGTATACAAACAGAGGGCCACTCTCAACACTGGCCGCTGCGAAGATAGCGTCAACATCGTCGAGCATAGCTATCATGGATGCCTGTCCCGTCGACCCACCATAACCGCGAAACTCGGCGAAGAAGGTATTGATCCCCATGGCGGCGAAGGCGTCGCTCAACTCCGGGATGTAGTCGGCGACCACCTCGCCGTTGCCATGAAAGTGGACGAGCGTGGGTGCTCCAGGGTGCCGGCGCTCCTCCCAACAACAGAGACGAACTTCGGCCGATGAAACCCATGTTGGATTAGCTGGTCGATCACTGCGGGGGAAAAAGTACCGCTCGCTCAGGATGGGATGGTCGAAGAAGTATTGAGACATGCCCGACAGCCTTTGATGAGTTGAATCTCGAAATCCAGCGAACTATCCTTGCGCCATTGCTTGGCAACAAAAGGTTGGCCGAGATCAACGGTGTAGCAACCTTCTCCAGAGACCGCAAAGCGTCGCGCCGCCGCCGTCCAAGCAACATTGATTGACCAACATGGACAACCGGCCTAATTAACCTGGGTGACCAACAGACGCATCGTCGAGCCTGGAGTGGTGCGGGGGGAGTTTTCAACCCCGATGGACAATGGACGCGTCCGTTGCGACCTCTGTCCACGCCATTGCACCCTCAAGGACGGCCAGTGTGCCTTCTGTTTTGTCCGACAGGCCCGTGATGGCAACATCGCTCTCACCACCTATGGACGCTCGACGGGTTTCTGCATCGATCCCATCGAGAAAAAACCGTTGAACCATTTCTATCCGGGATCGTCCGTCCTCTCCTTCGGCACTGCCGGTTGCAATCTCGGTTGTCGTTTCTGTCAAAACTGGGACATGAGCAAGGCACGAGAGGTCACTCGACTCAGCGATGCGGCATCACCACAGGAGATCGCGCAATCCGCGAAGCAGTCAGGTTGCACATCGGTGGCCTTCACCTACAACGATCCGGTGATCTTCTACGAGTATGCGGTAGACACTGCCATCGCTTGCCACGCGCTCGACATAAAGACGGTTGCCGTAACCGCCGGCTACATCACCGACCAGGCTCGACCGGGATTCTTCGAGCACATGGACGCCGCCAATGTCGACCTAAAATCCTTTTCGGAAAATTTCTACCGCCACCAATGCTATGGGGAACTGCAGCCCGTGCTCGACACCCTCACCTACCTCGTCCGTGAAACCCATGTTTGGGTGGAAATCACCAACCTGCTCATCCCCGGCGCGAACGATTCTGATGAAGAGCTGAGCGCCATGTGCCAATGGCTGGCGACTAATCTCGGCACCGACGTGCCCATTCACTTCACCGCCTTTCATCCCGACTTCAAGATGCTCAACAAACCGCGCACACCAACGGCCACGCTCTCCCGAGCGCGAAATGCCGCCATCGAGGCGGGGTTGCATTACGTGTTCACGGGCAACGTCTCTGACCCCAAAGGGCAGAGCACATACTGTCCCAACTGCGAGGCCCTGCTCATCGAGAGAAACGGGTATGACCTCGGGCACTGGGGTATCCAGAACGGTGCCTGCAAAGAGTGTGGCACCAGGATACCCGGCCGCTTCGCCGACAAACCTGGTGACTGGGGTGGGCGCCGACGCCCCGTTCATATTCGCTGAGGTGGACGAGCCCGTGTTGATGCGAGACTTCAGACCAACCCGTGTTGACGTGAACTCGCTCGCGCCCGCTCCTGTGCAGCGAGCAGTTCTTCTTCGGCGCGGCGTACTGCAGCCCGTTGCTCCTCAATAACTCTCATACCGGAGATCTGCAGGCCAAACAGTCGTGCGGTGCCTGGATCCAGATCCTTTTCCGCACACAATCCAACAACACGCACGTTGTCCGCAAGCTTCTCCGGTGCCTCAGGATCGATCTTGAGCACGCCCTTGGTAAGCTCGGCCAGCACCTCCGCGGCACCTTGGGGCACCTTGGCAGCCAGGTGGACTATCAACGTGGAGGTTTTGGCAAGGCATTCCTTCACTTCGCTACGCAGGCGGGCTGCGTCACTTCCGGCCTGTGGGGCTCGCAGGTCTATCAACTCGGAGCCTGCACACGACTGGTTGATCCCAGCAACAGTGTCCACCTCAGTGGATACCAGCCCATGCAGAATGACTGTTCTTGCGCTGCGAAGCGCGCCATCCAATAGCGTACGTTCTGTTCCATTCATCGTAAGTTTGTCTCCCGCACGAGTCCTAGCAGACCTGTCGGTCTGCCTCAAGTCGACCTCTGCACGCACTGCACGCACAGGACACACGCCGCACGCCGCACCCAGGACAAGACACACCAAACACAAATCTGACCCAGGTTACGCGGCGGTACCAAAGCGAAATCTACAATCCAAAACAGTGTGACGCATCGTGTCGCTTGGAAAAATGCCGCAGTGCGTGATAGAATGCTGCAGCTAAATTAACGCCATTCTCTGGAGTGTTCCATGCCCGAGTTCATCGCCGACATCCGCGACATCAAATTTGCTCTCATAGAGCAGGCAGGCGTCGAGAAACTTTTCTCGTTGCCCAAGTACAAAGAGCTCGATCTCGACACCATCAACGCCATTCTCGACGAGGCGTACAAGTTCGCAAAAAATCAGATGGGTCCGATGAACGCGCTGGGCGACAGTCCGGGTGCCCAATACGACCCCGAAACGAAGAAGGTGACACTGCCAGACTCCTTCAAAGAAACCTACAAACTGTTTTGTGAGAACGGCTGGTTGGCCCTGGCCCACAACCCCGAGTATGGCGGTCAAGGAATGCCCTACTCGCTCACTCTCGCAGCCAACGACTTCTTCTTTGGCTCATGTCTGTCCTTCTGCCTCAATGCATTGTTGACCACCGGCGCTGGACACTTGGTCGAAACCTTCGGCAGCGACGATCTCAAGAGGATCTATCTCGAGAAGATGTACACGGGCGAATGGGGTGGCACCATGTGCCTCACCGAAGCCGGTGCCGGTTCTGACGTGGGTGCCTGCCGGACCAAGGCCAAACAGGATGGGGATCACTATCTCATCGAAGGCGAAAAGATTTTCATCTCCTCAGGTGACCAGGATATGACCGCCAACATTTGCCACGCCGTGTTGGCACGCATCGAGGGTGCACCTGAGGGCACCAAGGGACTGTCCCTGTTCCTCGTGCCGAAATTCCGTGTCAACGCCGACGGTTCTTTGGGCCAGCCCAACGACGTCTATTGTTCCGGCATCGAGCACAAGATGGGCATCCACGGCTCACCGACCTGCACATTGATCTTTGGTGAAGAGAACAAGTGCCAGGGTTTCCTCCTCGGTGAGGCAAACAAAGGCATGCGCGCTATGTTCCAAATGATGAACGAAGCACGCATCTCTGTCGGCTTGCAGGGCGCTGCCCTCTCCAACGCCGCCTACCAATTGGCGCTCGCGTACACCCGCGACCGCGTGCAAGGGAGCAATCTCCTGACCGGCAAACAGGCCAACATCATTGACCACCCCGATGTTCGTCAAATGCTCATGTGGCAAAAGGCGTATTCCGAGGGCTGTCGCGCGCTGCTTCTGCGCACCGCGATGTTCTACGACCTCTCTGAGTCGGCCGAGTCGGAGGAAGAGCGTGCCAGGTACCACGGTTACCTCGAGTTACTCACTCCGGTCTGCAAATCCTACGCCTCCGACATGGGCTTCAAATCGACTGAGCTGTCGGTACAGACGATGGGTGGCTACGGCTACCTCACGGAATACGGAGTCGAGCAGTTGATGCGCGACACCAAGATTGCATCGATCTACGAGGGGACCAACGGCATCCAGGCCCTCGACTTGATGGGCCGCAAGATGCCGGCCAAAGGTGGTATGAACTTCCAGTCGTTGATGCAGATGATGATGCAGCTCGGCGGAGAGAACGCCGACCATCCGATACTCAAGGACGACATCAAGCTTCTCGGAGATGCACTGAACGCACTCATCACTGCGGCACTTCATTTTGCGTCGGTTGGCAAAGAGCAACCCATCCAAGCGATCCTCAACGCCACGCCTTACCTCGATCTGTTCGGTCAGGTCGTTGTTGGCTGGTTGCTCATGGAGCAGGCTGTCATTGCTTTTCCGAAACTCGGTGCAATCGCCAAGGACAAGGGCGTCGACGTCGCCGACCTCAAGGCCATGGCCAAGCTGTGCAATGACAACGAAGAGGCCAAGTTCTATGCCGGCAAGGTGAAGGTCGCACAGTTCTACGCCCGCCGCTCTTTGCCGATATGCGCCGCCAAAGCGGAGATCCTCAAGTCCGGCGACCTCTCGCCACTTGAAATACCACTGTAGTCCTGGGCCGTCATTGACTCTAGCGTGAGTTTCCTACTGGTGCAGCCTCACGCACCCGATTCCTGGATCTTTTCGATCCCTTACCGATCCGA
>Ga0156517_1390_pt3 | contig 16075 bp, 10 predicted proteins | sample RifOxyB3_FD_111912 | JGI IMG/M metagenome (GOLD analysis project Ga0156517, IMG submission 111912) | Deltaproteobacteria bacterium RIFOXYB12_FULL_58_9 | reverse complement strand
TGTGTGCCGTCCTGGCCGGTTAGGGCGATCACTCGCAAATCGAGTTCTTCCTTGAGCTCAACCGCTCGGACGACATTGGCTGATCGACCAGAGGTCGACAGAGCTATCACCAGCTCTGCGGCGAAGTGCTGAGCATCTGCGGCGCTACCGCCATTGCCAAAAAATATGGCTTTGCCGCCACGTTCGAAGGTGTCAACCATGACTGCGGCGGCGCGGGCAATGCCCGGATAGAGTGGCACGAGCTGCTGTTTCACCGCAATACTCTTGTGCACGGAGTCAGCGATCAACGCCTGCAACAACTCATCTGCCATAGTTTCTCCTCGACCCCAGTGTGGCATTGCCCATGAAACGGGTTATCCAAGAGGATGCACGGCAAAGCAAGCGCGGCGCCCATTGCCAAGCAAACGTTGCTCACCTACAAGACCGAGGCAACGCACCCTCGAGGAGACAGCTGTGGACAAATTGCCGCATCGCAAGACATTTCGCCGAACATTTCTCACGGGACTGGTTGTTGTGCTGCCTTTGGTGCTCACCGTGTGGATTATCTTCTCTGTGTTTGGAATCATCGCCACGACGGTCACGCCCGTCGTCCTAAAGGTGATCGGGTGGGTGAGCATTGGGGCGTGGAGTGCGCAAGCGTGGCTGAACCACGTCGCCCCACTGGTGAGTGTTGCATTGACGGTTCTGCTCATTTACTTGGTCGGCCTCGTTGGCGGCAATGTCATCGGTAGGCAGCTCATTGCCGCGTTCGATCGGCTCATTCTGCAATTGCCCTTTGTTCGCGGCATCTATTCCGCGATCCGTCAATTCTTTGAAACCTTCTCCCGCTCCAAGGGGGAGGCATTCAGTCGAGTCGTACTTGTTGAGTATCCGCGCAAGGATCTTTGGACCATGGCTCTGGTGACAAGTCGCACCGGCGGTGAAGTCCAGGAGAAGACGAAGAGAAATATGGTGTCTGTCTTCGTCCCGACAACGCCCAATCCGACCAGCGGTTGGCTTCTTTTCGCTCCCGAGGAGGACGTCATCTATCTCGACATGTCGGTCGATGACGCCTTCAAGATGATCATCTCGGGTGGGATCATTACCCCTCCGAAACCTGCGGGTCTTGGGTCAAATCCCGAACTCCATGACCTGCAAACGGTTGTTCGCGACGATGCCAGCCCGTCTCGTGATTGACGACCGGGTCGGACAACAGGCTACATGCGGAAAAATGCGAACGGACTCTTGTTGCCTACTTTTTGTGAACGGTCCCTCGGCGGCCCCGAACGTGCGGCGGAGGGTTCTAGATTGGCCAAGAACACCTCGAGCCGGCTATTCTCATCGCCGCTCCCATCGTAAAACATGTTGATGACGGACACCTGCAGCTCACGTTCCATTTTTGTGAACAGAGCAGCGCAGATCGTGCCAGCCATGCAGCCAAATGGCGAGATGTTGACGATGAGCGAGGCCCCTTGCTGTGCGAAGTGGACAGAGCGGCCGAGGGTCAAGATGGCTTCACCTCCAATATTGAACGGCAGATAGCGACGGCCAGCGATGACAGTGTCGTCAATGTCGGGTTCGTGGCGGTCCGCGAGAATCGCGCCGACAGCCTTGTGGAAAGTGGCATCATTGTTCTTCATCCAACGAGATTTGATGATGCGCTTTCCCTGGGTTACCGCTTCGCCAATGGATTTTGGCAAATCGACAAAGTTTCTTGCATCCTCGGCGCCGGTGAAAAGCATCCATTCGGTCAGCGGCGTTACCCACGCCTCACCACCGGCGCGCTCGATGACGTGAACAACATCCTCATTGCAGAATACATTGTTGCGCACATAGATCTCGCCGACCACGCCCACCAGAGGCTTGCGCTCGTTGCGAGTGGGGATGCGTAGAAAAGCGCGTCCGGCCCGTTCCACCAGGTCCAAGAGATCGCCCCTTTCCTCAACGGTCTTTGCGGCAAGGTCGGTCCAGGAGGCGAGGGCTTGGTCTGTATCCCCTGGAGTTCTCTCGTAAGGGCGAACACGACATGCCGATCTGAATATGGCATCGCCAGTGAGGAGAGCCTTCCACATGGTTCGCCGCAGGCCCTCGGACAACCCGAAGTAGTTGTTGTCAGAAGAGGGCGCGAGAATCATCGTGTCCTCGTGCCCGGTGCGCTCCAGAATCATGCGGTGGAGCGCTGAGTACTGGCCAAAGCGACACGGCCCCTTGCCGGTGGGCATAAACACGGCCTGCTTTTTGCCGCTCGGGTCGCGCTCGAGGGCATTGATCAGGCTTCCCACCATGGTTCGCACCGGCAGGCACTCACAGCCTCTGGTGTGGCGTTGGCCAAGTGCGAGATCGGCGTGCGTCTCCGTGGGGAGAGCGTCGGAATCATAACCGGCAGCACGGAATCCCGCGGCGAACATCTTGCTGCCAATAGGGTGCATGGCGGGCACCCAGATGTGTCGATCGCGCAGCTCATCCTCTGAGCACTGTGGCAGAGCAGCGATGCTTGGCGCGGGACTCGAATTCCAACTGCGGGTTACGTCGAGGAAGGCTTCGATACGGGTGATGTAACCGGCGTCGGCACCATGCTCGTCGAGCTCGAGGGCGAGCATCGGTTTGTCACCCATGATCTCCTCGGCGTAGCTGAGCAAGAACGAATCGGGCCCGCAGTTGAAATTGGTGAAATAGATGGCAAACAGATCGTCGCGGTTGCGAACAGTCTCGAGGGTCGCAAGAATCCTTTGGCCATAGGCCCAAAAGACATTGTGGTAACGCGGATGGATGTCGATCGGCTCGTACGGGACAAAGTCGATGGGTATCACCTGATAACCCATCTCGGCGATTTTCCGTGGCAGCTCCAAATTGACGCTGGCATCACCCACATTGTACGGCCTGCCAATGATGACGATGCCCGGCTTTGAAGTTTTTGCCGATGCCGCCAAAGCTCTGAGCACATCGCGGCCGGCGTCTTGACACCGTCGTTCGAAGGCGTCCTGCACGGCGATGGCGGCCTCAAGGGCTTGTCGGACTTGGATCTCGGTGACGCCCAGGGCCGGGCCAAGAGCCGTGTGCAGTGACTTCACTTGCCGGTGCAATGATTGCCGACGGTCAAAAGTCGGCATCAACAACTTCGAGGTATTCCCACCGATTTGCGAAATGGCGGCATCGATGACAGAAGGGAATGCTTGCACGTAGGGACACAAATACGTGTTGCTTTGGTTGCCGGCAGGGGGTTGAGCAACCATTCGGGGAATGAAGACAAAGTCTGCATCTGTCTCCAACGCCTCGGCCACCTGGCCGTGGGCCAGCTTGACCGGGAAACAGAAGTCAGCACTCGTGAGCGCGGCACCACGCTCGCGGGTTTGCCGAGTCGACTCGGCCGTCAAGGTGATCTCTGCGCCGAGCTCCTCCAACAATCGGCGCCACATCGGTAGGTGCGAAAAAGTGGTCAAGGCACGGGGAAGAACGACAAGGGGCTGTCGGTGGTCGTTCTTCGGTACACGGGTTACGGCACCGTCGCCCCACAACCAACGTTGGCGTTTTCTAAAGAGGCTGTGCTCGCGATGGACTCGCATCTTCTCATCAGCGGCGTCGCGGCCGCAGACATAGCCCCAGGAGGGCTCTTCGTCACACCCCTCGATGTTCGCGAATGTAATTTCACAATCGTTGTTGCACAACTTGCAACGCTCTTTGCGCAGCTCCACATGTCGCCCGGAGAGATCAAGTCCGATGAAGCGGGAGGTCTCACCCCCTATGCGCAGATGCTCCCGTGCGAGGAGCGCCACGCCCCACGCACCCATGACATGACAGTAAGGCGACACGACCATCTCGACGCCGAGAAGGGTTTCAAACGCTGCGACGAGCCCTTTGTTGCGTGCCGTGGCACCTTGGAATCCGATCTTGGCGCGGGAGTACGGTCGATTGCCGACCACCTTGTTGAGGTAGTTTTGCACCACGGAACGCATGACCGCTGCGAGCGCCATGGATGCGTTGTTGCCGTGGCGCAGGAGTCTGTTAACGTCCTGCTCCATAAACACGGTGCAGCGATCGGAGGTCTGCGGCGGAACCAGCCCCAAGACCTGATCGCCGACCTCGTCCAAGGGCACGCCGAGCTTGCGTGCTTGCTCCTCGACAAAGGAGCCTGTGCCAGCGGCGCAGACGTAGTTCATGTTGGCGTCGACGACGGCACCAGCGTGTGTGCGCATGTACTTCGAATCTTGGCCACCGATTTCGAAGATGGTCTCGAGCTGTGGGTCGACGTGGGTTGCGCCGGCGACGTGTGCGCTAATCTCGTTGGCAATGGTGTCTGCGCCAATGACTGCTCCGACGAGCTTGCGCCCCGAGCCAGTTGTGCCAGAAGCGATGATCTCGAATTGGGCGTGGCGTGCGTTCGCTAAGGCCAACATCGCCGCAAAGAGCTGCTTAGTCGCACCGACAGGATCGCCAGCGGTCTTGCGATAGATGTCGACCAAGACATCGCCGTCTTCATCGATGAAGCACAATTTGGTGCTCGTTGAACCAATGTCGATACCGAGGAATCCTCGCACCACCGCGTTGTTCGGCCAGCGGCTGATGCGCACCTCGTTGTCGGCCGTGTCGCTGTAACTCTCGAGGACCTCGAAGCTAGGGTACTGTGTGCGCACCAGGGCCAGCGGCTCATCAGCGTGCTCGCTGGCAAAACCGGACGGCTCGCCTTCGCTCGTATTGCATTGGGCTACTGGAGCGCGGACGTGCATAGCCGTGCCGTCGTCCGCTTTCTCGAGCCACTCGTGCCAATGGATCGGCGTGAGCCTGCCCGATGTGTGGGCCAACAATGCCGCACCCAGTGCCCCAGACATGTGGGCGTCGGCGTGGGTTACCAGTTCGGAATCTGCGAGCTGCCGCAGCCAACGCAGCACTTCGCGATTCTGTGCGACGCCCCCGACCAGGGCGGTCAAGCCAGCCAAAGGTTTGCCCTTGAGCAGGGTTTGCAAAGCCGTTTGCGCCATGCCTCGACACAGACCGCTCCACATTTCTTGGGCGGTGGCACCGGCTTGTTGCAGGTGAATGAGGTCACTTTTGGCAAAGACAGCGCAACGCGTGGCGACAGACGGTGGTTCGTCCACGCCATCCAATTGAGCAATGTCTCCATAAGTTAGGCCGAGACGCATCGCCTGTTCATCGAGGAACGAGCCGGTGCCAGCCGCACATTGGGAGTTGGATGAGAAGCTGCGAAAAAGACCAACCGAATTGAGTCGGATCAGGGTGAGACTGGCACCGCCGATGTCGAGAATGTTGCGAGCGTTGGGCAAAAGAGCGCGGACGGCCGCGGTTGCAGCCTGCACTTCGTCGACCAGCATGACATCACGGGTCAAACAGATTTTGGCACCGGAGCCTGTGACCGCGATCCCCGCTGGGGTACCGTTGGTCATGCCTTCGAGCAAACGTCGCAAAGTGGTGAGCGGGTTGCCTTGATGGAAACAGTAGGCGCTGTTGACCGTGTCGCCAGATGGGTCGAGGATCACGGCATTGACGGTGAGAGCACCGATGTCGACGCCGATGATACTGTTGTGCATCCGTAGGTTCCTCGTCTATAGGTTTTTGGCGACCCGCGGCCGAGGCGGTGTCATACGCAATCCCATTGCGATTGGAAAGGGGCCGGGCGCAAAAATTGAGCGAAACTGCGATCCAAGGTGTTGAGATGCTCGAGCAACCAGCTTGCAAGCAAGCGGTTGGACAGGATGATTACTTCAAGCCTGTTGTTGTGCAACTCTAGGTCGCACCGGGCGTTGAGGACTGAATCGACGAGGCGGACATGCTCATCGCGATGGACGAGCATGGCAGGGTAGTCGTGCAGAACCATCTGTTCTTCTTCCTCAACAAAATGATGCAAGACGTGGTGCTCCAAAAATGTCAGCATGTGCAGAGCACTTGCGACGCTGTCGCACCCGTCTCGGTTGTTGAGAAGGGCATTCATTCGCCGCAAAAAATCGAAATGCTCCGAGTCGATGGCGTTGATGCCGGTGGCGAGACTTGCATTCCAACCCATGTTCATAACAACACCTCCCCGCGCTGTGGCGGACTCAAAAAGTTTGCCAGGCTGTGATGAGCGGCGGCTACACCGCTAAGACCTGGTCGAGGTTAGCAGCTGCGGCACCCATGTCCACAAGTATTGCTCTTACAAACTGGTGTGCACGCCCCTCTTGTCAAGGCAGCTCGCATTTATCTCGAAGATGAGTCGAGTGTGAGTGAGCCGACGGCCGGTGCGGGCTACCCTTTACCCCAGGGACGCTGCTAATCTCCGCTGACGATGCTTCCCATTTCAGTGGCATTGCTCCTTTTCGGCCAAGGCGGCGTGGCCGACGCCGCAGATGCGTCATCAGACACACTGCAATGGAGCGCCGGTAGCATCGCAGAGCAGATGGAGAGAGATCCTACCATCGTGCCCTTTGGCAAAGGTGCCATATTTGTGCCAGCGATGACCAACCCACTGGATGAGCCGCCAGTATCCATCTGGCAGGATGACCGGCGTGTTGCACAAGGAACAACAGGCAAGCGCATCATCCTCTCGCCGGGCACATACAATGTCCACATGGGTTCGGGGACAGTGGATCAGCGTTTCTCCGTGCAGACGTCGGTACGCGAGCTGTTCACCTCTGTTGTTCCGGCAAGCTGGGCGGGTCTCGCGGTCCACATCGTTGACGAGCAAATGAGCAGCTTGCGTGGATCCTATGAGCTCATTCGTGTCGAGGATCGCGAGTATCTCGGGATTGGCTTTGGGGCCGATGAAGAAGCGGGGGAGCCGGTGTCAACCTGGATCTTGCGGCCTGGACTGTACAAGATTGTCCGCGTCGGCGAGACCTACAGGGCACGACGGGACTTCTCCACCGTCCGTCTAACTTCTGGTCGGCTCACCCATTTTCAATTGGTGCAGGATGCCAGCACCGCCGAATTTAAAGGTGGCGGCGAGATCCCCGAGGAGGAGCTGTTCTTGTTTCAGCGGGGCACCTTGTGGACGACTCTCATCTTTGGCGGCGACTTGAGCTTGAACTCACGCACGAACGTTGTGGGCAGTCCCGATGGTGAGTCGTACGCTGTTCGCGCGTTCCTCGACACCAAGCTCAGCGCCGAGATCTTCGACAGTCCGCTCATCCTGCGCCTGCAGATCGAAGAGGGTTGGAACAAGTCTCCGGAGTTGCCGTGGCAAACCATTCAGGATCGGGCCGATCTCGACGGCCTCTATGTCTATCGCGTCCGCCCTTGGATTGGCCCCTATCTCCGGTTCAGCGGTGAGACCAACCTCCTCGAGGGCTGGCAGTATTTCGACGGGCGGCGGGATATCGAGGTTCGGCGCGAAGACGGCACAGTCCGGCGCACTGAAGAGAATCTGGACAAATTGTTGCTTCGCTCTCCGGTGGGACTCACATCAGTCAAAGAAGGCGTTGGGGTGAACGTCCGTTTTTTCAAGACGGTCTTTGGTGAAGCAACCTTGCGATCCGGGGTGGGCGCGCGGCACAGGCTAACCCGCGGTTTGCTGGAGCAAACCAGTGGTGATTCTGCGGACCCCTTGTTGTATTTGCGTGTCCCAGACAGTCATCTCGTTGGCATTGAAGGCACGCTCTTGGGCGTCGTCCGTGTCACCCGCTGGGTCGTTGCCAATGTGGAAATGGACGCGCTGGTTCCCTTCGACGATCTCAACCACGTGATTCTCGAAGTTGAGGGTTCCTTGGCGGTCAAGCTCACCCATTTTATCAGCATCAACTACATTCTTCGGTTCTTGCGTGACAAGACTCTTTCTGAGACGGACCAATTGGAACACGACGTCCGTCTCAGATTCTCGGTAGAGCTATTCTGATGCAGCCGCCTGAGGGAAAATTGATTCGTGCGCACGTGGCGGGCATCGCGAACGAGATAGAGATCCTGTGGCGACGTGGTGGGCCTGTCACTCTCGATCTGTCCGCCATCACATTGGTCGACAGTGCTGGCGCAGCATTGTTGGCTACGTACTACCGCAGGGCGGTGCGCGAAGGTCGTGCACTCAAGGTCACCGGTGTCCGCCCTGAGGTGGCCAAGACCCTCGATCTGTTTCCCGTGGTCGAAGGGGATCCACCCAAACCACCACGACCCGGGTTTCTCGAGCGTATCGGCGAAGGTACGGCGAAAAGCCATGAGGTTCTGCTCCTGTATCTCGCCCTCTGTGCTGACGTCGCGTGGTTCGGCGTTGTTGGCCTGTTTCGGCCGCCCAAAATCCGTTGGCGCGTCGTTGCCTACGAGATGGCCAACATGGGCTCGCGGGCCCTCGGTGTGGTTGGCCTCATCGCCTTTCTCGTGGGCGGCACCGTTGCCCTGATGAGCGCGGCGCAATTGCGCCAATTCGGTGCCAACATCTTCATCGTCGATCTTATTGGCGTCTCTCTCACGCGTGAGCTCGGTCCTTTGATGGCTGCGATCGTCGTGGCGGGGCGGTCGGGTTCGTCGGTCGCGGCGGAGATCGCGACCATGACAATCACCGAAGAGATTGACGCTCTCCGAACCATGGGACTCAACCCCACGCGCTTTTTGGTGTTGCCCAAGGTCATTGCGATCTCGATCACCCAACCTCTCATTACGGTGATGGCAGACTTCTTGGGGATTCTCGGCGGATTCATTGTTGCCGTGACCTATCTCGACGTTGGCCTTGAGCCATTCATTGACCGGCTGCTACAGTCCCTGTTCTTGCGAGATCTGCTCATCGGCATTCTCAAGAGCATCGTTTTTGCTCAGCTCATCGTTACCATTGGTGCCCTTTGTGGCATGCGCACCCGCGGCGGCGCTGATGCTGTTGGCTTGAGTACGACGACCAGCGTCGTCGCCAGCATTTTTGCTGTGGTCGTTGCGGACGCCTTGTTTAGCCTGATCTTCTACTTTGGTGGGTGAGTGATGAGACGGCTCACGGTCGAAGTTAAAGATCTGGTGGCGCGCTACGGGGAGCACACGGTCCTCAATGGCGTCAGTATGGCGGTCGAGCCCGGGGAAGTGCACGTCATCCTCGGTGGATCCGGATGTGGCAAGAGCACGCTGCTCAAGAACATTGTCGGTTTGGAGCAGCCCGCAGACGGCAGCGTAACGCTTCTGGGGGTTGACCAACAGACGGCCGAAGAATCCGAGTGGGAAGGCACTCTTGCCCGCATTGGTTTGCTGTTTCAAGGAGGGGCGCTCATCAACTCCATCACGGTGCACGACAATGTGGCATTGCCGATCCAGGAGCGATCGGGTGATCTCCCTCGTGCTATCATCGATGAGATGGTGCGGATGAAGCTGGCTCTCGTGGGGCTCGATCATGCGGCGGCTTTAACGCCACCGGAGCTATCGGGTGGCATGAAAAAACGGGCGGCATTGGCGCGTGCCATGGCGTTGGACCCGGAGGTGCTCTTTTGCGATGAGCCGAGCGCGGGGTTGGATCCCATTACCGCTGCCGCCCTCGACCGACTCATTCTCGATTTGCGCGATCGCTTTGGCATGTCGGTGGTCGTGGTCACCCACGAGCTCGCAAGCATCGAGACCATCGCCGACCAGGTGACCATGCTTGGCAAGGGTGAGGTTCTCGCTGCCGGCAAACTTGCCGAGGTTCGTGCACTGGAGGTCCCTGAGGTGCGAGCCTTCTTTGACAGAGTAGGGGACGTTGCATACGGTGAGCGGGCATCAATCTTGCGCAAGCTCACCGAAAAGGAGAGGCAGTGAACCTCAACAGGGCACAAAAGGTTCGGCTTGGCGCATTCATGGTGACCGGCACGATGTTGCTCGCGGGAGCGGTGCTGGTCCTTGCCGGCCTCAAGATTTGGGAAAAGAACGATTTCTACACCGTCCGTTTTACCGAGGAGGTGGGCGGCCTCGAGGTGAGCGCGCCAGTCAAGTACCAGGGCCTGCGAGTGGGAACTGTCACCGATTTGGTGATTGCCCCCGACGATCCAGCGGTCATCGAGGTAACCCTCAAGCTTAATCCCCGTACGGTTCTCTACGAGGGAACCAAGGCCGTGATGGCGCAGAGCGGCTTGACCGGTCTCAAGACCATCAACCTCGCGGCTGGGGATCCCAAGAAGCCTCGCATTCCTCCCGGTGCCCAACTCGAGGCCGGTGAGTCGTTTATGGGCAGGATCACCGGGCAGGCGGAGGACATCGCCAAAAAGGTAGAGCTTGTCGCCAACCGATTGGCGGACTGGACCAAAGATGAGAACCGGGAGCGAATCGAAAGTCTCATTGATTCCACCACCGCCCTTGCTCGCGAGCTCGACCGGTTCCTTGAGACCAACCGGGAGCCCCTCAAGGATGCGCTCGGCGGTGTGGCCAAGGCCGGCGACGCGGTCGCCGGTCTCACTCGAGAAGGCGACCGTTCGCTCAAGACGGTGACCGCGGAGATCACCAAGACCCTTGAAGAGACTCGCACCGCCCTGAGAGATCTTAAGCGCCCAGTGAGCAAGATTGATCCCGACGAGCTCGCGGGGGCGGTGACCTCCACGCGCAAGGCCATGAGCAGTCTCGATGAACGGCTGTCCAGTCAGGATCTGCGTTTGGCCATGGCGGGAATGGTGAAGACTCTCGACGACATGACCACGCTCATCGAGTCAACGGATCTGACCGTTCGCGCCGGACGCGAGGACTTCATTGCGGCGCTGGCCGACTTGCGTCAGGCGGCGGAGTACGTGCGCGAGTTCAGTCGCATCATTGCACAGGACCCATCGACTTTGATTCGTGGCAAGGAGTAGTCAATGTTCAAGCATCCAGCGCACCAGAGGCTCTTGGCCCGCGTCATGGGTTCCACCATGGCTTGCGGTTCCCTCGTAGCTTGTTTTGGCACGTCGGTGCCAGCGCGCAGTTACTATGTTCTGCACGGTGTCAGTGCCTCGGGGATGGTCGAGCAACCGATTGCCGGTATGGTCCGCGTTCGCAACCTCGATGCCGACACAGTGTTCGAGAAGTTCCAATACGTGGTGCGGCGCAATCCCTACGAGCTGCAGTATAACGAAGATAACGTATGGGCGGTCAAACCCAGTCGTGGCGTTGCCGACGTCGTCGCCAGGGTACTCGGTCAGAGTCATCGTTTTGCCGCCGTGGTACGGGAGCTCGGCGAGCTACGACCCAACTACATTCTCGGTGGCCAACTCGACGCCATAGAAGTCTATGACAGCGAGGACGAGTGGTTTGCCCACCTGGCCTTGACCTTGGTTCTCACGGAGTTCGCCACGGGCGAAACATTGCACACCTTCCGCTTTGATGAGCGCCGTCCCTTGTCACAGAGGACATTTGCCCAGGCTACCCGCGCCATGTCCGAGATGCTGTCCACCGCCATGGATGAGTTCCTTGTCGAGCTCGAACCCCTCGATGTGCCACGGGTCCCGCACAGCGCCGTGCGCGCCCAGCCAATCGTCGAGTCGACAACGACCGACGATCATGACTCTGAAGCGAAGTCAAAAGATGAGACCGAAGATGCCGAGCCGGCAGACGGAACCATCTTTGTTCCCGAAAAACGTTGAGGGAGTGAAGTTGGGCGAAAAGGCCCAGGCGCTTACATCTCTGGGACGACGCAGGCACCAGACGTGGTGCTGCACAACGAGCGGTCCCCTGAATCAGCGCAGTCTTCGTTGAAGGCGCAGGCCGCAGAGGTCAACGCCGAAAGGGTGAGGGTGTAATCGAAGTTGTCACCCGTATCCAAGTAAGAGGTGTCCACATAGAGGTAATAGGTGCCTGCCTCCAGATACTCAACAGTGGCCACCTCGGTGCCGCCGCTCTGGGCGTCCTCTTCGGCCCCAGCGATGTACACCGACGGTGGGGTACCCAGAATGATGAGGTCGAGGTCGCCCTCGGGGAAAATTAAGCTCGCCGTAAAGGTCGACGTTCCATCCAAAACCAACGCGTACCACTCGGTGTCGTTGAAGCAGGCTTGGCCGATGAGGCTACCATCAAACTCGAGTGAATAGGCGTTGCCCAGGGTGTCGTTGTCTTCTTCGGTGGCCTCGGTGCACAGGTGCTCGGGGAGGATCCCGCAGAAGGCATTTTCTGTCACAAAGGGGTTGCAGATCCAGCGTTCCTCTCCGAATGAGGTCATCTGGCTACATGGCTCGTCATTTTCGCAGGTCGGAATGGCGGCGCACGTACCGTCGCTGGTGCAATAGTTTGTGATGGCAGGGGTTCCTGGGGTCTGGGGGCACTCATCCGTCGCGATGCAATGGGTGCGGATGATCAGGTCATACTTGTTTGCGCCACTGAAGGCCCAAACACGCACGAAGTAGTCACCCGCAGTCGCGGCGATGAAGGACATGTGCTCGTCATCGGAGGTCGATCCGCTAGAATCCACGACCGTGCCTGCGGAATCGACGACTTGGGCGTCAATGTCCCCCCAGTCGTCTTTAAACAAAACGTCGACAAAAACGATATCGCCTTGAGCCAAGGTGATCTTGAAGTAGTCGTTGTCCTGCGCACAGACGGTGTGATGTCCTTCGTAGGGAACCGAGACCGCCTCTGTGGCCGCTGCGGCGGTGTCTGCGATGTTGTCGGCAGCACAACCTGCGTCGATACAAACACTCTGGTCGTTGCAGCTCATAAACGGTCCGGGACATTCTTCGCTGCTTAGGCAATGGGTGCGAACCGAAAGGTCGTACGCGGTGTCCGCGTAGTACCAGGAGCCAACGCCGAGGTAATAGGTTCCGGCTGTCGCGACAGGATAGACGAAAGATTCGTAGATGTCCTGGTTGGCGTTCTGCATGTTGTCTGAGGCAGCGACGACGTTCGTCTGCAGGAGCTCCGGATTATTCAACAGGTAGGCGGCCAGATCGTGGGTACGGGAGTCAAAGCCATCGACGTCGACCCAGAGGATGTCGCCTGCCGCGAGGTCGAAACTAAAGAAGTCGGCATTGTCGAACAGTGAGCAGGCGTGGCGGGTGGCGTCGTAATCGAGGGTCAACGGGGTCGCGGTGGTCACGTCATGGCTAGCGTCGTCGTCCACGCAGCTGGTTGTATCGTAACACGTATCGCCAGTGATGGCGTCGATGGCGTAGTCTTCGTTGCAGACGCACATGGGCGCCGCGGCACCGTAATAGTCCTCTGCGACCGTGCAGTGGGAGTTGGCCATTTCTACAGTGCAGTCGAGGTCAGCGCACTCTGGGCCGACGCAGAGATCAACTTCGTTGCAATGTGGCCAGAAGGCGTTGCAGTTGTCGTCGGTGCTGCAGGCCAACTCATCGACCATGAAACCAATCGCGACGTCATAGGCGGCGTTGGCGTGGCCGTAGGGATAAACTTCAAGGTAGTATGTGCCGGCGACGGTTGCCGTGTGGGTGATGACCTCACGAGTGATGCCATCGCTCTGATACTCTGCGGAGTGAGTGATGTAGCCGTCGTTATTGGGAGCGCCGAACAAGACGATGTCGAGGTCGGTGGTGGAGATGTCGAAGTTGTCGACAACGATCCAAATCTCATCGTCCACCGCGAGATCAAACTTGTAAAAGTCTGAGCTACCGGAGCAGATGTGGGCGGTGCCGTCGAAGGGCACGGTGACGGCCTGGGCACCAGCGTAGTCATTGCCGATGGCGTCGTCGGTACAACCGGCGGTGGAAAGGCACTCGTTCTCGGTGATCGGGTTGATGGCGTACCCATCATTGCAAGGGCAGATTGGAATGGGGCCGTAGTATGGGTGATTGCCTTCTTCGCAATGGGAGTTGGCGGCAAACTCATCCGCACAGACAACGCCCTCGCACACAGCGCTCGTGCACATGGCGATTTCGTTACAGACAGGGCGGACCGGCGGGCAGTCGCTCACCCCCCCAGGGCAGGCGGTCTCGACATCGGCTTCGATCTGCAGGTGGTAGTCTTGGTTGGCGGCACCGTACGGCATGACGACAACGTAGTACGATTGGGTTGCTGTTGCGGTGTAGACGAGTGACTCGTTTGTGATTCCTTCGGATTGATAGTTCTCAGAATAGGCCACGACGTCGTCGGGATTTGGGCCATCGGCCAGATAGAGGTCGAGGTCGGTGGTGGTCGGCGAGAAGTTGTCCAGTAGGATCCAAAAAGCTTGGCCTGCGGTCAGGTCAATCTGAAAGACGTCCATGAGGCCCGAGCACATGTGGTGGATGCCGTCATAGGGGAAGCTGATGGGGGTGGCGGTGGCAACATCGTGACCGACGTTGTCGTCAACGCAACCGGTGGTCGGTACACATGTGTCCCCTGCGATGGGATCGATGGCAAAGCCGTCATTGCAGGGACAATAGGATTCCGCGTCGTACACTTCGCAGTGGGAGTTTGCGGCGAACTCGGTGATGCAGTCGACGCCATCGCACTCGGTGCCCACGCACATGCCGATCTCATTGCAGACCGGAGTTGGCTCGGCACAGGCGTTGGCACCGCCGCAAAGCGTGTCGGCTTGGCAGTAACCGGTGATGATGTTGCACACGGGTAGGGTGCCTGAACAATCGTCGTTGGACTTGCAATCTGCCACGCACGACCCCGTGGCGAGGTTGCAGATGGGTGCATCAGGATTGGTGCAGTCGGTGCCGAATTGGCAGGCCCCGCCATCCTCACAGACACCCGTTGCAACATTGCAGATCGGTTTGGCACCGCTGCAATTGTCGTTGGAAGTGCATTTGGATTGGGGATTGGGGTTGGGTTTTGGTTCGTCTTCGTCGCATGCAGCGAAGGCACCAAGTGCCAATGTGAGTGCTACGGTCTTGATTGTTATTCTCATGGGCTCACTCTTTTTGGGCATACCTGCCAATTGTGAAAAGAACGTTTCCGCTTGTCGCCGGCCATATGACACCGGAACCCATTCGTCAAGGCGGATTTCCTGGCGGATTTCCTGGCGGATTTCCTGGCCCGCGCTTCATTCTCGCCGCCGCTATTGTTTATTCACGCCGCCGCCGTGACCGACCTGGAAATGTTGACAAGTATTATTGCTCGCGCTCCTTGACAGCCAAGTCGGTGCTTACCTATCTAATTGCCGGTCCCCGCCTCTCGGTGTGCGCTGGGAAGGAACGGCTATCGAAACCACGTGCTGTTGTCTTCGGACAAGATAAGTGCGATTCGCGAAAGGGCCGACATCGTCAAGGTGATTGGTGCCCGCATCGTGCTCAAGAAGAAGGGTCAAAGGTATCTAGGCCTGTGTCCTTTCCATGGTGAGAACACGCCGTCATTCTCCGTTTCGTCAGAGAAAGGACTCTACTATTGTTTTGGCTGCCACGCAGGCGGTGATGTGTTTTCGTTTCTCATGCGGCACCAGGGCTTGAGCTTCCAAGAAGCTGCGCGAGTCTTGGCCAAGGATTCTGGCGTTGAGCTCGAACCCGAGTCGGATGAGGAGAAGAAGCAGCGCAAGCAGCGTGAGGAGCTCGCCCACACCAATGAATTCCTGCAAGCTTTTTTTGAGCATGCCCTTTGGCAGTCGGGTGGTGCGAGGGCGCGCGTATACCTCACCGAGCGAGGGCTTCCCGCAGAGTTCGCCCGTGAGCGCCGGCTCGGATTTGGTGGGGCTGCCGGTGAAGCACTCTCGTATCTGCACGCCAAAAAAGTGCCAGTGGAGCTCCTAAACCGTGCGGGCATTATGACTGAGGACAACAGGCGCATGCTTTTCGAAGGGCGTGTGGTGTTCCCAGTGTTCGACAGCATGGGCAATTTGGCGGGTTTCAGCGCCAGACGACTGGGGGAAAACGGACCTAAGTATATCAACTCTCGAGAAACAGAGCTTTTTCGCAAGCGCCACCTTCTATATGGATGGGAGGTAGCCGAGGAAGCTATCCGCAAAAGCGGCAGAATTGTTCTCGTCGAGGGCCAGATGGACGTGTTGGCGTGTGAACGTGATGGCGTCGGGGAGGCGGTGGCTTCTCTTGGCACGGCGTTCGGTGACAACCACGCACAGATGGTGTCGCGACTGGCGAAAGAAGCAGTTGTCATGTTTGATGGTGATGCTGCCGGTCGAGCAGCCAGCCGTGAGGCTGCTCAGAAGCTCATCGCTGCGAAGATGAAGACCCTCGTGGCACCACTGACCGCCGGGAGTGATCCCGACAGCTTGCTGCGGGACAAGGGATCGGGCGTTCTGCTCGCGGCGGTGAAAGACGCGAAACCGGCCCTCGAGCACTTTATCGAAGTTTCTTTTGCTGGCGAGCAT
>Ga0156517_1123_pt1 | contig 16101 bp, 8 predicted proteins | sample RifOxyB3_FD_111912 | JGI IMG/M metagenome (GOLD analysis project Ga0156517, IMG submission 111912) | Deltaproteobacteria bacterium RIFOXYB12_FULL_58_9 | reverse complement strand
CCATCTTTGCTCACGTCTCCATCTAGAGAGTTGTTCGCCGTCGGCAGGGGGCTCAACTTGCTCAGTTACCGAGCGCATCAAAACATTGTTCAACCCTAGCCGAAGTAGAATCGCTATTGCCAAATACTGTCGCAATCAAGGATGCAGTGATCGAGTTGGGTACGTCCCCCTCCAGCATGCAACGCAATCGCTTGGTGACGGACGCAGCCCGATTCTCGCCTTCTAGCTCCGCGAGGGCGGTCATCGCCGCGCCGTGGTCGTCGAGATGCGTGCGCAGGATCTCTTCCACCTGCATGGCGAGATAGGTGTCTGGGGCACCATCAAAGTTGCCCCGCCTCAAGGTGGCCTCGAGAGCTGCGCGGATATCCATGTCCGTTGCCGCACGGGTCTGATGCCACACCACAATCTCAGGGTCTGTGGGTAGCCGCAGAGTAACGACGTAGTTGAAGGCCGTGTCGCCCCGCGACGCCAACTCGGCGAAAACGGGCTTGAGAACATTTCGCAGCCGATGTGCGGTGCCTGGCGAATTGACGGGGACGTTCTGGGAGATGATCGCGTTGGCGGATAGTAGGCGCACAAAGTCTATGTAGTAGGGCATACCGAGACGGGGTTGGTCGAAATTGCTGACTCGATGCAAATCTTTGGCGGCACGTAGCTCCAACGCCAGGCGGTTTTTTTCAAAGGGCGTCGCTGCGAAGGTGATGAGTCGGGGTTTGCCACCTTGTGGCACCGGCAGCTTGCGAAGATGTGCGAGGGCCTCCTGCAAATGAGTCTCGATGGGGGGGCGCGGTTGAGGTGCCATGGTCGACGGTAACCATCGCGCGGGTGCAGACACAACGACCGGCGAATGTTCGTACGTTGGATTGAAGTCACGGGCAACGAGGGCAACCATCCACATGGCTGAGGCGATCATCAGGCTCCGCGTTGCTCTTGGCCATCGTTGTCCAAACACGGCCGATCCCGTTGCAAACAGGATGGGGACGATCGGCGCGGCGTAGGAGAGAACACGGCAGGGATAGACATAACGAATGACGAAGACTACGAGAATCGTGGCCGAGCATGTGGCGAGCTGTCTGTCGCGCCGAGCAGCGATGACTGTAGCAACCAAACAGACAGCCAGCACGCAGCCAATCCATGGAGAACCACCCCAGAATAGGTCGAGGGGTAGGCCAGCAAAGAACTCCCACAACGCGTCATCCGTACCCCGACAGGATGCCGTGCCATCACCCGCGGACTTCAACAGGTGACGGATCGTCCCAAATGACTCGGCGTAGTGAAGTGTGCTTATCGCGACCAAGACACCGAGAGCCCAGCCCATGTTGATGAGGGCGCGCTTTGGCGGAGCCGGTTTTGCGGAGAAAAACGCCATTGTGGTAACGACCATCGCCGCGGGTAGTGCGAAGAGGACGAAGAAGTGCCGTATCAACAATCCCACGGCGGCGATCAAACCGAACTGGATGGACCGGCGTCGGTCCGCGAACGATTCTGTCCGCAGAAGGGCCCAAAGAGCGAGTGGCAGTACGGCGACAAGCCAGTAGTGCGCCCAAAAGTGCCGAGACAGATGGACCAGCGGAAGATAGAGACAACTCAAGGTTGCCGCGAGCAACGCCAAATCCCCTTTGCCCCCTAGACGGCGGCTCAGGGCGAAAACCCCGAAGCCGAGCATGAACAACGGGATAAAATTCAACGCCCGACCGGCCCTCACGGGATCGTCTGCGCCGAGAAGAACCGCAATGCCGGCAGTCCACACGGGGATGGGTTGACGAGATCCCGCCGGATCGAACAGTGCGCGATAGGAAACTGTTCCCTTGCCCGTCACGGCGTCAGAGAATCGCAGCGCAGCTTTCGCGTACATCGCCTCATCGCTGCCTGGCGGCGATTCGTCCACATGGAGCCAGGCGAGATGAGCAGCCGCAATGAGAGTGAGCAGCACCGTCAGGTGCACCCGACTGTCACGCAAGAGCCCCGACCGTGTCATGGGGACTGCGCGCGGGTGGGAGCGATGTAGAGAGTCGGCATCACTGTGCAAATCCGCTTGGCCTTTCATTTGCCGCCACGGGCCTGTGGGGTTTGTGATGCAGGAGGTGTGGCGATACTCGTGCTTACTTGCGAAGGAGCTTCTTTTCGACCTTGGGATGCACCAGGGGGATGGTCAGCACCATTCCGGGCGCCATCTTGGACGGATCCTCGAGGGTGTCCTTGCTCGCTTCGGCGATGAGCGTGTAGAGCCGCACGTCACCGAGTTGTTCCTTGGCGATGTTGCCGAGCAACTCCCCTTCTTTCACCGTGTAGGTGATCGTCCGCGGGATCTTGATGAGGGTCCCGGCGTTCAGCTTCGCTGACACCGATCCTGCCGCTGGATTGTGGCGCAAGAGCAGCGACGCGTGAACCTCTGTCTTCCACAGTTGCCCGGACAACGTGGTGACCGACATGGCCTCAGGCAGGTTATGGTAGGCGAAGGCCGGATCAGGGTCATCTGCCGGCACTTGTGCGCCTGCTGGCGACTCATCGGCGGACTCCGTGGCGGGCTGGTCCACTGCCGGTGCCGGTGCCGTTGGTGGCGGTCGCGGTAGCGGCGGTGGCGGCGCGTCAGCGGTGCCGCCATCCTTGGGCTTCGACGGGGGAGCAGGCGGCGCCACCTCGATGGGCTCCTCTGGCTTGGATGCGTCTTCTGTCCCGTCATCACCGACGACGATGAACTCCACCCGTCGGTTCATCTCGCGACCGGCGGACGTCGTGTTCGAGGCGATGGGGCGCAGCTCCCGGACACCGACGGCCCGCAGACGGGCGCCATCAACGCCCTGATCGATGAGGTATCTGCGCACGGAGTCGGCCCGTTTCTGGGCCAACCTCTCGTTGGATGCCTCATCGCCAACATTGTCGGTGTGACCTTCGATGCGCACAACGGCAACCTCACCATGATTGGCGAGCAAGCTAGCGACCTGGGTCAGCAGGAGGTGGGAACGATCGATGATCACATCGGAGCCGGTGGCGAAAAAGACCTTCTCCTGGATCTCAATCTTTTCGCGGGTGAGTCGGACCAGAACCGCACCTTCGTCGGGACAGCCGTCATCGTCTTGTACGCCGTTGATGACTTCACTCTCATTGGGACACTTGTCGCGGGAGTCGACGATACCGTCGAGGTCGTTATCAAACTCGGGGCAGCCATCAGCGTCCTCGAAGCCGTCGACGTCTTCGGCGTCGTTGGGGCATGTGTCACGTGAGTCAGGGACGTTGTCGGCGTCGTTGTCGGGATCGGGACAACCATTGTTATCCTCAAAGCCGTCCAAGTCCTCAGGCTCCCTGGGACACTTGTCATCCAAATCGGTAAGGCCATCACCGTCTTTGTCATTGGCGGCGTCGGGACAGCCGTCGTCGTCTTGGTAGTCGTTGAGGTCTTCCCGTTGATTGGGGCACTTGTCCGCAGCATCGGGGAAACCGTCGCCGTCGTTATCGAGATCGGGGCAGCCGTCGCCGTCGGCATAATCGTCGATGTCCTCAGCAACATGGGGACAGGTGTCGCGACTGTCGGGGATACCGTCCTTGTCATTGTCGGCATCAGGGCAGCCATCACCGTCCTCGAATCCATCCTTGTCCTCGGCCTCCAGGGGACATCGATCGTCGATGTCGGCGACGCCATCCTTGTCGTTGTCATCGTCGGGGCAACCATCAAGGTCTTCGAAGTCGTCGAGGTCCTCCGCGTGATTGGGGCAAGCATCGTTGTCATCGAGCAACGTGTCGTTGTCGTTGTCGGCCTCGGGGCAGCCATCCTGGTCGAGGAATCCGTCGATGTCCTCAGCGACGTCGGGGCACTCATCGACGCGATCGTGGATGCCATCACCGTCGCGATCAAAGGGAATGCCGAGCTCGACGCCGAGCCCAGCGGCGATGAAGTGGCCGGTGATAGACTCGGGCTGGAGGCTGTAGGTCGCTTCGATGCGAGCGCGCAAGCTCTTCCAGCCGAACCACTCGGCCACGGGTAGATAGAGACCGCCACCGACCTTGAGTACGGCGTCGGTGGAGACATCCTCGGTCGAGGTATTGCCGCCGCGCCCAAGCATGGCCAAGGCGACGCCGCCGCCGACACGGGCGTAGGGCGCTGGATACTTGGCGCCGTCTTTGAAGAGCTCGTGCATGGGGGTGACAGCCAGCACCGACAACGTGATGGGCAATCGCATGAGACTGCCCGCCTTAGCCTCGACGGCTCGGCCCTGACGGCCCCAGCCGACATCGAGCTCGCCCAACAAAAACGACAGATCAGCGTAGGAGCCGTTGATATAGGCTTGGCCGATGAACCCTGGATCTAGCTCTGGATCGAGGTCGCCAACGGCGGTGTCGAGTCCGGCGCTGACGCCGACGGCCAGGGCAGTGTGAGCCACATGCCGCCGCAGGAACGCGTCCGTCCGGTTATCATCGGCCGACTTGGTTTCGATGTTCTCTTGGGCAAAGGCCGAGTGGCTCGAAATCGCCACGAGACACATAGCCACCAGGAAATTCAAAATACTTCGTGCGTTCATAACTCTCATTCTCCTCGGCATGGCTGCGTGGGTTAGTCGACCTGACGGAACATGCGGATAGCGAAGTCCGTCCCTGACCCTCGATCGCGATCGCAGGGGCCATCGGGAACCGTCGGGTCCAGGATGCCGCGGTCGAGGTCGTACTGACAGCCGACCGTAATGTAGAGGTAGTTGCTGCCAGCGTAGCTGGCCGAGACGTCGGAGATGATGTGCTTGTTCTTGTCGAGATCGGTGGATGTGGCTGGGCCGAAGCCTGGGATGCCGCCGACCCAGGTGAAGTCGCCTTCGGAGGCGGCACCGAGGTCCACCGGATCGGTCACGTCGGAGCGATACAAGCGGGCGCCATCGTCGTGATCAAAGCCAATATAAAGGTGGGCACCATTGACCGTTAGCAGCGAAACATCGGTGTGGATGAAGCCGGAGATATTGCCGCTCCAGAAGGTGCGTGCCCAGGTTGTACCGTCGTAGCGCCACACCTCGGCGCTGTTGTCGTCGCGGCGATTGCGACCGACAAAGAGATAGTCGCCCCACTGGGTCATCCAGGGATAGCCCTTCTCGCCGGGTCGACGTCGACCGACATCGGGGATCCGCGCAGTGGTGCCCGCGAAGGGCGCTCCGTCATAGCCATTGGCGGTCCACGTCGAGGCATTGCTGAGCGGCAAATCGGGGGTCGACGAGACCGAGCCGTTGTTGGCGATAAACAACCGTACCGGGGGTGCACCGGCGGGGTCGAAGGCGAGCATGCTGTCGATGCCGATGACGGGGGCGGTGTTGGGAACCGGTGCCCCCGCGCCAATACGATTGATGTAATGGGCCTGGCTTTGGTTGCCCGAAGCGGGCACGGTGACAAAATCGTTGTTGCCGGGGACGGCGCAACCGCCGCCGGGCAACAACTCGACGTAGCCCATGAGCGGCCGACCCGAGGCGCCATCGTCCGCGAAGCCCATGTACAGGCGATTGCCGTAGCCGTAGATCATCTGCAGGGTTTCGGTGTTGCCAATGGTCAAATCGGAGATGTTGCAGTAGCCGATGTCGAGAACGTTGTCCGTGTCCTGGGTGAAGTAGACGTCATCGAGGTTGCCGCTGCCCGCGTGTACGCCAAAGACGAGAAAATCACTGCCGCTGACATTGGCCGAGACAAAGGCATCGACCCCATCGGAGCGGACTTGGCCGGCGAAGGTGTCGTAGGGTCCGCCGTTCGACGCGGTTATTTGGAAGGTCGCAGTTTCACCGTTGAAGCCGTCGGGGTCGAAACGAAACACCGCGTCGTCGGTATCGTTAGGACCGGCGTAGACCTTTCCCTGGTGTGCAAACACGAAGGAAAAGGTGGTGCCGTCGCCGAAGGGATCGATGAACATGGCGCCGTCGTCCACGGAGTTGATGGTGGCACCAAATCCCTGGAAGAAGGTTCGGTTGAACGGGGAGTCGGCCAGGGTCTCGCCGAGGGGGTCGGTCTCGAGGGTGGTGGTCACCTCAATCGTGTACTGTGAGCCGCTCTGCTCGAGGGAGTGGTTCACCAAGACTTTGTTGTCGTCGGCGGGATCACCGGTGAGCTCGCTGTAGCGTCGCGCCTGCACCATGAGGCCGAGGGAACCGGCCGGGGTGATGGTGTAGAGCGAGGTATCGTGGGCGCTCCGTCCGGCACCATCGCCGGTATTGTAATAGACGGGCTTGGAGAAGGCGACGAGGAAGCTGCGTAGATCAACCGCCTGGGCGCTGACGACACGAAGCTGTTGATCACCTTGGAAGGAACCCGACTTCGGATTGATCAACAGCGCACCTTCATCGAGGTCGACGACTGTGTCGTTGGCGGTCATGGTGTACCAACAGTTCGGGTCCTGGGCCGTGGTGGTGAACCGGTAGGTCCGGTCGTTGATGGTGGCGGCGGCGATGTCGGGCACCCCAGGGCTCAACGCCGGTCCGGTGAGTGCCTCCATGTCGATGTTACAGCCCGAATCGGTGAAACCGTAGGTGGTGTAGTCACCAGCGACACTGTTGTCGACGGGCTCGGAGAAGACAATTTCGACGGTGGCGCCGTCAATGGAGCTGACGCTGGCAACCGACGGATGGGTAAAGCCGGTAATGGTAACGGTGCGCGCGGCAATGCTGAGCCCCACGGCGTCGACAATGTCGGCGCTACCGCCTGGCTCAAGCGCGTCGGCGTAGATGTCACCGTCGGGACCACCGGTGAAGATCACCGAGCCCAGTGAGTCGTAGGTGATACGGCCATCGCTGCCATCGGCGTCGAGCAGAGTGCCGAGATCTTGCACCGCATCGTTGGCGCGGCTGGCATCATTGACGTAGGCGATGTCGGCAGCCACCAGGTTGCCGCCGCCCGAGTCGGTCACTGGCTCCGAGAAAATGATGTAAAGTTGTGAGGTGGCCACGAAAGGTGGGGTGTTCTCGGTGGTTGCCTTGCCGATCACTGGCGGTGCCCCATCCACTTCGATGACGGCGGCGGCGGTGACGATGGCCAGGTCGGAGTTGGCGCCGTCCTGGATGGCAGCAACGGCGGTGGTGTAAAGATCGGGCAATTCGCCGGTGTCAAATGGGACCGGCGGGGCAAAGGGCGCGAAGGTGATGTAGATGATGGCATCGCCAGGGATGTCGATGCCCAAGGGATCCCCGATGGCAAGACTGGAGTGGCCGGTCACCCGCCACAAACTCGCGTCAAAGGAGGCGTCGATCACGGGGTTGGAAAAAGTGACTGCGTAGAAATCGATGTAGCCGTTGCCGTTCGCATCCCCCGTCTCGGCCTGGACGATTTCGAAAGGAGCGTCGTTGTCAATGATGGTGACGGTGTGGACCGTGGGTGCCGCGGCCGTGGCATTGGTGAGGGTCCCCAGGGTCAGGATGATGGTTTCATTGTCATCATCCACATCGACAACATCATCGTTGATGTCGATGCGTATGGTTGCCCCGGTGGCACCTGGGGGAATGCTGAGCGGGCTCGCCGAGCCAGCCTGGATGGTGTAGTCGGTACCGCTGCCCGTGGCGGTGCCCGAGGCGCTGTAGACGATGGATGTGGTGGCCGCGGTTACCATCGATTGAGTGAGGGTCACCGTGATGGTGCCGGCATTCTCAGCCGCGCTAGAGCTGGCCGCTGTAAAGGAAACAGTGGGTGGGGTTTCGTCATCGGCAATGGTGAGGGTGTGTTGTGCCGGTGTACCGAGGGTGGCGGTGGGAGCAGTGGTGATGTCCCAGATAAGGGTTTCGTTACCCTCGTAGATGAGGTTCTGGACCATGTTGAGAGTGATGTTGGCCGACAGACTCCCGGCCGGAATGGTCAGGTTGGGCCCGGTCACATAGTTGAAATCGGTGCCCAATGTCGCGGTGGAGGAACCATTCTCAACGATGGTGAGCACCGTGTTGGCTCCCGACTGCGTCGACAACGACACCGACACTTGGACAGCCCCCAAAGCCGACTCGCTGCTCGTCGAGGTGGCGGCGGCGAAGGCTACCGTGGGTCGGGCCGCGGCGTCATTGGCACCAATGGTCAAGGTGTGGGTGGAGGGCGCGATCACCGTGGCGTTGGGTGCCGCGGTGATGTCGAGGACTAGGGTCTCGTCCAGTTCGTAGAGGAGGTCATCGACGATGTTTACCGTGATGTCAGCGGTGAGACTGCCAGCGCCGATGGTCACAGATGGCCCCGTGGCAAAGGTATAGTCCTGGGTCAATGCGGCTGTCGACGTGGCCGCATTGCGGGTGATGGTGACCACCGTGTCGGCCCCCGAGATGGCCGACAAGTCGACGGTGATGCTTGCCGTGGTTGCGGCTGCCTCGGCGACGGTCGACGTCGCAGCCAAGAAGCTGACATCGGGGCGCGCGCTGGGATCGTTGGTGGGGATGGTCATGATGTGCGCGGTGGTACCGATGAAGGTGGCGCCGGTGGCCCCGGTGATGTCGAGAATCAAGGACTCATCCACTTCGAATAAGGCATCGTCGACGATGGCGATCTCAATATTCACCGCCAAGGCGCCGGCCGGAATCGTCACCGACGGCCCCACCAGGTAGGTAAAGTCGGCTGGGGTAGCGGCGCTGGAAGCAGCATCGGCGACGATGGTCACCAAGGTGTCCGCACCGGAGACAGCGTCGAGCTCAACACTGATGAATGCAGTTGTCGCCGCCGCCTCTGCCACGGTTGAGGTGCCGGTGGCGAAGGAGACGTTGGGAATGGCGCCAGCGTCATTGGCCAAAATTGTGAAGGTGTGTTGGGTGGGCGCCACCACGACGGCGTGGGGGGCTGCGGTGATGTCGAAGACCAAGGTTTCGTCCACCTCGTAGAGGGCATCATCGAGGATGTCGAGGTCGATGGTGGTCGATAGGTTACCGGCCAGGATCGTCACGGAGGGGCCGACCGCATAGTTGAAGTCGGCGGTTTCCACCGCGGTAGAGCTGCCACTATCGGGAGTGATGGTTACCAGGGTATCCGTGCCCGAAGGGATCGACAGCGCCACGGTGATGCCCACGGTGGTAGCGGCCTCCGCAGAGTTGGAGGTCGCAGCAGCAAAGCTGACGTTGGGAATGGCGGCTGCGTCGTTGGCGGCAATGGTGAGGGTGTGCCTAAACGGAGCGACAACGTTGGCATCTGGCGCCGAGGTAATCTCCAGGACGATCGTCTCTGCGAGCTCGTACAAGAGATCTGCGGCAACGCTCACCTGAATGGTCGCCTGGGTTTGGGTTGCCGGAATGCTCACCGACGGGCCAGTCACGAACATGAAGTCGGAGGCTTCGATGGCCGTGGAGCTGCCCGCGAGGGCAACGGTGACATCGGTGTCGATGCCCGAGGTGCGCGACAACATGACATGGATATCGACAGTGGCGGTGCCGGAATCGGGCTCGTTAACGCTCGAGGTGGCGAGCTCAAAATAGACATCGGGCACCGATGCGTTGTCGTTGGCTGGAATCGTTAGGATGTGCTGGTTGATGCCCGTGGTGGTTGCGTTGGTGGCGCTGTCGATAGTGAGGACCAGGCTTTCCGCTGCCTCGAGCAGAGAATCGTTGACGATGTTGATCTCGATGTCGGTACTGAGACTACCTTTGGGGACGGTCACCGAAGGTCCGGTGACATAGGCATAGTCCTCTGCCTGAATACTCGCCAGTGTTTCGGAGATGGTGACCACCGTGTCGGCACCGGAGACGGTGTTGAGCTGCACGGTGATGAGGGCGGTGCCCGAGGACTCGTTGGCGCTCGACGCGGCCACTGCAAACCCGACGTTGGGCATGGCCGAGGCATCGTCATCGACGATGGTCAAGGTGTGACTCACCGGCATGATGATGTTGGCGTTGACGGCCGCGGTGATATTGAGGATCAAGGTCTCGTCCACCTCGAACCGGTTGTTGTTGGTGGTGGCCACTTCGATGTCAGCCGAAAGGTCACCGGCGGGAATGATCAGATCGGGGCCGGAGACGTAGGTGTAATCGGTGTTGAACGCCGCGGTCGAACCCGCCAAATCTGGCGTCACTGTCACCGCGGTGTCGGCACCCGAAACCTCCGATAGTTGCACCGTGATGGTTGCTCTTGCCGCCGCACCCTCGGTAACCGACGAGGTGGTGGCTGCAAAGTTGACATCGGGGGTGGCACCGGGGTCGTTGGTCTGAATGGTCAGGACGTGCCGGGTGATGTTGGTGCCGACGTTGCTGTTGACGGCAGCGGTGAGGTCCAAAATCAAGGTCTCGTCCACTTCGAAAAGGGCGTCGTCGACGATGTCGACTTCGATGTTGGCAAAGGTGGCACCGGCAGGGATGGTCACCGAGGGCCCTACTGCATAGCTGAAGTCGGCGGGGCCGTGGGCGGTGGAGTTCTGGGTGTCAGGGGCAATGGTGACGACGGTATTGGCACCGGAGACCGCTGAGAGTTGCACTCGGACCAGGGCACCGGCGCTCGGCGCCTCGTCAACGATCGAGCTGGCCAGCGCAAAATCTACATTGGGCGTGGCGCTGACGTCGTTGGTGGCGATGGTCAGCACATGATCGAGGGTCGTACCGAGAATGGCATTGGGCGCTGCGGTGATGGTGAGCGCCAGGGTCTCGTCGATCTCGAACAGGCTGTCATCGACGATGTGGATCTCGATATTGGCAGAAGTATCGCCAGCGGGAATGGTCACAGTCGGACCGACCCCATAGGTGAAATCGGCTGGGGTGGTAGCGGTGGAGCCGCCAGCATTGACTACGATGGTGACCTCAGTGGCCGCCCCGGAGGCCTCGGAGAGTTGCACCGTGATCAGTGCGGTGGTGTCCGGCGCCTCGACGACATTGGAGGTGGCCGCGGCAAACTCGACCGTCGGTGTTGCCGTTGCGTCATTGCCGAGAATGGTCAGGGTGTGTTGGGTGTTGGCGCCGAGGTTGGCGTTGGTCGCCCCAGTCACGTTGAGGATCAGCATCTCATCGACCTCGAAGACTAGGTCGTCGACGATGCTCACCTCGATGTCGGCAGACAGATCCCCTGCGGGAATGAGGATCGACGGCCCGACCGCAAAGGAGAGGTCGGCACCCTGGGTCGCGGTTGAATGGAGGGCATCGGGAACAATGGTAACCACGGTGTTGGCACCGGAGACCGCTGAGAGCTGCACGGTGATCAATGCCGTGGTCGCTGGTGCCTCGACGGTGGCAGAGGTGGTGGAGGTGAACTGAACCTCGGGGATGGCGATGGGATCGTTGCCCTGTATGGTGACGATGTGCTGCGCCGGCGTGCCCACCAGGGCGGGGATGGCAGCGGTGATGTTGAGGATCAGAACCTCATCGACTTCGAACAAGGCATCGTCGAGGATTTCGATCCGCACATTGGCGCTTGGGCTCCACGCCGGAATGGTGACGGAGGGGCCGACGACGAAGTTGAAATCGACGCCCCTTAGGGCGGTGGAGTTGGTCAAATCGGGGGTGATGGTCGCGGTGACGTCGGCACCGGAGATGGCACTGAGCTCAACGGGGATGTCAATGATGGCGGAGGTTTCGGTGGTGGTGGTGGTGGACGTAACAAATCGCACCGCCGGGAAGTCGTCGTCGTCGTTGATGGTGCCCACGCCTGGCACGACGCCAAGAATCGCGTTGTGAACCGCGTCGAGATCGAAAAAGAACGTTTCAACCACTTCGCTGAAGTCATCATCGACGGTCGAGATGGTGACCATCTTGAAGCTCTCCCCCGGCGCGAACACGAGGGTACCCGCGCCTGCGACGTAGTCTTCCCCGGGTTCAGCGGTGTCGGCCACTGTGGCGTAGTCGACCTGAACCTCCATGCCGGTCATCTCAGACAAGGACACGGTGAAGACAATGGCACCGCCCTCCGTGACCGCAGTGGGACTGTCGACATCGATGGTCGGAATGATCTCATCATCGAGGATGGTGCCGATGCCCGTGGCCTTGAGGACGGTGGCATTGACGGCTGAGTCGGCATCGAGGACCACCGTGAAGGTCAGGTTACCGTCGAGCACAAAATTGGGGATCACCGGTATCGAGAGCAATATCTCGGTGATACCGGGCGCGATCTCCAGGGTGCCCGTGCCGCCGGTGTAGTCGGTGCCATCGACGGCTGCGTTTACGCCATCGCCCTGAACCGTGACCCAGTTAACCGAGACGGCAGCACCACTTTGTTGCGATAGGGTCACCGTGAAATCGATGACGCCGGCTTCCTCGGAGGCGAACGGGTCGTTGATGCTGATTGCTGGGGTGAGATCGTCATCGAGAATGGTGCCGATGCCGCGGTTGTCGAGGAGGGTGGCGTTGACTGGGTTGCTTAAATCGAGGGCGAAGGTCTCACTGCCCTCGTCTTGCTCGACGTCGTCGATGACGGCGATGCTCACGGTCTGTGACACGCTGCCGGGAGCAAAAGTGACGGTGCCAGAGGCCTCCTGGTAGTCAGTGCCGGGGGTGGCCTCGTCGGCCAAAGCTATCGTGGCGTAATCGACTGTGACCTCGAGGCCTGTTTGCTCGGACAGGGTGACCGTGAAGGTAACCACTTCATCGAGCTCGGAGCCCATGGGATCGTCGATGCTCACCTCCGGGATGGTCTGCACGTCCAAGATCGTGCCAATGCCTTCGTTGTCCGCGATGGTAGCGTGGGTCGGATTGGACAAGAGCATCCGTAGGGTCTCGGAGCCTTCAACCGGGCCGCTGTCAGCGACGATAGGCACCGCGATGGTTTGGGTGGTCTGACCGGGATTGAAGGTCAAGGTGCCTCTACGGGATGTGTAGTCGGCGGTAGCGGTGGCGGTGATCGCCTCGGTGGCGAAGTCGACGGTCACCGGTTGGCCTGCTGGCTGGGACAGGGTCACAGTGAATATCATGTCGCCAGCGGTCTCTGGCGTCATGGGATCATCAATGCTCAACGCCGGGAGGGTGTCGTTGTCGATGAGGGTGATGATGTGGGAACCCGGCTCCGTCACCTCGACGGTTGCGGGAGGCAAAAAGCTCAACGCAATGATCTCGTTGGCCTCAGAGGCCAGGTCGTCGATCAGGGTCAAGGTGATCGACGCGGTCTGTTGTCCGGGAGCAAAGACGAAGGTGTCTCCGTCCACAGTGAAGTCGGTGTCGACCTCGGCGTCGCCCAATAACTGCACCGGGACGGCACGCTCGACGGTTGCTTCTTGCAAAAGCTCGGCGGTGATGGTCACCGTTCCCGAGCTCTCGTGTGCCGATTGGCCAGCCGTCGCGAAGCGAACTTGCCGCACAACCAGTTTGTTGAAGGTGTCGCCATGACAGTCAACGAAGATCAAAGTCGACAGAACTATCATCGCAAGCTGCCGCCAACTCGTCGAGAAAAGAGATCCAGGCAGTGATTGCCTTGCCATGACTAACTCCCTTGAAACCAATTAATCAAATAACGTCCAATGCGGAGGGGAGCATAGCCAGATATTTTCAAACGGATCAATCGCAGAGCGGCAGGCAGGTCTAGCCTGCATCGGTCACCAGTGCACAACGGCGACTGCATGGCACACCCGTGCCTGACCGACCGATGGACTGCAAAATTGTGGTGGATGGTCTTTCGGCCTACAGGCGCACATAGACACGGCGAACGCTCACCGTCACCAGCGCCCCGATCTTGAACAACTTCACCCGAAGAGGCGAAGCCTGAGATAGAGCGAGGTCCGTCCCAGCAAGCGCCAGACGGCGCAGCGCAACAACGAGCAACTGGGCCGCCATCGACGACGATTCCATGCGCTTGTTGTAATCTACCAGCCATGTGCGCGTACAGGCTTCGCCTCTTGTACAGATATTGACTAAGTCATGTTTGTTGGTTAGCTTAGTCCTATGGCGATCAACATACATCAGGCGAAGACCCACCTGTCTAAACTCATTGAGCGAGTGGAGCGTGGGGAGGAGTTGGTCATCGCACGGGCGGGCAAACCAGTAGCTCGTCTTGTCCCTATCGAACCAAGGTCGACTCGCCGGTTTGGCATCGACGCTGGAGTGTACGAGGTTCCGGAGGACTTTGATGCTCCCCTGCCGGAGGATGTCCTGAAGGCTTTCGAGTCGTGAGGCTTCTCCTCGACACCCATGTTTGGTTGTGGTTGCTCACCCAACCGGGGCGCATTCGATCCGATTTGATGCCCCGGCTCGAAAGCAACGATACGGAGCTGTATCTCTCGATCGCGAGTGCCTGGGAAATTGCCATCAAATACGCACTGGGAAAGCTCCCTCTTCCGGATTCACCGGTGCGCTACGTGCCCACCCGATTGGAGGCGACGGGGGTGAGACAGCTCCCTATCGGTCTCGAGCACACTCTCATGGTTGCGGAACTTCCGACACATCACCGTGACCCATTTGATCGATTGTTGGTGTCCCAGGCCCGCATAGAGAATATGCCGCTGGTTACCGCCGATCCCATATTCGACCAATACGACATCGAGGTTGTTGCGGCTGAACAGTCCCGAGGTTGAAGCTCAACCCAGAGCCCTTTGCGGCCACCCAATCTGGACGAGTGCCGACCGTGCGGACCGTGCCGACCGTGCCGACCACCCGACCGCCCCGACCGCGGCAGTCGTTGCCCGCCACCGCCGGGTCTGCTATTCGCGCGGCATGCGCCGATTGATGCTCATCACCACCGTTGCCTTGGCCGCGTCGATTATTGGCAAAGCGGCTCTCGCCTACGTCTTGCCGACCGAGTTCATTCTGCGAATGCTCGCCGACAAGCGAATCAACATGAAGATCGTCGACCTCACGGTCTATGTGAACACCGAGGTCGGTGATCGTAACACCGAGGATCGTATCTATCTCAAGAAGCCAGAGCGGTTGCGGCACCTTCGTCAGGGTGAGGAAACGACCATGGTGGAGGTACAACGCGAGGGCAAAGCAGCCGAGGGACCAGAGGACGCCCTCAAGCGCATCAAGGGTCAGCCGTTCAATATCCTGCCAACCCTGTTGTTCCCCAAAGGCGAAGAAATCGATGAAGCTGAGACGCGCATGATGGAGGCCCTCAAGGGGCTCGGAGTAGACACCAAAACAACGGCGCTTGGGCGCTTCGACGATCGGGTGCACTACATCATTGGTGCCCGCAGTTATGAGTCCGATTTGCCGCAGTTGTGGATCGACAAGGAGACCTTTCTACCGGCACGCTTGATCGTCAAAAGAGCAGGAAAGGAAAAACGCGAGTTGCGCTGGCTCGAGTTTGGCTCTTCGACAACCGGTGACTGGTTCCCTCGGGTGACGGAGATCTGGGTTGATGGCAAACGCATCGAGCGCTCTGAGGTCGAGAAGGTCGAACTCAACAAAAAGATTCCGGAGACCCTATTCGATATCCCGTGATGCGGGCTCGAATCATGCTCACCGAGCCGGTAGGCCTTTTGGACTATCGGATCCCCGAGGAGCTCGCAGGCGATATCCGCCCAGGCGTGCCTGTCAAAGTGCCCCTGGGCCAACGCCGCACTCGCGCCTATGTTGCCGCCTTGACAGATTCGCCTGTCGCGGACGGCATCACTCTGCGTGACATCATCGGCATCGACCAAGAACGGCCGGTCTTGCCCGAAGGCCTGGTTGAGCTCATTTTGTTCGCAGCCGATTATTACGCGGCACTCCCTGGGGAAGTGTTGGCAGCAGCACTCCCGGCGGTGGCACGATCAGGATCGCAGCGTTACCAAGTCTCCGACGCTGGTAGGGACGCCCTGGGCACCAAGCTCAAGGACAAAGATCGCATCCTTCTGGAGCTCGCGACTCGGTTTCCGAAGGGTTTCACCGTCGCCGCTCCAGAGAGAGAGCTGAAATGGACTCGTCAGGCCGCCAACGCACGCATCAAGCGGCTGGTGAAATTGTCCTGGCTCACACAGGCATACAGTCGCCACGACCCGCGTGGCGTCATTGCCTATGAAAAAGTATCCCATGATGCGAGCGCCCTCGGGCCGCGACAGCGTGGCGCCCGCGAGCTCTTTGATCTCATACCAGACTGTGGTGCCATCGTTGCAGCCAAGCTCGCCAGACAAGATAAGAGCGCCTACCCACGGCTCAAAATCCTCGAGAAGGCAGGCCTGGTGCGTCGGGTGACGCTCACTCAGAGAATTCGCCCCGATCTGGAAACCCCCGACCGGGATATCCGTCCCGAGCCCACCGCTGACCAGGCCCGAACCATCACCACAATCACCGCTGCACTGGGCAA
>Ga0156517_1342_pt4 | contig 16126 bp, 16 predicted proteins | sample RifOxyB3_FD_111912 | JGI IMG/M metagenome (GOLD analysis project Ga0156517, IMG submission 111912) | Deltaproteobacteria bacterium RIFOXYB12_FULL_58_9 | reverse complement strand
CAGGGATGTTCAACGCAAGAACCCTCGGCTGTTCTGGCTGGACTCTCACCCTTGCCCTGGTATTCTCCACAGAACACACAACGCTTGCATTGAGTTGAACATGAGACGGTCGATTTGGGTTGCAACCTCCATGGCATTGTTGGCGGTTACGTCGCTTCGCGGTTGCGATTGTAGCGACGACCCTTTCAAACCGGCAGATCCGTGGCTTTGTGAAGACCGAGGTGGACCTCCCACTGCGGAGGATCAGGCGTGTGGCAAGGACGAGCGTTTTGCCAAGGGTGAGTGCATCCCGGCTCGCTGTGATGCAGGCGACCCGGTGCCTGGCTGTTGTCCGGGCATGGTCTGTTTGGGCAGCGGCGAGTGTGTTGTTCCCCAATCCCGCATCACCGTCTGCCCTGACACGCCCTGCCGACAAGGGGAGTCGTGTTGCTTGCGCCCTCAGATAAACGCCGAACAGAAGACCTGCGGTTTTCTCCCGGTGAGTCCGGGGGAGTTGTGCGCGGACGGCTGCCCCCCTCCCGCGGCTGACGGTTTGTGTGCGGACAGCACAAGACCATCGGCAGTTTCTGGAGAGTGCCCGCTCGGCGGACAGCCGTTTAACGGCCGCTGTTTCAGCAGCGACGTTCCTCCATGTTGTGAGCCCGACGCCTCGGGGGAATGCAGGATGTGCGGTCCCAGCCAGGTTTGCAATATTGACACCAATCGATGTGAGGTACCGCCAGAGAACTTGCCGAACACGGACCATGGCTGCGACCTTCAATGCGGGGATGCGGAGATCCTCGTCTATTCCGATCCTGATTGGATGCTGTGGGAGAGGTGTTGCGCTGTCACGTGTGAGTGTCGCACGTTACCACCCTTACGACCGGGACCATGGGGCAGGTTCTCCGACATCGCCCTCGGTGACGACACTGTTTTTGTTTCTGGCTATGACAGCAAGTACGGCGACTTGGTCATGGGTCTTCACGGCAGAGCCTCGGGCCAACTGCAAACTCTCGATTATGTTGACGGGGTGCCCACTGACGGGCCTGTGGTGGGAGATCCCACGGGTCCTCGTGCCGGACGTAATGGTGAGGGTCCCAACGTTGGTACCTACACTTCGGTTGCCTTGTACCAGGATGCGCCTCGGATCGCCTACTATGACGTGGACAACGCTGACCTCAAGTTCGCACTTTATGATCCTGTGGAAGAAGTCTGGTCTGTCGGGCTCATTGATGATGGCAGGGACATCGCCGGTCTCGACACGGGCGACGTAGGTCGCTTCACCTCCCTGGTTGTCGACAGTTCGGGCATCGCCCATGTTGCCTATTACGCCCATCGAGTGTGGGTGAATGGCGAACTGGTCACCGGTCCCATGTACGCCCGCTCCTTGGTCAGCTCACCCGTTGGTTATGATGATTGGGAAAGGGTTCCCATCGAGCGCGTGCGGTCGTGCAACGGCGAATGCGGCCCCCAAGAGGTTTGCGTGCTCGACGGCGGCGTCCCTGGCTGCGTATCGCCACGCGATGACTGCGCCAGTACATGCGCATGCGGTGAGTCATGCGTCGATGTGGGTGGGTCGACGTGTCGAGTTGCAGCGCCTCTGCGATTGTCTGAGCCTTGCGATGGCGTGTGTCCAACCACCGACTACATGTGTGTGGCGGATGCCGCCGAAGGCAATGTCTGCCGCCTGGCGCGTGATGGGCATTGTGCACCCCCATGCCCTCAGGGCGAAGAATGTCCGCCCGAATGTCCTGTCGGGGAAGTCTGTGTGGATGATACTGCAGACAATGCCGAGTGTCGGTATCACACGCCGTTTTCGACAATAGGGGGAGTGCCCGAAGGCGTCGGCTTGTTCACTTCGTTGGTCCTGTATCAAGACAAGGTAACGGTGGCGTACTACGACAGCATGCAGAAGCAGCTGCGGGGAGCGACCGCCAATTTCAATGTCAATCACGCCGCAACCGATTTCCATACGGTATCGATGCCAGTGGGTTGTGGATTTGGTGCCGACAGTGGACAAGCGGCATCCATGGCCGTCGCTCCCAGTGGCGATCGTTTTGCCATTGCCTATCAGGGTGGAGCGGGCGACAGTCTCTACGTGTACACCGGTGCAGAGTTCACTGGGGGGACGGTGAGGCTCGTCGACAATGGACTCCGATCCACACGATACGACCTCGTTGGTGCCAATGCATCCGTTGGCTTCGGCAGCAGCAGTGATGACATCTACATTGCCTATCAAGACCAAACAGAGAATGACCTCCTTCTTGCCTACACCCATGACGGATCGAATTGGTTTATCGAGCCCCAGCTTACCGACGGCGCGTTTGGCAGTTTTGCGAGTATGGTCATCGATCCTGCGAGTAACACAGCGTGGCTCTCGAGCTACGTGCGTGAACGGGACCAACGGGATCTCGATTTGAGTCGTCTACTCGTCATTCTCGTTGACCTTTCGGGGCTCCCTTGATCCATGAGTGACATCGGCAAAGGACCTCTTCCCCCGTCCCCTCGCACCAACCGGGATGGTCGACAGGGTGGAGGTGCCTCTGGGGGCGGTGGAGGGGGCACAAAGAAGGGCAAGGACAAGAACGAGACCGCAGCCCACGCACGGGAGATCCGCGAGATTGCCAGGGGCCGCGACATCGTCGAAAAAATGGCGGCGATGGAAAAGCGCCCAGCAGCATTCGATCGCAAGGAACTCATGGTGGTGCGCTCATGGATGGACAAACGCCCCCTCGAGCCGAAAACGGCGGCAACGGCGATGATCGACTTTCCCCGCATGTGGAGCACCAAACGTGGTCGCTATTGTAAGTTCCGGGCCCCAGGTGCGGGCGTGTACGGCCTATTGCGGGCCCGCCCAACTTTCTGACGTCAGGGTTCACTCATAGAAGACGGGTGCATCGAAGCCGACGAAAACGGGCTCTGGCTCGAGTACGATGTCCGTCGCTTCGGCAACGCGGCTTCGAATCCTCTGTGCGAATGCAATGACGTCTTTGGCCGTGGCGTTGTCGCGATTGACGATGGCCAAGGTGTGATGATCAGAGAGTCCTACCCTCCCGTGGGACTCCCCACGGGTGAAACCGCAGTGTTCAATCAACCAGGCTGCAGAAAGTTTCACGTGGCCATGGCCCGCGGGTTGTTGCGGCATCTTGTCGTCCGCGAAGATGCGGGCAATGTCGTTGGCGCGGAGCGCGCTGACGACGGGGTTGACGAAAAAGGATCCGACGCTTTTGCTGTTGCGGTCGTCGGCATCCAGAAGCATTGACTTGTTGTGCCGCACTTCGAGCACAGCCTGGCGGGTGGCGGCCACGTCCGCCTGCCTGTCGCCGAGTATGCGCAGCAAATCGTGGTGACTGACGACGGAGGTGGACTCCCGCTCGAGCCGTAGCTCCACCTTGGTGATCACCCAACCATCGCGCCCTGATTGTTTGAAGACGCTGGTTCGATAGCCAAGTCCACAGTCTGTTGCAGCTATTCGCCGGCTCTTGCCCGTGGCCCGCTCGATAGCATGGACGGCGTCGAGGGTGGTCTTGAGCTGTTGGCCGTAGGCACCGATGTTCTGTACTGGCGCGGCACCTACGCGCCCTGGGATGCCGCTGAGACATTCGATGCCAGTCCAGCCTTCGTTCACACAACACTCAACGAGCGTGTCCCAGCTGACGCCAGCGTCGGCAATGACGCGGGCTTTGGTCTCGTCTGTGTCACACTCGACCGACTGATTGTTCATGCGGACCACCAAGCCGTCAAAACCCGTATCCGCGACGACGACGTTGGTTCCGTCACCCAGGACAAGGATGGGCAGGTCCATCTTGGTCGCCCATGTCAATGCATTGGTCAGGCGTACGGTGTTGTCGATGTCAACGACGTAGCGGGCAGGGCCACCTATGCCGAGTGACGTCAGATCGGCAAGGGGAACGTTCTCTAGCAAGGTTGCTTCAAGTTGCACGATTGTCACGTACCAGAGAGCAGTGTCGCGAGGGAATAGGGCAGATGTGTTTTCAGTTGCAATCCTTGTTTAGCTCGACGAGCAACTGCCGCAGTAGATCCCGTCGTGGTTGGCAATCGGCTTGTGCCCGTGGCGTGTATACCCGTCGGTTCAAGGCCTTCTTCGCCATTCTTTCGCAATCCGCAAGTGACATTCCGGCGCTCGCGCCACTGGCGAAGTGGCGGCACAGTCCCAATAGCCCCAGCTGAGTATAGGTGTCCGCATCGACGATGAGCTTCTCTTCATCGGTTGCAGGTTTGTCCGGCATTCGCTCGAGGGCGCGTATGAGCTCGCGGGTGGAAAGGGGTGTCCAACCCTGTTCAGCCAGAGCCGCCTCCACTGAGCTGCGGGTCGATGTGGGAGCGCGAACTTCGGCGCGCAATGTGAATGTGAACGCGAGGGTTGCGAGCAGATCCCGATCGATCTCGCCGTCCAGATCGTTGGCCCACCGCAGTGCGAGCTTGAGCAGGCGTTCTGCCTGGTCCCAACGTTTTCCAGCGTCGAGCTTGGCGTGAAGTGGGGCAAGAACCGCCTTCAAACCAGAGAGATTCATTGTGGTACCGTGACTGGTTGTTCTGGCTGATCTGGCACGTCAACCGCTCATCACATCGGGCCGCTCAGTGAATCGACGCTATCCAGCTATCCTGCGCGGGAAGGTCAAAAGCGCTGGCCGTTGTGTGCAATGGGACCGTTAGCGGGACAGTGACCGGACATTCGCCGCCCCCCGAACGTGCGAGACCGATACTCTCGATGACGGCGGCAAAGCATGCGGGAGCCTGGCCGACGATTGGAGCGAGGTCGGATCCCAATAACAAGACCGACTCTGGCCGGCCGGCGGGCGTGGCCACAAATGCGAGGACATAGTCGCGGGTCGCTTGCACAACACTGACATCGGCGAGTTGGGCGCAGATGTCGAAATGCTGACTTTGTTCACGCACAGCCAGGGCCAAATCAGTTGGATTGGTGTTGCATGCGGAAATGACGGGAGGTGTGGCCGCGGCCGTCGGGACCACCGCGCGAGCGCACCCCGTCGCTACGATCAACCAACCTAGGGCAACGACGACACCAAGCCAAACGTGGTTGGGCATTGGATTGCGATTCAACTTCATGGGTTCCTCCGATTGTTCACGCAGGCACCGGTCGCGCAACCTGTGCCTTCTTGCACCGTTATGATCCGGATTCTCAAAATAGGCAAAAAACGCGCGAAAACTCATGTCCAGCATGTCCAGCGACATGCCTGGTTTTCTCTCGGGCTTTGTGGTTCGTTGGGGGCATGTCTTGCCTATTTGCCGTGATTCTGTTGCCTGCGGTCACCGTGGTTGATGCGGGGGAATGGTCTGTTGGCCCAGTGGCTTCCGGGGCGGTGCCTTTGGGCTCGGGGGACGCTGCGCCCGTGGAAGGTCGATTCGGCGGTATGGCTCGTTTCGGCATCGGTGATTGGTTGGCTGTGGATGGGCGCGTGCTCGCGACAGTGTCTGACCGGACGGCTGGTGGGGTAGGGAGCATCGGCGTCGCTGCCGCTTGGGATGTGTTGGCCTGGGTCCCCGAGCTCCGTCTTGCGGTTGGGGGCCGGCTCAGCAGCGATTGGCTTCGATTGTTGGGGGACGTTGGTGTGCGGCGATACCTGTCTCTCGATTCTGCCTTGTTGTTGGCCTTGGGCGGGGAATGGATCGGCAACGGACACTGGCAGGTGGTGCTTTCGGTGGGGATCCTCTGGCGTCTTTGAGTCTGCCGCCTTTCATTCTGGTTGACGCACTGCGGTGCCGGCAAGAGGCAGACTGTTCTTGTTAAAACCAGCGGGTCGACTACACTATTGCAAGAAGGTGGGCGGTTTCATGCCGTTGTAGTAGTGCAAGCATGGGTATTCTCTCCTTTCTTCAGCAGTCCATTGAGCGGCTCCACGCCGTTGATACGAAGCTCGATGTGCGCTCGTACCTGGTTGATTCCCAGACGCGTTCGGTGATTCCAGGGGCTCGGGTCGATTTGCTCGAGCAACTCTTCGTTCGCGAGGATGGGGACGAGTTGGAGATAGCCCTTTATGTCGACCCCTCGGTACTCGGCGACCTCGAGCGAGACCATCCGCGCCAAAGGCTGCATGCCGGCAACCTCGAGAGCTACTGTGTCGCACTTGAGGGCATCAGCCACTTCGTCCTGGTGGCCTGGCGGGCACGTCTCGGGTGGCCGGTGACGGCGTTGGAGCTGGAGATTCAGGCAGAGGTCGACAAGTTCGTCACTGCTTGGCAACTCCTCGTGCAACAGGGTGCGAGCCGTCACGACGCAGCCCGTGCGTTGTTGCAGCAGCTGTTCGAGTCATGGTCCCTAAACGACGGCGTACCCGACGGTGAAGCTGAGCGCTATCACACCGCCAACCGAGCAGCGCGCACCTACTGTGCTGGCCTCGCACACCGTTTCGGTCGAGACCGAAATTCGCACCGAATAGAGCACGACGTTCGCACGTATGTACGGAGAAATCTCGCCGACAAGCTGCGCGCGGCATAGCTCTGCGGAAACTACGACAAAGAGATAACGGTGCAGAGGGTAATTCGGGGACTACTCGAGAAGTTGATTCTCGGCGAGGACGTCTTGCAGGTCGCGGTCAGCGTAAACGTTGCCGGCAGCAACTTCGCGCAGTGAGAGAACCGCGGCCTTGTTCTTCGAGTGCTCGACGGTTGGTTTGGCACCCTTCAAAAGCTGGCGCGCACGTTGTGCACCCAGCAGTACGAGGGCGAAGCGGTTGTCGACGTTGTCCAAGCAGTCTTCTACGGTAACGCGTGCCATTGGGTGCACTCCTGTGGAAGCCTCCCCAAATACCACAACCGTTCAAACAGTGACAGGAAAATCGGTCGGTATTGTCGGTGTCACTTGTCCCAATACTGGCTGATGACGGCGTCGACGGCCACAGGGGTGTGTTTGAGTACCTCGGCACCGGCAGCCTGCATTTCGCGGGTCAGGATCTCGAGAACCTCTTCGGCGTGCTCCACGTTGCATTCAACGACAATCTCGTCATGGACTGTGTTGACCATCCAAGCGTTCTCAACCGCAGCGAGGCGGGGGCGCAATCTGGCCAGCGCAATCTTCGTGATATCGGCGCTGGTTCCCTGGATCGGCATGTTCTTGGCAATGCGCTCGGCTTGGGCAAGGCTTTTGTGGTCATCGCCGACGTCGAGGATGAGCCGACGGCCGGTCATGGTGGTCGCGTAGCCACGTTGAAGCGCTTGGTGGGCGGCGTCCTGCAGAAAGCTGCCAATGCGCGGAAAGGTGTCAAAATAGCGTCGCAACAACTGGGTCGCGGTGTTTAGGTCGGAGCCGATGGCTCGGGCAAGGCCGCCTACGCCCATACCGTAGGCGAGGCCAAAGTTGATGGCCTTGGCACGGTCACGGAGATCGGAATTTTCTGTTTTGCTCACGGGTTTGCCGAACACCTCGGAAGCAACGCGAGCATGCAAGTCCTCGCCGCGGGAAAACGATTCGGCAAAGACCGGGTCGCCGCTCATCTCGGCGAGGATGCGCAGCTCGCACGCTGAGTAGTCGGCGATGACCAGACGACGGTTCTCGGCTGTATGAAAGCAAGAACGATGTGGGCCGCTCTTGACCACAGCTTGAAGATTGGGACGTTGGCAGGCCATCCGCCCGGTGCTCGCGCCGATTTGCTCGAAGGTAGGATGGATGCGGCCGTCGTTTGCCACGTGTTCGAGGAAGCTCTCGCCGTATGCCGAGACGATCTTGAAGAGCTCGCGGAATCGCATGAGCTCAGCCCCAAGCGGCGGGGGCAGGGCTGCGAGGGTAGCGCGGCGCGTGTTAGGGACCGCGTGACCCGTGGCGTGCAAAGCGCGCTTGAGATCCTGGTCACTCTCGAGGTTGAGAACCGCACCGCCAAAGAGGTCCGTATCGAGAACGGCGGAAAAGCGGCCAAGGATCTGTTTTTCCAACTCCTGTCTTTCTTGTTGGGCGGCTGCGGTCAAGCTGCGCCAGCGCTCGGCGTCGAACGGCATGCCGCGATATTCCATCTCTGCAATAGGGGCAACGGCGGCAGCTTCGATTCGCGACACCCACCCCATGCCTGCCTGCTTGATGCTTGGGATCAACTTGTCGACGAGGACGGCGACTGCTCGCGCATGCTCGCCCAGCTCAGCAAACCCAGCCTCCAAGGGTGGTGGGATCGGTGCGTCATGGCTCCGCGCGGTGTTTTCCAGGGAAGTGTCGACGTTGCGTCCGGCTGCCAATAGCAGCGCACAGAGATGCGTGCAGGCCCATCGGCTTGGGCCCGCACCATTCGTGCGCAACAATGCAGCGTGGACTTCTTTTGCGTGGTCGGCTGCCAGGGGACGATCGAGGCATGTGAGCCACGCGCCGAAGCCATCGATACCACCTGGTTCTATCAGAACGGAGCGCTCTGGAGTGGCAAATGCAAGGACCGAGATTGGATCACCGTGTCGAGCCGCCGGATCAATGGCCACAGCTGGGACGCCATGGCTTTCTAGGAGCCTGCGAACGGCGGCGAAGCCCGGCTGACCGCGGAGGAGATTCATGCTAAGCCTCAGTAGCACTCCAGCGCGTCGAGTCAAACCGATCGATGCAAGGACGCGGTGGCCCCGAGGCAACCGAGGTGAGCGATCCATTATGGAAGAACCTGTTCACGTTCTAGTCGTTGACGACGAGCTCGGCATTCTTGCGTCGTTGCAAAAGATCCTTGAGCGCGAAGGCTATCGAGTTTCCATCACCGACAACGGTGAAGAGGCACTCGACACTGCCCGAGCCGAACGAGTCGATCTGGTGCTCGCTGACATCATGATGCCAAAAATGAATGGTATAGAGCTGTTGCGCACTCTCAAGGCAATGTCCCCGAGTATCGAGGTTGTCATGATGACGGCGTTTGGCTCGGTCGAGAACGCTGTCGAGTGCATGCGAGAAGGCGCGTACGATTTCATCTCCAAGCCCTTGAAACGCGCCATTGTCGTGCGTTCCGTACAACGGGCTCTGGAGCGGCGGGCGTTGCTCACGGAGAACCAAATCTTGCGGCGTGCGGTGAGTGACTCCGGTGGCGGCCACATCATCGGCAAATCCACGGCATGGCTGCGGACGCTGGAGATCGTCTCCCAGGCGGCACCTTCAGCGGCGACCGTCCTTCTCAGCGGAGAGAGCGGTACTGGCAAGGAGCTTCTCGCTAAGAACGTTCATCTACTGTCGGACCGCCGTGACGGGCCGTTTGTCGCGGTCAACTGTGCTGCGTTGCCGGAGAGCCTGCTCGAGTCGGAGTTATTTGGTCACGAACGAGGCGCATTCACCGGAGCGACGGCTCGCAGAGAGGGACGTTTCCAGCGTGCCGATGGTGGAACCATCTTTCTTGATGAGATAGGCGAAACCTCCGCCTCCGTTCAGGTTCGCATGTTGCGTGTCTTGCAGGAGGGGCAGATCGAGAGCGTTGGCGGACAGAGAGTCATCCCCGTAGACGTGCGGGTCGTGGCTGCAACCAATCGGAATCTCGAAGAGGATGACAAAGAGGGACGTTTCCGTGAGGACCTCTTCTACCGACTCAATGTCATCCGGGTTGTCCTTCCACCGTTGCGGGATCGGCATGGCGACGTAACGCTGCTCGCGCAGCACTTCCTGACCATCTATTCGGAGAAGAACAAGAAGACCGTGCGGGGATTTTCTGAGGCTGCGGTGAGGGCTCTCGACTCTTACGACTGGCCAGGCAACGTTCGCGAACTGGAGAACACCGTCGAGCGCGCTGTGGTTTTGTGCCGTGGCGAGATGATTGGTCTTGAGGATCTTCCCGACAAGATTGCCAGTGCCGTCGGCGGCGATGCGACGACGAGCGGAGAGGGAATCACAGTGCCCTTTGGAACGCCGCTCGACCAAATTGAGAGAATGCTCATCGTCGAGACGTTGAAGCGAACCGGCGGGGACAAGAAGATGGCGGCGCGACTTCTCGGAATTCACGCGCGTACCATTTATCGCAAGCTCGACGAATGAGCAGTGGCGCTATTCGTTGGCGACTTTGTCGTAGAGGCGCTCGAGAGCGCCTTTTAACCCATCGTGAAGAGCGGCTACGTCAGCAGGTTTCCAGGCTTTAGAATTACCGCGGATGAACGAGGTCTTGTCGGTGCGGTTGTCGAATCGGCTCAACGGCAGGTGAAAGTTTTTTCCCTGGGCCGGCACCAAAACGGTGTCAGGTTGTCCTGAAACATGCAGCAGATACTCGATATCGTCACATCCATAGTCATTGAGCATGACGTCAATGGGCACACCATGATTGAGGATTGAGCCGGGGTCGTTGGGATCGGCACGGTCGTCGTTCTTTCGACGCGACTCCTCTGGTGTCACCCAGATGTAAAGGATGACGGCTCGTTCCAAAACCTCCGGAGAAAGATGTGCCAGTGAATATTCGTACCCGAAAGGCGGTTCCAGAGGCATGCGCGATCCCTGTGGGCCACCACGTGCAAACTCGATGACCACGGTCTTGCCATTTAGGGTTTCCGGGTAGTTTTTGTGCTTTTCGTTTAGGAGGTCGCGAGCTTCGTCCTCGATCGTCGCGCAGACGTGCGCTCGGGTATCCTCATCGAGTGCGCGCAAAGCTGCCGGGGCGCCAACCTTGCGTCTTGCCGCGTCGATCCGGTCAAGAAGGTGGTCCGCCGGTGAATCCGGTTGGGTGATCCGTTTCCCTACGAGATCGGCGTAGTCCTCGTTGATCAGCTTCGTCAGAGTTCCCCAATCTCGGGGTTCGGTGAAAGGCTTGTCGGGGCTCTGGAAAAAAATGGCGGGTTTATCGATGGCGAGCAACGCTTCGTCGATCAGTCTCATCATGTGGACATACGGGAAATCGTCGAGTTGCACGGTTGGGCCCATGTGAAAATCGCGCGCTCGGTCCTTTGTTTCGAGATGGTCCAGATACTTACGGACCTCAGATTTCCCGGAGGCAGGGAGTGCTAACAAAAGGACGGTGTCGAAAATGTCGGACATGACAGAGGCTCCGTTTCGGGACATTCGGGCGATACTTTAACCGCTTTCTTTGGTCAACGGTAGGCTGCAAATTCTCGCCAGGGGTAACAATACGAGTTTCTCGGATTGCCCTGTGCTAAGACTTCGCGGCGATGTCCGAGAAGAACGATACGTTGTTCCCCTCTGGAACTGTTGCGGTGCGTCTGCGCGGTGCCGTGGACCGACTCTCTTTGGCCCTTGAGATGGGCGATGGGAACATGTTGGAAACCGCGGCCGCAGAAACAGTGGAAATCATCAACAGCCAAACTGCAGGCTCATTTGACCATGTGGCTCGCTTGATGGACCTCGGCGTGCAAGTTGCTACGGTGGGGCACGAGTTGCGCCAGCCCCTGCTCGCCATCAAGGGTTTTGCACAACTGCTTCTGGAAAGAGTCGACGACACAAAATACGTGAGCAGCACCGTGAAGACAATCTTGCATCAGTCGCTGCACATGGAAGCAATCGTCGACCGGTTGCGGACCTACACCCGCCCTGTGCGTGCTGACAAACTGCGGTGTGATCCCAAAGCCGCGGTTGAGTCCGCTGTGGGGTTGATAGCTGGGAGTCTACGGGAGCAGCGACAAGTTTTGTCGGTCGAGACCGCTGACTTGTTGCCGGAGGTCGCAATTGGGGGCGTCGCCATTCAGCAGATTCTCGTCAATTTGTTGAGCAACGCCCGTGACGCGGTTGGCGAGGGCGGAACGATTCGCCTGAGTGCCCGGCGCGATGGAGAGCGGGTCGTCATTGAGGTCGCGGATGACGGGCCAGGGATCCCAGAGCACGTTCGGGCAAGGTTGTTCGAACCGTTCGTAACGAGCAAAGACGAAGGGACGGGACTCGGGTTGTGGTTGTCTCGCAGTATTGCAGAGAAGGCAGGGGGGGCTCTCGAGTACGTTCCATCCGAGCGGGGCGCTGTGTTTGCGCTATGTTTGCCCATTCTCGTCGACTGACGTTCTCTGCAACGCCAAGGCTTTCGCTGTCGCTGTGAACGCTCTTCCCAAGAGCTCCCGGGAGCGGTTGTGTAGATTCAGCGCTGCCGCGTCATCACCGTCTTTGCTAGCCGCAAATGCGGCGTCGATGAGAAAGAGCCCGGCGTCTGGTGCGATTTGGACCGCACGCTCGAGATCTCGCCTGGCTGCCACGGCGTCATCGTTGTCGAGATGGAGCAGCGCGCGTAGTACCAAGGGTTGGGGTTGACCATTTCCACGACGAATGACGGACTCGGTGTGTTGCAGAGCCTTGCTTCTGTCACCCGATTCGCGCAGTACCGTTGCGACGGCAATGAGGCTCGCATCGTGTTCTGGGTCCAACTTGAGGGCGTGCTCAAGGATATCTCTTGCTTCAGCCAGGGCGTCGGGGTCGTCGTGGCAGAGCAGAAGGCGACCAAGTGCGACATAACCATCGGGCAGGTTCGGGGCTTGCGAGATGGCCTCCTCCGCCAGAACCAGAGCGCGCTCCAGCGCCCCGACGATTGTGAGGTTGAGCTCATCGAGGAGGTCAGGGAAATGCAGTGCCAACTGCAACAGTCCGTGGGCCATGGTCGCGCGTGCCAACGAATCGATCTCCTCCGACTTCATGCTTCGTCCTCGTGGCCAAACAGTCGGGCCAGGGTCGCACAGGCGCGCAGCGTCGCTTCGGCCGAAACCTCGTGCAGATCGCCTTCCGCTGTGAGGACGACTGCCAGCTTGTTTGCCAGCTCTTCCAGCTCTTCCACATCCTTCGCGATATCCTCGCAGAGCTCGATGGCCATCCGCCGTGCGCCGCGCGAACGTCGCATGGGATAGCTCGCGGCCAAGGCGAGAGCCTGCTTTCCCGCGGCGAGCTTGTCTGCGTGTTGGCTCTTCATCATCTCGCGCAGCTTGGCGAGCTCCTTGGTGAAGAGGTGCGCCTTGCGCATCGGGGCCTGTCGCAGAGGATGGGTTGCTGCAGCATCAGGTTGGGCCACGCTTGCTGGTTTCTCCATGGCCGCCGGTGGCGTGGACTTCCCATTCGTCGCCGGTCTCGCGGAGTTATCCCCTTCGGATGTCGAGGAGACTCCGCTTGGGGCCTTGATCTTTGGATCCCAGCGTATGGTCATTGCTCTGCAGCTTACACCACAAGCGTTGGGCCGAGCCAACCCTTGCCTTGCTGATGTTCGCGATCCCTTTGGTTTGTCAGCCAATCTCTTGGACACCTGTTGCGTATGAGAACATTCGCCGCTTGACCCCAATCTCCACCCTGGGCAATCTCCCCCATCAACGGGAGGTTTGTCTTGGTATCTGCAAATAGGGGCACTTTCAGTCGGCTAGGGTTTGTGTTGGCGGCAGCGGGTTGTGCAATTGGTCTCGGCAACATCTGGAAATTTCCCTATCGAACATACGAGCACGGTGGGGGCACGTTTGTCCTCGTATATCTCGGTGCTGTGATCCTAATTGGCGCACCGATCATGGCCGCGGAAATTCTTATGGGCCGCCGTACGCAGCAGAGTCCAGTTGGGGCTTTTCTCGATCTCGCTAAAGGGATCACCGGTGGCAAGCTCTGGTCGCTGGTGGGATGGCTCGGTGTTGCCGCGGGATTTATGATCCTGTCGTACTACTCGGTGGTTGCTGGCTGGACGGTATTTTATGTTGGAAAATGCCTGTCGTGGTCGATCGGCGGCTTTGCCCCCGAGCAAGCCGCAGCCCTGGAAACAGATTTTGTCCAAGGATTTCTGCAGAGTGGCACCATGCAGATATCCTTTCACGGACTGTTCATGCTCGCCACCATGGGAACGGTGGTTTTGGGGGTTCAGGCGGGGATCGAGCGTGTCAACAAGATACTCATGCCCATCCTCTTCATTATCCTCACCTTCATGGTGATTGCCGCCTGTTTTGCCCCTGGATTTGGAGAAGCGATGAGCTTCCTCTTCCATCTCGGACCCGTTGATGCCAGCGCGATTCTCGATGGTGTGGGGCAGGCGTTCTTCTCTCTGTCCCTCGGAATGGGAGCGATGATCACCTATGGCTCGTACCTGTCGCGCGAGGACTCGATACCGCGCGCGACCGTCATGGTCTGCGGCCTCGATACGTTGATTGCCTTGATGGCGTCAGTCGTCATGTTCTCGATTATCTTCACAGTGCCAGTGGCCGAGCGGGGAGATACGTTCTCCGACAGCGCCATCATCTTGTTCACCACCTTGCCACGTCTTTTCTACGGCCTGCCGGGCGGGGCGATCATGTCACCGGTGTTCTATCTGTTGGTCGTCTTCGCTGCGCTCACCTCAACAATTTCCTTGCTAGAGGTTGTAGTTGCCTATTTCATTGATCGCCTCGGGTGGTCGCGCCGCAAGGCAACCTCGATTGTTGGCGCGGGGATTTTTGCCCTCGGTGTTCCCTCGGCGTTGTCGTTGGGAGCCAACGAGACCCTGTCGACAATGAAACCCATCGAAGCCGCGGGTGCGGGTTTCTTCAGCCTGTTTGATTATCTCGCGACCAATTGGATGCTGCCGGTTGGCGGTTTGTTGATCGCCATTTTTGCTGGGTGGTTTCTGAAATCACATTTGACTCGGGACGAGCTCGAACAGGGGCATGGCCCGTTGGCCACGCCACACCGCATTTGGCAATGGTCTTTGCGGGTCGTGGTACCGGCAGCGATTATCTGGGTCATCGCCGCAGTCATTGGTGGCAAGACCTTCACCTGAGGTCAAAGGAGAGGTCATGAGAAAGCCGGCACTTGTGATGATGTGCCTCGGAGCGGGGTGCATGTCTGGGGGCGATGCCCTCGATGGACTGTGGCCCGCAAACCCCCACGACACGGGGCCCACCGTGGTCTGGGACATGTTCGCGGAGCCCTTGCCGGAGATTCCATTCCCCAATGACGTTGGTACCCGACCCGATTTGACCTCGGCGAGTGGCCGACGCGTCAACATCAGCACCCACGCGGTGACGAGGCACGAAAGCAATCTGCGCCGCCTAGCCAATGGCCTCGAGGGTTTTGGCACCTATGCGCCGATGTGGATTCGGTTCGATGAACGCATCGACCTCACCGAGCTCCTGCGAGTGCAAAGGAATGCGGATGCGACCGATGATGCCATCTATCTGGTGAGTCTGAATCCCGAATCAGCCAATTATGGTCAGGCGATGATGCTCGACATGGGCGATGGGCGTTTTCCCGTTACCCTGGAGAGAACCAGCCGTTTTATGAACGATCCCCGCGGTATGTCGAGCAACATACTGTTCGAGACGGAGGCAGAGGTCGACCTCGATGGCGATGGCGACCTCGACCTCGATGAGGACACCGACGGCGATGGGGTTTGGGATCGGCCGAACCTCTGGGGCGAGGTGACCGGCGACCCGTCACAGCTGGATCGGTTTCGTGACATCATCTCCTTCTATGAGCTAGAGACCGATACTCTGATTTTCCGGTCGGTGTTTCCACTCGAGCAGCTCAGTACCTACGCCGTGGTGGTGACGCGCAACCTGGTTGGGCAGGAGAGTCAGTCGCCCGTCCGCTCGCCTTTCGCCGCGGTCAATCACATCCAACAGACGCCGGCGCTGATGCCATTGCTCGAAGACGGCATCCTGCAAGGCCTGGGTATCGAGCCCGAGGACCTTGCCTTTGCGTGGACGTTCACCACCCAAGCCATCACCGACGATCTCGAAGCCCTGCGTGCCGGCTTGCACGGTGTTGGGAAGTTCTCGCGCTTGGCTTCCCAGTTTCCGCCGCAGTTGACACGACTCGATCAGGTGGAGGAATCCGAGAGGTCGGCCAATGTCTACGTGCTAAAAACAGAGCGCATTCTTTCGGCCCTGGGACGCGAAGAGCTCTTGGGCGTGCTGGAGCTCACCACAGAAACGGCTGACGCCACTTTTTCTGGTTATCGCAACTTCATCGAATATTTCATCATGGCGGAGTTTGAGGGCCCTGCATTTCTCGAAAATGAGGATGGCGTGATTCGCATGAATCGGGTGACCGGTGATGCCGAGTACGAACGGGCGACCCTCAAGATGTTCTGTGCCATTCCCAAGGCAAGAGCCGGTTTCCAACAACCCTTTCCGGTGCTCTTTTACGCGCACGGCTACGGCTCGGCGCGGTTTGAAATGATGGGCTTTGCCGGCTCCATTGGGCGCTTTGGCATCGCCACCTGCGGCATCGACGCCTATGGACACGGCCTGCCCGATTCCGACGTCATCAAGGTTCTCGCCGACGCAGTGTTGGCCGATGTCG
>Ga0156517_1335_pt1 | contig 16495 bp, 18 predicted proteins | sample RifOxyB3_FD_111912 | JGI IMG/M metagenome (GOLD analysis project Ga0156517, IMG submission 111912) | Deltaproteobacteria bacterium RIFOXYB12_FULL_58_9 | reverse complement strand
CCGCCGTCCGGTCGCCGCTTGTCACACTCGAGTGTTGTGCCGGTGCCTTCCAAGAGGAGGCGCACCTGTCCCAGATCGGCGCGTAAGTCAAAAACGACGCGGTCATCGGTCTCCCATAGGAAGGTGCCGATCTCCACCTCGTGGAAGCGCTTGCGCGGCTCGGCCAGGGCGGCACCGAGCTCCGGTGGGGTGCAAAAGCCGGCTGGCCCAATGACGGCGATGCGACTGTATTGACGCCGGTCGGTCTTTTCGAAGGGAACGGCATCCGCTGCGCGTAGGGAGACAGGCAACCTCTGCAGGGCGCTCGCTTGCTCCGGGGGCCAAACGACGACGAACGACCCTGTGCTGCTGCTCTGCTCGAGATATGCCACGGCGGCGTCGAATCCTTCCAACTCCTGGAGAGGATTTGCCGGACAGTGCGAACCCACGAACCCCGCGGTTGCCAGAGTTGCTGTTGCGAGGGCCGCGCACAGCCTCGGCGCAGCACGCAGTATGGTGGATATTCTTTCCATCGGGTTCCAAACACCATACGTCACAAACTGGGGGACACAATACGAATTTGTGCTAGACGATCGGGTCATGACACGCGCATACGAACAATGGCTCAAAGAAGTCTATGGTCCGGCGGTGGCGGCAAAGGCGGAGCGCCGGTCCCCGTTCAGTACGACCAGCGGCATCGAACTCGATCCGGTCTACGCCGATGTCGACGACTCCGATTTGCCCGGGCAGTTCCCATACACACGCGGGGTGCATCCGACGATGTACCGCTCCCGCCTGTGGACCATGCGGCAATACGCAGGCTTTGGCGATGCGGCCGAGTCGAATCGCCGCTATCGTTATTTGTTGGAGCAGGGCCAGACAGGTTTGTCCGTGGCGTTCGATCTGCCGACGCAGATGGGCTACGATTCGGACTCTCCGCGCGCCCTCGGTGAGGTGGGCAAGGTCGGGGTGGCGATCGACAGTCTCGCAGACATGGAGGTGTTGCTCACCGGTATTCCTCTCGACGATGTTTCGGTGTCGATGACGATCAACTCGACGGCGAGCACTCTGCTCTGCATGGTTCTGGCCGTGGCTGAGCGCCAGGGGGTTCCCTTTGGCAAGCTGCGCGGCACCATTCAGAACGACATCCTCAAAGAGTACATTGCCCGCGGCACCTACATTTTTCCACCGCGGCCGTCGATGCGTTTGGTCACCGACATCTTTGCCTTCTGCAAGAGTGAGGTACCCAAGTGGAACACCATTTCGATTTCGGGTTATCACATTCGCGAAGCCGGCTCGACAGCGGCGCAGGAGATCGCCTTCACCTTGGCAGACGGCATGGCCTATGTGCAGGCGGCGATCGATGCTGGACTCGCTGTCGATGAGTTCGCGCCGCGCTTGGCGTTTTTTTTCAATGCCCACAACGATCTGATGGAGGAGGTCTCGAAGTTCCGGGCGGCGAGAAGGCTGTGGGCGACGTTGATGCGTGACCGCTTTGGCGCCAAAGATCCACGGTCGTTGATGCTGCGTTTTCATACTCAGACGGCGGGAAGTACGCTCACCGCGCAACAACCGGAGAACAACATCGTGCGGGTCACCATCCAAGCGTTGGCGGCGGTGCTTGGTGGGACCCAGAGCTTGCACACAAACTCGATGGATGAGGCGCTCGCGTTGCCCTCTGAGAAGTCTGCGACGATTGCCCTTCGAACACAGCAGATCTTGGCCCACGAGGCCGGCGTTGCCGACGTTGCCGATCCGTTGGGGGGCTCATACCTGATCGAGGCCATGACGGACCAATTGTACACATTGGCGCAAACCCTGATTGGTAGAATTGACGAGATGGGCGGCATGGTGGCCGCCATCGAGCAAGGTTTCCCACAACGGCAAATCCAGGACGCGTCTTACCGTGCGCAGCTGGCGATAGAGAGCCGTGAGCAGGTTGTCGTCGGCGTCAATGATTTTGTCGGCAAGGCGGCCCCGCCTGCTGATCTGTTGCGTCCCAACCCGGAAACCGAGGCGATCCAGAAGAGGCGACTCGCCGCCGTCCGCAGCGGTCGCGACCAAACTGCCTGCGATAATGCTTTGCGTGTTCTGTCCAAAGCTGCACGCGGAGGCGACAACCTTATGCCCAAGATCCTCGACGCGGTCCGGGCCATGGCGACGGTGGGTGAGGTCTCAAACACGCTGCGTGAGGTGTTTGGCGAGCACCAGGAGATCCTCGCCTGAGCATTCTGATTTTCACAGCGAACTTCGTCGAAATGAAATCATCGAAAGCTTCGATTCTTGCGCGAATGCGGATAGCATCCCCGTGCAGGGTTGCATTGTGAGGTGTGGTTGAGATGCGAGCTCGGTTGGGAGAGCTGTTGGTGCAGGCGGGAGTTCTCTCCCGCAAACAGATCGAGGCAGCGCTGGAACATCAGCGCCACGCGGTCCGCCGTCCCAAGTTAGGTGAAGTGATTCTGCAGCTCGGTTTGACCACCGAGGATGTGATTCTGGATGTCCTGTCAAGGGCACTGCATCTGCCGGCGATTGATCTGATTCACACGACGCCCACACAGGAGGCACTGCGCACCGTCAGCGTCTCGGAGGCGTTTGCGAGCTTGATGATACCAGTGCGTCTGGAGCGCGAGGGGCATCGTCGCCGATTGGTTCTTGCCATGGCTGATCCCACCAACATTCAACTCATCGACAATCTGCAGTTCAAAACGGGTATGGTGGTGCGGCCGTTGGTGAGCACTGCGACCCAGGTGCGTCAGGCTATCGAGCAGCATTACAAGGTCCCGCACTCGCCCATGTCCGCGGCGGCAATGCCAGGCGGTGAAGCTGCAACCTGGGTTGGTGACGCTCCCGGGCGAGAATCGACCAGTGAAGTGGCCGCGGCCGAGCTTATCGTGGTTAGCGGTCCTGCAAAGGGACAAAGGCATTGGCTTAAGGCTGGCAAGTCCATCGATTTTGGCCGTGGGGAAAACGTCGAGGTGTCGATTCCTGGTGACATGCGGATGTCCCGTCGCCATTTCATTCTCGTTGATGCTGGCGACGCCATTGAATTGGTTGATCTTGGCGGCGTCAATGGCACTGTGCTCAACCAACAGAGAGTCAGACGTGCCGTTATCAAGAGCGGCGATTTCATCGGCGCTGGCGAGACGATCATCGAGGTCAGACTGCTCTCTCGCCGTTGACTGGTTTCGGTTGGCTCACAAACCCAAGGTGATGATAGCCAGACCACTCGCGGCAACCACGCCGCCTGCCATGGTGTGTGCCCAGCGCTCGAGTGGTCCGAGGGGGAGTTTCTTGAGACCGGCTAGGGCAAAAGCGGTGGCCGCGAGCATGGTGGCGATGGTGACCACGGAGAAGACGACCGCCGTGACGATGGCCACGTCCCAGCGTCCGCGACTCGCCGGCACCAAGAACAGGGGGATGAGCGGTTCGCAAGGCCCAAGGACGAAAGCGATCATCAGTGTCCAGAAGGTCACGCTCGAGCCCGGCAGTTCCTCGCCATGTTGATGTGTGGCCGCGCCGTGGGTGTGTACGTGGACGTGTCCCCCATGGGGGTGGGGTTCGAGACCGCGTTCTTTCAGGGCGCGTCGAACACCCCAAACGCCGTAGGCGACGCCAAAGGCGATGAGCAGCCATGCGGCCCAGTCCCCGCGTCCGAGCTCTGTCGCTTCGATGCTGCCAATGCCCGCGCCGATGGCGAGACCGACGCCTCCGAGGGCAACAGAAGCGAGCACGTGTCCTAGACCACATGCAGCGGTCACGAGGAGCGTCCTGGCCCAACTCCAGTGCCTGGCTCGGGCCAACATGATAAATGGGAGGTAGTGATCAGGCCCCAGAAGCGTATGGGTGACGGCAACCCCGACAGCGGTCAGCAACAATGCGGCGGACAACTCATCCATGACCCACTCAGCCTAGCACATCTTTAAGTTCATGTTGCCATGAAGTCGAGACTAACCTGGCGATTATCGCCAGCGAAGAAGAGTCCGTTGTCTACGTCGACAACGAGGAGATCCGCGGGATGACGTGGAACGAACACTTCCCTTTCATCGGCGTGTTACGATATCGTAGTCAGATGGATCATCCTCCGCCAAAACCCGCACAACCCCAATCGGCGAGCCTGGAGCAGTTCAGGAGAGCTGCGTCCGAGGTTGATCGTACGCTGCTGCAGCTTAGTCTTCGGCGATCGCCGCGGGAGCGCTTGCGAGTCGCAACGCGCGCACAAAAGGCCTTGAGCAAGTTCCATCGTCATGCACCCGAGTGAGGCAGATCTCGACACCCTTCTCCACTCTCTTGTGGATGCGGGCGTGGAGTTCATCGTCGTAGGCGGGGCTGCTGCCATATTGCACGGCGCACCTACGGCTACACAAGATCTTGATATCGTTCACCGGCGTACGCCAGAGAACATTGACCGGTTGCTTGCAGTGCTGGAACGGCTCGACGCCTATTTTCGTGAGCCTGGAGAGCGGCGGCTGCGCCCGGCAAAGGACCATCTTGCCGGCGGGGGCCAGCTCAACCTTTCAACTGTCCTCGGACCCATTGATCCGCTCTGCCGGCTCCATGATGGCCGTGGTTTCGATGAACTCGCGCCGCATACCACCGTCTTTGAAGATGGTTCCATGCGCCTCCGGGTGCTCGACCTCGATACCCTGATCGAGATCAAGTCAGGGACTGGACGCGCCAAGGATCAACTTCTTGTGCCGGTGCTCCTGGCACTTCGGGATGAGCTTCGGAAGTAGGACGGCAAATGGATCCAGTTGCGATGCATGGAGCCATGGAGCCATGGAAGCGATAGCTGCATGTCAAACCCCATCAAAGACCACTTCAACCAACCCGCCGGGCTTGCTGGGACAACGCTCTCGTATGGTGTCCTTGGAGCCTGGATTGCCGGCTTCATTGCAGTCCCGGAGCACCGCGACATTCTTTGGCTGTTCTTCCCGTTTACAGGGCTGATTGCGATCATTGCAATCGCGGTGCGCGTCATCCGCCCGTTCAAGGGTCGTGAGGCCATCCCGCCATCGCAATGCCCAATATGTGGTGCGTCGAAGCCCACCGCGCCCGTGCGTTACCTCCAACTCACTGGGCTTGTCGTAGTCATGCTCATGCGCGAGCTGTCGGTATTCTCCTGCCGATCCTGTAGCGCCAAAGCCTTCGTGAAGATGACTCGGCACACCCTTTGCCTTGGTTGGTGGGGGCTCATCTCTCTTTTCATCACACCCGGGTTCATCCTCAACAATCTCGCCTTTTTGCTGCGTGGATTGTTGTCCGGGAGCCCGCGGCGTTTCGCGAACCATCTTCTGGACAAACGGCGTGACTATGTCCTGAACATGCTAGCCTCCAAGGACGAGAATACCGTTGTAGAAGTCCTGCAAAGTGACACTGGCTTGCCGGCCCAAGAGATCACGCGGTATCTGCGCGCGCTCAGGACCGGACAGTAGTGAGATGCTTGCCGGCCCAAGAGATCACGCGGTACCTGTGCGCGCTTGTCGACTCTGCCGCGAAATGCGGTTTGTGTCGAACATCGCGGTGAGCGCCAATGGGTTGGCCAGTATTCCTGGTGGAAAGTTTACACCATTGATGGAAAGTCGGGATGGGTGAACAGTCACTACTTGGACCTGAGACCCATACGCGCTGGCTGGAAGAGAGTTGCGGGGCCGTGCTGGACGGAATGTATGATACAAAACATAAATGTAAACTCCGGGGCCGGTGGAGCCATGGTGTTCATGTCACCTACAGCCCGGGCACCAAGCGGGCGCTCATCTCCATCGAGAACAAGCGGAACTTCTTGGACGTGAATGCCGACGTCATGGAGTACGTGGACCCGATCTTTTACGGTGAGGTCAAGGCGGCGGCTATGGCGTTGGGGTTGAATTGAGGGAAACCACCGTGACCACGCCCCCATTTTCCGTTCAATCGCTCCATGAGATACTGGCTCGGTCTGGCGACAGACTCCCCGAAGAGACGCGCAAACGCATCCTCAGTCATGGGCAGGCGGTGGCCCAACCTTTGTTGGCGCTTCTGAAGGAGGCGCCATCGTCGCGAATAGATGACGTTGACGCAGGCACCGCCAAAGTCCACGCGGTTGGGCTTCTTGCCGATCTTCAAGCTGCCGATGCCGTCGCTCCAATGCTGGAGATCTTGAAGAGGACGGAGGGCATTTCCTGGATTCACGACCGAACCATTGAAGCCATGAAACGCATGGGCCAGGTGGCCTTTGAACCGGCGCTCCTCGCGTACCAGGCCACCGATGATGACGAGCTTCGACATAGCCTTTGTGCCGTCCTGCCATGTCTCGGGGTTCGTGACGAAGGACTTTTTCAAATCTTGCTGAGGGAGCTGGAGAAGAACCCGGACAGGGCCGCCGGTTGGCTCGCGGACTACGGCGATCCCCGCGGGCTCGAATGTCTTGCGCGTCGGCTTGATGCTTTCGAAATCGTGGACAACGGCAGCCCATTTGCCAACCACGCGGTCATTGAGATGCAGGCCGCCATTCAGAAGCTGGGCGGGAGACTGACCCCGAGCCATCAGCAGAAGTACGGACAAGCGCTGGAGCTTGCCGGGCGCTATCGACACGTTCTGCATGAATACTTCGATAGCCTCAGACAACGACGAGTAGCGCCCAACCCAACCCAGCCACCAAAACTCGACGCCCCAAAAGGTCGCGGCACACCTGTGGTGGACATGCGTAGCTCCATGCCGTTGCTTTCGACGGCGTCACCCAGTCTCAGTCCGAACCGAGGGTATGGCGTGCCCTCGAGAAGGCTCGGGCGCAATGAGCGCTGCTGGTGCGGCAGCGGCAAGAAATACAAGAAGTGCCATTGGGCATCAGACCACCAAAGCGGAGTGGGCAAATGAAAATTGGGCGGAATGAGCCGTGTCCGTGTAACTCCGGAAAGAAATACAAGAAGTGCTGCTGGACCAAGGATGCCGCGGCTGATGCAGCGCGGGCGTCACACCGACAATTGGAACCAAGCTTCGATGAGCCAACTTTGACGGAGCCTCACGAGGCTATTAAGGCGAAGGTCGAACGTCCCAAGAAGGATCCCGAAGGCGAGCGTTGGGAATCCTTCTGGAAGCGCTACGAGAAGGCCTCACTGGATGAGAAGCTGTGGTTGGCGAAAGGTGCGATTGAGTCGGAGCCCGAACTCGACGGCGGTGTCGCATTCGATCTCGTCGAGAGTCTGAGCTCGCTGCAACACTATGGCCGCGTGTCGGATTTCGGCGCTGTGATTGATCTGGTCGAGCAGCGCCATCCGGATGCGTTCCAAGCCGAGGCCCATTGGTTTGACTCGTGGCGGGTCGAAAATGCTCTCCTGACCGGGACTGAGCTCCGAGCTCCGCTCATGGCGCTCGCAAAAAGCGCGGCCAAAGGCATTGACGAGTTCTTCCGCATCGTGCATCGGGTCATGTTCTACGATCACCTGGACGAGCTCGTCGACGCCATCAACGCTGCGTGGCCGGCCATCAAGAAGGACAACAACATCATGCCCTACGGCAAGGCGGAGCTTGCCGACATTGCGCTCGGGTTGGAGATCGAAAAACACGTGAAAGGAAACCCGAGCTTGGCGCAGGACGATGCCGCGTTCTTGGCTGCGACCAAAGCCTACAGGCTCAGAGACGGTTTCCCCTGGTGGCAGGACTACATCGAGATCCGCACCGGCCGACTGCAACCTATATGGAAGCGCCACGAGTTCGTGATTGGCGGTGACGTGGCGAAATGGGTACAACGAGTCTTCCTGCTGACCGTGCAGTTCTCGATGTGGCTCTGGGAACGTCGCTCTTGGCCACGATTGCGCGCAGAATTGGCGCGGTTCGAGCTTTGTCTCTTCGTGTGTGATCGCCACGATGAGAAGAACAAGGCAGGAGGGCCCAAAGCTCGCAAGCATCGGCAAGACTCGTTAGACAACCAGGGTCCGTCGCCTTTTGCCGCATTGATCTCACCCGAGAGTGCTGACCGTTTTCTGGCCGGGCAGCTCGACATGTTTTGCCCAGGGCCCTATCGCGCCGCAGCGGCCGGCCTGGGCTTTCCATGCTTCATTGATTTTCTGGTCGAGCTGGGGCTGATGGACAACGGCGAAGGAGTGTCGTTCAAGAAGGGCTACTCCAAACGGGTCAAGCAGCTGCCCAAAGGTATCGGTGGATTCACGGGTGATCCGCGGCTCGTGGCCGAGCTCGAGGCAGCCATGACGGGCCTTGAAGGGGGCGGTGGCCAGGTCGGCGTAACCGCGGAGCAGCCATGAGATACGAGGACTACCTTGAACCCCGAGGAGGGCAAGGAGATCGCGTTGGGCTTCAACCTGATCCTCTCGGGATGCTGACCTGCACAGGATCGAACCAATGAACGACGTGGAAACCGATTGGAACTGCAAGGGTGCCACTCTCAGCGACAAGACGGCGCGCAAGGAGTTTGGGCTGACGCAAGACGAGATCGTCGAAGCAATCCGGGCCGGCAAGCTACGATACCGGGAGCACTCAATCTACGGGAATCCATGGCTGCGATTGCTGCGGCGGGAGGTTGAGGCGCTGGTCCACGCCAAGCACGGGGCCGACTACCTGCAACAGAGGCAAACGAAGGCAGAGCTGACCAAGATCAATCGCGAGTTGAAGTGCCTCAAGTCGCAGATCGCTGCCTTGGAAGAACGGAAGTTAAAACTGATGGCCGTTCCCCAGAAGTGAAAGCATGAAGCCACAGTGGCCGAAGGCTTCTTTGCCGTCTTTGCCGTAGGGTGGTCGCTGAATGCCGAATTTTGGCGCACCATGGATATCAACGGCGATGATCTCCGCGATTTGGTCCAGACGGGTGATTTCTCGCACATCGAAACGGTCTGGAGAGACGTTGGCGGCGACTATTGGAAGGTATATCTGAACACGGGTCCTGGATTCAGCCAGACCCATACGCGCTGGCCGGTGCCCCCAGCGGGAGGTTTCGTGGCCGAAGGCTTCTTGGTCTCCGTCCGTGTTTTCAGCGGATGGTCAAGGCGCAGGGGAGCTGCTAGTTACTGACGATGCGGTATCTATCTTGGATGGGTTTGCTGGCCATTTCGGCATGCGGCCATTTGTTGCCGTCAAGTGCCATCGAGCGTGGAGAGGTTCTCGCCCGTGAAGGGCGGGCAGTTGAGGCCTACGAGGCTTTTGCCGAAGCTGTGTGCGAGAACCCCCGTGATGTGAGGGTGGCAACAGAGTTCGTCGAGATCTGGCACCAACTCGGCGGTGTCGGTGATCCGGCGGCAAAGGTCTCGAGATGCAAAGTGTCGGAGCCCGTCGTTCTGTATATCGAGGGGATGCGCGCTGCTGTGGCAGGCCGCTCCCGCGATGCTGACATTGCTCTGGCGCGCGCTCTGGAACTGTCTCCCCCGGCGTATCACGCTGAGATTGAATACCGTCGTGGGCTGGTTGCCCTCAACGCTGGCAATGTCGACGCACTGTCATATCTGGAAAGGGCGGCGGGACTCGCACCCGCGCGAGTAGACGTGAGACTGGCTATGGCGCGGGTCTTGGTTGATGGCGAAGAGTACGCTGAGGCCGTTGCGGTGCTGCGTGGTGTTCTCGCGCTCGATGTGACGCCTGAAGAGATCAACAAGGCTCGCCGGATTCTGGGCACGGCCATCGACGGTGCAGAGCCAAAGCTCAACCCAGGCGTTGAGCGCACGCTCCAAGACATTTTGGTTGGGTTGGAAAAGGGGACCCCCGAAACGACGGCCCTGGTACGTGCGCAAGCCTTGGTGGAGGAGGTACCACACCCGCGGGTGCTCAAAGTTGCAGCGCTGGTGGCATTGCACCGTGGACTCGAGACCGAGGCGGTCAATCGACTCGAAGTGGCTGCCGAGCTGAGTCCTCTCGATCCCGAACCATGGCGAATTCTTGGTATGGCAAGGCATGCGGGCGAGAGGGCCAACGAAGCGGCCGCCGCTCTGGGTGAGGCACATCGACGTGATCCATTTGACGTCGACGTGGCACGTGTGCTTGCTTCGACATCCACCCAGACCCAGGATTTCCAGACTGCCCGGGATACGTACGCGGATCTCACTCGACTCGAACCTGCCGTGGCAGAGCACTACCTGTTGTTGGCGCGTAGCGAACGACGCCTGGGACGCGCCACCGCGGCACGGAGGGCCGCCGAGGCAGGCGTTGCCATCTCCGGCCAGAGCGTCCCTCTCCTCCTCGAGCTCGCTTCGATTGAAGCTCAATTGGCCTTGGGCGCACCCACCGAAGACGAACGCCGTGCTGCGCGCCGGCGTACCGAGGAAACCATAGAGCGCCTTTTGGAGGTAGCACCGGATCACCCCGGTGCCGCGGCCATTCTGGCGAGTCTCGAAGAGCACTCCTGAGAGATCGACAATCATCTTGAACACAGTGGCGGCGGAGGATATCTACCAGCTATGGCAAAACGATCCCTGAGCTGCGTTGTTATATTAATGGCGCTGGGAGTCGCCTGTGGCGAGCCCGACATAACTGTTCCCGAGGTTATGTCAGTCGACTTCTATCCGCCGAACGGCTCCGTGGCCATTTCGGTAGATGTGCAGGGTTTGTTGGCGTTCAGCCATGAGGTTGCTGATCCGAGTGCAGCCGCCAGGGAGATCAGCCTCACTTGTCTCGGCTCGCCCAGTCCGTCCTGCCTCACCCCTAACGAAGCCGGGTGTACCGCAACAGCTCAGGCGAACGTGATCTTTGAGCCAAGTGGCATGCAAGCGCGAGTAACGGCGACGTCGTCTTTGTTGTCCAACGCTTGCTATCTCTATCAGGTCAATGGTGGCGTCGAGGCTGCAGACGATGCAGTGGGGGATTTGCCGAGCGACAGGCGATCAGTTTTCAGAACAAACTGATCGGCGCTTCAGTCAGAGAGCCAGTCGAGGGCAGCGTCGAGGACGGTATCGGAGTTCTGCTGCGCAGGTACAGCATCGTCAGGTTCGATACCCTTGCTATCGATCTGCTGGCCCGATGGAGTGAAATATCTGGCGACGGTGAGCTTGAGCCCTGAGCCGTCCGAGAGGTCGAGAATGCTTTGGACCGAGCCTTTCCCGTATGAGCGTTCACCGAATAGGCGAGCGCGACCGCGGTCGTGCAAGGCACCTGCGACGATCTCAGCGGCTGAGGCGCTGCCGTTGTCGATGAGTATGGCGATGGGATAGTTGGGCTGAGTCCCACGTTCGTGGGCGGCATGTTGCTCGATAACGCGACCGCTCTTGCCCGTGACGGAGACAATCGGCCCTTCACTGAGGAAGAGGTCACTCACGGCAATGGCCTCGTCGAACAGGCCACCGGGGTTCCCGCGCAGGTCGATGACAAGGCCACTCTTGGGGGGCCGTCGCGCGAGTTGCGCGTCCAGATCGGTGGCGATCCGCCGGGCAAAACTCTTGATGTGAACGTACTCCACGCCAGGGAGCACAGGGCGTGCTTCAATGGGGGCGACTCGAATCCAGCGACGAACGAGGGTAAAAGTCCAGGGGTCGTCTCGATCAGGGGCGAGGACGGTGAGCACTACCTTGGTTCCCGGCGCTCCGCGCAGGCTTGCGTGAACGGCCTCAATGTTTCGGCCATCAAAGGTCTCGTCATCAACACGCAGGATTCTGGAGCCGACTTGCATCCCTGCTCGCTGTGCGGGAGAGCCGTCGAAGACGGCGACAACCTCGATGGCATTGTCACGGGTGGACAACTCGACGCCGATTCCCGCGTACTCACCTTCGGTGACGTCAATGAGCTCGCGGTATTCTTCAGGTGTAAAGAATGCGGAGTGGTCGTCGAGCTCCGCCACAGCGCCGCGCGCGGCACCATAAACGAGATCTTGTGGGGATATCGAGTCGACGTAGTGGTTTTCGATTTGACCCAAAACCTCCGCGAGCACTTCTAACTTGCGATACAGGGTCTCCACCCGGTCATTGGCCACCGCGGTTGAGATGGTGCTGCCCAAAACCAACCCGGCGACAAGCCACCCTCCCTTGTGGAACGCCCGCCAAACAGCTTTCATCCTATGCTCCCATTGTTTACCGCAGCCACTCGGATGGATTGATGGGTGTTCCGCCGTGGCGAATTTCGAAGTAGAGAACAGTTCCTCGAAGCGAACCGGTGTCCCCCACAGTTCCGATAGGCGTGCTGGTTTCGACCACGTCGCCAGTGGCAACGGTGATTTCTGCCAAGTGGGCACAGAGAGTATGGTATTTATTGCCGTGGTCGATGATGACGACTCTGCCGTAACCACGCAACCAATCGGCAAAGACCACCCGCCCCTTGGCTATCGCTTGCACCTGTGCCCCCGCAGCGGCGCGGATGTCGAGACCGTTGTGAGTGGTGGTTGAGCCGCTGCCATGGTCGACGACTTGGCCAAAGCCCACGTCAACGAGACCTGCGGCCGGCCAGGGAAAGCGTCTCTTGTTGTTTGCGAAATTTCCACTTTGCGTACCTGCAGGATTGAGCTTGCGCACCAATTGTGCGAGTTCGCGACCGGCTTTGGTCTTCTCCACGGCCACGCGCGCGGCTATGTCATGGCGGTTGATGATGGATTCGGCCAGCGCAAAACGTTGTTGGCGTTGGGCTGCGAGGAGATCCCGCGCTGTGCGTTGTTCGTCCTCGAGCGTCTGCAGGCGGTCCCGTCTGCGCCGCATGGCGGTCTCGAGGTTCTGTAGCTTGTTGGCCTCCGTGATGTAGTGTTGGTGCAGATCCCGATCGTGAGTCGCGACCCAGCGGAGCACTCGGGTGGTTTCCAGATAGTCAGACAATGAGCGAGAACCGCCCAACAGAGCGAGCCGGGCACCCGCGGGCATGCGAGCGAGAGCACGTACTCTTCGGCGAAATTGTTCCAAGGCCTCGCCTTTTCGCAGTCGTGTCGAGGCGAGCTCGGCTTCGAGATGAGCGAGTTCTTTCTCGGCGCCGCCGTGCTCTGCGGCAATCTCTGCCAAGCGGGTCTCGGCCTTCGCAAGGGTCCTGTCGATGTGCTCAAGCTCCCCCATGATAGAGCGCTCGTTTGACGTCGCCGCGATGAGAATGAGGAGCCAGAGAGTCACGAGGTCTCCTGGTCAATGAACCGTCCAACCGCCAGGCCGCTGCCAAACACACCGAGGAACACGCCCGCAACAACTAGAATTCCCGCAACCTCGAGATTGAAAAGATGAATATTGAGACCGCCAACGACATTGGCGACTGCAATGCTGATCTGCGGAGCAAGACTAACATCCGCGAGCCACATCATCAACGCAGACGCGCCCCCACCAGCAAGTCCCCAGATCAGACCTTCGAAAAGATAAGGTGTGCGAATGAAGCCGTTGGTGGCACCGACGAGTCGCAGAATGATGATCTCGTCGCGACGAGCATATACCGTGAGGCGAATGGTGTTGGAGACGATGAACGCGGTCGCAATCGCGATGAGGATTCCAGCAATGAGTCCCCCCATTCGCAACAGATCGAGGAGGGTTTGCAGGCGTTCTAGCTCCTGCTGCCCGTAGTCGACGTCTGTTACTCCTGGCAATTCGCGAGTCTGCAAGGCGAGCTTTTCGACGGCGGTGAGATCCGCGAACCCGCCTTCGAGTTGAAGCTCAATGGAGGCGGGTAGAATCTCTTCCGAGACGCCCTCAACGAGGGCAGCCGCAGACGCCCCTCGTGCTTTGAAGCGCTCCAGCGCCTCGATCGGGCTGACGAGAACTGCATGCTCGACTTGTTCGAATGCTTCGAGTCTGGCCCGCAAAGGTTCGCGACCTTCTGGAGGAACGGCGTCGTCGATGTAGGCGGTCAATGTTGCTGTCCGGCCCCAGATGAGCGCCAATCCTTCCAGGTTCTGCAGTGCCATCACGTACAGTCCCGCGACGAATAGAGTGGCCCCGACGGTTCCGGCAGTGAGGAGGCTGATTCCGGGAGAATCCCGGACAGATCGGAAACCTTTGCCCGCGAAGTAGAAAAGCCGCCGCATCATCGTTCCGCCACGCGGCCATCTTCCAGGGTGATGACTCGCCGATTCGCCGACTCGAGAAGGTTGCGATCGTGGGTGGCGACGACGACAGTTGTACCGCGATTGTTTGCCTGTTCCAGCAGGCCCATGATCTCTGCGGAACGTTCCTCATCGAGGTTGCCCGTGGGTTCGTCAGCGAGGAGGATCTGTGGCTCATTGACGAGAGCTCGAGCGATGGCTACCCGTTGTTGCTCTCCACCAGAAAGTCGGGGTGGTAGCTGATGCAGTTTGTGCGCGAGCCCCACCTCTTTGAGAATCGAGTACGTCTGTCTGCGAATATCCCGACGGGGAGCTCCGGTGATCTCGCGGGCGATGGCCACGTTCTCTTCCACCGTGAGGCGAGGGAGCAGCTTGAAGTCTTGGAAGACCACGCCAATGTTACGTCGCAGGTAGGCAATGGCCTTGGTTCCCAATCGGGCGACATTGCGACCGTTGACCAGCAGCTGACCGCGAGTGGGACGCAGAGCGCAGAACATCAGTTTGAGCAGCGTTGATTTACCCGCTCCAGATGCACCGGCAAGGTACACGAACTCACCTTTCTCGATCTCCATCGTAATGTCCACCAACGCTTGCTGGTCGCCACTGAAGGTCTTGTAGACATGGAACAATTGAATCATGAGTCGGTGAGACTATAGGACGGCGTGCCGCATACGGGCAACAGGCATCGATCAATCTGGTCAATCCGGTTATCAAAATAGGGTTGCCCTGTGTCGCAATGATGGGGCGGACGAGGGTTCCTGTGTCCGAGATGTGATTTGCCTATTCCCGGAGAGAGACATGGGCAATCTGGGAGATTCGATCCAAACAACTTCGCCACGCTCTCATGCAGGCCATTGCCTTGGGTTATGGGCAGGGGACGTCGCCCCACAGCACATGCAGCTCGTAGGCGGTGTTGACCGGGGTCGGCGTGAACACGCGGACGTAGTAGCTCACGTCTGCCACAGCCTGGAAAGAGGCGCGCTCATCATCGGTCAGGCTCTGCGCACCACGGATAATTGATGGCGGGTCGAGTTCGTCGTAGACAAACAGATCGATGTTGCCCGCGGCGTGGGAGAAGAGGGCGCAGACGGTGACATCCCCGGCGCCGTTTGGGACGAAGGTGAACCAATCCTCGTCCCCACACAATTGCAGCTCCGGGTAGTGGTTACCGAGCACGAGGAGGGAGAAATCCTCAAAGCTGTCATCGATGCACTCGCGGGCGACACGGGTTTCGAGGGCGTAACGGTTGGCAAAGGGGCCGGATCCCTCGGGGCGGACCTGCAGGAGATAGTCGCCCACGGGGCCGCTCGCGGCGACTTTGTGGTTGAGGGTTGTGACCTCCGATGTGACCGCCTTGTGGGTAATGAAGGTGTTCAGATCTTGTACGCCCGCGGGGCCGGGACGGTACAGATAGAAATCGATCTCTCCCTCTGTGGGATGGGAGAACAACGTCGCGGTGATCTCGTCGCCAATGCCGAGTGGCACGGTGTACCAATCCCGGTCGGCACCCGTGCAGATGCTGAGCTCGTCGAGGGTGCCGGTCTCGATAGGCGGCTCTACACTCGCCATCGACAACGGCATGGCAACGCCTGGATCCCAGGACTGGTTGGGTTCGTGCTCGTCCTCGGTGCAAGCGAGGGGCAGCAGGCGCACTTCGAGGCTGTAATGGGAGATGGGCCAACCGCTTTCGTTGCCGACGCGAATGTAGATGGTCCCCGTGGCGTTGACTCGGGCGCGCTCCGTGCCGAGCCCGTTGACGACGCTCTCGACAAGCAGGCCGGTGTTGGGGATCTCGTTCGGCGAGTCGAGATTTGTGGCGTTGAGGACGGAGGTTGCGAACAACGTCAGGTTGGCTTCCGATTCGCTGGCATCGTAGTGCACGGTCGCGGCGACCTCGGAGCCCGCTGGCACACCGATGGTGTACCAATCGATGTCGCGGACCAACGATGTGCCGTCGAGGCGGGTACACAACGACAAGGCGGTCTCTTCGTGAGCAGGGTCGCCCAAGATCGTGGGCCAACCATCACTGGCGATGAGCGCATAGGCATCGTTGGGGTCGTCATTACTCAATGTTGTGGTATCGCCGCGGTTGTCGGGGGCGCACTCGGGCGCGATCGTCCCAATCTCAATGGTGTAGGCCACCGCGCCGATGTTTGTCGGTGCACCGTAGACACGCAGGTACAGGGGGCCACCATTTGTCACCGAGATGGTGAACGCCGTGGAGTCGTCTTCGTCGAGCTGCATCGCTTCACTCGAGCTGCCGACGCTCACGAACACTTTGTCGCCCTCCTCGAGGCTCGACACCGTCAGGTGTCCGGTGATTCGCAGGCCGGCATCGACATTGACGAGGCGGTCGGTCCCCTGGGCACCGAGTCGGAACCAGTCGACGTCCCCGCCGCACAGTGTGAGAGGCGTGGTTTCATCCGTGGCGACCGTGAGTGTTGCAGCCGAACTCGGGTCGACATCAATGAACGTCGCGGTGGTAAGGGTGTCGTTTAGGCTAGCGGGGTCTTCGATGAATGGCGACATGGAGGCGGGGTCGCCGGTGCTGCCCGACTCACCCGACTCGTCATCGAAGCGGTCTTCGCTGCAAACGGGTCCGGCCAG
>Ga0156517_1328_pt2 | contig 16549 bp, 18 predicted proteins | sample RifOxyB3_FD_111912 | JGI IMG/M metagenome (GOLD analysis project Ga0156517, IMG submission 111912) | Deltaproteobacteria bacterium RIFOXYB12_FULL_58_9 | reverse complement strand
GCGCGCTCGTCGATGACCTCATGGAGGACGAGGACGGAAGTCTTGTCCCGGGTCCAGAGTTTGCTCTGCGTACTCACCGGTGGCTCCATGAGTTTGGCAGCCAGAATCCGCAGAATGCCCTTCTCGGTATTGCCGGCATTGTTCACGCTCTCTATGCTCGACAGGGCAAAGAGGCGGGCAATGTGTTGGCCAATGCGGCGAAGGCTTGGATCCGCGCCAACGACCTTCCCTCCGAGTGGTGGCAAATGGCCTTGAGCACAACCAGCGACGAGGCTCTACCGCCGACCCCCGAATTCCCCACGAGCGCTGACGCCATTCGCCAGAAACAGGTGGCCCGGGTCACGGGCATGGTGGCACCGCGCAGCGAAGCGCAACAACCGCATGCTGAGGGGCAGACCATTCGCGCAGGTCCACTGGCACAGCTCCACCTCGCCGCGAGCAAACGCAACAGGTAATTCTGGCGTGCAAACCGTGCTGCCGCGAGTCCGCGAGTCCCCGTCAGGCGTGACGCGCTGTGGTCACGACGCCTGCGTGTCTGCTGTCAGGCGTGGCACGCTGCGGTTACACCTTCATCCAGCCTTGCATGAAAGCATCGATCTTCTGGCGGATGTCATCGCGAACCCTCCGGAACGTCTGCACAACTTCCTCTTCGCTGCCCGACGCTGCCGCAGGGTCTGGCAACCCCCAGGATTCGCGGGACAGCTCTCCAGGCACGAACGGGCAACTCTCCTCTGCACAGAGCGTGACAATGGTATCTACATCGCCAATCGGTATCTCGGAGACGCCCTTCGGACGCGCTCCTGACATATCAATCCCCAACTCCCGCATCACGGAAACGGCATTGGGATCAACTTGATCACCGGGTTGCGATCCGGCACTCCAGATCCGTACGCCAACAGGGAATAGCTTTTTTGCCCAGGCCTCTGCCATCTGGCTCCTGGCAGCATTGTGAGTGCACAGGAACAACACGCCATGGGGCAGTCCATCAATGGTGGTCAGGCTCCCCAAGTGGCGGATGTCCTTGCCACGCAACATGAACACGACCATCTCAGCAAGGTTCGTGGCGTGGTCCCCCATCCGCTCAAGGTACTTGGCGATTGCCTGAATCTTGATGGCGCGGTTGATGGTCTTGGGGTCGGCCATCATGTAGGTCAGCAGCTCTCGGAACACCTGTCCGTAGTAAGCGTCAACGATGTGGTCCTTCTCGAGCACCGCGTGTGCGCGATCTGCATCGTGGGCCACGAATGCATCGAGGGTCTCGCGGATCATACTCTGCACCACATCGGCCATCTTCGGCAGGTCGATATAGGGTTTGAGCTGCGGCTCCGCGTTGAGCTCAATCGTGCGCTCGCAGATATTAACGCCAAGGTCCGCGATTCTCTCAAGGTCCGTGACGATCTTGAGCGCTGTCGTGAGAAATCGCAGGTCCGACGCCACCGGCTGTCGGCGCGCCAGAATAGTGAGACACAGGTGGTCGACCTCGATCTCCAGGCGGTCAACACGCCGGTCGCCGTCAATTACGTCTTTCGCGAGTCCGGAATTCCGATCGGTGAGAGCCCTGATGGAGGACGTGATCATCCCCTCCACGCGCGCTCCCATCAGCAGGATCTGCTCTCGGAGGGAGGTGAGTTGCTGTTCGTACTCGCGATCGGTGTGTGGGGTCGTGCTCATCCGTATCTCCCAGTGATGTAGTCTTCTGTGCGCCGGTCTGACGGTTTCGTGAAAATGCTGTCGGTGCGGCCAAACTCGACCAACTCGCCAAGGAGCATGAAGCCGCAATCCTCTGACACGCGAGCCGCTTGCTGCATGTTGTGCGTAACAATGACGATGGTGTAATCCTTCTTCAGCTCTTGCATGAGCTCCTCGACGCGTGTCGTGGAGATCGGGTCCAGTGCGGAGCATGGCTCATCCATCAGGAGAACTTCAGGTTGCACCGCGAGGAGGCGAGCGAAGCAAAGGCGCTGCTGCTGCTCCCCAGAGAGTGAAAGGGCGATCTCCCTCAACCGATCTTTGAGCGTTTCCCACAGCCCAACCGCAGAAAGGCTTCGGGCCACTATCTCGTCAAGCTCCTTCCCATTCGTCGTGCCGTGCACCCGAGGACCGTGAGCGACGTTGTCGTACACCGAGAGCGGGAAGGGGTTCGGGCGCTGAAAGACCATCCCCACGCGTCTGCGCAGAGAATGAACGTCCTCGCCGTACAGAGGCCGACCGAAGATCTCGACGTCACCGGTGACTCGGACGCCAGCAATGAGGTCATTCATGCGGTTGAAGGTGCGCAGAAGCGTCGACTTCCCACAACCCGACGGACCAATAAGAGAGGTGATCCGTTTCGGTGCGACAGAGACGGTGACGTCCTTGATGGCATGAAAGCCGCCATAATAGACGTTGAGGCCGCGTGCTGTTATTGCCTCCATGTCAACCAAACTTCCCCGTAACGTACTGTTCCGTCCGTGGGTCGGACGGGAAAGTGAAAATCTTGTCCGTGTCGTCTATCTCGACCAACTCGCCCATGAGCAAGAACGCTGTGCGGTCGCCAACACGCGCCGCCTGCTTGGTATTGTTCGTGACGAGTATCTGGGTATGAGCCGTTTTGAGCTCCTTCATCGCCTCCTCGACCTTCGCGGTAGATATGGGGTCGAGGCCAGAGCACGGTTCGTCGTACAGAATCACTTCTGGCCCCACGGCCAGAGTCCGTGCGAGGCAGAGCCGCTGCTGTTGTCCACCCGACAAATTGAGCGCGGAGGTGTCCAGCCGGTCCTTCACCTCGTCCCAGAGGAACGAGGATCGAAGCGTGCTTTCAACGATTGTGTCCCCCTCGTTCTTTCGGATTGTCCGCTTGAGTCGTATCCCAAACAGAACATTTTCTCGGATCGTCATCGGGAGCGCAATGGGCATCGCGTACACCATTCCCACTCGCCGTCGCAGATCCTCGACGTCTTCTATGTTGCCAATGTCCCGACCATCCAACAGGATCGATCCGGTCACCGAAGCCTCGTGGATGCGGCTAAGCATGCGATTGAGCGCCAAGAGCAGGCTAGACTTTCCGGAGTTCGCAGGGCCAATCACCGCGAGGATTTCCTGGTGGCGAACGTCGAACGAAACACCGTTGAGCGCCGGTGTTGCACCAAACAGGATCGTAAGCTCTTTGACCTCAATCTTTGGGTTGCTTTGGGTCATGCAGCCCTCCGCCCACGCATCAGGCGGTGCATCAGAGTGTAGGCCGTCGTGTTGATGATCAGGATTGTGCAGATCAGTACGGCGGCCGTGGCATAGGCGTTCTCATTGGAGATACCTTCGCGAGCGAGGATGTAGAAATGGACTGCCATCGTCCGTGCAGAATCGAAGACGGAGGTTGGTGTCTGGACAGCCGAACCGGCGGTAAAGATGACAACCGCAGTCTCCTCAATCGACCGGCCTATCCCGAGAATCACGCCGGTGAGAATTCCGGGAATGGCGTACGGAAGTACGGACTTGGTGACCACTTGCCAGCGCGTGGCTCCGAGAGATGCGGCCACATCGCGATACGACGTGGGAACCGAGCGAAGTGCCTCCTCGGCGGTGCGGATAACAGTGGGAAGTATCATTGCCGCAAGTGAGAGCCCGCCCGACAGCACCGACCATCCCAAACCCAGGATGTTGACGAAGAGAATGAAGCCGAAGAGCCCGAAGATGATCGACGGGACCCCCGCAAGGCAGTTGATGCCAAAGCGGATCGTCTGGGTGAGTCGTCCTTCGCGGGTGTACTCCGCGAGGTAGATGGCGCTCGCGATCCCAAGGGGAGCGGCGATGCCCACCGATACGAGGACCATCAGCAGTGTGCCGACGATTGCCGGAAAGATCCCACCCGCGCGGCCCATGTCCAGGATCGGCTCAGTCAAGAACGACCAGCTGACGTGCCTCAATCCGCCGGCAAGTACGAAGCCAACGACGAAGACGAGTGCGCCCACCGCTGAGGCAGTGGCGGTCAGGAGCAGCCCTTTCGCGATAGCCTGGGTGGTTCGCGGTGCGATGCGCATCTTTTAAAACTTCCTTCTCGCAAACCTGAGGGCCGCGCCGTTCAGGATCATGATGAAGAAGAAGAGGATGACGCCAGTGGCAAAGAGCGCCTGCCGATGCTCTCCCGTGGCGTAGCCCATCTCGATGGCGATGTTCGCGGTAAGGGTTCGAACTGAATCGAGGGCCGAGTGGGGTATTGCGGTCGAGTTGCCGGAGATCATGATGACCGCCATCGTCTCACCGATCGCCCGGCCCATTCCGAGAATGACCCCAGCGAGGATCCCCGCACGTGCGGCAGGAAAGAGCACCCGCCAGACGGTCTGCCACTCTGTCGCCCCAAGCGCGAGTGATCCCTGCTTGTAGCTTTTCGGCACGGCCTGCAAAGCATCGATCGATATACTGACGATCGTTGGCAGGGTCATGATCGCAAGTACGCAAGAGGCGGCGAGGATCGAGAGCCCTGGGCCTCCCAAGCGGATGCGGATGAGCGGTGCCAGCCACATCACACCCAGAAATCCATAAACCACCGACGGGATGCCGGCCAGAAGCTCAATCGCCGGCTTGAGGATGTTCACCCAGCGTGGCGAGGAAAACTCGGCGAGATAGACAGCGCAAGCCACCCCGAGCGGCACGCCAATGAGCAGAGCACCCAATGTAATGCAGAGGGAACCGATGATGAATGGGAGAATGCCGAACTGCCCCTGCAATGGCGACCAGTCCCTCCCCAGCAGGAATGCGCCGAGGCCCGATCTCGCCATGATAGGAACACCTTCTTTGAAGATGAACAGAGCGATGAGCGCGAGAATGGCAGCCGACGAACAGGCCGCGAGAAGTAGGAGCCGTGAGACGAGCTTGTCCATGCTATTTCGCCGGGATGAGCCCTTCCTTTTCGAGGACTCTCTGGGATGCATCGGCCATAACAAAGTCAATGAACTCCCGCACCATGGGGCTTTGCTCCCCCTTGGTCAGCAGGAAGATTGGGCGTGCCAGCGGGTAAGTGCCGTTCTTCACGTTCTCGTTGCTGGCAACAACGCCCGCGTAGGAGATCGATTTCACCCGGTCGTTGACCAGTCCGATGGAAAGGTAGCCGATGGCGTCGGGATTGCTCGCCACCGCTTCGCGAATCGTGCCATTGGAGTTCTGGAAAAGTGCATTCGGCGAAAGTTTGCTGTCACCGAGAACCAGCTCCTGAAATGACCTTCGCGTGCCACTGCCCTCCTCGCGCGAGATGATTCGGATCGGCGCGTCGGCACCGCCAAGATCCTTCCAGTTGTTGATCTCTCCCGTGAAGACGCTGCGCGCCTGTGTCGCAGAAAGCTCAGCAAGGGCATTCTTGGGGTGTACGACGAGAGCGATGCCATCGCGGGCGACGACCGTTGGCGTCAGTGTCTTGGCCTCCTCCGGAAGCGTGAGAAGGTCAGCCATGCCGATTTGTGCACTCCCAGCGAGCGCAGCCTGGACGCCGACTGCCGAGCCGCCGCCCTGCACGTTGACTCTCACGTCGGTGTGGGTTTCGAGGTATTGTTCGGCGAGCTTCTCTGCGAACGGCTGGAAGGCGGTCGAACCCGCCAGGGTAATCGTGTTTTCGCTCTTTCTGGCGCAGCCTGATCCTGAGCCTGAGATGGCTATCGCCAGCACAAAGAACGAAACTGTAGCCTTGGTACGAATCATGGTTGTCATTTCTGCACAATCCTCTCTGCAATCTGCGGCCGGACGTCTATCCGTGTTCTGTGACGTTTGTGTGACGGCTGTGAAAACTCTTCATGGCCGACTGTCACGGCGCAATCTAACCTACGAGCCTGCGAAACGGAGTTGGTTGTTCCAATGTGACTAGATATAGATCTGCAGGGTCAGCTTCACCTGCCAGTCTACCGGCGTGTCGGAGCGATGTTGCCACGACCGATCATAGTCCAACATCAAGATGTTGTGGCCTACGAGCGTGTAAGCGACGCCGGCGATGACTCGCGAGCGGGGAATTCCAACACCGCTCGAGCCGTCGCCATCCGAGTCGAAATAGTCGTAACGACCGATGATCTTCGAGTCGATCCACGGTAGCCGCATTTCGCCGAACCCGGACCAACCTTCGTAACCGAGCGCGTTGCCTGAGGAGTCGACGCGGCTGCCACTCTGGTTGCCGCGGCCGAGCACGTATTGGCCGGTAATGACGAAATACTCGTGTTCGAAGCTGGCAAAGATGTCGTGCAGTTGCCATTGGGGCTCGGCTTGGGAGTTGCCCGCACCGTAGACGAAGAAATGTGCGAGTTGCAGGTTCGCAAGCCACGGGCCCAACGGTCGCACGGCGAGACGGGACATGAACACCTTGTTCGCGTTGGCTTCAACCGCGTGGTAACCGCCACCGTTGTAGACGCCCAGGGCAAAGCTGCCCCACGTGCCTGGATTCGCCCGGTTGACCTGATCTTGGTACTCTTGGGGCAGCTCGCGCCCCAACAGCCCAGACACCGTCACTCCGAGGTCGGCCGAGTTCAACAGACCGTTGCGCTCGATGAACATCATCCCTTGCATACGGTTGTAGTTGAGGTGCTCCTCGAGCTCGAACCATGGAGTGTGGACAATGCCAGCTTCGAGCTGCGTGTCGCTGATGAACGCGGTATCGACTGGCAAAACGAATCCCGCATACATGTATTTGAGTCGTACCTTCCAGTCGCCTGATTCATCCTGGTGGGTGTCGAAGGTCACCCGAGGTTGTAGCCACCTGGTCGGTTTGAGCTTCAACGTCACGTAGCCGCGACTGATATGTGCACGGTTGAACGTTTCGCCGCCCTCTTCGCCGCCGCCGGCGTGCAGATACCAGACTACTCCCAGGGACACCTTGTCCCACAATGACTCCTTCTTTGGCGCTTCGAGCGCTGCCCCAACGTCCTTTTCGGCCTCTTCGGCCGCGACTTGATTGGCCGTCAGCAGACAGAATAGTAGGACCCACCCGCTGTTTGTCTTCACGCTCATATTCGTTAACCTTTCTGGCCACCGTCGGCTCGGGCGGTCGAGGCAAACTTGCCGACACTTTGAGGCAAACTTGCCCGCACACTGCATCGGCGGCTTTCCTTGATTTTCTCTAGCGGCGGGAGACTGCCTGCCGATTGTTACGAGCGTATGACGGGCGGGCAAACTGTTGGTGAATTCGAAGGGGTTTGAGACCTGCAACTTTGATTCGCCGCGACACATGGTAGCCCAGAGAAGTCGTTCCCTACCATCATCTGGAGGCTGTCATGCCGGTCCCTCGGCGCCGACACGTTCGCGGTTTGGCGACAAGTGTCGTTCCCGGCGCCTTCTCTCACCGGATTGCAGAAGCAGGATGTCACCTGGTACGACATCGGCGGCCGCTACGTGCGAGACCTGGCCGTCGCGGCGAACCACCGCGGACTCAGGCACCATCTCCCCAAGGGCCGTAATCGCCTTCTGCGCCCGGAGTTCTTGGATGAATCCGATGATGGCGTTCAGCGCGACGACGCCGAGCACGACGGCACCGTCAGTCACCTTGCCAAGAAGGAGGGCGATTCCACCTGACCCGAGGAGCACGAACAAGAGCGGACTGTTGAGCTGACGCAGGAGCAGCTTGAGCGGGCCGCCCGGACGGGCCATGGCGATGGTGTTGGCCCCGTACCGGGCACGACGCTCCGTCGCCTCGTCTGGGGTGAGCCCCTCTTGACGTGCCTCGAGCTGCTCCACTACATCGTCGGCTTCAATTGCATGCCAGAGATCGGACGCGCTATCCCCACCGGGCTGCCCAGGCTTCTTCAGGTCTCTGATTGTATTGGTTTTCATGGTGCTCCATCCGTTGCGGGACAAAGAGTATTGGGCCAACAATACTTCGACAAATAGATTATGTGGCGTGGACACTTCGCTTCAGTCGAATTAAAGTCATCTGCATGGAGTGGGTCAACTACCACCACTTGTTCTACTTCTGGCTCGTGGCACGGGAGGGGAGCCTGGGGCGAGCCAGCGCCGGGCTGCGGCTGGCCCAATCGACGGTCAGCAAACAGATCCACCAGTTCGAGGATGTGCTCGGCCACAAGCTCTTCAGCAAGAGCGGGCGGCAGCTCGTCCTCACCGAGAGCGGGCGCGTGGTGTTCCACTATGCTGACGAGATCTTCGGCCTCGGCCGGGAGATGCTCGACACCCTAAGGGATCGCCCTGACGGCAAGCCGCTTCGTATCACGGTGGGCATCGCAGACGTCGTTCCGAAGCTCGTGGCCGAGCGCGTCCTCGCCTCGGCTTTGGCGCTTCCAGAGCCTGTGCGGCTCGTCTGCAGGGAAGATTCGTCGGATCGGCTACTTGCCGACCTCGCACTTCATGGGCTCGACGTAATTTTGACGGACGCACCGGCTAACCCAAACGTAAAGGTGCGAGCCTTCAACCATTTGCTTGGCGAGTCGGAGATTGGCTTCTTCGGCCACCCCGGCTTGGCTAGCACGTACCGACGTAAATTTCCAGCCTCGCTCGCGGGGGCACCCATGCTGATGCCTACCGATGACACGGTTCTACGCCGATCACTCGATCAGTGGTTCGACTCTGTTGGTGTCCGTCCCAACGTGGTGGGCGAGTTCGAGGACAGCGCCCTGCTCATGGTCTTCGGCATGCGCGGTGTCGGCGTGTTTCCTGCGTCGATGGTGGTCACGAAGGAGGTCCAGGAGCAGTACAAGGTGAAGCTCATAGGCAAGGCTGCGAACGTGCGCGAGCGGTTGTACGCTGTGACCGTCGAGCGCCGGATCAAGCATCCGGCAGTGGTCGCCATCTGTGACACAGCCAGGTCCGTCGTGTTTGGATCCAGCGCGGTGAGATCATGAGGATCTTCGCAGGAACAGGAACAGAAACAGAAACAGGAACGCAAAATGGGCATCGCGACTGATATCATCCTGTTGGTCGTGACCGCCTTCGCGTGCGGGCTCGTGCTCCAAAGGCTCGGGCAGCCGGTAATCCTTGGCTACATCGCCGCCGGTATCATCCTGGGGCCGCACACAGGTGGCATTATCGTCTCTAACATCCCTGAGATCGAGCGGCTCGCCGAGATCGGTGTGGCGTTGTTGCTGTTCGCTCTTGGCCTCGAGTTCTCTCTCAAGGACCTCAAGCCAGTTAAGAAGATCGCCCTCATCGGGACACCCATCCAGATCATCCTGACCATCGGCCTTGGTTTCGGTATCGGCTCCTTGACCGGCTGGGGGTGGAAGGCGTCACTGTGGCTAGGTGCTTGCATCTCGCTGTCGAGCACCATGGTGATCCTCAAGACCCTGATGAACCAGGGTTGGCTGGGCACTCTCTCCAGCAAGGTGATGATCGGCATGCTCATCGTTCAGGACCTCGCGGTGGTCCCACTGATGATCATCCTCCCGCAACTCAACAATCCGTCGGTGGGTCTGCCGACGTTGGGCTTCGCAGCACTCAAAGCGGCGGCCTTCATCGCCGGGATGGTGCTGCTCGGCACCAAGTTACTGCCTCGCCTCATGGCGCACATCGCCCGGCTCGGATCGAGGGAACTTTTTTTGCTGGCGATCACCGCCATCGGGCTCGGGATCGGCTACGTCACCCACCTGGTCGGGTTGTCGTTCGCCTTCGGAGCGTTCGCCGCCGGCATGGTGCTCTCCGAGTCAGACTACGGACACCAGGCGCTCAGCGACATCATCCCTCTGCGAGACTTGTTCGGCCTCCTGTTCTTCGCTTCGGTGGGGATGCTGCTCGATCCGATCTTCCTGTTGGACCATCTCATGGAAGTCGTTGTCCTGTTCCTCACGGTCAGCTTGGGCAAGGGCATCATCTTCGCCGTGCTCGCCAAGGTCTTCAAGTACGGCAACGTCGTCCCCCTGGCCGTCGGCCTGGGACTGTTCCAAGTCGGAGAGTTCTCCTTCGTGCTCGCGACGGTGGGCGTGTCGACGCGCTCCATCGATCACGATCTGTATTCGCTGATTCTCACCACGGCCATTCTGTCGATGATTGTCACCCCTCTCGTCTCGAGCCAGACCGCCCGCCTGTACTCGCTCAAGAGGCGCATGTTCAAGCATGAACCGCTCGAGACGCTCAACATCCCGGAGACGGGTCTGAGACAGCACGCTGTCATCGTCGGCGGCGGCCGGGTCGGATCCAGAATCGCTTGTGCGCTCAAGAGCTTCGGCTTGCCGCTGGTGGTCGTGGAGCTCGATCATCGACGGGTTGAAAGCGCGCAGGCCGACGGAATCCCAGTGGTCTATGGTGACGCAACGCACGAGATCGTCCTTGAAGCGGCAGAGGTTAGCACTGCGCAATTGCTCGTGGTCACAACGCCGGACGTGGTCACGGCGCAATCGATCATTGCCATAGCAAAGCGCCAGAATCCAGAGTTGAACATCGTGGCAAGGACCTCCGACCCCTCGTTTCTGCCAATCTTCAAGGAATTGGGCGTCAACAGCGTGGTGCTCCCCGAGTTCGAGGCCAGCCTCGAGATGACGCGCAAGGCGCTGCTTCACTTCCCGATTCCGGTGACAGAGATCCAGCAACGTACGGAGTCGCTGCGACAGGATCTGTTCGCGCCGTTCTTCGACGACGGCAAGAGCTACAAGACGCTCGTGCGGCTTAGATCTGCCGAGCAGCACTTCAATCTTCAGTGGGTCCATCTGCAAGAAGGCAGCCCTCTGGTGACTCGATCGATAGGCGGGATCGAAATCCGTAAAAAGACAGGAGCGTCGGTTGTGGGAGTCATTCGCGCCGACAATTTGCTAGCCAACCCTGATGCGCAGTTCCGATTTCAGGTCAACGACCTGGTGGCGATGATCGGCACGGACGAGGCGCGCACGGCGTTCCAGGAGATGACCGCGCCAGCAGTCGAGCCGGTGCCGGGGTTGCCAAAGGGAAGTGTGTGACCACGCCGCTTCGTCGCAAGCTCCTGCTCTCGATGGTCATCCCAGCGCTGCTGCTCGGGATGCTGGGTGCCATGGGGATCTTCTCGCTTCGGCACCTCGAGCAGGCGGCGGGGCGGATCCTGGCGGACAACTACCGGAGCATCCAGGAGTCACGGCGCATGACCCGATCGCTGCGTCTGCTTGAGGCGCCGGTTGACGATGGCGCGGGAACCGCGAACGGCGATGGGCGCGACGCCGCTGGCCGAGAGCTCGAGGAGGCCCTACGACGGTGCGAGGCCAACGTCACCGAGACCGGCGAGGTCGAGATCCTGCGGCGGATCCGCACGAGCTGGGAGCAGCTTCGTTTCGCGCTCAAGGCTCGTGGTGCCGCGGGCCTCGATCCCCAGAAGAGTCGAGACCTCCAGGCCATGCACACCGACATCGAGGAGCTGGTGTCGCTCAACGAGCGCGCCATGATCGCCTACGAGCAGGAGAGTCGCAGGGTCGCCCGAGGCATGTTGGGCGCAGTCAGCGTCGCGGCACTCGCGGCGTTCGTCGCCCTGGCGCTGTTCGCGCTCCTGTCGGCCCATCGGATATCTCGCCCGGTGACCGAGGTGGCGGACCGGCTCCACCAGGCGCTCAATCCGACATCGCTTAACAAGCCTTCGACAACCGCCAGCGCTGTCGACGAGATCGGCAGATTGCGCGAGGAGCTCGACGCGCTCCTTCTGCGGCTCGCGCACTATGAGGACGAGCAGGCCCGCAAGCTTTCCCATCTCGAAGGACGGCTCGCGTTCGTGATGAACAAGGTTCTCGAGGGCCTGGTGCTGACGGACGCGGAGCACCACATCCTTGCGGCCAACCGCGTCGGCCGCACCCTCCTCGGAATGGCGACGGGCGTCGGGCAGCGGCTCGAGGAGCTCGAGCCCCGGGAGGACGTGCGCAAGCTGCTTGTGCCGCTCATGGAGGGGACGTTCCAGCCCGAGCGGGATCTGGGCGAGGTCCGTTTCGAGATAGACAACAGTGAGCGGATCTTTCGCCCGCGAGTGCTCACCGTGCCAGCGTCCGGCGGCGAGGTCGAGGGCTACCTCATTCTGTTCTGGGACGTGACCGAGCAGCGCCGGTTCGAGGAGTCGAGGCGCCGGTTCATCTCGATGCTTTCGCATCAGCTCAAGACGCCGATGACCTCTCTGACCATGTCGGTCAATCTGATCCGTGAAAAGCTCAAGGACGCGGCACCCGCCCAGGTCGAGCTCTTGTCCATCGCCACGGAGAACTGCAACAGCCTCTCGGCGCTGGTCTCCGACCTCATCGAGGCCGCTCGTGAGATCACGCCGGATCTCGCACTCAAGCCGCACCGCATGGACCTCGCGCGCCTGCTCAGGTCTGCTCTGCGACCGCTCGTCCCGCAGGCCGAGGACAAGGGGGTCACCCTCGTCGTCCCAAAAGAGGAACCGGCGATCCTGGCGAGCGTCGATCCCGTCAAGTTTCCCTGGGTCGTGACCAACATCGCGGGCAATGCGCTGCGCTACACCGACCGCGGTGGCCGCATCGAGGTCGCGGTATCGTCGGACAAGGAGCAGGTCGAAGTAATAATTGAAGACACGGGCAACGGGATCGCCCGCGAGAACATCGAGCGCATCTTCCAACCCTATGTGTCCCTCGATCGCGAGCCGCAGTCTGGAACCCACGGGCTCGGCCTGGCGATCGCCAAGGAGATTGTCGAGGCGCACGGCGGTACCATCGAGGCGTCGAGCGAGCAGGGACGCGGTACGCGTTTTGTCATCCGGCTGCCGGCACAAGGGAGCAGATCATGAGCAGGATACTCGTCGTCGACGACGACGCCCACATCGTTCGTACCCTGGAAATCATGCTCCAAGGAGACGGACACGAGGTCTTGAGCGCGAAGAGCGCAGAGGAGGCGCTCGAGAGGATCGAGCGCCAGAGCGTGGACATAGCACTCGTAGACCTTCAGCTCCCGGGGATGAGCGGCACCGCCCTCCTGCGCCGCCTGCGCGACGCGCACCGTGACGTGCAGGCCGTGATCATCACCGCGCACGGGAGTATCGAGACCGCGGTGGAGGCGATGAAGGAAGGAGCCTTCGACTACCTGACCAAGCCATTCTCGCCGGACCAGGTCCGACACAGGCTGCAACAGATCGAGCGCGTGGCCCGCTTGCAGAGCGAGGTGGCTGGCCTGAGGCGTCGTGTCGGCGACCTGCCTTTCAAGGGCGACTTCGCCACGCAGAACCCGTCGACTCTGCACCTGCTCGGGGTGGCCCGCGACGTGGCAACGTCCGATGCGACAGTGCTCGTCACCGGTGAGAGCGGCACCGGCAAGACCTTGTTGGCGAAGCTGATCCATGCGAGCAGCGCGCGCAGTGGCGGCCCGTTCGTCGTCGTGGACTGCACGTCGCTCCAAGAGTCGTTGCTCGAATCCGAGCTGTTCGGACACAAGCGCGGTGCCTTCACCGGCGCGGTGTCCGACAAGGTCGGCAAGGTCGAGACCGCACAGGGCGGCACCTTGTTCCTCGACGAGATCGGCGAGGTGCCTGTGCACCTCCAAGGCAAGCTCCTGCGCCTGGTCGAGGACCGGACCTTCGAACGGCTGGGAGATCCCGCACCACGCCAGGTAAACGCCCGCATCGTCGCCGCGACCAACCGCGACCTCCAGGAGATGGTTCGCGAGCGCCTGTTCCGCGAGGATCTCTTCTACCGACTCAGCGTCGTCGAGCTCTGCCTGCCGGCCCTGCGCAACCGCACCGAGGATGTGCTCCTGCTCGCCAGCGAGCTCGTCTCATCGTTTGGTAAGGCGCACTCGCGCAAGGTCGCCGGCTGGGACGAGGAGGTGGAGCACGCGCTCCTCACCTACTCGTGGCCCGGGAACGTTCGCGAGCTTGCTCACGCCATCGAGCGCGCGGTGCTCCTCGCCCCCGGGCGCACCATCCGGCTCGAGCATCTCCCCGAGCGACTCAAAGAGAAGAGCGCCGCGAATGGTGCCTCCAACGACCACCTCACCCTTGCGGAGCTCGAGGAGCGGCACATCCGCCGCGCCCTGGCGCAAAACCTCCCCCAGGACGACACCGCACGACTCCTCGGCATCGATCCCTCCACGCTCTGGCGCAAGCGCAAGAAGTACGGCCTTTGACCGCTCTGAGCGGATAACCTACGCCAAGGGATCCCACACCCTATCGAAGCCGAAGCCGTCGAAGTGGGTGACGTTGCGAGTAGCAAAGGCCCTAACGCCATGACGCCGCAGGGTAAGGGCGAGCCTCGAATCAAACACCTGGCGCCTGCCAAAGTCGTAGGCTCTCGCCAAACGCCACACCTCGTGCATCACACCATCAGCGCACTCGATCACCGCCCAGTTTCGATTGACACGATAGGCCTGCACCACCTCTACGGCGTCCTTCGCCGACAACGGATGGGCCACGACCGCAGGATTGCGCAGGAGGACGTAAAGCTCAACGAGCACGAGCTCGCAGATGGCAAAGTCCGGATTGGTTGCCTGTGCTCGCACAAAATCGAGAGCGGCCAGGTGCTCCTTGCATTGGCTATCGTAAGCATAGAGCAAGATATTGGTATCCAGGGAAAGCACGTGATCACCGCTCTATTGGGTTGCCGGGGTCATTGGCCACTGTGCGCCACTCGCTGACATCGATGTCCTTGCGAATTCCCAAAGGCCGAGGCGTTGGCGGCTCCCACGGCTCATCGACACTTTCGATTTCGGGGTGGACCGCCAGCTCTCGTTCGCCCGCACGCCGAAGTACCTCTGCCAAAGACGTTTCCTGCAGCTCAGCCAACCGTTTGAGTCGTCGGTAGAGGCTGTCCGGCAATTGAATCTGCGTACGCACCATGATGTAAATTTTACATCTACACATAAATGATGGCAACAGCGTGATCAGAAATCCAGAAATTGCATAATTCGAAAAATTTGTTTTGACATCAAAATGCAATCGCATTAAATTGTAACCATGCGTGCGTTGACCATTCGAAATATTCCAGACGAGACTTACCGTGCTCTCACTGCTCGCGCGCAACGAAACCGGCGCAGTCTGCAACAAGAGGCATTGCTCCTGCTCGAACGCGGGCGCTCTCTCGAGAAGGTGGCCGGATTGGATAGGGCGCGGAGCGTGCGGGAGAGACTGCGCGGACGCAAGCTCGGCGACACGTTGCGCGAGCTTGGCGAAGAACGGAACCGATGAAGAGCTACGTCTTGGATACCTCGGCGCTGTTGCGCCTCTACATCCCCGATGGCCCCCTGCCCGAAGGTGTCGAGGAGGCTCTCGAGCTCGCCTGGCGTGCCGAGGCAATCGTCTTCGTACCGGAGCTCGCGTTGGTGGAATGCGCCCAAGTGCTGCTCAAAAAGGCCCGCGCTCGATTCATCACCGAGGCGGAGGCGGACGAGATCCTCGATAGCATCCTTGAGCTGCCTCTGGAGATTGTCGGACACCGCGAGCTTCTACGCGATGCCCTAGAGGCCGCACGCCGCCACCAGCTGACCGCTCACGACGCGTTGTCTCTCGCATTGGCTGCTGACCGGCACGGTACCCTGCTAAGCGCCGACGAGCGGCTGGTATCCGCGTGTCAGCGCGACGCCGAATGAGAAACGGGAGCGGCGGGTGACGACTTCGACACCACGTCGAGCGACGGCTTGCCCAACTTTGCGAGAGTGATTCGCTCCGGGTCGGTGAGCCTGAGGCGTCCCTCAATGCGTGTGAGAAGGATCCGATTCTCAGCGGTTGGGTTCACAATGGATATATTGACGCCGATGGATTGCAAGCCACAACCCGGGGCAATCAAACGTGGTTCTTGGATTGCAACCTGCAATCCACCCTGCAAGTCGCAAGAAGACCGCCCCCTCCCATGACCGCCGGCGTTGGTGTAACTCGTCTTTCTTGATGAGGAATTTCAGATGGCACGTTCTCTGCTCGAGGAGCCGTTGGGCAGGGGTGCCTATGGAGCCAAGCGACATGGAGACGTGGACCCGCAACGAGAAAGGCAGGTGGAGACGATGGAGTCAGCCGGGGCTCGCGCTCGACCTCATAACGAGCTCTTCTCCGCGGGTGGTCTCGCTTCTGGTCATCGGCACAGGCCCTGAGGACGACGAGCAACTCTTCGCGGCGGTCAGGTTGGCGCGGCGGCTCGCGACCGGGCCCCTGGAGGTCGTCGCCGCAAGCGTGCATCCCTCGGCGAGGTGGCGAGAGTCTGTTCGAGAAGCCGGGGTTGATCTGGCTCTGCTCGTCCCTCAGCCGCAGCACTGCCTATTGTGCAAGAAGCCCCCGCTCGACGTCGTCGTCGAGCTCGGCGTCGGCATCTGCCCCGAGCTGCACGCCAAGCACGAGCAAGGGGTCACGTTTTCGGTATGCGGCAGGCACAAGGACCGGATGGTCCTTGCTCGACATCACGTCGAACGCTGGTGCCTTGCGAAGAAGGAAGATTGCCCCCACTGGCAGGGAGAACCGCGTGGGTGAGCTTCTCGCACTGCTCCGCGAGCGCGTCGCCGCGCGCTCACCGGAGAGCCTGCTCGTGGCGGGCTTCGGTGGTCTCATCGGCATCGGCACTGTGCTCCTGTCGCTGCCCTTGTCTCATAAGGGGAGCGTTGGCGTCCTGGACGCGCTCTTCACCGCAACATCCGCCGTCTGCGTCACCGGTCTCGCGGTTGTCGATACCGGAACCGATTACACGACCTTGGGTCAGCTCGTCATTCTGCTCCTTATCCAGGC
>Ga0156517_1299_pt3 | contig 16630 bp, 18 predicted proteins | sample RifOxyB3_FD_111912 | JGI IMG/M metagenome (GOLD analysis project Ga0156517, IMG submission 111912) | Deltaproteobacteria bacterium RIFOXYB12_FULL_58_9 | reverse complement strand
GCTAGGCCAAACAACAACGACTGTGGCAAATCCATCCGCGCGTAGGCCTTGCTGTCTGCCGGTAACGCCGATCGAGGCTCATCCTCTTTCACATCGAAGTCGGCTGTACCGCGAAACCCGAGGCTCATGGGGCTTCGCCAAGCTAACCCAAGAGACAAGCCAGCAACTGCCTCAGGAAGATACAACACACCGATTCGCCCACCGGCGCCAAACGCATCGCCACCAAAACGGATTTGCCCCTCGGCATTGCCCAAACGGATGTCGCGGTCAAAAAAGAACGTCGCCGCAACGAGATCGAGGGCCACGCCAAAAGAGAGGCCCGTCACATAGGCCGATGCATCGAGCGCCACTGCTGGGGAAATGGCAAAGGACTGCAAAGCTTGCTCACGAATCTCAAAACGCCCCGGGGAATCCTTGGGCCAGTCCAGGTTGAAGCCAAAGGGTATGCTAAATCCCAACCCCACCGTGTACCCATCGGCAATGGCGTAGGTGAGAGCGCCATACGGAATATAGGAATTAGAAGACGACGCTTCCGCACTCTCGTCGTCACCATCAAAGGCGAGCTTCGGCGAAATGAGTGACAATCCTGCACTGAGATGAAGCCCTTCGACTGCCGCAATGCCGGCTGGGTTGTACACCACACTGGATGGCTGACCCGAATCCGCGATCACCGCACTTTTGGCTATTGCCCTGGCACCTTGCCCAGCAATGGAGAAACCACCTGCCCAGGCAATCGCAGGAAATGCCAAGGGGGTCCACAAGGCAAACACCACTGGCCAAGATATGAAAGGAATCGATCTCATCTTCAACAGCAAACAGAAAAACTTGTCTATCACAGCTCTTGTCGCCGAAAAACTGGCTGTCCCAAATATTCCTGAACCGCCGTCGTTGCGCCCTTTGTTGTGGTTACCCACTCAAACTGGTCCAGGTAGAGTGTTGGGATTCGACTCAGGGCGACACAATTGTGTTTAACTATTGCGATTGTTGTTCTTGCCGGCCTCGTCGCCATGTGAGCGAGCTACTACATCTGTGACAATGCATACCTCGACCAGAATTTGTAGGGTCACTGAGCAGTTGTGCCAGCCGAGAACGATGTTGGGTTCGGCACAATTGCCGCTGTGCCAGAATCACGAATCACGACGCCAAGGTACTCAGTAGGGTTTAGCAGAATTGAACCAATAGGATAATGTAAGAAAATCTCGGTCTTCGAGTATTCGACCAAGCACCAATGCGGATCTCGCGAGGAGGAAAATGTACACAGCCTCGCGAGGGATTCCTCCTCTATCCATATCACGAATGTCGCCGATCCCAACATTCGTTTTTGAACTTCTTGACATCTCATAGATGTCACGGAACACGTACACCATGGCATTGAGGAGATCATAGAAAATGAATCCGCCCACAAACGCATCACTTTTGGGGAAGAAATCAAAGGCCATCATCGTCTCGGAAACTGCAGCTGACATCAAAAAACCTGCCATGCCTATATTTCGACGATCTGAGGCAGGCATGTCATGTGGTTTCGTTGTCCACATCGGTAGGAAAAGCTCAGATCGCTCTTCTCGTGTGGGCCAGATGAACTGATAGCCATGACCCCATGCAACCAGTCCGTGGCCGAACTCATGTGTGAGCGCGGCCGCCCACGCTCCGCTAATAAAACCCACTGCCCTTCCAGTTGCAACCAACCAACCCTCGTCGACATCCAGATTCGCCAGAAGAAGAGATTCTTGCTGTTGTGTTTGGGCCAACCAATGGCGTTCGTGGGGGTTTGGGCGTGAACGTATCGGCGCATCAAGCTGCAAATGAACCTGATCACTGGTAGGCGATGAAGACAGGTATTGCGGAGGCGTCTCATCCAGGGTGAGCGACGGAACCGACAGCTCTGGGGTCCCACACCAACCCAAACTTGGCGCACCCAAGGAAACCCAAGTCACGAACCAAAGCAGAATTGCAACTCTGTAGATCAAATACCCCACATCCCTTCCAAGGTTAACGCGTAGTGATCGAGATGGAACACTCCGCGGTTTCCACCAACGATGAAACCCAAGACGCGCAGCGCAATTGGGCCAAAGCCCAGGCGAAGGGAAGCTGTCGGGGCGTACGGGAACACCTCAATTTCTCCTGCCGTCCACCCCACGACAACGGCATACCCGGCCTCGAAATTGCCCCACAAGCCGTTATTGGGCCTGCCATAACCCACACAAAACTGCCAGGCGGCATTGCCCTCAGATGCCGCAGTTAGGAACAAGTTCGATCCAAACCCAATCTCATTGAGCCCGCCCCATGAGTCATCCCGAAACGGCAGCCATTCAACGCCAACACTCAATCGCAGTTTGGGCACTGTCGAAAGAGTGATGCCCGCATCACCCATAATCACGATCTCCCCAGGTGTACTCCCGTTCAAAGAAAGGGCAAGTGCCAAAGCTAGCGCTTTCATTCTGGCGACCGACATAAGGGACGCTTCAACGTGAGCCCCGGACGTATCTTGAGCGGGATGAGCTGGGCTCCCAAGGATTGATCTGTCACAACATAACCTTCGCGTCGGCCGTTACTTTCCGAGAGACCAGACTCGGTCGTACGAGGACTGCACCCGATCAGGGCAGGCGTCCCACGCACCACCATTGGCGTTGAGGCGCCTGCCGACAGTGCTTCCCTCGGCATTGACAGACAAATCGGCCTGTTCCGATGCGACACGGAAAATGCTAACTGCATCAAACATCCCTGTTCGACAGACATCACGAGTCAATCACGAACCAAGACGATTGGCTAGTATTGAGCGCCATCCATGAAGTCGGGTGCGCCGCCAGCAGGATTTGGGACAGCCCGGCCAGCATCGCCCACTGCGGGCGGATGGTCTTGAGCAGGGCAACGTCCGTCGGGATAGATTTGGCGGCATAACAAACCTGTCGATGAATCAGACTAAGCTCAGCTCGCCGTGCTACGCCCCGTTGGCCCTTTCGGCCCGTTCCTTGGCGAGCTGCACTGGGGTGACTTCTTCGATGATCTCCAATCGCCCCCTGCCTTTGAGCGTCTTCAGGTCGATCTCCGCATGGCAGCGCACGCGCACGTAGTTCAGAATGAGACCGCCGACGATCTTCACCTTGCCTGTGCCCTTGTCGAAATCCCCTGCGGTCAAATCGCAGGCGGACGTATCCATGCGAACGCCGAGCTCCGTGCCGCCTTTGGTTTGGGTGAATCGAATATGTACATAGTTGCGGTCAATGGCGGCCTTGAAAAGATCGAGCCGAGGTTCCGGCCTCAAGCTTGCCTCTACCTCCTGCTCCTTGGTCAAACGCTGCACCAGTTCGTTCATGTTCGCCTCACTTTGGGCACCCTTGGCTTTGTGATTCAAGCGGCGCGCGAATTGTCGTCAAAGCAGATCCTCAGGAATCGAAAACTTCAGCTCTCTCTTGCAGAACGCTTCCCAATCTGGCGTGAGACTATCGTAGATAACGTGTTCTTTGCGCCACATCGACTTGGTGACACTCAAATCGTCGTGGACAAAAACCACGTCGTCATCGTTCAGATTCTTTTCGAAATCAGATTTGATCTCGTCGGACCAATACTTGTTAATCTTCCAGTTCTCACGCTTTTCCGACCAATCGGAAAACTTGCGCAGGTCGCGAAGGTAGTACGCCTTGCAATAAGGTCGTCGCTCTAACGGGTTCTCCCAGACGCCAAGATCCTTCTCGATCTGAGTTAGATAGGCGACGACTTCCCTGCGGTTCGCCGCTCGTGCAATTGCCGATGGACGTCTGCGGTCGCGCCCCGTGGCAGTAACGTCAGCGCCAAGCTCCTCAACGAGAAGCTTCACCATATCGAGATCACCTTTGCCACTGGCAAAGTTGAGTGGTGTCCAATCCTGTTCAGCACGCTGATGCACGTTACAGCCCTCGTTGACCCATTTGCGAACCAGCGACTGATCACCAGCCTTGACCGCATCACAAACGCGCACGTCGCGTTCCGCGGGCTTGTCTTCGGGTCGGGCATATGTGTAATGGGTGGGCTCGTCCATGCCCGGACCACGATCCTCTGGCTCCACCCGGTTGTGCGCATTGGGATCGGTTTCATACTCGATTTCAAAACCGTCGATCGTGACCTTGTTGGAGTTCTCAATGTTGCCCATAGTTCACCTAATTCCCAGATTTAGGCACTCACACCCAGGATCGTATTCATACAATTGGTCGAGACGTTGGGTCAAGCCGCTCGAAATTTCACCATCCACCATACCAACGAGGAGCCTAAGCGCCCGCTGCGATCCCAATCGTCCGACCTGAGCTTCCCACCGGCAGGAACAATCCACCGCATTGCTGCTGCGGAAGTTTGGGCGACAACATTTGGTTTCAGTCGCATTTGAGGCCCGGGTCGGGCTCTCTCAAGTCTTCACCGAATCCACCACTCAAGTCGTACTCGTCGTCGAAATTGCCTTTTTCTAGCCGAGCTCTGAACTCGCCCTGGATGGGTTTGCCGGAATCGAGCTGGAACTCGTCAATAAGGATCCAACCGCTCTTCACCTCGGGCAGGGAACCCCCATAGGGAGCCGCACGGTACACATCGACGGCGTCGATGAACTCTTGGCCGTCGAGGAGCTCTCCGACCTCGACCGTTTCGGAGTCGATAGACAGGCCACATGGAACGGTAGTCCCAAACTGCCTTTCGGTCTTGTATTCAATTCGCAGCGTGCAGCCAAAAAATGCCGCTTCCACGCGATCAAACTCGAGAGAGAGCTCCTTGCTGATCGTGCCCTCGAGCCAGTTTGAAGAACTACACGAAACACCGAGCGCAGCAAAGATACACAGGAGCAGGGTTGTGAGTTGTGTGTTCTCGTGCATCGCGAGGCAGCATATCACGACTTGCTTCCGATCCACGCTTGTTTCGGTAGGCGGAAAAGGATAAAAGTTCTCGCATGGCGACAAAAAAGACAACAAAAAAGACAACAAAAAAGGCAACCAAGAAGACGGCCAAAAAGGCGACCACCCAAAAGAAGACGAAGAAGACGTTAGCAAAGGCGCCCCAGGAGACGACCGTCAAGCAAACAGCGACCAAAAAGGCGACCGCCAAAAAGAAGAAAGCAACGGGCATCAAACCCGTGACTCAAATATCCAATCCTTCGCGAGTTGCGAAACCGATCAAAGAGCTCAAACCAGGTTGGACCTCAAGGGTATTTCACCTTGAGACCGCGTCCTTGATTGCCTGTGATGCACTCTGGCACGGCACAAATTGGCAGCGCGGCGACAAATTCTCCTTTCTGTATCGCAGCAAACGCGGCAACTACTTTGTTCTGCATGACGTGCAGAATTGGAGTATCGCCACCGACGCTGAGGCGCGTCAGCTATTCCTGAAATTGCCGGAAAAATTGGTCAGCGAAAAAGAGGCATTTGCGCCGATCACCATTGAAGCGTTGCCACCGCCAAACCGGGATGAAGATGAAGACACGCGCCGTTACAAGGTGGTGCGCAACGACAAGTGGGAGTTCTCAATCTGGCTCGACCACAAGTCACTGCCGCGCGGTTGGTACCACATTGGCGTCACCGGCCTAAAAAACAACTGTCTCGAATTCGTCAACCAGAATTGCGTATTTGGCGCACCCAACCCTGGGATGCCATAACAATTCGTGTCAACGATTTCCGGTATCCGAGTCGAATTGAGGTACAGTCTGCTGCGCGGGTGGGCGAACATGGGAGGTTTGTCATGAAACTTGGAGAGGTCATCAAAAAGGAACGAGAAGGGAAGACCGGTCTGAATCGGCATCATCAGCTCGCTGTCGAGGAGGTGGCTGAAAAGCTCGGCGTTGCCCTTGATGATTGGCGCGCTATTGAGGCGGGTGACTCTGCCGTTGAAAAGTGGTTCCCGATTCTCTGTCAGCTCGCCGTCAAATTGCAGGTGCCGACCTCACGACTGTTGGCCAAAAGTGGCAAGAGCAAAGACACCCGAGTCGGCCAGGCTGCACACTTGATTCGTGAGCACCGCGAAGAACGCGGCAAGACCATAGAAGAGATGGCCGAGCTCATGGAGCTCACGGTCGACGAATACCTACCTATTGAAAAGGGTACCTCACCGATAGAGAAGGTTGGCCCTCTCATGTTGGGTTTCGCCGAGCTCATCGAGCAACCCGTTTTCAACCTCTATCTGCCGTGTGGAGTCTTGTATCAGAAGCTCGACGACTATCCTTGATGAAACGCCCTGGGCCTCCTGTGCCGCGATTCCCCGCCATCACTTCGCAATGACCGCCCAAAGCCCGACAGCTCGATGGACTCCGACTCCGTCCTACCAGCACAGACCTTCGTGAATTCCCCATGGCGGAGTTCCACCAACGGCTTCGTTCAACGCGACGTTTGCCGGACCGGCACGCGCGACCACCTGCTGGCGAGCTAACCACGTGCAGCGTGTTGACATTCGTGGAAATGCGCGCAATCAACAGAGACATGGCATTGATAGGCATGTTCAAGGGCAAAGGCGCTAACGGCTTCGGCTACAACAGCACCGCACAGGAGGTCACCCAAGGCCTCGATCTTTCGGGCAAGACCTACTTGGTCACCGGCTGCAACTCGGGCCTCGGCCTGGAAACTTTGCGGATACTGGGTCTGCGCGGTGGACACGTGATTGGCGCCGCGCGCACGGTGGACAAAGCATCCGCCGCATTGCAGGTTCACCGCACCTCGGGAACACCCGTTGCCTGCGATCTCGCCGACCCAGCTTCAATCCGCGCCTGCGTGCAATCTGTGCAAGAGCTCGGCAAGCCCATCGATGCCCTGATCGGCAACGCCGGGATCATGGCCCTGCCCAAACGACAAACCATCCATGGCTACGAGGCGCAGTTCTTCACCAACCACGTCGGCCATTTCATCCTCGTCACAGGTCTGCTCGACACGCTCACAGACAATGGGCGGGTGGTCATGGTCAGCAGTGCTGCCCACAGTCGCGCCCCCAAGGCTGGCATCGTCTTTGACGATCTCGCGGCAGAAAAACACTACAGTTCGTTTGGCGCATACGGCCAATCCAAGCTCGCCAATCTGTTGTTCGCACGCCACCTGGCGAAACGCCTCAACGGGACAAGACGCACCGCCAACGCTCTGCATCCAGGCGTTATTCGCACCAACATCGCCCGCCATTTGTTCCCCGGTGCCGAATTGGCCATGGCGGGGCTCACTCCCCTGCTGCTCAAGAACACAGAACAGGGCGCAGCAACCCAGTGTTACCTCGCCACTCACGCCGACGTGGAGGGCATTTCGGGCAAGTACTTCGCCGACTGCAACCCCGCCACCACCACGAAAAACGGCGCAGACATGACCATGGCCGCGAGACTCTGGGAGGTAACGGAATATGTCATCCGGGACCTTGGGTGAGCCGAAGCGCGATCATCGCGTCGCACCCTTTGACTCATTTAGACGGCTGGCAAAAATCGTTGACGCGGGTCGGTGGAACTGTGACAATTCTGGGTCGAGCACTCAGCGAACGATTATGCCGCAGAGCCACCGCTCTTGGCATCGAATTCGGTTTTGTGCAAAATCGGCTTCCTCCATCGGACGCATGGACGGGCGGATCGGAGAGGTCATGTGCGGTATTGTGGGTGTGGTCGGCATACCCGTTTCGGATCTGGCGCTAAACGCTGCGATGACAAGCCTCCGTCACCGTGGACCTGATGGTCGCGGAACCTACCGAGATGATGACTGTCTTGTTGCTCTTGCCCATACTCGATTGGCCATCATTGATTTGAACACGGGTCAACAACCGATTGTGAGCCACGATGGCCAGTTGGCGGTCGTATGCAACGGTGAGCTATACGACCACGAGAGAATTAGGGCTGAGCTTCGGGCCAAAGGTCATCGATTCAAGACCCAAAGCGACTCAGAAATATTGCTCTACCTTTATCGCGAATACGGGACAGATTTCCATACACATCTCCGCGGGGAATTCGCCTTTCTTCTTTTTGACAAGTCGAAAAGAAAAATTTTCGCCATGCGGGATCGGTTTGGTATCAAACCACTCTTCTGGGCTCAGACAACTTCCGGTGCCTATGTCTTTGCGTCTGAGGCAAAAGCCATCTTTGCGACCTCTCTGATTAACCCCGCCCTGAACCGAGTGGCCGTGAGAGATTCTCTCTACTGTAAGTTCGGACTCACACCCAATCCCGTGAGCATCTTTGAGGGCGTGGATGTAGTGCCCCCCGGTTGTTTCATGGAGGTGGATCTACATTCCCTGTCATCCAAGACTGTCCAGTACTGGGATTTGGACTTTCCCGAACGGGGTCAAGTCACCGGAGACGGTTTCTCCAAGTCAATGCAGGATGATTTCGCCAACGTGCTGGACGAGGCGATCCGTCTCCGCTTGCGCTCTGACGTTCCTGTGGGTGTGTTTCTGAGCGGTGGTCTGGATTCCTGTTTTATTGCTGCCAGCATGGCGCGACACCACCCAGACCCATTCGCGGCGCTCACGATATCTTTTCCACAGGCCAAAGGTTTTGATGAGTTGCCACACGCGAAAGCCATGGCCGCCCATCTTGGGTTGCACCAGGACATCACGATTGCCGATGATGACTCTCTTCTTCGGAACCTTGCCGCCTGTCTTTGGCATACCGAATCCCCCCAAGTGAGTTTGAGCGGCGTCGGCAAGTATCTCCTGTCAAGAATGACCTCGAAACACGTCAAAGTAGTCATAACGGGCGAGGGTGCTGATGAGCTCTTGCTCGGTTATCTTGATCCCCTAGGCCTGCCCACGCGACTCCTCAGCCGGGCGGTGCGCACACTCCTTCCGCTTCTATTTGAAACCCGGGTGCGACGGGAACCGATTTTGGAGTTTGCATCCATCATTCCCCCAGAACAGGGGAAGAACCGTCACCATTTGCACCAGTATCAATACGGTGCCTATCGCAGCAATCTGGCCCGCTTCATTTTGGTGGTTCTCGGCGACCGCGTAGAGATGGCCAATTCTGTCGAAGCGCGGGTCCCATTCCTCGATCACCACGTATTTGACGTTGCGAAACGACTGCCCAACGATGTCAAGTACCGAAAGGGAATCACCAAGGCGATTCTCCGAGACATAGCCAAGGGCATAATGCCCGATGAGCTTGTGACCAGAAAGAAGCAGCAATATCAGGCTCCGCCGCCGCCAGTTCGTGAGGGAATGAGTCCCGTGATGGATACTCTGATCGACGAGTTTCTTTCTGCAAAGATTATTGAGGACGTCGGAGTCTTCTCCCCCCTTACGATCTCCGCATTGAGATCTGTTTGCCGCACCCCAGGCGGTTCTAGCTCAGGGATCAAGTGGTTTGCGAATTGGGCGCTGCACTTCGTCTTGGCGACGCACATTCTACACTCCTCTTTCGTCGACAACCAAGGACTACTGCACGTGGATGTCGATTCTCGAGATTCACCCAAATCCGTATCGGACGATCGGGCCTCATTGAATTGACGCGATGTGTGCCGGAACCGGATCTGAGGAGCTGACTTGAACTACATGGTGGTAATGAATCCGGAGTGGGGCGGCGTCATCCCGGGAATAGATCTGGCCAAAGCCATCAAGAGACGTGGAGATACTGTGGTGTTCGCCGGCCCCCCTTCGACGGACCTCATCCAGAGGGTTTGGGGAATTGACTGGGTCCGAGCTGTTGGTTTTATCGAGAGCAAGGACTTTGACTATGTTCCATGTTTGACCGAACTGTTTGCCTCAGGGTTTCTCGAAGAGTTTCTCGACTCGAAAGAACCACTCTATTCGATTCTCGTTCGTGCCCTACGGCAAACGGCTCGCGCTTCGATTGACGAGCTGACGGGTGTCTTGATGGAGAGGAAGATCGATATTCTTCTCTTGGACTCATTTCTTCCATTCTTGGCCGTTGCGGCGCGACAAGTTGGCATCCCTTGTGTCTATCTGCGAACCAATTTGCGCGTGGCCTTCAATTCGAGCTATCCACCGTCGTGGTCTCGCGTGCGCCCAACCGGGAGTTGGCCCTCACGCCTTCGGGTGCGGTTGGAATGGACGCGCTATTGGGTGCTCTACACTCTTTTCACCACTTTTGGGAAACATGGGGGCAGCATTCGGAAGCTGGCCCATGATATGAAGCAGTGGGGTGAGCCCTTCGGACTGAGGGTAACGCTGTCCGACTTTGGTCCTGAGTACGAAATGCCTGAAGTTGTGCTTTGTCCAAAAAGCTTTGACTATCCATACATGCGTGGCCGTAATCATGTGGGTCTTTTCGACTCGGATCGGCTGCAAGAACAGTACCCCTTGCCGTTCTACCCCGAGGGATCGAAGCTTCTGTACGTCTCACTCGGGACCGCCACGTCCTATTTCTTGAAGTATGCGAATCGCTTCTGGCAGTTGTTCTTCCGTGTCATGGAACAAAATCCAACTTGGTACGCGATCGTCCAGGCCGACGAGAAGACGCTTCCAATGCAGCCCCTTCCGCCAAACGCCAAAGTTGAACCCTGGGTTTCGCAAATAGGTGCTCTGGGAGTGGCCCAAGCCGCTCTTGTTGCTGGTGGTCTCGGAACAATCAAGGAATGCGTCGTAAGGGAAGTGCCGTTCTTGATCTTTCCCGCCCGCCATGCGGATAAGCCCGGCAATGCGGCTCGCGTCGAGTTTCATGGGATCGGCCACGAAGTGGATCTCGCGTCCGTCGACGAACGTAGCCTAACGCAATCCATTGAGGATCTTCTTCGGAATCGGAAGAAATTCGTCGCAAACATGCAGGACATTCGGCGAGAACTCCTGGATGACGGATCTGCAGATGCAATGTTTTCGTTTCTGGAAAATCTCGTGGACCAATCCAAATGACCTGAACTGGACGAAGTTCCGGGTGGGTAGTTGCGTCACGGGAGGACAGCCGTGCCCGATCCCATCCCGTAGGGATCTACGCGCGACCAAGGTCACTAATTTGGCTAACCCTGCAGGCCCTCGCGCACTGAAATGGCCACCTTATAGAGGACTGTGAGGACCAATCCGCCGAAGGCGTAGATGCCAAAGGAGATCATCAACTCTTGGCCGGTGGGCATGTACTCGATCACTTGTCCGAGAGGGTTGGGCACAAACCCTGCGACCACGAGGGACATGCCCTTCTCGATCCAAAGAGACGCAATGGTCGCGACGCAGGCGATGGGAAGACCCATCCTGCTCTTGCGATAACGTGGCACCAACAGGAGCACCAACGCAACGATTGCGAGTACCGAAGACGTCCACATCCAAGGTGCCAACGCGGCTTTGCCGTCTATGCCCATGTACATGTACTGGAAGTGATGGATGTGCTCGGGAATCCCAGAATAGAAGACGGTGAAGATCTCGAGAAGGATGAAGAACACGCTCGCGGCCATGGCGTAAGCAACGATCTCGCTGAGCTTGTGCAGAGCCTTCATGCCTGGGTCGTACTTGGTTTGCTTGCGCACCACGAGGCAAAGCAAGATCAGGAGCGCCGGACCCGCAGCAAACGCCGAGGCCAAAAAGCGCGGCGCCAAAATGGCGCTCATCCAAAACGGGCGAGCGGCGTGTCCAGAATAGAGAAATGCCGTGACCGTGTGGATTGAGACCGCCCACGGAATCGACAAAATGATGATCGGCCTGATCCACTTTGGTGGGGCGATGCCCTTGCGCTCTGCGCCGAACGTCACCTGGGAGATGACGATGTTGAGGCCCAAATAGCCCATCAACACCGAGGCATCCCAGAACATCACCGAGTTGGGAGTGATGTAGATGAACATGTTGGCGATCCGCGCGGTTTGCCCCATGTCGACCAGCACGAACAACATGCACATCAGCACCGCCGGGATGGCGAGGAACTCACCAAGGATGGCGAGCTTGCCGAAGGCTTTGTAATCATGCAGGTAGTACGGTAACACCACCATCACCGCCGATGCGGCAATGCCAACCAAGAAGGTCAGCTGAGCAATGTAGAATCCCCACGGTACGTCACGGCTCAAGCCCGTTACTTGCAAACCATCTTGGTACTGGCCCAAGAAGGCGAAGGCTCCCAGGCCCATAAAGACGAGCCAAAAGAAAATGAGCGCCCAATACTTGGGGCTTCCAGAGAGTGCCTTTTCAATCATGGTCTATGCCCTCAATTCTCAGACGACGTAGAAGATGTGCGGGCTGGTCCCCAAGGCGGCCTTGCGACGAATCGTGTAGGCCTGCTTGAGAATGGCTGCCACCTCGGACTCGGAGTCGGCCAGATCACCAAAGGTGAGCGAACCAGGACCCTCTTTGGCGCAGGTTTCCACGCACGCCGGCATCATACCCTTGGCGAGTCTCTCGGCGCAGAAGTTACACTTCTCGACGACGCCCTTCGTTCTCGTGGGAAAACTCGGGTCGAGCTTCGCATTCTTGCGTTCTTCGGAGCCTGGCTTGCCAAAGGGATCTTTCCAGTTGAAACTACGCGAGCCGTAGGGGCAACCGACGACACAGAAGCGACAGCCGATGCAGCGGTGCATGTCCATCATGACGATGCCGTCTTCGCGTTTCCAGGTGGCCTGTGTCGGACACACCCGCACGCACGGCGGATTGTCACAGTGGTTGCACAACACCATGACATCCCGATCCTTGAGCCAGTCGAGGGGTTGTACTCGATCCTCGTAGCCATGGGTTCCCTCGAACATCGAGGGGAACGCATGCCTAAACGGCTCTTTCCAGATCCACTTCACCTCATGCCGCGGATCCTCAATGGTCGGCACGTTGTGGACGCGATGACAGGCGTCCATGCACTTCGTGCAACCCTTGGTCTCGGCGCAGCTGCGCGTGTCGATGACCATGGCCCAACGCTTGGCCGTTTTGGCTCCAAGATAAGGCGTATCACCGAGGGCATCGGCGAGCGCTGTCACAGCAGAAGCACCGACGCCCATTCCGACGATGGAGGCGCCGGCGGTCTTGAGAAAGCAACGTCTACTTTCGTCCATCACTGATTCCCCTTTGGCTCCACGTGGCAATCCCAGCAGTAGGGAGTGACGCCCACGTAGTTGTGACACTGATCACAAAAATCAGCCTTGTTGGAGTGACAGGTCATGCACGACTGCACCGTCGTGTCAGACAGGCTCATTGGATAGGTCTCACCCTTGAACGCTTTCGAGTGGTAAAGACCCTTGCCGTCGCGCACCACTGAGTCTCGCCAGTTGTTCAAGAGATCCATGTGGAACGCCTTCATGTAGGCGGTATCCTCCACACAGTGCTCATAACCCACTGGTTTCTTCGGTTCAGGCTTCTTTCCGAGACTCTCGTTGGAGAACGAAAACCAAATGGGGAAGGTGACCAAAACGATGAAGATCACGATCCCCGCGATAATTTTGCCACCGTTATACATCGGACCCCTCCTTCCCGGGCAGAGGCTCCATGCGGAAGTTCACTTCGCGCTCCTTCTCGCCATCGAGGACGAGGGCGTTGGCGACCATTTCGTGCACGCCGGTGACCGTCACCCCTGGTGCCCAGTATTCGCATACCGTTTGCAGGGTGGCGCGGTCGATGGCGCAGATGGCAGCCAGTTTGTTGACGCCAAACTTTTCTTTCACGTAGTTGACGGCGTTGCCCCGTGGCATGCCACCGCGCAACCGCATCTCCATAAATTCGTCGGTACCAAGACCTGCCCCACCGCCGCAGCAGAAGGTCTGCTCACGAATGGTGTTCTCGGGCATTTCATGAAACTCCGGCACCACGTTCTTGATGATGTACCGCGGCTCCTCAAAGAAGCCCATCGACCGCGCCGGGTTACAGGAATCGTGGAACGTCACGTTCCAGCCCGCATTGCGACTCGGATCGAGCTTGAGCTTGCCGTGCTTGATCAGGTCGGCGGTGAACTCACAGATGTGAATCATCTTGGTCGACTTGGCGTTCTCAAACACGGTCCCCGTAATGGGGTTCTTGGGCACTTCCAAGAAATCCGCTGGTCCATTCATGGTGTCCATGTACTGGTGCAGGACCCGCCACATGTGACCGCACTCGCCGCCGATGATGTATTTGACACCGAGGCGTTTGGCTTCTGCATAGATCTTCGAGTTCAGCCGCTTCATCATTTCAGCTGAAGTGAACAGACCGAAGTTACCGCCCTCAGAGGCGTAGGTACTCCACGTGTAGGTGAAGCCGTACTTCTCTTTGAGGTAGTGGAACAACGTCATGTAGCCCATGCACGTATAGGTGCCCGGGTCGGCCAAAAAGTCACCCGACGGTGTGACAAACAGGACGTCGGCGCCCACCTGATTGATCGGGATGTCAACCTTGACACCAGTAGCCTCTTCAATGTCGTCGGCAAAGAACTCGAGGGTGTCCTTGACACCGTGGGGCTGAATGCCGAGATGGTTGCCGGTGCGGTAACAAGCGGCCACAGGTTCCATCGCCCAGTTGACGCCGAGACCGAGCAGGTGCAACAGCTCGCGGGCCATCATGGTGATTTCAGCAGTGTCAATGCCATAGGGGCAGAAGACTGAGCAACGACGACACTCGGTGCACTGATAGAAGTAGTAGAACCACTCCTTGATGGTCTCTTTGGTTAGCTTGCGGCCACCGGCGAGCTTGCCAAGGATCTTGGTCATCGTCTTGATTTCGCCACGGTAGATCGAGCGAAGCAGCTCGGCGCGAAGCACGGGCATGTTCTTCGGATCACCGCCACCGATGAAGAAGTGGCACTTGTCAGCGCATGCACCGCAGCGCACACAGATGTCCATAAACACCTTGAGCGAACGGTACTTGTGGAGGCGCTCACGGAAGCCCTCGATGACAATCTCTTTCCAGTTGTCTGGAAGCGCCCAGTCCTCGTCCTTCGGATTCCACTCACGTGGATTCGGCATCTTCAAGTACTCGAGGTGCTTCGCCTTGGTCGGATAGATCCAGGATCCATCACGGAAATCTGTTTTTGGATCGAGCCAGTCACCTGCTTTGGGGCTGTGGCTGAAATCCAACAGTTTGGATTTGTCGTAAAATCCAATCTCATCAAATTTTGGGGCTGCCATCAGTGTCCCTCCTTCGGCGCTTCGGGAACGGGATCGATGGTGATTCCCGCCTGTTCCATTCTCTCGCGGAACTCTTCGACGTACTCGGCGTAGCTGTGCACCTCAACCGGATAGTTCCAGGGGTTCACGTGACGGACCTCGCGGGAATTGCCGGTTAGGTTACGTGTTGGGCTGAGAAACACACCGCCCATATGCATCAACTTCGAAAACGGGAAGTAGATAAACAAGGTGCAAACAAAAACCAGGTGTACGTAGAAGAGCCAATGAATGTCGGGGGAGGCGACGGCATTGAAGCCCAACAGGCCCACGCCAAGCTCCTTGACGGCGGTTACATCGGTCTTGACAAAATGCCTCAGAACAAACCCTGTTCCGCCAATGCTGAGGAGCAAAAACAAGGGAAAGTAGTCAGCGGCCAACGAGATGTAACGCACCTGAGGCAACACCACTCGGCGTAGAAACAAGAAGGTGACTGCAGCAAGGAATATGAGCGAGCTCATATACAAAACCGGCACGCCGATTTGCATAAAACCATCGAGGCTCTGCAACCACAAAATGGGCTGCGGCACGGGCTCGGTGAAGAACCTCAAATGCCGGACAAACACGATGAGGAACGTCCAGTGAAACGCCATGGCGGCACCCCACAACCACTTGGACGGTCCATAGACAGCGCGGCCGTCCTCGATCGCCATCTGGGTGTTGCGAAACAGCGAGCGGAAAAAGAGTACCTCGAGTGCCATGCGAACAAACACTCCCCATTTGGTGTGGGGATTCTCGAGGTGGGACGACTGAATCCACGGCAAAGACTTCTGCTGGCCGCAGGTCGTCGTGATGTGAAATGGCACCGGCGATTTGGCCCAGCCAATCACCTTCGCCACCACACCAATAAGGAAGATTGCGATCGCCAGGTATGGGAGCGCGATTCCGAACAGGCTGTGCAGGCCCATCGAATCTACGCCAAGCATAGCGGCGAAAAACAGCGCAACCACGGCAATGAGCGATACGAATAGATTCATCGTTGCCATCACTTTGTGCGTTAGGTTTGCATCTCGCGAGCATCTGCATCGTTAGCGTGACGCTCTTGATCGATCCGATTCAGACGGCGAATGAGCCCCGAAACGGTTCTCTTGGTTTCATTGACCCGAATATCGAAGATCTGCTCTCGCCCGCGGGCGTAGGCGTCAAAAGCCACCAACAACAGCTCGTCGATCGCTGACTCGAGTTCATCGAGTTCTTCTCGGCCATTGGCTTTGATCACGTCCTCTCCCTCTCGCCGCAACACCGCCTTGAGAGAGACAACAAAGCCCACTGCCTGAGACGGTGGCATTTCCTGAACCGAACGGATTTTGACCACGGCCTCGATAGAAGGCAGGTGCGCATCGGCAGGCTGTCCGGCCAACACGTTATCGACAATACTACGGGTGTGCTCTCGCAGCGCAAAACCGACGGGATTGGCAAAACGATCTTTGCCACCGCCGAAAAGGCCCGCGCCTTCCGGCGAATAGTCCGACAGTATCACCTCGAGCCATTTCTCATGGATCCTGGCTCGACGTGACGAGAGGGCCTCTTTGAGGGTCATCTCATCTCCTTGCCATCAACAGGCCGCAGGTTGTCTACAGAGCAGATCAACCCGACTCGCCGGAGCAGTGCACCCCGCCTGAACGCGGCACTCCTGCTCGACGAATCAGCGCCAGCCCGTAGCTGACAACAAAAGT
>Ga0156517_1339_pt3 | contig 16635 bp, 12 predicted proteins | sample RifOxyB3_FD_111912 | JGI IMG/M metagenome (GOLD analysis project Ga0156517, IMG submission 111912) | Deltaproteobacteria bacterium RIFOXYB12_FULL_58_9 | reverse complement strand
AGCTCGGCATGAAGACACCCGAGACGACACCGATGGTCGAGACCGACAAAGAGCTTGGACCCGCCACCGTCAACGAGAGATAATATCGGCTTCGCAAGATGAGGAGCGACTGCCTGCGAGCAAGCGTTCCGGCGAGGCTCAAAGAAACCATCAACACGAGGGAATAGATCATGGCAGACGCTGCTGGTAAGCCCAAGGCTGGATTTTATTTGGCAATATTTTTGGTTATCGCCTCTCTCGGCGGCTACGCCGCGTGGCGTTACACGTCTTCGTCAACGGATGGCGCGGCGCAACAGGGTGATGCCACCCTCGACGACCTCAAACAGATTGTTGGCCAAGCTGCCGAAGCAGCAGACACCAATGGCATCACCACCGTCAAAGAATACGAATACGTCGCGAGCCAGAAACTTCCCGAGGTCAAGGGCATCTCCAATTACAAAGAGATGAAAGAGCGTACGGTGAAGTTCTCGATCAACGTCTGGGCTGGTTGGGCACCCATCATCTACGCTAACGAAGGATTCTCGGCAAAGAAGGTGTGGAAGGGTGCCGACGGCAAGCCATTCAAGGTCGAGATCGTGCTCATCGACGATCCTGTTGCTATGCGTGACGCCTTCGCTGCCGGTGAAGTGCACATCGGTTGGGCCACGGTCGACATGTTGCCCCTTCTGGTCCAAGGTCTCGCCAGTGACTCGCGCGTTATGCCGCGCGTGGTACAGCAAATCGATTGGTCAAATGGCGGCGACGGCATCGTTGTTCGTGACACCATCAAGACCATGAGTGATCTGCGCGGCAAGAGCATGGTTCTGGCGCAGAACTCACCCTCCCACTTTTTCGCTCTCAATGCCTTGATCAACGCTGGCGTGCAGCCAGGTGAGGTCGACTTCAAGTTCACCAAGGACGCCTTCGCAGCGGCCGCGGCGTTCAATGGCGACAAGTCCATTGCCGCGGTGGTATCTTGGGCACCGGACATCTACAACCTCGAAAAGGTTCAGGGCAACAAGCTGCTGGTTACCACAGGCACCGCCAACAAGCTCATCGCTGACGTTTGGTATGCGCGCGCGGATTTCGCCAAGGATCACCCCGACATCGTCGAAGGTATCGTGCGCGGCATCTTCGACGCCATGGTGGAGCTCAAGACCCAGGAGAACAAGGGCCAAGTGGCCAAGTGGATGGCCGAAGGCTACTCGATTCCGCAGGATGAAACCCTCGGTATGCTCGGTGACGCCCATTGGACCAATTTCGCTGAGAACAAGGCGTTCTTCCTCGACCGCAACAACCCCACCAATTTCGAGCGGACCTACAACACCGCATTCTATCTCTATCGTAAGATCGGCGCGGTCTCGAACAAGGTGTCCTTCGATGAGATCATGGATTTCTCGTACATCAAGAAGCTGCGCAGTGTGCCAAAGTATGCGGAGCAACAGGACGAGTACGACATTCGTTTCGCGCCGATGTCCGCGGGGTCCATTCAAGCCGAGAGCGACGAGATTCTCACCAAGACAGTTGTCATCCATTTCTATCCCAACTCCTGGGATATCAACAAAACCGTCACCAAGAATGAGACGGACAAAAAGGAGACGGTTCTCTACGATCCCAACGTCGATTTTGTGCTCGAAGAGGTTGGCAAGCTTGCCGGGCAATACGGTGCTGCCCGGATTGTGATTGAAGGGCACACCGACTCGTCCATGCAAGGACGGGTGCCCCCGGAGTTGGTCAGGGAGCTGTCGACGAATCGCGCCAACTCGGTCAAGGAGGGCCTGGTCAAGAAATTCAAGAAGCTCCAGCCCAATCAATTCTCGGCCGTCGGCATGGGTTGGGATCGACCAGCCGACTCGAGTGATGCGATGAACCAGGCCAAGAACCGTCGGGTGGAGATCAAGGTCTATCCGGCAGAGGCGATGTAGGATCGTGGGAAAATTATGGGCCAAGCTTTTCGCTTTTCGCGAGGAGCCGCCGAAGATGCTGGGTTATGCCTTGGGCGTATCCTGCATCGTTTTGATCGTTGGGGCTTGGTTTCTTCTCACCCTTGGTGAAGAGGCGGAGAGCCGGATCATTTCACCCACGATTCTCCAGAGTCCCTGGGAGGTGGTGGCGAGCCTGCCAAGCTTGATCATCGAGCGAAAATTGTTGGAGAGCATTGGTGCAACCCTCTGGCGGGTCATCTTAGGATTCTCGTTGGCGGTGTTGATTGGGGTGCCGCTCGGGATGGCTGCTGGTACCTGGCGATCGGCGCGAGCGTTTTTGGCACCTGTAGTTTTGTATGGCCGCAATATGCCGCTCGCCGCTCTGATTCCGCTCACGGTGTTGTGGTTCGGGATCGGTGAGTTCCAGAAGGTCATGTTCATATTCATTGCCTGCGTGCCATTTATAACCGCGGACGCGGCTTCAGCGGTGATGGGCATTCATGATCGGTACGTTGAGACGGCACAGACATTGGGAGCATCGTCGCGACAAATTGCATTCAAGGTTCTTGCACCGCTCGCTCTTCCCGACATCTTCGTCGGTCTGCGGCACTTGTTTGGTTTGGCCTTTGGCTACATCATGCTCGTCGAGCTCTTCGACGCAAAGGCGGGCCTCGGTTATCTCATTTCTGTGAGTCAGAGATTGGGGCCAAGGGCGCACATCTACCTCATCCTCATCATCATTGGCATCTTGGCCTACGGAATCGACAGGCTGTTGGCCTTTTTCCAGCGCGGGTTGTTCCCGTATCGATCTGAAGAATGACCAACGACAAATCCGTAGACAACAACCCCCAGGTTGCAGAGGGCAAAGTCGCCGCTGTGGCCACGGGGGCAGTGGACAAGAATTCCCGTGCGGAGGGGCTTTCCCGCATCGTCGAATTCAAAAACGTCACGAAAAGATTTGGCGATGGACCAGATGCCTTCACCGCCGTCAAGGATATCAACTTCGCGGTCGAAGATCTGCCAGGACGGGGAGAGTTTGTGGCCGTCTTGGGACCGTCGGGTTGTGGTAAGTCGACTGTGTTGCGGTTGATCGCTGGGCTTGCGCCGCACCATCCAGCGACGTCGGGAGAGGTCTTGGTCGGTGGCAAACCTATCCCCGGGCCTGGCGCAGATCGCGGCATGGTGTTTCAGGATTACACCTCCTTTGATCACCGCTCGGTGCTGGACAACGTCGCTTTTGGACTGGAGTGTCGTGGTGTGGACAAGGCCGCGCGGTATGAGCTCGCGCGTCAGTGGATCGGCAAAGTGGGGCTGAGTGTCGACAAGGACGCCGACAAATATCCGCATCAACTCTCGGGCGGTATGCGTCAGCGGGTGGCGATTGCTCGGACATTGATTCTCAGGCCGAGGATCATCCTCATGGACGAGCCCTTTGGGGCACTTGATCCGTCGACGCGACTGCGCATGCAGGATCTGTTGATCGAGCTGTGGCGGGAGCTCGAGGCCACAGTGTTTTTTGTGACGCATTCCATCGAGGAGGCCGTCTACTTGGGCGATCGCGTCTATATCCTTTCGGCTTCGCCAGGCACAATCCTCGAGGAGCTCGGGGTGCCGTATCCCGATTTCCCGGCAAAAGAGATGCAACGGGATCCGCACTTTCTTGATTACGTGTTCAAGATTCGCGACACGATTGAAAGCCTCGAGTCTTCCGACCGAGCGGGCGATGATTAATGGGTGAGAGCAGTAGAAAACAAATGGGCGCCGGGTTGTGGGACTATCTCAAGGAGGCGTTCTTTTTTCGCTGGAACCTGTTGGCGTTGGCTGGTGTGACTGTTGCTGCGGTCATGAGCCCGTCTCCCGATATTCTGTTGCCTCTCGTTGCCGCTGGCGAGCTTGCGTATCTTGCCGGTCTCACCTCGATCCCCCGATTTCGTTCAGCCATCGACGCCAAAAGGCACGCGGAGAAGAACGCGAGCCCCAAAGAGACGCCCCGGGGATCGCAAAACAATCTCAAGACACTGGGCGCAATGTTCAATGGGCTCAGCCCCGCTTCACAACAACGTTTCGAACGTCTGCGTGAGCGCTGTGCGTCGATGCAGCAAATTGCCCACGGTGTGCGCGGGGCCACAGGTCCCGGTGACAGCCATGCGGATGAGTTGCGGGAGCCTGCATTGGACAAGCTCCTCTGGGCATTTTTGCGTCTTCTCTTTTCACAACAAGCTTTGTCACGGTTTCTCGCGGCGACCGACGAGCCGGCTTTGAAGACCCAACTGGCAGCCTTGGAGACGCGTATGACCGATGCTGCGCAGCGCAGCAATGAGCGCATCGTCAATTCGCTGCGCGACAGCATCATCACTGCCAAGCTGCGCTTGGATAACTATCGGAGTGCGCAGGCGAACGCCGAGTTTGTTAGTGTCGAGCTCGATCGCATCGAGGGCAAAATCCAGGCGATCAGTGAGATGGCTGTTGGTCATCAGGATGCGGACTACATCTCCAGTCAGGTCGACTCGGTGGCCGATAGCATGACTCACACCGAAGAGGCGATTCGTGAGCTCAACAGCATCACGGGTCTTTCGAGCGACATGGAAGCGCCGCCAATTATGTCGACAGATCTAGACCGGGTGGTGCAATGACTTACCCCGCCAATCCTCCTGTCGTTTTCGACGAGCTTAACGAGGTCAGCGAGACCAAGACTCTGGCAGGGCAGAGCGATGGTGAGGCTGCTGGCTCTGGTCTGCCTGACTGGTTTCCCCCGTGGGCGTCGCGTCTCGCCCATCTCTATTTTTCGGGCACCACCTCGATGTTTGTGGTGCATGGGAATACCTTCGACTATGTGCGCGTCGGTGGCGACAAGACGCCGCGCTATGGAACCCTCGGCGAGTTTTTCGCTGAGCAACTCTTCGGCCGCTGGGATCTGGTCCTCCACTACGACTTGGCCAGAGGATTGCGCTGCCTCGCCGGTCGCAGCCAGGAGCGTCTGAAGGAGATGGTGGCCCTCGCCAACCGGCGGGTGGGTGATCTCTCGGCATTGGCAAAGGACCCGAGCACGGCCCTCACGGTGTTGGACCGTTTCGTTCGCCGCAATATCATGGCGGAAGCGAAGGACCGTCTGCGGGTGGCGGTGGTCATCGACCATGCGTCCTATGTGGTGCCGTGCGGTGAGCCCGGGCGAATGAGTCTGTCGACCTCAACCCATTTGGTGACCCTGCTCAACTGGGCCTCGAGCCCCTACGTCAAGCATTTGAACATGGCTTTTGTGCTTGCGGATGTTCGCGTTGCCGACATCTCAGAGCGGTTGTGCTCGAACCCACATGTGGCCACCATTGAAGTGCCGTTGCCCCTCGAGAGCGAGCGGAAGGCATTCCTTGAGGTGGTCGTTGGGGAGCGGGACACCGCGACCTTCAGCGATTTCGGTACGTCTGAGATCGCGCGGTTAACCGCAGGCATGTCCTTGACCGACTTGAACGTGTTGATTCATTCGTCGCTTGAGAGCGGTCAGCGCCTCGACGCAGAACGTTTCAAAGATAACAAGAAGCAACTGATTGAGCGCCAGGCGCAGGGGTTGCTCGAATTCATCGAGCCGCGTTGGAGTCTCGACATGGTGGTCGGCCACGACGCGGCAAAGAAACGACTGAAAGACGACGCTGCATTGCTCAAGCGTGGTGCACTCGACTCAGTTCCCATGGGCTACCTGCTCTGCGGCCCCGTTGGTACGGGAAAGTCGTTTCTCGCCCAGTGCGCTGCAGGCTCGCTTGGCATTCCCTGTGTGACGCTCAAGAACTTCCGCTCCAAATATGTTGGTGAAACCGAAGGAAATCTCGAGCGAGTGCTGACGGTACTGCGCAGCATGGGGCCGGTTGCCGTCATTGTCGACGAAGCAGACGCCATGCTCGGTGATCGCGACCAAGGGGGGGACTCGGGAGTATCGAGCCGCATTTTTGGCACAATTGCAGCGCAGATGGGTGACACCCAGTACCGCGGGCGGATCCTTTGGATGTTGCTCACCGCTCGTCCAGACTTGTTGCCCATCGACATCAAGAGGCAAGGAAGGGCCGAGGTGCACATTCCTCTGTTTTATCCCGCCGAGGAAGAAGAGATTCGTACGTTCTTTGTGATCATGGCCAAGAAGCTCGGAGCCCGCCTCGACCCCGCTGCCATTCCTGCCGTGCCGCACGTCGGCAACATCTCTGGTGCCGACATTGAGGCATTGATTGGCCGTGCATGGCGCCTGTCTTTGTTGGATGGTCAAGATCACATAACCGGCAAAGCCCTTGAGAGCACTTTGGACGGCTTTCTGCCGTCGACCCAAAGTTTGGAGAGGGAGCTTCAAGAGATCGCTGCGATCATCGAATGCACGGACAAAGAGTTCTTGACCCCCGCCGCAGTCGAACGCATGACGAAACTGGGTGGCCGCAGCAAACTGCAGGAGCGGCTCACCACCATCAAGAGAATTCTGGAAACCCAGTAGGGGTGTACGCAACGCTTGAGAGGAGCGAGTTATGGCCCGCATCAGTTGGCTCAATGATGACAACGTACCGGCACTCGACGACCAAGTGCAAAAACTTGATCACTTCACCGCGTCACTGGCTGACGGCACAATCGACAAAGATGAGCTGAGCAAACAGCAGGGAATTTTGGCTGCGGCGATGAAGTCTGTCGAGAGTGAGCTCACAGACGAACAGCATAAGAAAGTGACGAGCCTGCTGGTTGAGCTCACAGCCTACAACGTCATGCAAGTCTTGCATGAGCTTGCTGCTGAGCGTGTGAAGAAGTTGTTTGGTTGAGATCTCTTTGTTTGCGTGAGTGACGTGACCGGAGCTGACGTGGCAATTACGTGCGTGCAGGTTGCGGCGATCCTGGAGGATGGGGGGCGAGAAGGACTCGCCGACCAACCCGAAGCTCAGGATCACATAGGCGAATGCGAGAGCTGTGCGGACAGGCTCATTGCGCTGGACCAGGCAGAGGCACCACCTCCGGTTCCCGAGGTACCACCTCCGGTTCCCGAGGCACCACCTCTGGTTCCCGAGGCACCACCTCCGGTTCCCGAGGCACCACCTCCGGTTCCCGAGGCACCACCTCCGGTTCCCGAGGCACCACCTCCGGTTCCCGAGGCACCACCTCCGGTTCCCGAGGCACCACCTCCTGTGGCGTCGTCTGTGGATTCGGTGACGTGGCTGCCAGAGAGCATGCCTGCGCCGCCGGCGAATATCCCAATCTTTGCTGGCTCGCGGTCTGCCTTTGCCATTCGCCCCGCGCACCTTTGGCTTGTGGGCATCGGCTCGGCGTTGTTTGGCGCGTTGGTTACCCTCTTGATCGTGCTGATGCTGCGGCCCGAGGACGGCGAACCACCGATAGCCGTGGCAGAGGAGAGTCTCGGCGCAGATGCCGTCGAATCCGCCATGGATGATCTGGTGCCGGTGTTCTCACGTGGTGAAGAGGAGGTCGAAGGGGAGGTCGAGGCAGACGTAGAAGAGGCCATTGGCGTGTCCAAAGGTGGAAGCAAGCGCAAGGCCGGCAAGAGCAAGCAGAAGGGGCACGTTGGCACGCCGAGCGACCCAAGCCTCCAATCGTCGTCAGCGGCGTCCGGCAGTGTGAGCAATACGCCATTGACCACCGCGGAAATATCGGCTGGCATCAAAAAGAATTTAGGCAAGCTCGGACCCTGCTTTGTTGCCGCACGCAAGCGCAAGGAAGTCGAGCCCGGCAAGCATACCTTGGTCCTGGACTTCCTCATCATGCCAAACGGTTCCGTGCGGGATGCGGCCCTCACGGGGCCAGAGGATCTGACTAGGAAGCGCATCGCAAAGTGCGTATCCGGCAATTTGCGGCAATGGCGGTTCCCGGCATCGGCAGGTGGTTCCCCGGTGCGGAAACTGAATCTGCCGATCACGGTCAAGTGAGGGGCGCTGCCGGGCAGTTGTTCAACCTTGGGTGACCATCACCTTGGTGAGATCGCGGGTGATGTTCTTCTGGTGCGACTCGATGGTGCCGCCACCAATTTCCAAGAGCTTTGCGTCACGCAGCAGACGCTCGACGTGATACTCCTGGCAATAACCGTAGCCACCCAGTACCTGCATGGCGTTGTCGGCTACCTGCTTGGCCGCAGTTGAGCAGAACAGCTTGGCGGCATCGGTGCCCAGCCGGTTGCGCTTGTCAGGGCCAACGTTGGCGGCGACATTATAGACGAGGGCGCGCATCGCTTCAGTTTTAGCATAGGACTCGCCGATAAATCGTTGGATCTGACCAAAGTCGTTGATGGAGCGGCCAAAGGCCTGCCGCTCTTCGGCATACCGCACCATGATGTTGAGGCAACGATCAGCGATACCCAGCGACATGGCCGCGAGAGTCAATCGTTCAATCTCGAGGTTGCGCATCATGTGGGTAAGGCCCTGTCCCTCTTCACCGATGACATTGCCGACCGGGACACGCACGTCCTCGAAGACAATCTCGGACATGGTAGATGCCCGCATGCCGTGCTTTTTGATCGGCTTACCGACCGTGAGTCCTTCAAATTCTCGTTCCAGGGCGAAAGCGGTGACCTTGCCGTCGAGCTTAGCATAGACGTAGAAGAGATCGGACTCTGGAGCGTTGGTGATGAAGGTCTTTGCGCCGTTGATGATGTAGTGGTTGCCATCGCGGACCGCGTGCGATTTCATACCGAGGACGTCCGTGCCTGCCGCGGGCTCCGTCATACACATGCACGCGACGGACTCGCCACTGAGCACTTTGGGAAGATAGCGCAACTTGAGAGCGGAGTGGGCGCTGTGAGCGAAGTTGTTGACGAACAGCATTGCGTGGGCGAGATAGGCGAGGGTAAAACCTGGATCATACTTGGCGAGCTCATGGTGGACGATCACTGCGGCAGTCGCATCGAGACCGGCACCACCGTCCTCTTCGTCGACGGTAACACCAAGCAAGCCGAGCTCAGCCAAATCGCGGAAGAGCGCCAGGTTCATGGTGCCGCTCACGTCGTGTTCTTCGGCCTGGGGTGCCACTTTCTCGACGGCAAACTGTGCCACAGTCTCACGCAGCAAGGAGTGCTCTTGGGTCGGATTGTATGGGTCGAAGCGATGAGTCATGTTGGGGGCACTATACGTCCAGCGGCGTTTTTGGCAAAGGGGCGAATCCTAACCCGATCTCTCTCTGCCTTCTTGATGTCAATGACCCGTCGCGCTCAAACTACCGCCAGAATCCGACACTTGAGATACTCCGTTTCGGGCATGCCCACCAAGACCGGGTGATCGGGCCCAGCGCCGCGTCGTTCAAGAATTTGCACGTGCTTGTGCGCGTCCCGGGCGGCCGCAGCGATAATCGCGTCGAAATCGTCGGCAGTAATCCGACCTGAACAGGAGCAGGTCACGAGTGTGCCCCCAGGGGCGAGGAGCTTGAGAGCGCGCAAGTTAATCTCTTTGTATGCATTGCTGGCACGACCGTGGGTGTCCTTGGTGCTGGCGAAAGCGGGGGGATCGAGAGCAATGGTATCAAACTGCTGTTGCAGGTCGGCGTACCGACGCAACAAATCGAAGGCATTGTCATTGATCCATTCGATGTTCGACAGGCCCGCCTGAGCGGCGTTCCTTTGGCCGCGCTCGACGGCGGTTGCGGAGGCATCGACGGCGATGACACTGTCACAACCGAGGGCCATCTGCAGCGCAAACCCGCCGTGGTAGGTGAAACAGTCGAGGGCACGTCCCCGCGCGTAGTGTCCGCAAGCGATGTGGTTGCTCGACTGGTCCAGGAAGCCTCCGGTCTTCTGGTCACGCTCGAGGTCGACCTCGAGGGCGATTGTTCCTTCGTGAAAACTCGCGAGCACAGGGGATTGGCCGTAAGCGACGGTGATGTGCTCGCGCAAGCCCTCGCGACGACGACTGCCGACATCGTCGCGAATGACCACGGCACGTGGGTGGAACTCCTTGATGACCTGGTCGATGACGCACTCCTCGAGACGATCGGCCGCGGCACAGGTTGTCTGTACCGCAACGCAATCGTCGTAGCGGTCGACGTAGACGCCTGGCAGGCCATCGGCTTCGCCGTGAATCAGGCGAAAGGCGTCAGCCTCAGGCAAGGCGCGCAGGCGGCCTGCCAAAGCCCGTTTGATCCTCTCGTCGAGCCACGCCGCCGTTGGGGGTACCTTGGGGCCTGTCACCATGCGCAGGGTGATCTTCGAGCGGGGCGAGAACATCGCGTAACCCAATAGACGCCCCTGCCTCTTTTTGTTCTCCTGGCGCACCTCGACGAAGCCAGGTTCATCAGAGGGCAAGTCGACGATGTCGGAATCGTAGATCCATGGGTGGCCACTCTCGAGTCGGCGTAACGCCTTGGCGTTGATGGTCGCTGTGCCCAATATTTCCCAGATTTTGTTGTCCATGGCAGACCCGTTGTACTTCGGTGCGGGCGAAAATGGAAATGCGGGTCTGGGCCCGTCAACCCCTCGAGTTCGAATTGGCGTGGTGCGTTTGACTGGGTGCCTGATGAATGGGATTCATGCCAGTCTCGGGCGGACATGAGACAGCCCTTGGGAGGAAAAGCATGTTGTCGATACGGGTGTGGAGATGGGTGTGGGTCGCGTTGGCAATTGCGGCTCAAGGACACATTGTCCTGGCCGCAGACGATGCGCCCCCAACCTTGGTTGTTCTCGAGGTTGTTGACCAGGGAACGATCGGCGAAGAAGCAACGTCTGAAAGGGATCTAAGAGTGTCTGCGACCCTGGCGTTGGTCGAGGCAGCGCGCGGAGTGCCCGGATATCGGGTACTCGGGGCTGACGACGTTCGTACCATTCTAGAGTTTCAAGGCACGCAGCAGACACTGCAGTGCCAGGAAGACGGTTGCCTCGGTGAGATTGGCGAGGCTGTCAAAGCAGATTTTCTCCTCTCCAGCACTGTGGGCGCGGTGGGGGACACTTTCGTACTTTCCGTCCGCCTACTCGAGGTCGACGTGATGACCACTGTCAATCGCGCCACAGTCTCACTCATGGGAATATCGGAGGTCAACCGTGCTGCCGCAGCGGCAATGGGTTTGCTTTTCGGTGCGGATTTGCGGGTCGAAAAGCCCTTGGGCGCTGGCGGCGCTCAACCATTTACGCTCGCCACGAGCGAAGCGGCACCGGTGAAGGTGGCCGTGCTCGATCTCGCTGCGTCGGGGGTGGATTCAGAGGTCGCCGGTAACCTTACCCGGGTGGTCGCCCTCGAACTCAAAGAGATCCAAGGGATGTCTGTGATTGCGAGCGAAGACATCCGCGCCATGCTCGAGCTTGAGGCACAGAAGCAGCTCGCGGGTTGTGGTGATGCTTCTTGTCTCGCGGAGATTGGTGGAGCTCTGGGGGTCGAGTATCTGATTTCTGGAAACATAGGACTTGTGGGTGATGCATTCCTCGTTCAACTCACTCTCATTGACATTCAGACCGCCGAGATCAGAAATCGCGCCGCAGAGTCGTTCTTTGGCGACCCGGCGCAGTTGTTGGGGGCGGCGAGGTATACCGCACGGATGTTGGTTGGGCACAGCGATGTGGGCGCAGGCTCGGTGGAGGTGCGCGCGCCGATGAGCGACGCAGTGTTGGTGTTGGACGGTGAGACTTCGGCTCTTGCTGCGGGCCCTCGCAAGGTGGCGGTTGGCAAACACAATCTTCGAGTTGAGGCCGACGGGTTCTATCCTTGGATCAGCGATGTCTATCTGGAGTCGGAGGAGCTCGCGCGCCTCGATGTTCAGCTCCTTGAGATGCCCGCTGCCTGGTATGAACGTTGGTGGTTCTGGACCGGAGTGGGAGCGGTGGTTGTGGGTGCCTCAGTGGGAACATTTTTTGCCACTCGCGATCAGAGCGCTACGCTCGAAATTCAGGCAGAACCGCCAGTGAGGGTGGGCCCATGAAAGCGCAATGCAAAAGTGGGTTCGCAGCTGCTGTTGCTGTATTTGCTGTTCTCGCTCTAGAGATGGGAGCCTGCTCCACACAACGGATTGAGCTGGGCATTGGCGAGCCTCGATTTGCGGCGCTGCTCGAGGGCCTCGACATTTCCGGTGAGGTCAGAGTGTATCGGGACGGGGCAAGAACCACTTTGGCGCGGGCAGACCTGGAAATCGATGGCGCCGTGGCACGTGCGCGATTGCCTGCGTTACCTTCAGGTGAAGACCTCAATGTCCGCATTTTTTGGCGGAGTGACAGTCTGTCCATTGCTGAGAGCGGGGGGCGCACGGTGCGGCTCGACGGCGGCGGCAACAAGAAGCTGTCATTTTCCGCGAGCGACTACGTGTATCCTGACGTCGATGGTGATGGCGCCAACAATCTGTTTGAGCTCATCTATGAAAACGACAACCCCAATGAAGCCGCGGGAGCGGTTTCGAACCCTCGTCTGTTTCCCCGTGGTTTCTTTTCGCAGCCAGCGGGTGTTATTGCGTTGCCCGGTGCGGTCGCCTTCCAGGCAGAGGTGCGTTCGTTGGGTAGCCTCGCCATGGTGGGGACGATGGACATAGAGGGCACGATGTCGCGGCCTGAGTACGTCAATCAGGCGGTAGACTTCATTCACGTACCAACCCGCGAACGGCACAGCGTGCCCCTCGATTGCACTGACCAAGAGCCGCTGTTCGCCGTGAGACTCAATGGCGGCGGTGAGGCGGGCGTTGTGGCTGCCTCATGCGGTGCCAAGGTTCACTATCTGCTCGCCGACCATTATCTGGGTGTCGTTGAGGACACCACCCAGATCGGCGTTGGACAAATCGACTATTTGGTCTTCAGCGCCAGCGGACAACGTCTCTACGCCGTCGATCTGTTCCGTGGAGAGATTCACGTCATGTACTCAGGCATTGGTACTCCGCGCTATGGCCTGATCGAAACCCTCGACGCCGACGTACTGGGCGACGGTGTCCTTGTCCACCGGCTCGTCGATACTGGCTCGCGATTGATTGTCCTCGATCCCGGCCACGAGGGTCTCATTGTGTTGTCTCACGTTGATGACGCGAATCATGTTCGGATCGCTTCGCCGTTACGTGGTCAGTTGAACAAGCCCGCAGACATTGTGCTGCATCCAAGTGGCGACATCGCATACATCGCCAATCTTGGCGATGGGTTGTTGCGGGTGGTCGATATCAGTGCCAATGATCCCAACCAGTGGAGCATCATCGGCGCGGTGGCGATCAGCACTGAGCTCAGCTCTTTGGCCATCGAGCCGGTCTATGGTTACTGGCTTTATGCTGTTGCTGATCGGGCTTTTGCACGTATCAACACGATTTCATTGGCAATTGAACAGAGATTCGACATTGCCGGTGATGACGCGAGTCAGCTCATGCATGTGGCGCTCAGTGAGGATGGGGCCTTTGGTGTGGTGGTCGCCAGCGGTGCAATCATGCCGCTAGGCAATCCGGCGTCGCCATGGGTCGAGGAAGAACCGAACAACACGGTTGCCCAGGCAGCCGCCAATCGGGCGGTGGTCGGGCCGCCGCCGAGCACCTCTGTCGGCTTTGCCGACATGCGAGAAGACTTCGATTCGAGCGTGAGATTTGTGCAAACCGTCTACAACGGATTGTCACCGGTAGAATTTGAGGAAGATATCGAAGACCTGTGGCGCCTCGATGTCGGAAATGCCGCGAGACCCTTGGTGTTGGCGGTGTTTCCCGCAATGGATCTGGGCCGAATGAGCATCTCCTTGGTTACGGCGCAAGGGGAGGTGACCGAGACCGCGATTTTTCCGTTGCAGGCGACGTCCCTCACCCCGGGCACGGGTGTGTTTATGATAACCGATCCCGCAGAAGACTTGCCGGCAGGTTTGTCTGTGGGCATCAACGCCACCGATTTTGACAGGACCAGCAACTACACCCCCTACGAGATCGTGGCCAAGGAGCTCGGCAATGTAACCACCATACTGGAGGTCGAACGCGATTACTCGGTGGATCCTCAATTTGTCGCGATTTTTCCGTCGGTGGTTGAGGGTTTGGCAGAGGCCTCGGACGAAGGTGCATATGTCGGCTGGGGAAGCGAGGACGCAGAGGACTGTTATCTCGTGGATGTAGCAACCAATCGCCTCGGCATCCGCCTCGATTTTGCCGATGATGTCGATCTCGATCTGACGATTCTCAACCTCGACGGAGCGCGGATGCTCCAGCAGTATGGTTTGGTTGGCCTAGGTCTGGCGGAGCATTTCGTGTTTGAGCCGCACCTGAGGGACAAAAACTTCCTGGTCTGTGTCACTATAGAAGACGGCATACCTCCAGCCAGCGCTCCCTACACGATCACGTTTGTCGATTTTGACATCTAAAAGAGTCCAAAGACGCCAGTCATTAGGGGTTTCTCAGAGCTGATGCGTTGCCGACAACCGTGTCGGCAACGCATCGTTCAATCTGTGCCAGTCGAGAAAAGTACTGGCGTCCAAAATCAGGGAGGCACCGAAGCCAGTTAGCGGCATGCGTAGGTCGAGCCCATTTGGGACCGCGACGCAAAGGTGGGCACCTTTGGTGCCCGCCGCGCAGCGAAAATCCAAATGGGGTCGACCGGAGCAGCGCAAGCGAACTGGCGTGGGGTGGCGGCGAGCTTCGGGTCAACGCATCGACGCAAGGAACTCTTCGGCCTCGCTGAGCTCTGAGAGTTGCGGGCAGTTGGGAAGACTATCGAGGAAGATGCGGCCGTAGCCTTTGGTGTGAAGGCGGCAGTCGAGCACGGCAACCAGGCCCTTGTCGCTATGGCGACGGATGAGTCGGCCGAAACCTTGACGTAAGAGCAGGGCTGCCTGGGGAACCTGATAGGAGTAGAACGGCTCTTCGCCCCTTTGGCGCAGGTATTGAATCTTGGCTGCGACCACAGGGTCGCCCGGCGAGGCAAAGGGGAGCTTGTCAATGACGACGAGACGCAAAGCGTCTCCGGGGACGTCGACGCCTTGCCAAAAGCTCATGGTTGCCACCAAGACTGCATCACCATGGTGGCGGAATTCGTCGACGAGGAGGCTACGCGGACCATCTCCCTGCATGAGGACGCACATGCCGGTCTCACTCTCGATGAGGGCACGCATGACCGGTAGGGCGCGGTGACTTGTGCACAGGACAAAGGCGCCGCCGCCGGAAGCTGTGATCAAGTGTGCCGTACGGAGTGCTGCTTTTTCCGCGAAGTCGGGAGCGCTGGGCTCGGGCAAGTCGGTGGGGATGTAGAGACGGGCGTTGCTTGCGAAATCGAATGGCGAGCCCACGGCGAGCTCGTGCGCACCCTTGAAGCCAATGCTTGAGCGGAAATGTTCGAAAGAACCGCCAACCGTTAGGGTCGCAGATACGGTGATCGCGGTGGTGAGTTGCAAGGATTGTCGGAGTATCGGGGCGACGTCGATGGGACGGGCAACCACCGACCGATTGCGACCCGAGAGCTCGGTGTACCGAACCCAGGTGTTGTCGTCAGTTGTCATGGGCAGGTCGACGTCGGTGACCAAGGAGCGGCGCGGCTCGACTCTCAAAACGAAGGCGAGCTCGGCGGCGGTGACCGCAGTCCGCTTGGCGATACCCGAGGCTTCGTCTTGATCGGTGGAACCTAGGGTTGCTTCGATTTGCTCGAGCTGTTCGTCCACCGACAGATACCAATCGAGAACATCAATGGGGCGCTTGCCAAACAGTGGGGTTCTGCCATTGGCAAAAGGCAGTTTGTCGAACAGCTCTGCGACGCTTTGGCGCAAACGGATGAGCGTTGGCCCGAGGACTGCGGCGAGGCCCGGGTCGGTAGAGGCCATCGCGGTCACGTCGTGAGCCAAATCGCTGAGGCGACGTTCGGAGATTTGATGGCCGAAATGATGCGCCGCCGCCTCCGGCAGATCGTGAGCTTCGTCGAAGATCACCAGATCGTGGGCTGGCAACAGAAAAACACCGAACTCGGCGAAACGGCCGCGCAAGGAAAGATCGGCAAGGTAGAGGTGATGGTTGGCGATGACCAGCTCCGCAGCTTGAGCACGCTGGCGCATCAGCGTTACCCAGCAACGTTCCTGTTGCGGGCACTTGCGGCCGACGCATTGATCGGAGTTGGCGGTGAGCTCGCGCCAAAGGGGATTGTGATCACCAAGGGAGCGCAGCTCCGCGCGGTCGCCTGTGTGGGTGGTCTCGCGCCAGAGCATGACCTCATTGACAATGCGAGTGTCATCGGTGGATGGCAGAAGAGGTTGTGCGAGGAACCGTTCGGCCCGTAAATGGCACAGATAGTTGGTGCGGCCCTTGGCCACTTCCACATGGATCTCGCGACCGACAGCGCGCTCGACAATGGGTACGTCTTGGGTGAGCAACTGATCCTGAAGATTCTTGGTGCCTGTGGATACCACCGCCTGTTTCCCTGATTCGATCACGGGCACGAGATAGGCGAGGCTTTTGCCGATGCCCGTACCAGCCTCGGCGAGGAGCTTGTCTCGGGATAGGATGGCGCTTTCGATCGCGAGGGCGAGCTCGACCTGTTCAGCCCGCGGCTCGTAGTCTGCGAAGGATCTCGCCAAGGGGCCATCGGGTGCGAAGAAATCTTTGACCGAAATCATCGGCTCACAGCCTGAATTCTTCCGCTGGTGTTTCGTGTCCTTCGTGTCTTTCGGTGGGAGAGATCTCCTCGGAGGACCAGCTCTGCTTGACTCGTTGTTTGGCTGGGGCTTGGGGCTTGTCTACGGGCACTGGAGTAAACGTCACCACAAGCACGAGCATTGCCAACCATCCGAGGACACGGTGTCGGGGAGCGAGGGGCGTCAGTTCGTTGCTCACCGGCGGGTGGCGGATGCCAATGACAAAGAGCAAGAGA
>Ga0156517_1326_pt1 | contig 17127 bp, 10 predicted proteins | sample RifOxyB3_FD_111912 | JGI IMG/M metagenome (GOLD analysis project Ga0156517, IMG submission 111912) | Deltaproteobacteria bacterium RIFOXYB12_FULL_58_9 | reverse complement strand
GAGATAGGATGCTGCCACGAGCGCCCCCAGACATGAAATGTGACGAGTGCCGATCCAAACGGTTATCCGACTCGGGGTCAACCAAACTTCGCCCGATTGTAGGGCTGCCTGCGACTCTTGGCAGTCTCGCTCCATGCTTTCTCCATGCTTCTCCTTTTCCTTCGAACCTTCGCGGTGCCCATCACGAGACTGCACGTGACCAATACGGGAGATTGCTTGCCAGGACTAGGTGCCAGGACTAGGTGCCAGGACTAGGTTGACCGCAGAAACCCAGGATGCCAAGCTGGCAATGTATCTGGCACTTACAGCGGTCGATCGGCGCTTCGAAAAAGCATGTCATCTCCCGCAACATTCGAGTCGAAACGTCCCATATGGATAGCCGCCTTCAAGTGGAATATTCCCACGAGGGAGCGCTGAATAGACAGTGGCGCAGTACTGCTCACCAGCATCCAGACTCATCTCGACGAGTACCTGTGCGTCTGTGCGCCACGGCCATTGGGCCCGTTTCAATAGTCTCGGTGCGATCACGACAGCCGCCGGCCCTGCCGGCCGGCCTGCCGGCCGGCCAGGCCAGGCCGGCCAGGCCAGCTTGCCAAGTGGCCACTGATTGAACGATAATGGCGAGCAGTAATCGAATGTTGGGTGTTGAGTGTTGAGTGTTGAGTGTTGAGTGTTGAGTGAGACTACCAATGATTGACGTCCTGCTGCACAGCGCCCTCGTAGATTTTCTCGAGGTTACAAGGCAAACGACTCTTCCCGAGGAGGGAGAGTTGCAACGTCAAACCCAACAGAACGGTCCGGCCGCCAAGCGCATGCGCGGCATACTTCACACCTACGGCTACGAAGCCATCAAGGAAGCTTGGTTGGCACCGGTGCCGGTTGTGCCGGTTGACAAGATCTACAAGGGGGCGGTCAAAAGAGGAACCGAGCTCCACAATCACCCATCCCAGCTGACGACAACCGTCGGCGATGTTCTCGAAAGCTTTCCTACCCATCCGACACGTCCGACCGCAGTAAACAGCTGGCTGTTGAAGAATGGCTTCAATCTGAAAAAGAGCAATGCCGGCAGTCACTCGCAATGGGTTGGCCCCTCAGGGCACAAGGTCACGGTCCCCGTACATGCCAAGGACCTTCCCCAGGGCACCCTGCGCGCCATTCGCGCCCAGGTCGAGCGCGGGTTGAGCAGTTAATGGCGCACACGGACTCGAAATATCTGTACCTGTGGCGTCGACTCGAACGGGTGGTCAACGCTCTCAGTGAGTCTGGGCGCAAGGATGAGGCCGATTACTACATCGCAGATTTCTTCTTAACCTTCGAAGAAATTGATGAGCTCGAACGACATGTCGAAATTGCCGAGAGGGGTGCCAAAGAGGAGGGTCTCATTTGAGCCTCAAGCCTCTGGTGTTGGGGCCTCTTCGATCGAGCCAATTTCCTCCCCAAATGGCCCGTTGGCTGACCTTGAAGCTTGGCCGTCCGTGGGCAATCCACCTTAAGTGAGACAGATGTCCTTCCTACTTCGTCTCAACAGGACTACTCTCGCCAATTATCACCCCACAAGGAGTCTACAAATGAAGAAGTTTATTGGAATCATCATGGCCGTCATGTTTGTTAGTTCCGTCGCCTCTGCCGCCGTTACCGTACAATACTACAACAGAGACTCGAAAGACTACGAGTGGAAGGCGGTTTGTTCGGGTTCGAGCTACACCGTCCAGTTTGGTGGCAGCCGCACCTCCAGCACGACGATTCAGGGCTCGAGTCCATGTGTGGTCACGACGGGGAGCGGAGACGTTACACTCAAGGGCGGCGAGAACATCGAGATCAAGGATGGCAAGATCACCATCAAGTGATGGGCCACGAGCACTTTCGAGTCTTCCGTTGAGAAGAGTCAATTTGACTCTAGAAGCCTTTTGAGCAGGTTTTCGATATTCAAGGCCTTCGCCCAACGGCGCGCATATGCGAGATCGAGCCGTTCTCCCTGTGTTCGAACAATACCGAGTAGATAGTTCCACTGCCGGCACTCTTTGTGATTCTCCTGCGGTGCAAGCACAAACACTGTTGTGTTGTCGACCCCACCGTGGCAAGTCGACAGCTCGAGCGGGGGATGAAGTCTCTGCATGAGGTGTTGGGCCAGAGAAATGGGGCTCGACGACCGGCATGGCGATGGAGGCAGTGTGGCCACAACAGGTCTGGTCTACCATGAGGATTTTCTGCTGCACGAGGGCGACAGAGGGCACCCAGAACACCCTGATCGGCTGCGAGCTGCATTGTCCGGCCTGGAGCGCGATGGGCTCATCGATTCTTTGGTGAAGCTCGAAGCACGGGTAGCCACTCGGGAGGAGTTGGAGCTCGTGCACACGCCATTATGTATCGACTACGTCGAGAAGACGTCACGCAAGCACAAGGGTTCACTCGATTACGAGACCTACGCGAACCGCGCCACCTATCACGTGGCTGCCCTTGCCGCCGGTTCGACCAATGCCATGGTTGAGAAATTGATCGCGGGCAAATGCCGGCGTGCCCTCGCCCTGGTGCGGCCGCCGGGGCATCATGCCACCGCGAGCAGGTCTATGGGCTTCTGCGTGTTCAACAATGTCGCCATCGCAGCCAGATACGCCCAACGACATTGCGATGTGCATCGGCTTCTCATTGTCGATTGGGACGTGCACCACGGCAACGGTACTCAGGAGATCTTTTATGCCGATCCGACAGTCGGCTATTTCTCCGTGCACCAACATCCACTCTTTCCCGGAACCGGCAGTGCCGGGGAGATTGGCGAGGGCGAGGGCGCGGGTTTCAATCTCAATGTACCCCTGCCTGCCGAGACGGGCGACGAAGGATTTGTGTCGGCCATCACCGGTTCCCTGCCCAACTTTTGGCAGAAGGTGCGGCCCCAGTTGGTTCTCGTTTCCGCGGGCTTCGATGCGCACGAGCTCGATTCCATTAGCCAGTTGAGAGTGAGTACCGCCGCCTTTGCAAGGCTCACAGAGTTTGTCCTCGGTCTCGCAGGAAACACACCTGTCGGCTTTGTCATGGAAGGCGGTTATGACATGCGAGCCCTGGCCGACTGCTGGCACGAGGTCGCTCGGGTGTGCATCGAAGAGTGAGCGCGGGGCGAACGCCAGAACTTCGTGCAAGACCGACCCTCAATGCTCGGAGACGACCGATCTCCTGTCGGCAATTCGCCACAACGCTGCGGGGTCGTCGGACTCGTAGATGAAACGATAGGCGCCGTAGGCTGCCAATACTTTCTTGATGTAGTCGCGGGTGGTGGTGAAGGGGATTTCTTCGACAAACTCATCCTCGTTGAGCTCAGGGAAGTTTTGTAACCAGCGCGCGACCCGCTGCTCACCAGCATGATAACTGGCAATGGTGCACACTAGGTTGCCGTCGAATTGATCGAGCAAACCCTTCAGGTATGCGGCACCGAGTCGGATGGAGACCTTTGGGTCAAAGAGCTGTTGCACACGGAACCGCTTTTGTTTCGTGTTGTCAGCGATGCGAATGGCTGTTGTCGGAATCATTTGCATGAGGCCCCGGGCCTTGCGTGGGGAGATGGCGTTGGGGTTGAAGGAGCTCTCCTGACGCATCACCGCGTAGAGCAAAGGGGCGGGCACGTTGTAGGTTGTCGCCATCTCGTCGACGATTTCTCTGAACGGCCGCGGGAATGAAATCTGCATCAAACCGGGATCCTGCAAGCGAACGATGCGCCGCGAGATAACGGTAGAGCGAAACATGTCCCCATTTTGGTGATACAGCCACGCCGCCAAGGCCCGATCAGGGGAAGACAGATGATTCGCCGGGACCATTCTGACGATCCGTTGCGCTTCGCTGATGAGGCCGTGGTGATAGAGGGTCTCCGCTGCCAGCAAATCCTGTGGTGGAGTCGTTGGCTTGGGGGTTGAGACGGATGTCGATTTTAAGTTTGGGCCGGGCGTCAGGCGGCCACGGGCTGCTGCGTTGGGGTTTGACGGGGATGACGGGGATGACGGGGAAAGGAGACTCGTGATCGCGAAGGCGTAGTAAGAAGCAGGGACCTGGCCCATCAGGACCTCTGCGAAGACTCCCGTGTCAAAGGGGCGCTCGTCGTCGTTTGCCAGTCGCGCCCGCCAATACAAGGCCGCGGGCCAAAGGTCGCTGTCGCTATCGATGTCGGCGAGGAAGCTGTCCACGACTTCGTTGGGTTCACTGAGGCGACGGGCGCTCCACGCCATCAGCCACAATGCGTGATTGCCGAGCTCAGTCTCCGCTCGGCCCTGGTGAATGGCGCCGTCACCACTGACGATCTCCACCGCATCGGTCTTGGGGTCCACGACGAGCATCCATTGGGCATAGGCCCGAGCACTGTCGAAGTCGCTTGCGTGATAGGCAAGTTGGGCGGCGGCCAGAGCCGCCTCGGGGGCGTAGGCGGTCAAGGGGTACGACGCCATCGCCAGCTCATAGGCAGCCAGGGAATCCGTGGTGCGACCGCGCCGAGAGAGGACATCACCGCGCAAATAGGTGGCGTGGGAAAGGAGTTCAGCTTCGCCGCTCTGACCGAGCACTTCGTCGATACGCCGGAGCGCTGCGTCGTAGCGGCGATCCACCATGTCGAGCTGTGCCAATCCGAGCTCAGCGGCGTGACGAAGCTCGGCGCGTCGTCGTCCCCGACTCGCGGCAATGACAGCGTCATAGGTCTTTCGTGCCACATGGGGGCGAAACGAATCGCGCTCGTCATCTGCCCGTGGCAGGAGTTCCGCAGGGGAGAGGGCCGAGACTCGTATGCCTTTGCGTTTCGCCCGTTCCAACCACGTGGCTGCTCGCCGCCCCGCTTCGGTGAGGGGAAAGCGGACCAGCACCCGTCGGTAGGCGTCACGGGCATGTCGTGCACCATCGACCGACTCCACCACCCGTGCCCGCATCAACGCCGCCTCCGCGCGTCGACTTTCGGACTCTGCTTGAGCCTCCATGGCATCGACAGCCGCATGAGCAGAGTTCGCCGCCTTTTGTTCCAACCAACAAGATGCAACGCGCGACAATGCTGGGGTGCGAAATATTGAGCTGTCACCGAGTGTTTGGGCGAGCTGTTGTGCCTGCTCACACTCATGGGCAACGCTCGCGGCGCTGGCGCCGAGCAAAGTGCCGTAGGCCCCGAGGGGTGGCCCCAAGGATGCGACCTTGTCGAGCGCTTTCCTACTTTCTGTGACGTGTCCGGTCTTCAGCAGTCCAAAGAGCTCTACCAAGCGTGCCGTTGCCGCGGCATCACTTTGGGGGTCGACCCGCTCTTGGACCTTACGTGCCAAGCCGATGGCCGAGACAATCCTGTCGCTCTCAAAAGCCCGCACCGCATGGGCAACTGGGTCAACGACGTCAGGCCCAGAGGCCGCGACCAGCAGTATCGTCCAAAGCGAAGTCATAGGTGGTAAAAGAGTATCCTACATGCCCGCTTTGTCGAGATTGTGGCCATGACCCAAAAGCCGCGGAAGTGATTTATTTAATTGATTAATTGAGACGAGAGTCTTTGGAGGCGGAACCGAGCGTGCCCAGTTGCCGCCGTAGAGCGAGCGGCGACAAAGCATCAGTTTCTGACTGGGTCTGCCCGCTCGCAGATCTCACAGTGGCGGCCGACTTCGGTGCAGGGTACGCCGTCGGCCTGTGCCTCTGAGCACAAACCGGATTGACGCCAGTCGTTGCCTCTCGGCCATGAGTGGGCACCAGCCTTCTTCTTTGTCTTCTTCTTTGTGGTCTTCTTCGCCACCATGCCAATCTCCGCTGATCCCTAAGGACTCTTCAGAACGAGTTGCAATGTAGGGCACATTCTGGAGCTACGCCATTGGCGGTGCGACTTTAAAAAGTGCTCGCCATACCAAGTAGACGGGGATGCCACCGGCGAGCATGGCGAGGCCGACAAGGGATCGCTTAGGGTCTTGGATCATCAGGCTTGAGGTCATGGCGACTGCGGTGACGATGACCACGATGGGTGCGGCGATGCCGCCGGGGAGGCGCCACGACGGCGGCTCACCCACCTTGCGATGTCGTAGGATGAGCAGGCCCACCGCGGTGGCGGAATAGAACAGCCAGACGTTGAAGGAGAAGAACGCCATCAAGTTGCCGAAGTCGGCGGCGATGACATACACGACAGTAGCGATGACCAAGGCCACCGTTGAGCGAGCCGGCGTGCCAAACTTTGGGTGGATGGCAGCGAACACGCGCAGGAAGGCACCGTCTTTGGCCATGGCGTAGCCGAGGCGGGAAGCGGTGAGAACCACGCCGTTGATCGCCCCAAAGGTGCTGATGACCACGAGTACGGCCACGAGGCGGCCGGCGGTGGTGCCGAGTCCTACGGCCACGGCATCGGCAACGACTTGTTGTGATCTTCCAGCGACCGCGGGCGTAAGGGCTGTGTTGATTGCGAGCTGCACCAACACATAGAGGCAAGCGAGGACCGAGATGCCGAAAACGACGGTGCGACCGAAGTCGCGGCCGGGGTCGCGTAACTCGCCACCGATGAGAGTGACGTCGGACCAACCATCGTAGGTCCAAAGCAGAATGACCATGGCCGACAGCATGACGGCGATGCTTCCTGGGAAAAGGGGAGCGGCGGTGAGGGGGCCGGCTGACAGGGTGGCAGTTGGATTGTCGATTGCGAGAGGCAACTCGGTAACAGCGGCCTCGGGGGTGATGGGAGTCGCAGTGAGGGCCGCCACGCATAGAAGCAAAAGAGCGAGGACCTTAAAGGCGGTCAGTGCGCGTTGGGTGTTGGCACCGGTCCGCACACCGAGAATGTTGATAGCACCAGCTAGGACAACAGCCACGGCGGCATAAAGTTTGGGAGATGCGCCCCAGGGCACGACATCTTGCAGGTAGTTGGCGAGGATGAGAGCAATCGCCGCAAGGGAGGCGGGGTAGGTAATCAGAAGAGCCGTCCAGCCGCCCACGAAGGCAACGCCTTCGCCCCAGACCTCTCGGTAGTAGACGTAAAAGCCCCCGGTCTTAGGCAGGCGTGCGCCGCACTCGGCGTAGCAAAGGGCACCGGAGGCAGCGACGATGGCACCGAGAATCCACATGCCCGCGGCGATCCAATTGCTGTCCGTGGCGGCGGCGACCGCCGCTGGAGCGACGAAGATGCCCGAGCCTAGAATGATGCCGACGAAAATCGCGGCAGCATCGATCCAGTCAAGCTTGCGTTTGAGATCGGTGTGCATCGACGAAGAGGTGAAGCCGCATCTCGGGGGATTGTCAATGGTGCATTCCCGGACGCGATCCCAACTCTCCCAACCCCGAATGTCCTTGAGTTTGTTAGAGCATCGCGTTACACGGGGCGCTTCGGAAGTGGGGGCTCATTTCTCAATGAACTGGTCGTGAACCGTGACGACCCAACTGAAATCGATATGGAGGATACTGTGGTTAACAAACTCTCGATTGCGTTGTGCGCTGTCGTTGGCCTAGCGGGGACGTTGCAGGGCTGCGGCGGCCAAGAATGCGGTGCCGGAACGGTGGACAAGGGTGGCAAGTGTGTTCCCAAAGACTCCCTGTGCCCAACGGGACAAGTTTACGAAAACGGCCGCTGCGTCACCAAGGGCTGTGGCACTGGTTTTGCCAATGTCGATGGCGAGTGCGTGGCGGTGGAAGATCTCTGCCCCGATGGCGAGGTGTGGGTCAACGGTGCGTGTCGCCAGGATCGATCCTGCGGTGCTGGCACCATTCAGATTGGTGACGAGTGTGTTCCCATCGATCCCATGGTTGACGCCGACCTTCTCGAGGCAGCCGAGCCCAACGATCCACTGCTGTCGACCGGCATGCCCACGGCCTTCGAGCTGCCCGCCAACAACGATGAGACCATTCTCCTCGGCGGCTTAATCAGCCCGCCAGCAGACATCAATGGTGACACTGAAGCCGACGGCGACTTTGACGCATGGGGTTTTGTGGGCACCGCGGGTCAGCGTCTGCAGATCGAAGCGACCGCTGTGGGTGCCGCCTCGGTTGCGGCAAACCTGATGTACTTCGATGACGAAGGCATCATTGTTTTGATGCGTTTTGCGCTCCCCGTTGGTTCCCGCAACGCCATTCGTCAGGTCGTTCTTCCTTACAGCGGTGCCTACCTGTTGGAAGTGAGCGACAAGGATAACACCGTTGGTCGTTACCAAGAGTTCGGCATTCTTCCAGGCGAGCGTGTGGCGGATTGGCAAGGTGGTGGCGAATACACCTATCTGCTCGCGGTCACGCCGATCGCCAATGTTGCACCTATTGTCGATGGCACCGGTGCCCTGAGCGCCGATGGTGATCTTCGCAATATTCCGCAATGGCGGCTCAGCCTCACCCCCGGGGCCATCGTTCGCGTCGACCTCAGCACCGAAAACAGTGTTGTGGCAGGTTTGTATTGGCCATCTGCCATTGATTACACCGAGGTGCTCGGTGAGTTCGTTTCGGGAAGGCACGTGGTGCCGAGCTCAGGCGAGCTGTTGCTTACCGCCGATTACCTGTTCGCGTTTGCCGACGACACAGGTTTCTCTCTGCGGGTTTCCAGCCACACTTCTTCTGCGGTCGACCCCGTGACGGCCCCCGTCGAGGTCACCGGTGAGACTCTCGACCCGGGGGGGAGCGCTTTCTATCGCTTCGTCGCCAACAAGAATGTCGTCTTGAAAACCACAGTCGACAATCTCGACAGTGACCTCGATCCGATGATTCGTCTTCTCGACAACACCGGTGCAATTGTCGCAGAAACCGAGAACGATCTGCTCATGGTAGCGCTCGAGCCGGGTGCCTATTACGTGGAAATCGTTGACCTCAACGACTTCTGGGACATCGGTTATTTCACCTACGATCTCTCACTTGAGTCCTTTGACCTTGTCAGCCTGGGCGTGGTTGACGAAACAACCTCGAGCGTCCAAGAGCTTGATATCGACACTTTCTTGGCTGCAGGTGACCAAGCCTTCTTCGTGGTTCAGGTCGGAGCCCTTGGAGATTTGACGGCCACTGTCGCCCCCGAGTCCAATCTCGACATCGCCATGCAGTGGTTTGGGTCTGCGGTTCTTGCCGCCGATTCCTCAGGTGCCCCCGACTTCTCTCCGTCATTTTTCGATATCGGTGACGCCGACAATGACGGTCCGGGTGGTGAGGAAACCATTGAGCGATTTGGCCTCGAAGGAGATACGGTGTTTCTGCGTCTCGAGGCGGCTGAGGTTGTTGACGCAACCAGCACCCTCGCAGATCTGACCTTCGCCATTGATGCCAGCGCCTACGCCGGCTGGATCCGCGAGGTGGAGCCCAACAACTTCCCTGAGGAGGCCACAACCCTCGGTGTCCTTGACTCCGAAGCCACCGACGATGTGTTCGATCCTACCTGGGGTTGGGGGACCCTCGACAGAGTGGATGGGGCAACCTGGGATGTTTGGGTCTTTGAGGTAGATGCGCCGGCGGTGATTCATCTCGAGACCCACCAACTCGGACCCAACAGCATGGACACAACGTTGGACTTGTTCGATTCCCAACTGACCTATCTCGACGGTGACGATGACGGTGGTGCGGACGGATTTTCCGCCATCGATCGGATTCTGACTCCCGGTACCTATTATGTGCTCGTGGACAAGTGGAGCTTCGGCGGTCCGAATCCTTACTCCTTGTCCGTCGAGATCACCGAAGTGTTTTCCCTATGTGCCCCCGGCTCGATGGGTTGTGCCGACGGTGCTGTGGCCCCTTGCAACGCCGCGGGTGACGGTTATGACGAGCCGGTGGTTGCGTGTGCTCTCGGGTGTGCAACCACTACGCTGGGTTGTGCATCGACCGCCGAGGTCGAAAAGAATGACACACCGGCGGACGCCCAAGACCTCGACACCGGTGCGTCCGTCGCCGAAGGTCGCAACGTCATCGCGGGTGACATCGAGACAGGCGAAGACGAGCGTATGTTCGACTGGTACACCTTCACCCTCGACACCCCAGCTTCGGTGCGTCTCGAGACGTCCATGTCAGGGCACGAGGCCTTCGATACGGAAATGTGGCTGTATGAGTCCAATCCCAATCCGCCGCCCAATCTGCGGCTCATCGACAGCGATGACAACGGTGGTGAGGGAAACTACTCGCTCCTTGGCCCCGTGTTCCTCCATCCCGGAGAATACTGGGCTCGTGTTGGCTTCTCCACCTCTGTGGAACCGCCCGAGCAAGGTCCTTACGAGCTGTTTCTCGATATCGAGAAGCTGTTCTGCTACCCCAACGCCGTCGAGTGCGACGGTGACAATGTCCAGGTGTGCAATGATGAAGGCTCCGCCGTTGACATGAACTTCGTCTGCGCGCTCGCCTGTCAGGAGAACGAAACGGGATCGGGTTGTGGCCACGTCGTCGAGGTGGAGGTCAACAACACCGTTGAGCAGGCCCAAGGCCTTTCCATTCTTCCGGTGGGCCGTACGGTTGTTGAAGGTGTGTTGCCGACCGCTGGCGATGATGATTGGTTTGCGTTTACCCTGATAACGCCGGCGACCGTGGCTATTGAGATCTGGCCGAGCCAGCTCACCGATCCGGCAGACCTGGTCGACACCAACATGAATCTGCGCCGCGTGGACGGCTCGGTCATCGAGTATGACGACGACGATGGTACCATCGGTACTTACTCGCTCATCGAACGAGTCTTGCCCGCGGGCGACTATTTCCTCGAAGTCGGTCAATTTAGCAGCAGCACCGGTGATTATCGATTGACCCTGGATGTGGCCGAGAACGTCCCCGAGATTACGATTGTCAGTGGCGATCCGGACGACATCGTGCTCAACGGGGTTGTTGCAAACGGCGACGACCAATACTTCGCCATTACCTTCACCGAGGACTCGGTTCTGGCCGGTACGGTGACCGCCACCGTTGGCGATGTGTCCGGCATCGACGTCGAGGTGATGACCTACTGGCAGGACACCTACTACACCGACAGCGAGACATTCAGCTTTGGTTTCTTGGCCGGCACATACATCATTCGTCTCGATGTGGGGGCCAACTACGATGAAGGCTTCACCGTTGTTTTCGACCCGCTGCAGGCACCCGCCAACATCGGTAGCTACGCAGCCGGCGAACTCATCCCCGACCAAGTCAACGACGCCGGTCTGTTGACGGGGAGCAACGAGTACTACACGGCGACGTTTACCGAGGACGTCGTTTTGGACCTGGCAGTGGTGTCAGTAGATGCCACGGTCGATCTTTACGTTCGCAATGCCGCAGTGAATCTCGTGGCGTTGGAAACAGCAGCAGCGGATGAGTCGTTGGAGCAGGTGGTGGTCGAGGCAGGCACCTACCTGCTCGAGGTCGTGGCCGAAGCGGATGTCACCAGCTACGTGATGACAACCAGCACCTCCGCCATTCCGGTACCTGTGATTGACAGTGTGGTGCCGGTGGTCGTGACCCATGGCGGAACTGCGGTGCTGACGGGCAGCAATTTTGTCGGTATCGAGAGCTTCACCATCGGCGGGGTGGAGATCGTCGACTACACGGTAGACAACGATACCCAGATCACCATCCATCTCATCGAGGACTCTATTCCGATCGGTACTGACGTTCCGGTGAGCATGATCACCACTCTCGGTGGCGAGGGGCTGGCATTGCCGATTGCTGTCGTGCACTTGGTGATCAATGAGGTGGATGCCGATCAAGAGAGCATCGATACGGCGGAGTTCATCGAGATCAGCACGGGCGTACAGGCCGTGCTTCCCCTCGATGGTTATGTCGTGGCCTTGCTCGATGGCAACAACGAACAATTTTATTACGCCGCAGATTTGGGCGCTGGCGGCACGGTGACAACCAATGCCAATGGTTTCTTGCTTCTGGCACCCGCGGACATGGTGCCCGCACCACAAATAGTCTTTGAAGGTCCGATTCAGAATGGCGAGGATGGGGTGGTTCTCTACCAACGTCCCATCGGGGACTTTCCCACAGCCACAACGACTCTCACCGAGGTGGGTTTGGACTGCATTTTGGACGCGGTGGTCTACGAGTCCGGTGCTAATACAGACACGGTTGCCATTTGGAGTGTCATGAACAGCGGTGCCTACCCCGTGGCCAACGTTGGAACGACCGGGGTCGATTCGTTGCAACGTTGCGCTGAGGACGGCGAGCGTCGGTCGCACCTTGCCTTCGCGCGCAATCTCCCGACCCCTGGGGCTGCGAACCCCCTGTGTTACTCTGTTGTTGACTATGCGCTTAGTGATCTCAGTTTGCCCATTGTCGACAACTCTGTTCCTACGTGCGTAACGATCAACGTTCCCGCGACAGGGACCGGCGACACCGTGCATCGTGTTGCTGTTACGGTGGCCGCCGATCATGGCTACATTGGCGACGTGGAGATCACCATGACGGACCCGGCAAGCACGCAGATCGTGTTGGCGAGCAACCAGGGCGGCAGCAACGATCTCAATTCGAGCTACCCGGTGACCTTTGACGATACCGCTGCCGATACTTTGACTCAGGCAATATCTGGTGGTGCGGTCTGTGGAGGCACCGATGGATGTGCGGTTCGGCCCGCTGCGGCGCTGTCTACCTATCATGGTGTGAGCGCCGTGGGGGCTTGGGAGGTCTGTTTCCAGGATACGTCCGCGGGCATCGCTGGCACCATCCGCAGTGTGTCCCTGAGGATTGTCACAGCGATAGATTGATTGACGACAAATTCCGGGTGCGTCCATTCTCTGGGTGGACGCCCCGGGGTTCGTTCCCGCGACATCACAGATTTCTTCGATTCTTCGCGATATTAACGACCATTTTTGACGATTCAGATACTGCAAAAGCAACCTTGTGGGGTTGGTGCAGTGCGGTTATACCCGCCAGCCTGGGTGCAAAATGGGCTCTGGCGTGACGTTGATGCGGCGATTCTTGTGTTGGCGTCTGCCCCAATAAGGAAGGACGAGACCCTCATGTTGCGAAGGTCTATGTTTCCATGTTCGCGTTTGTCATTGTCTTCGTCGATATCGCGCTTGTGGTTTGTCGTCATGGCCGTGGCCGCCATCAACTGTGGCCAGAGCAGTCGCAAGACGATCCTCGAGTGTCGGGAAGATGCCGATTGCAACGACCCCGATCGGCCCTACTGCCTCGCTTCCGGGGACCGCTGCGTGGGTTGTTTGGACCAGGCACAGTGTTCTTGTCACGAGACGTGTTTGGAGAACAACTGCGTGGCAGTCGGAGCTCTGGTGCCCGCCGATTCGATCAATGCCCATGGCAATTGGGTGGGGACACCGGGCCAAGAGAACTATGCCTTCGTCGGCTTTTGCGAATCGAGCGGTGATTGTCGCATTGGTGAGGTGTGCAACCCGTTCACAAAATCGTGCAAGCTGCCCCCAGATCCTGACTACTCGTGTCAGAACGACCCCAGGGAGTGCCCACCTGGACTCGAGTGTGACATCACCACCGAGTTGTGTTTGCCGGCGGCGATGTGTTTAACCGACGCCAATTGTTGTGGCATGGCCGAGTTTCGGTGCTCCACGGACGACCCCGAAGTACCTGGGCTGTGTTTCATGCGTGAGTGTGTGCCACCAGACCCCGTCGTGAGTGCGTGTCCCTTTGAACCGTCGCAAAGCGACGACTGCGGCGAAGGAACATTCTGCTCGCCTTCCGGCGTTTGTGTCGAGTGTGTCTGCGATGCGGATTGCCCCACCGTTGCTTTGCCGAAATGTGATGTCACCGGTGGTGAGTGTGTGCGAATTGGTTTCTGCAGGGCGCCCACGGATTGCCCCCAAGACAATTCGTGTGACCGCTTGACCAACGAGTGTGCGCCCTATTGTGCCGACAGCGAAGGTTGCGTCTACGGTGAGAGCTGCGACATTTTCGATCATGTTTGTCGCTGTGCGCAAGATACTTTCGAGTCCAATGAGACACAGCCGACAGCACGGGTGATGCCATTGCCTGAGCGGGGTGGCGCCGCGGTCTTTGTCAACGCGACGATGTGCGACGGTGACACCGATTGGTACAAATTTGATCTCGACCGTGGTGACCGACTTCAGATCCTCGGCACGTCAGAGAGCTCTTTGGAAGCCGATATTCGTGCCTTCGCGCCAGACGGCAGCACCAACATCGGGGATGGCTTGATTCTCGGCGGCGGTTATGCCCGCGAGCTTGATTTTACCGCCGACATCGCCGGCACCTATTTCATTGTGGTCAACGAAGCGTTCTCGACGGGTGACTACCGTCTCGAGATCGTCCGCTCCTTGGGGCTGATCTGTGATGAGGGTGGGCAAAACGACACCGTTGGCGCCGCCTCCTTCCTCAATCCACCAGCGGGACCCGTGTCACCTGGCTGCACTTTGGTGAGCGGTGATCTTACAGGCTCGCACGTCATCACCTGCTTGGGCACCATGCGCACTTGTGAGGACGATCTCGACTTCTATTTGATCCACGCGCCACAGGGCTCGGAGGTCAACGTGTTGGTCAACAACTTTGCCGGTGAGGATATTGAGGTTACCCTCTACGGACCCTTTGAGCTTGGCGAGACGCCCAACGACACTCGCCTGGTGGACTCTTCGACGACCAGCAGCTCTTCCGAGAGAGTCAATGCCGTCACTCGGCCGCAGACACTGTACGTGATGCGCATCCATGAGGACCGGGGGGACCCAACCCCTTACAACATCCGTCTCGAGATCGCACCACCCGGAGGCGTTGTCTGCGCGGAAGACGCTTATGATGCGGCCACGACCAGCGAACCATTTGACGATGACGGTTTCAACGACCGCGGCACAGAGCCGAGTGGCATCGCTTTGTTGCCCATGATGCCCCAAGACTTGAGCTTGAGTATGTGCGTAGGTGACCAGGACTGGTTTGTCCTCGGGAACGATTCAGGTGGTGCGGGCCTCGCTGGGTTCGATCCAGGTCAACGTGTGGCTGTGTCCATCACCGACGCCTCGATCGCAGTGGCGAACCTATTGGTTTATGTTGGAGCCAGCGTCCTGGCGGTCACCGAGGCGGTTGACCAGGGCCGCTCAGGTACGCAAAGCGTGCAGCTGCCGACCCATGGCGATCTCATCTATGTCGCCGTAGTGCCAACGGTCTCGGTCGCTGCGGCGGTGGAGTACACTCTGCATTTGGAACTCGAGACACCGCCTGCATGTAACCTCGATACCTTGGGGGATTTGGCGGTCGACAATCGCAATGACCTGCCGACGCAAGCGACCCCTCTCGAGGCACCGCCATGGCCGGCCACCGCAGCGGATGGTTCTTACACCTATCCCAATGCAGAGGGTGGCAAGCTCTCGGCGTGTGTCGGTGATGACGACTGGTACCGAATTGATACCCAGGAGTACACAGCCCTTGATGTGAGAGTGACGTATCCCATCGGCAGTGGTGAGCTCGGCCTGGCCGTGTTCAACTCGACCGTTGTAAGCGCGACGACCGTCCCCGGAGTGCCGCCGACGATGGGGCGTCTCGGTATTTCCATCAGTGAAGGCGAGGCAGGACAGGTTGTGCGAGTGGAGCCGGGCACCGACTCCATCTACATCATGGTCTACAATCGTGGCGATTGGCCGGTGACCACCTACGAGCTCAGCGTAGCGATGACACCCGTTGGCTGCATTGATGACGGCCTCGAGGAGAATGACTCGGGTGCCACGGCGACGCCGGTGGAGCTCGCGTTGTCCGCGACTCACGTCGGTCGCGAAGACGCCTTTATCGATGGCTTGCAGGCCTGCGACACCGATCAGGATTGGTTCTCGGTGCACTTGCAGGCGGAGGATCGTGTTGAAGCTGTCGTCAATTACGATCCGAGTCAGGGCAATACCAACCTCTTCCTTTACCGTCCAGGAGGCAGCGGCACCAGTCTGGACGCTGATTTTGACTCAGGCAACACCGGCATCATGACGGTTGAATACGAAGTGCCAGCCAGCGCCAACGAAGGTGACTATCTCATCAAGGTCGATCCGGGTACCAGCGGCGGCAATCACAACGTCTACGACCTGTCAGTGTTCGTCTATCGCAGCTGCGTCGACGATCGCTATGGTCCAGCGACGTTCACCACGCCGACGCCGGTCACGTTACCTGGTGGCCTGATACAGTACGGGGCCATGCAGCTTTGCAACAATGAGGATTGGTTCGCCGTAACCTCAACGACCAATACTTCGGTCTCAGTTTGTACGCGTTTCGACCACGATGTCGCCGATCTCGACATCCAGGTATTCGACGAGCACGCTGACCCTGCGACCATCACAGCCGTGGCCGACAGTTTGACCAAGAAGGACTTCGAGGAGGTGATACTCAACACCATCGCGGGGACCACCCACTGGATCAGGGTGTTTTTGGATGTGCGCTCCTCTGGTGACATTATCTACGGCTTATGGATCCAGCCTGACGGTCTCGGTTGTCGCGAGATCTGTGAGGACAACGTCATCAACGGCGATGAGTCTGATCGGGACTGTGGCGGTTCCTGTACGGGCTGCGATGACGGCTTCGCCTGCAATCTCGACACCGACTGTTCCAGCAACAACTGTGAGAACGGTGTTTGCCGTTGAGGCAAGAACGTGAACGGGTTGGTTCCATGAAACGCACGAAGGCAAATATTTCAACGAGGGTGGCTCAGATGATTCGGCGGCAATTAGCGACGGCGTTCGTAGGCTCTTTGGTCATGGTGATGGTTGGAGCTTGCGACAATCAAAGTGTCAATGTGGGGATCCCTGAAACGCCCACGGGAGTCATGGCGCGAGCAGGGGATCGGCAGATCACCCTGAGTTGGAACGACGTCAAGGGCGCCGATTCGTATACCATCTATTGGTCGCAGTCCTCTGGTGTCGGGCCCGACAATGGCAACTCCCTCGCCGAGATGGTCTCGCCCTTCGTGCACAAACCCTTGGTCAATGGAAGCCTCTATTTTTACGTCGTCGCAGCGGTCAATGACCGTGGCGAGAGTGAGCCATCGGCAGAGGTGGGTGCCACTCCGCAGCCGGCACCTGGTGCGCCCTTGAGTATCCGTGTTGATGCCGGCGATGGCGAAAATACCATTGTCTGGGCCCCGGTGACCGGGGCTTCGTCATATAATCTGTACTGGTCGGAGACGCCTGGTGTGACGAAGGATTCCGACGCCATTGTTGACGTTGAGAGTCCCTACGTGCACTCCGGCCTCACCAACGAGCAGCCTTACTACTATGCCGTCAGTGGCCAGAACAATTTTGGTGAAGGGCCCTTGTCTCCTGAGGCGACGGGCACACCTTT
>Ga0156517_1064_pt4 | contig 17313 bp, 17 predicted proteins | sample RifOxyB3_FD_111912 | JGI IMG/M metagenome (GOLD analysis project Ga0156517, IMG submission 111912) | Deltaproteobacteria bacterium RIFOXYB12_FULL_58_9 | reverse complement strand
GCAGGAAATCGGCGGGATTGCAGTAGCCTGGTGAACGCCATCCTCATGAGAGCGGGATTTGCGGTGACGGGCAACTCGAAGACCCATTGGCAACGAGCCGAAGAGGAAGGTCGCGTGGTGGAAGTCCCCTTCCCCGGCGCTCTCGTCGTTTTCGACTACACCTACGACGCCAACGCAAACGGGCTCGTTGATGACGAGCTCACCCACATTGGTGTGGTCCTGGAAGTGGGCCGCGACGGCACGGTGACCATCGTTCATTTCGGAAGTGGCCGTGTCACCGAGTTGAACATGAACTTGCAGGATCCATCTGTGCATCGCAGGGATGGGCGCGTCCTCAACGACTATCTTCGCTCTCCCTCGTATGGACCCAAGGATGGACCTCGCCTGGCGGGGCAGCTATTCCACGGATACTTCCGTCCGCCTCGATAGAGACGTCAACGCCCCGAGCCACAATCCGATCTTCGTCGACGCCTGCGCATCAGGGCGGCGATGGGAATGGCGAAGGCGGCGACAAAGAGCACCGGCAGCAAAGCACTGGTGGCGGCAGAACAACCGCACTCTTCGTACTCGACGACAGTTTGGCGGAAGTCCCCCTGGTTCGGGTCCACTTCGAGGTAAATGTCGGCATCGACGCCTTCCCAAGGGAAAAAGACATCGAGCTTGGTGACCCGCTCGCCGGTGGCACCTAGGGACGCTATCGCCGGATACGCCGCCAGACTGTTGTCCGAGATTGTCCCAGAATACAGAAGGTCGGAATTGAGCCGGGTGTCGGTGAGGCGAAGTTGGCTCGCAGCAATGGCGATGATGCGCCAAGCGTTGGCGGCATAAGCTGATTGGTTGACGGCGGCAATGCGTGCGGGGATCACCGGTTGGTCAGCCTCGAATTGCAGCACCAAGGGCCCGAGTTCACCGCACAGCTTGGATCCCAACGGTGGCGCAGCGTCGCCCGCGGTCACCTTGAAGGCCACGAAGTACCAGCTCTGATTGGCGTAGTACGAGAAGTGCGCTGCGCTCTGTTCGTCGTACGGAAAGCTGTTGGCATCGAGCCAATCGGTGAATGCTGTTGCGGTGTCAGCCTGCAGCAGCGTCCAATCGAAGATACCGACCTCACCCGCGTCGACGACATCGACTCCCGGGTACCATTCTCCAGATCGGTCCATACCGAGACCGTTCGATTTGGAACCTCCTCTCGCCCCACCACAGCCGCCACCAGAGCTTTGGCACTCCGTCACTACGCGTGGGGCCGTTAGGGCCTCAAGCTCTTTGGCGAGATCGGCGTCGGCAAGCTCCGGGGTTTGCCGCAGGGTGCTCGGCACTGGCAAGATCAAGCCAAACTCTGTGGCCTCGCCACAGAAGTAGGGATTGAACACATAGGTCTCAACGCCGTTTTCGAAATGAAGGACGATGGTCTGGGCGGGATCAATTTCGATCCCGGCACCAAAGCCACCACCACACGGCAACGCAACCCGAGGCAGCGACAAGATGAAAGCGACGCCGACGACCGAACAAAGGGGGCGGATGCGACAGAGACGATCGATAGGACCAATCCGACCGAAACGATTCATCGGGCACCTCCCGGCGCGTCATAGGCACATCGAAAGCCGACATTGTCAGCCCATGCCTTGGGGAGCTCCGCCTTGCGACAAGAGACCCGCAGGCTGCTGGTCTCACTTTCCCAACAGCCCCCCCGCATGACCTTGAGATTCCCCTGCTCTGGCCCCTGGGGATTTTTCAACGGACTGTTTGTGTAATACTCAGCCTCATACCAATCGGCGACCCACTCCCAAACATTGCCAGCCATGTCCATCGCGCCGTGGGGACTGTTGCCCAAGGGCCTGCGGCCGACCAAGTCGGTGTCACCCACACACCCCCTGTCACCACCAAAGTTGCTGCGACTGCAATCGGGGGCCTCGTCACCCCATGGATAGGTACGAGTCGACGGTGCGGGACCGCGAGCTGCCATTTCCCACTCGGCTTCAGTCGGCAAGCGGCCACCAGCCCAGTGGCAAAAGGCGTTGGCCTGATGCCAACTGACAAAGATGGCCGGGTAGTTGGCGAAATCATCGGCGTCGAAATACTGCGGCCGATGCCGTGAACTCCTCAAGGCCGGGGGGTCGCACACGCCGGCGAGGACACAGGCACGGTACCTCGCATTGGTGACCTCGAAACGGTCCAGATGAAAGGATGAAACGAGCACGTCGTGTGTTGGTAGCTCGTCTGCGGCCCCCTCGTCGCTCCCCATGATGAACGGTCCCCCCCGCACGGCTAGACGCTCGAGCTGGTGGGATGGTTGCGGGCACTGGGGCGCGTCGTCAACCAATGCGTTACAATCGTTATCGACAAAATCGCAGACCTCTTTGCGCCCAGGATTGACGTTCGGATTGTGGTCATTACAGTCCGCTCCAGCCGCACAGCCGTTGCCGAACCCGTCCCCATCATGGTCATAACACTGGCGACTTTCTGCCCACGTACTGCCTGCTGACAACACCAGCGACATGGTCACAGTGGAGATTTCAACCCATCTCATTGGCTATCCTCCCTGGAGCACTTTGGTGCCAAACAGCAATGTTACAGCAAGAGTCGGGCCACCCATTGTTGGAGATATCAGCGATTTGCCCAAGTCTCATGTCCATCAAGCCGGACACTACGCAATCCGTGCACTATGGGGGACTCTACCGTCTGCCGTCAATCTCCTGCTGCATGGCCGACGGAACCTCCGACTTGAAGTGCAGGTGCTCACCACTGCGCGGATGGATGAAACCAAGCTCGGCGGCATGCAGGCAAAGACGTCGGGCGGGTTTCGCGGATCGGCCATCACTGCGGCGGTACACCGTTTCCCCTACCAGGGGATGCCCCAGCTCTGAGAGATGAATACGGATCTGGTTGGTGCGACCGGTCTCGAGCCGGCAGGCAATCAACGTTGCCTCGCGCAGCATTTCCAAAGCCTCGACATGGGTGATGGCGATGCGACCGCCGCTCAGCTTGCGCCGCATACGCAGCGGGGCATTTTCAACCGAGCCCCGAACGCCATCTCCGCGATCACGAACAAGATGATTCTCAATGGTGGTCGAGGCAACGTGCCCCTCGACCAAGGCCAAGTAACACCTGTGTACTGAGTGCACCCGGAATTGGTCCTTGAGGCGATCGCGGGCAATGCGGTTGCGGGCAAATACGAGAACGCCGCTGGTGCCACGATCAAGTCGATGAACGACAAACACGTCCTGGCCCTTACCCAACATGGACTCGAGGGCGTTGCTCAACAACTGCACCAGGCTCTCATCATCTTCCTTCGGCTCATATTCGGTGTATTCATCAAGGGGCACACTGAGCAACCCTGCGGGTTTGTCCACCACCACCAAATCGTCGTCAATGTGCACGATGGCTTCGGGGGGCAGCGAGTGCACTGGGACCGAAGGTCGGCGCGGTGTCGCCTCAACATATTCGAAATCGACACCTTCGGCGAGCAGGTGCCCGATGTCGAGCACCTGGACCCCTTCGATATGGATCTTTCCTCGGGTGATCCTGTCTCTCGCCTTGGCCCAGCTCAACAAAAACCGCTCTCGAACAGCGGCATCGAGCCGACGGGTACCATCGTTAACAATACCGTTTTCGCTTCCCGCAGCACCCCCATCGAACCGGTTCGGACGCTTGCCGGATCGCTTCTGTTTGCTCGGGCGATACCCGTCGCGTTTTCGTTGTTTCACCAATTGGACACGGGCGATGGAGGGATCACGGTACCAGCTATCTGACTGTCACTTGACCGCGTCCAGTTCGGCGAATGCGCGGTCACGAATCTCCTCAACCTTGCCAACGCCTGCGATACGAATGTACTTGGGCGCAGCAGCTTCGCCCGTGGACTTCCACTTCTTGTAGTAGCCGATCAAAGGCTCGGTTTGCTCGTGATAGATGCTCAGACGCTTCTTGACCGTCTCTTCATGGTCGTCATCGCGCTGAATCAAGGGCTCACCGGTCTCGTCGTCCTTGCCCGCGACCTTCGGGGGATTGAATACCAAGTGGTAGGTGCGACCACTCGCAGGATGCACGCGCCGCCCGCTCATTCGCTTAATGATTTCTTCGTCGGGCACGTCGATATCAACCACTGCATCAATCGCGACTCCCGCATCTTTCATGGCGTCGGCTTGAGGAATTGTGCGCGGGAAGCCATCGAACAGAAAGCCCTTGGCGCAATCCGCCTCTTTGATGCGCTCTTTGACCAGACCAATAATGATGTCGTCAGAAACAAGCTGACCGGCATCCATGACCTTTTTCGCTTGCTTGCCGAGTTCAGTGCCAGCCTTGACGGCGGCACGTAGCATGTCGCCAGTTGAGATCTGCGGAATTCTGTATTTGCCTTTGATGAAGTTCGCCTGGGTTCCTTTGCCTGCTCCGGGCCCGCCCAACAAGATCAATCGCATCGTTCGTTCCTTCCTAATATTTTCGACGTTCTCGCCTTTCCCGCCTGACTCCGCCCGAGCACGCCCGAAGCGGAGCTGCCGCACACCTGTGCGCCGGGCCGTTCTACCAGCATTTGGGGGGAAATAACACAGTGCCCCACAAATGGAATCGCTGGTCGGTGGGTTGAGTCTGCCGGTGCCACGGCAGGTGGCAAGCTTTGCAAAAAAGAAGAGCCGAGGCAGACCATCCATCCACCTCGGCTCTTTGTGCGCACCAATCTTTGTTCGAGAGTTCTAGTTCGAGATCTAAATGAACGAGATCAGATTTGCTTCTCGCCCTTCTCGACCACTGCCTTCTGGTAATAATCCTTCTTGGCGATGCCGCTGGCCTGAGCCTTCTTCAGCTCCTCATTGATGATGGCCTCGAAGGCGGGGAAGGGTTGGGCACCGCTTAGGAAGCGGCCATTGATGAAGAATGCTGGGGTGCCGCGGGCACCAAACTGAGCCAGAACCCGTTGGTCGTCCAAAATCACCTTCTCGTACTTCTTCTCGGCATAACACTTGGTCCAACGGCCCATGTCGAGACCGATCTTAGCACCCCACTCCTTGTATTTGTCATCGGAGAGTTCCTTCTGATTGGCGAACATCTCGTCATGCATCGGCCAGAACTTGCCCTGCTCGTTGGCACACATCGACGCGTTTGCAGCGGGCATTGCGTTCGGGTGGAAACCAAGGGGGTTGTGCTTGAAGACAATGCGAACGTCTTTGCCAAATTTGTCGGCAATCTCCTTCATGGTCGGCTGCACGCGGCTGCAGTAGGGGCATTGGAATTCGGAGCCCTCGATGAGGGTCACCCATGCGTCAGCGGGACCCTTGACGGGATCATCGCCCACAGGGACGGCATACGTCTTGGCAGCATCAGGCCCCTGCGGACGCTGGGGCGGCTGCTTGGCCATTGGGCCTCGACCTCCCTTTTCGAGCTGCGCCAAGATCTTCTTCTGGTTCTCTTTGATCTCCTCGATGTCGTTGCGGGAAACGCAAGAAACAGCAAAAGGGATCGCCGTAAAGACGATGAAAGCTCTCAGGATTCGCGACATTGTTCACTCCTCGTGCCGAGGTCCAAATTCGCGCCGACTCACCGTCGTGCTCTTTTTGGAATTGGGCCTCTGGTTGTGCCCGATGCTTTCTCCACATCGGGCAGATTCTAGAATAAAAAAGTTCAGTTCTTCCACGTCCCCGTCCCCGGTTCCACCCGGCTTAACCAGACGTCGGGGGCATATTGAGCGCACGCGGGGGGGTCGAGTCAACCTCCCAAGGTACGATTGGTACGATTGCTGCGATTGTCACAATCCTCCGTCGGCTGCAATTATTCCGCAAACGGTCGTTTTTGGCGAACACGCCCCACCCTACGGCAACTCAAGGGGTCTGACACTGAGCTCTAAGCGCAGCATTCCATAAGGTTGGGCAAAGATGCGAAAATTCCCTGGCTCGAGCCCGAGCTCGACGCTCAGCTTCTTCATCAGGTGACCGAGGGGGGTCTTGGCGGCGTCTGCCCCATCTTTCACACAGAAATGCACACCGTCCCCACGTTTGCAGGAGGTCATCAACGCCTCGCGGGTCGCCACGTTGGCGGCGTTGTCGATTTCGATCTCCCTGATCGTCGTAACATCGGTGAGCTCACGGATCATGCCCTCAAGCACTGACCTACCGACCGCCGCAATCCCCTCGATAGCTGGCAAATCCATTTTGTAGACACGCTTGATAATGAGCTCGCCATTGCGTGGATCGAAGAATACGTGAAAGTTAGCAGGCTCGCGTCCGGGGAACCGCTCGGAGATGTAGAAGACCCACATCTCCAAGGTCTTTCCCCGGCGCACCCCCTTGAGCTTGAGGTAACCCGGGAACTGCAGACCGCTGTCGTCTGGTTGCACAGGTGCAGCAAAGTCCTTGACGAAGGGGAATATCAGGTCGTCATACTTCTCCCCAGGTTTCCACGAGCGGTAACGCTCCCGCAAGCTGCGTTCATAGTTGAGTTCGCCCTTGAGCTGCTTGCCAAGGGCTTCAACATCGTCATCGTCGCTCCGGCCGAAAAAGGAGAGCAGCGTGGCAACGACCCCACTGGGCTCAGGGTGCTCATGGATCCAAGATTTCTCTTGGCGCATTTCGCGATCGAGATCGCCGAGGACAGCCTGAAGACGGTCGCGATCCTCAACCACCTCTTCGAGTTTGGTCGCCCATTGCTGCGGTGTCAGGCCGGTCACGTCAGGATCATTCATCACGGAAGTCTCAGTCCTCACAACATTCGGAGCCATCACAGCCTCCTCACACGCCGAGCGCGGTCCCTTCCTCTGCCATCGGGGTTCCACTAGTATCAAGCCCGTCCTGAAGCAAGAACTGAGGAGATCATGCAAGCAGAACTGTTTTCATGGGGTGCCGCCGAAGAAGTCACTGGCTCAAAACATTTTTTGCGCATCAAAGATGAGCTGCTGATGGTCGATTGCGGCGCTTTCCAAGGGCACCGCGAGGAGACAGAACAAAAAAACCGTGAGTGGAAATTCGACGCCGCAACCGTGGATGCAGTCTTGTTGACCCACGCCCACTATGATCACAGTGGACTGTTGCCGTTGCTCACCCAAAAGGGGTTCACAGGCAATATCTACGCCACCCCGGCAACGCGCGATCTCGCCAATCTGGTTATGATGGACTCGGCGCACATTCAGGCCAAGGACATCGAATGGCTCGCCAAGCGCGCCCGCCGCAAAAACGAGGTTTTTGACAAGGTGCCCCTGTACGACGAGCAAGACGTCGTCAAGGTCCTCGATCACTTCATCACCGTTTCTTATGGTCGACCGTTCCCGGTGACGCCGAGCACCAAGGCCACTTTTTTTGATGCCGGGCACATCCTCGGCTCATCCTTGTGCGTGGTCGACGTCGACTACCACGGGCACAAGATGCGCGTTGGTTTCACCGGCGACTTGGGCCGCAACAACTTGCCCATTCTGAGGGATCCCCAAGACATCCCATCCGTCGACTACTTGGTGATGGAGAGCACCTACGGCAACCGGTTGCACGACCCCATTGCGTCGGCCAAAGACGAGCTGGCCAAGGCCATCAACCGGACCGTCAAGCGTGGCGGGAAGATCATCATTCCGGCCTTTGCCATCGAGCGCACCCAGGAGCTCGTTTACTTCATCAACATGCTCAACCAAGAAGGAGCCATCCCCGACATTCCCGTATACGTCGATAGCCCGATGGCCACCAACGCGACGTCAATTTTCCGTGTTCACCAGGAGTGTTACGACACAGAAACCCAAGAGACGTTCTTGGCCAATCACAAGAACCCGTTCGGCTTTGACGACCTGCGCTACATAACCAACGTCGAAGAAAGCAAAGCTCTCAACATGAGCAAAGACCCTTGCATCATCATCTCGTCTTCCGGGATGTGTGAAGCAGGCCGGGTCTTGCACCATTTGCTCAACAACATCGAGAATCCGAAGAACACGGTCCTCATCGTCGGCTATATGGCCGAGAACACCCTCGGCCGTCGCATTCAAGACAAGGACGCGGAGGTAAAGATCTTCGGCGACATGTACAAACTGCGTGCCGAGGTCCTCACCCTCAACACCTTCAGTGCCCACGCCGACTACAACGACATCCTCATCTACGTAAACAAGCTCGACCGACAACGCCTAAAGAAAGTATTCCTCGTCCACGGAGAACCGAAGGCACAAACCAATCTCAAGGGATTGCTGGAAGACGCGAAGATCTCAACAACCATTGTCAAGGCAGGCGAGGTTTACCCCCTGCTCACTGCTTCCTAGTCACAATGCGAAGGGGAGACCGCACAGGGATTTGGGCAGTGCTCGCCAGCTGCGTCGCTGTACTTTCCTGTCCCCAACCGGTCAGTGAGACGTTCGAAGTTTTGGTTGACTGTCGCTACAATGTGTCTGTTGGCTGGGGCAACTGTTATGAGTGCACCGTCAAACAGGTCCTCCATGGTGCATGGCACGCGGCCAAGGTAGCCCCTTGCGTTAGCGTGGGGAGTCCTGGCCCCCAGGGGGCAGCGCTCTGGGCGTCTCAGGATAAGCAGGATCTCGTGCTTTCGTTCCGGCGCGCTCCAGAACGCAGCCACGGTCCTCCGTCAGGTTTCGTCTCTGCCGAGCTCGGGTACTTCGTTCTCATTGGCTCCCGGTCTGCTGCCACAAATGGACGTGCCCTCGAGGTAAGGCTCGAACAGATAGACGAGGTCAACGAGTGCGTCGCGGATTGAAAAAGAGACGCCATCGGTGAACAGGTCGAGCCGCACCAGTGCGTTGGCATTGGCGTCGCGCTCGGCAGCTTCACGAATACACCGAGCAATACCGATATTGACCTGGTGCACACTGCGATAGATCGCATCGAGTCCGTTGAGTGTCCAATCAGGCTCGAGTCCCTCTTTGGAACGCAAATACTGGCCCAACATGTACATCGAGGTGGCGCGGTAGGTTGTTTCCGCAAGACTCGCGAAAGGCAAATGGAAGCGGACCATGGGGCGCAGCTTGTCCATGGTTGGGCAACCCGAGGTGACCATGTAGATGCCGGTCAAAGAGCTGAGGCCATGCTGCACAGTAGTCTCTCGACAGACCGTACGCTCCGGTGTCGTCACCTTGACTGATGTCTTCTCGTAGGACAAGCGCTTGTTAAAGCGATCAATGAGCTCCGCTAGATTCGCCGCTACGGGACAGGTACCCTCACGGTCGTCGACCTGGCAGCCAGTACATCCCACGGACGAGAGCTGGGTCCACGGGGGCGGCGCCGTCCTCTCTTCTTTGATCAGATCCAGGGTGTCGCCGTCGAGTCGAGCGGTGATCTCGACCTCTTCGCCGTCTTCGAAAGAGAAATGATAAACAAAGCTAATCGGATCTCTTTGGGAACCTGCACAACTTCCAGACATTCACCCATCTTCCTCACAAAAGGGGCCTGTGGCAATGGGTGCGGGTATGGTCAATTATTGCGCCTTCCAAGTTGACCACCACTGTGAAGCCGCCCACGCCGGCCACCGACGTCAATCCCTACCGCCGCCATGCCCAGGGAGTGAGCAGAATAAAAACGGAGTAGAGTTCCAGACGCCCAACCAGCATGCACATGCTCATCACCCACTTGACCACGTCCGGCAGGTGGGCCCAGTTGCGCGATGGGCCGACTTCGCCGAGCCCTGGGCCAATATTGCCGAGAGCCGCAGCGGACGCCGTGAGACTGGTCACCAGATCGTAGCCATAGGCAGTCGTCACCAATGTGCCGACTACCCAAGTGCCGGCATACAGGGCGCCGAAAGCTAGGATGTTCGAAACCAAGGTCGGATCGAGGACCTTGTCACCCACACGAATGTGTCGCACAGCGTGCGGAAAGATCGGTCGGTACATTTCGCGCACCACCGCCTTCGCCAAGACAATGAACCGCGCGACCTTCATGCCGCCGCCAGTCGAGCCCATGCAACCACCGACAAACATGAGACACACGAGCAGCGCCCGCATCAGCTGCGGCCAGGCATCAAAATCAGTCGTGGCGAATCCTGTGGTGGTACCAATCGACACGATCTGAAACGCCACATTGCGTACATGGCTCTCGAGGTCACCTACCGGCGGCACAACTATCAACCCCACCATGATCACCGCGGCAAAAATTCCAATGTAGAGGCGCATTTCCGAGTTGTTCACCACGGCCGTCACTTTGCCGCGAAGGACTTGCGCATACAGAGAGAAGTTGGCTCCGGCCAGAAACATGAAGACGATGATGATCCAATGAGTGAACGGACTGGAGAAGTAGCCAACCGACTCCGTATGCGGTGAGAAGCCTCCCGTCGACATGGTGGCGAATGTGTGGCAAAAGGCGTCGTACCAATCCATACCGGAAATCCGCAACAACACGACCTCTGCTGCCGAGAGGATGAGATAGAGTCGCCAGAGGCTCTGCGCGATATCGGTGATCCTCGGGGCCTCGCGCTCAAAGGCAACACCACCAGGGGATTCGGCTTTGAGCATCCGATACCCACCTGCCCCCAACATAGGTAGCAGCGCCACACTGAGCACCACGATGCCCATGCCGCCGAGCCATTGGGTCATGCAGCGCCAAAATTGTACACCCTTGGGGATCACCTCGACCGTGGGGAATATGGTGGCGCCGGTGGTGGTGAAACCACTCATGGTCTCAAAGAAGGCGTCTGTCACACTCGGGCAGGCCCCAGAGATGAGATAGGGCAACATGCCTAAGCCCACAGCCAAAAGCCACGAGAAAACGACGATGGCAAATCCCTCGCGAACTCGGATACGATCGGCATCCGCGTGCAGGACGTAACGCCCGATCAGGCCGAGGATTGCAGCCACGACAAAGGTAACAACGAACCCGGCGATCTCAAAGCCAGAGTTTGGATTGTCGCCCGCGTACCCGATCGAGATCACCAAGGGGGCCAACAGGCAGGCCGAAACAACCAATAAAAGATTGCCGAGAACGAAGGCTACCGCACGAATATCCATGAGTCTCTCAAAGGTAGGCTAACGCATCGGCAGGCCGTCGCGGCTGGTTCCTGCAAATAACTTCTCGATAGCAGCGATGGCTTCCTGCAACGCATAAACGACGACTCGCTCACCGGGTTGAATGATAGTGTCACCCGTCGGGATCTGCATGATGTCATCACGGACAATGGCCCCCACAAGAGCATTCTTCGGGAAGTTCAAAGCCTTGAGAGGTGCACCTACCACCCGACTTCCGGGTTGCGCCTCGATCTCGAGGATCTCACCACGACTCCCGGCAAGGCGTGTCACGGAATGGACAAGACCACGCCGCACGTGCATCAATGCCTCGCTCACCGTTACCAGTCGCGGATTGATTACGATTTCGACGCCCAATGAATCGAGAACCGGCACAAACTCCGGTTGATGCACAAGGACAGCCTCTTTTTTCGCCCCATGCTTGCGAGCCAACAAGGCCGCGAGCATATTGCGCTGGTCGTTATCCGACACCGCACAGAAAAGGTCGCAGGTCCCGATTGAGGCCTCCTCGAGCACTTCGAGATCGGTGCCCTCGCCCTGGAGCACTGTCGTCTTCTTGAGAACCGAGGCCGCCTCCTCGGCGAGGCCGGGATCTGGCTCAATGAGCACCATGCGCTCGACTCGGCCTTCCATGGCCTTCGCCAACTCGACACCGATGCGGCTCGCCCCGAGCAAGATGACCCGCGCCGTTTGTCGTCTCTGCCGATGGATGATGGGCAGGAGAAAAGGCACGGTGCCCTCAGCAACGAGAATGTGAACATTGTCGCCCGGCAAAATGCGGTCGTTCCCCTTGGGAACAATCACCTCGTCACCACGCATGATATCAATGAACAGGAAGGAATCGAGATCGCTGACCTCGCGCAGCTCAGCCGTCGTTTTTCCCGCGGCAGGCGAGTCCTCTTCAATGTCGAACCCCAACATGAGTACTTGACCGCCGGCCAGAGTCGCGACGTCGACCGAACCCGGAATCTCGATCATTCGCACCAGTGCATCCACAATCGCGGGTTCAGGGTTGATGACATGTTCGATGCCGAGCTCTTGCGGCGAGATGATGCAGTTCTCGTCGAGGTACTCGCTGTTGCGGATGCGTACGATGCGGTGCTCGACACCAAGTCGCATCGCCATCATGCCGACGATGACGTTGACCTCATCAACATCGGTCACCGCAATGACCATCTGCGCCTCTTGGATGCCGGCCCGACGCAACACGCTCGGCATGGCAGCGTTGCCGTGCACACCGAGGACGTCGAGCTTCTCACTGAGCTCTCTGACTTTGTGCCGGTCTCTGTCGATGACCGATACCTGATGGCCCTCATGCGACAGTTGTTCGGCCAACGCGGTCCCGACAACCCCTGCGCCGACAATCACGATCTGCATTGGGCTACAATGCAAGGGAGCGGACCGCGGAGCAAGGCTTTGGTCGTGCCAAAACAGACGCTTGGAATTGCGGTATTCCAGGCCTTGCATCCAACCAATGTTGATGGCTTGCTCAGCGAAACTAAAGTCGCCGACAGCGGTTGTTAATGGAAGGCACCCGGTGCCGTCTCATATGGTTTGTATGCTTATACTATCCATGATGGTGGGAGCGCCTCGGGTTGTCGAGGCCGAAGCCAGGACCTCGACCCTCATCGATGTGGCGGTGCTGCTGCGCTTGAGTACCCACGCTGGGGATCCGCAGACCACAATGGATGTCCATTGGGAAGGAGAGAATCTCGAATTCGACACCAACAGGCTGTTGCAGCCACGACCGCAACAAACCTACCCGTCGGCCGTCGTCATTTTTGGCGTCGAGCACGAGGCGGAAGAGTGGTTGACCCTGCGCCTATTCGTCGACACCGGTGAGCTGCGCACCGGGAGCTCCCTCGACCCTCCGTCGGACGCAAAGTTCACCACCAACGGGTCCCCAGTATCGACTGGTTTCTTCTCGTTGGAGAGGGTGCGGGAACTCGCGGCATCATTCGCCTGGCAACACGTTTCACTCGACATCGGCAAACGCTACACGCAGGTGGGCGACTCGCTCATCTTTGAGGACTACGCCACCGGTGCAGCATTCACCCTCGACCTCGCGGGTATTGGACTCGATGACTGGCAACTCCACGGCAGCGGCGTGCTCGTGGGTCAAACCATTGAGGAACTGGAGATACCTGCCCCTCTCGCAATACTGCGCCTCGAATACCAGTTGTCCTTGTTCGAATCCGTCGGTGCCTTCGGGGTTTTTTACAGTGAGCGCAATGGGCGTTTGCATGATGTCCTGGCATCGGCATTGTCTGAGGGGGTCATCGGCACAACAACCGACCAGACCCCGCTAGAGAGGATTTGGAGCAACGACACATCTGCCGGCAACGTCACCTATGTCGGAGTGGATGCCCACCTTCTCCCTGCTGATGGTCTCAGCATTCGCGCTACTGGAGCCTTCTCCTTTGGTGCCCTGGAAGTAGACATTGCCGATCAAAGTTCACTCACCTTTGACCTTCGCAGTTGGGCAGCAAGCGCACAGGCCAACTACGGAATCAGCACGAACCTCGGCGTTGGTGCCTTTGCCTTCGCCTTGTCAGGTGACGAGCCACCGGTGCGAGGCAATGCCGATCACGTCGACTATCGTGCGTTCATTGGCATCGCCCCCTATTGGACGTGGACGGGCATTTTCTTCTCGGGTGGTCTCAGTCAAGGCTTTTTCCCTGGCCGCGCCACGGCGGCTGGGGTCAATGGGCATGGCGTTGGTGGTGGCGGAGGAAGCGTCGAGTATTCCAAAGGGAACGGTTTTGTGGAATTGCGAACCGCCGGCCTCTGGTCGACGTCGCCGCCGACAGTGCTCGGCGATGGAGGTCGATTCTATGGTATCGAGACAGATCTGATTGCAGAGTGGGACATGCTCCGATGGCTCGGCGTCAGCGTCGAGCTTGACGTCTTCTGGCCTGGATCATTCTTTCCACAGCGAGACACAGCGTTTCGCGCAATAGGGCAGCTGCATGCGCACTTGGGTGACTAGAGCGTGGATCGCTCCGTTGTTGTGCTGCATGGGTTGCCTGTCTGCCCATGCCCAGTCACCCAGGGGCGATGAGGATGGCATTCAACCATCGTCAGCGACAACCGCAGGGGACGGCGACGCAAAGGCAACTCCCCCCACGGGCGACGACCCAAAGGCAACGCCCACAGGCGACGGATCAAAGGTACCGACCTCCCCCACCGGTGCCACAACGTCCACAGGCGAGCCCAAACCCACGCCTCCCGCAAAGATCCCAGGGCCCGGGGACGATGAAATCCTTCGTGATTTGGAGATGTTACATCTCATGGAACTCTTGGAGGCCTATGATCTGTTCAGCGATGAATGAACCGCAACTTCTACGCCGGAGAGTGGTTTGAAAGGACGTGACACAGATCACACAGCTCAGGAGGATGTGGAGCTCATGCTGGCCTTTCAGGCCGGCAGTGAGGAGGCCTTTGTGAAACTCTACCGCCTATATCGCGACAGGATCTTCAATTTTGCGCGACGCATGCTTGGTGACCAAGCCCAGGCCGAAGAGGCGGCACAGGATGTCTTCCTCAAGATCTATCGCGCCAAAGATCGGTATCGCGCGAATAGTAAGTTTTCCACCTATATTTTTCGGGTTGCGTCAAACCACTGCCTCAACCTGTTAGCTCGCAAAGAGCACCGGCTCACCGACCACGGTGAGATGGCCGATCACCCGAGCAACAACGACGACCCCGAGTCGAGTGCCAGCCGCAGCCAATTGCGCAGCATCATCGCCGAGGCTGTTCGGGATTTGCCGAGCAAACAAGCGGCCGCACTCTTGTTGTGCCTTCATGAAGGCATGACCTATCGGGATGTCGCCGAGGCCCTTGATACCAGTGAGAGCGCCATCAAATCGCTGGTCTTCCGCGCTCGAGAGACAATGATGAAAAAGCTCAGCACCCAACTGCCAGGAGCAGAAGAGGTTGCCCATGCAGTGCAATGAATGCCAACGCTCCATGGTCATGACTCACGATCACGGCGGGACACGGGATCCACAGGCCGAGACTCATCTCCAGGGCTGTGTCACGTGCCAGACGTTTGCAAGAAACCTCCAGGGCCTCGACGGGCTGTTGCTCGCCGATACGCCAGATCAAGTGCGCCCGGGGTTCGACACCCGTTTCTTCGCCAGGCTCAATGAGCAGAGAAAGCAACCGGCGCGTCGATGGCACCTGTGGCATCTCGTCGCTCCGTTGACTGGTGCCGTCGCTGCGGGCGTGCTTGGCGTGATACTACTGGCTGGGCCACGAACGGCTCCCGATCTCGGTGATGATCTCGAGGTGGCCATGCACTTGGAGATGCTCGAGGACCTCGAAGTCATCAGCAATCTTGAAGACACCGAGGCCTTTGAAATTCTCGCCAAGCTCGATGAGGATGATTTGAGAACTTTGCTCACCGAGGAGGAGATGCAATGAAAGCTCTCCTTCTCATCGCAATGGCTGGCGCGACTGCTGCACCAGCATCGGCGGTGGCTGCCGGCAACCAACTCGATCGTGCCCGCGTCAAGTGGGAAGCGATGGATGAAGGCCAACGCCAAACCCTTCGCGATGCTCACAGCCGCTTCAAGGCACTCCCCGAACAGGAACAGGAGCGCATTCGCAGCGCCTATCGTCGATTCAGAGAGCTCCCCGAAAAAAAGCAGCAATATATGCGCGATCAGTTTCGCGCCTTTAGCCGCCTTCCCAACCGCGAAAGAACGGTCATCCTCGAGAGCTTCCGCCGTTACAAGGGGTTTAGTCCCGATCGCAAATCACAACTCCGCAAGGAATACGGCAAGCTCATAAACCTGAGTCCCGGCGAACGGCGCCGCTTCATACAAAAGATGCAGCAATGGCGCCAACTCTCCCCAGAGCAGCGTCAACGTCTGAGAGAAACCGTCCGTCGTCGCCGCAATCGTTGAGGCTCAATGGCCTCAATGTTCCGACGGACTTTCTTCGCACAGCTCTGCCAGCCATCGCAGCTCTGCGAGAGTGTCTGCGGCAGCGTCTTCGTCGAGCCGATTGATCGCCACGCCTGCATGGACGATGACGTAATCGCCCACGTCCGCCTCAGGTACCAACGCAAGATTGATCTCTTTGACAATACCGCCAAATTCAACCCGGCCAACCCGAGCGAGATCGGCACCGTTGATTGAGAGGATCTGTCCAGGCACCGCCAAACACATTACAAGTGACCTTTCGTCCGTGAAGTGCTGTACCACAAAGGCCCACACATGGCACGGTACCACCCTTGGCAAAAGTTCCTGTCCCCAATAGGATGGAAACACTTTCTCGTGCAACAACTTGATGCCATAACCCCCACTCGTCGCAGAAGCGGCGAAACAACAATGGCCCGATCGCCTCGCGGCGGGGGGGTGGGATGCTAGTGCAAGGCGGATTTCTGCTCCATTTGGGACACGAAGTGCAGACCTGGGCGGAAGAAGCCCTTCGCCACCTACCACCCGTCGATAATCCAGACCCCACAAAGAAATTCTTGGCCGCCCTAACCGATGCACAAACACCGCGGAAGTCCTTTCCGGATGTTGAGGTGGTACGCATCTGGTCAGATGGACGCACGCCCGGAAAAGAAAACCCATTTTGGGATACGGCGGTACGACACGTCATCGGGGCCACCGACGGCTTCGATGTGGGCGTCCTGGAGACGACGCGACACCATCTGGTGACAAAATCCCCTATCAGCCTCGCGATGCTGCTGCCCCATCCGCACCATCGCGATCTCTACCAGCTCGCACGCACCAATGACCGCCACGGCGTTCTCGATGCCGTCGACAGCAGCTTCGTGCGCGCCGGGGCTTCCGCTCGTCTGTGTCAGGAGCTACGAACCTTGGCTGACGAGCTCATTCTCAACGCACTCTACGATGCTCCCGTCGAAGCGGGCCAGCCAATGTTCGCAACGACCTCAAGACGAGTGGAGGTGCCATGTGTCCGCCCCATCGAGGTGGAGGTCGCTTCCAACGAAGAGAGCCTGGCACTGTGTGTCCGCGATTTTTTTGGTTCACTCACGGCTGAGTTGATCGTCAACAATCTGCGACGCTGCTACGAATCGGACCGCGCCGTCATGACCGACCGAGCAGGTGGCGCGGGGCTCGGCCTGTTTCTTCTTCTTTCTGGAAGCTCGCGATTGGTGTTCAACATTGACCCAGGCCGGACCACGGAGGTGATATTTGTCCGACAGCATCGCCTGCGCCCAGCCCAATTCAAATCCTCCGCGCCGACGCTCAATTTGTGCGTTGCTGCCTCGCGCCCAACCACCTCCCGCCGATTGATTCGACACCCCGTTTCCCTCGCAGCCACAACTTCCGCTGGCGGTGCATGGATACCCACGGTCGTCCTCGACATGACGAAACGAGGCGCGTTTATTGCCCCGTTGCACGAGCTGCGCT
>Ga0156517_1383_pt1 | contig 17498 bp, 17 predicted proteins | sample RifOxyB3_FD_111912 | JGI IMG/M metagenome (GOLD analysis project Ga0156517, IMG submission 111912) | Deltaproteobacteria bacterium RIFOXYB12_FULL_58_9 | reverse complement strand
GCGGGGGCTCGACGAGCTCGATCGGCAACTCGACGGGTGATGAGACATGACGGCCAACAATGACTGCCTGGTGATGCTCGCCGAGCTCCACTGACTTGCCCTCGCCGTGGATGATGGCGTCACCCTTTTCCACGGACACCTCGACCCGGTCGGTGCCACCGTCGACTACGCTTGCAACACTCGCCTTGCCAATATCGACGACACCGTCCCCCACGGCGATACGCAATCCTCTCTCACCGGCCTGGCCGGCAACGCTGCCGTGACGAACCGCAACATGGGGACTCTCGTCGCGTCGGTTGGGCAGCTCTACGACCACCAGCGAGCTCTCTGAAACCATGAGGCGACTGCCATCAGCGAAGTCGAGGGCAACGGAGGAGTCCTCGGTGACAAACACGCCATCACCCTGTCGGATTGCACGGCCAGCCGCCAAAGCCTCCCAGGACAACGACGACACGGAACGTCGTTTTGCGGTACCCAATACCTGACCAACCTGCCCGATTTGCGCAGCGTCTTCCGCGAGGGTCGCGGGTGGCTTGATCTCGGCGCGAATGAGAAAGATGGTGCCCGCAAGAGCGATGAGGGTTGCCAGTGCCACGCCCAAATCGATACGCAGGCCCGAGTCGACCCGCTCTACCGATATTGAGGCTTCTCTCGAAGGGTCAACCAAACCGATATCCTCTGGTGTGCTCCCAACCAAGACACCAGCTCGTAGCATAACACGACCTGGTGGGTGATCCATGTGAAGACACCTGCGATTCCTATGAATATGGCCATCCAGACGGCACCTGACCGCGAGCGGCAGCCACCGCAGTTTCCACACTGCACCAACACGCTTGGGCAAAAGCATCGGAATCGGGATAGTCCGTTGGTAACAGCGGTGCCTCGACCACCACAAATATTTCGGCGTTGCGATGAAACGGTAAGGATTGCCCATCGAGAGCACGTCGAGTACCAGCGTGACCGATGGGCACAACGCTGAGGCCCTCTTGATGCGCCCGACGCAATAGATTGAGGTGGGGTTCGCGCAAGCGGCCATCGCTGTGGCCGAAGGTCCCTTCGGGAAAGACGATCACCGACATGGCGCGCTTGGCCATCTCCAGTGTCTGCTCGAGAGCCCCGGATCGCCCTCGTCTCGAGCCCCTGTCAAAGCCAATACTGCCAGCGAGATAGGTGCCCCAACCGATGGGGGTCACCAACACGCTCCGCTTCATCAGGAATGCGCGTCGCACCACATCCGTCAACACCAGGATATCGACGATGGACTCGTGGTTGGCAACGTAGAGGTACCCTGTGTGGGAGCTCGGCAAATGGCACCGGCCAACAACCCGCACCTTCGGCGCCAACAACAGGCGGGAGTACCAGACCCATGGTGCCGGGCCCAACTGAAATGCCAAACGTTCCCGATGATATTTGGGTAAGACGAACAACCACGAGACCAACACAGCGTGCACCAAGCATACGAGGAGATAAAGGATGATGATTGGCCACTGCATGGGTATCAGGAGACAACGATATGCATTTTCTGAGAGGGGGAAAAGGCGGCGTAACGACACGACATGTATCTTTTCTCGGGACGGAAAATGCGTATTGTGTCTCAACGATTTATTGGGAAGGTAATGCCATGCCAGAATGGTTGTCGATGTTGTCGTTCGTGGGCTTGGGCGTCGCTGTCGGAGTGGGTGCCTCATTTTCTGGATTGGGGGGCGGGTTCCTCATGGTGCCCGTGCTCTTGCTTCTCGGCTACAGCGCACAGAAGGCGGTCGGCACTTCTTTTCTCGCCATCCTCATCATCTCTGGATCGGCACTTGTGGCTCACGGCAGACTTTCACACGTTGACTACAAAGTTGGCGCGCTCCTTGGCATCGGCGGAATCGTAGGAGCACAGGTCGGAGCGAGACTCGTCGATCACGTTTCAACCGGAGAGTTCAAGAAGATATTTGCGGTCATTTTGGTCGGCCTCGCCGGTTACATGTTCTTCAAGGCCTGAAAACATGCTGTCATGACAAGAGGTTAGTTCAGGCCCGTCGACCCTGCGGTGCCAAAATCTTTCACGCCCGAGATTCCCAAGAAATTCACCTTTTTTCTGCGGATTGAGCTAACCTCGCAGGCAATGAAGCTCACCAAAGGCCATCTACTTACCAGCGACTCAATGTTGACGACCGGCCAAGCGGCCAAGATGTTGGCGGTGCATATCACCACAGTGATCGATTGGTTTGACCGCGGCTTGCTCACGGGTCCGCTCACTCAAGGTGGCCACCGTCGTATGCGTGCGGCGGACCTCGTAACTTTTCTGGTCACGCGAAAGATGCCAATGCCCGCCGAGCTGGAGTCGGTATCGCGGCGGCGGCTCCTGTTGATCAGCAGCAACGAAGGGGACCTGCGCGCCGCACAACAGAGTATTCAGAAATTCGCCGATCATGCGATCCTCGAGATCGCAGGCAATGCCATCGATGGTCTGCTGGCGGTCGGCCATTTCCAGCCACACATCATTTTGCTCGACGCCATCATGCCAGGGCTCGACAGTGTCGAGGTATGCCGCCGATTACGAGCGAACCCAGCAACGAAGACGGTCAATATCATGTTGGTTGCGGCTCATCTCACCGACCAACTCGAGTCTGACGCCCGCAAAGCCGGTGTTGATTACTGCAGGAAAAAGCCCATCGACTTTGCCGAAGTGATGAAACTGCTTGGCGTCGAAAACAACGAAGAATAACTCGTTGCTCGACTGCGGCCGCAGTTGGGGCAGTTGAGCGGCGTTCTTGAAATCAACACCACGCCTGACATATTGCCGACGGTTGCGCGTACTGCCCTAGTACGCTCGAGCATATATATGGTGAACACGGACAGAGCTGCAGAGGCTGAGCTGGTATCGCGGGCAAAGACTGGCGACAGTGCGGCGTTCTCTGCGCTTGTCTGTCGCTACCAACGTCCTATCTTCAGCCTTTGCGTGCGTTACCTGCCTCGCACGGACGCCGAAGATATTGCCCAGGAGACCTTTGTGCGGGCGTTCGTCAATCGCGAGAAGATAGATCCAACGCGGCCGCCGTTGCCATGGCTGTTTACGATTGCCCGCCGCCTGTGCCTCGATCGCCTGCGCAAGAAGTCACCGAGTCTCGATGAAGCCCCAGAGCTCGGTGCCGACACTGCGGCACAACCCGATGCCGTTCTAGCTGCCCATGAAGAGCTCGGACTGTTGCAGCAGGGTTTGGCGAGCCTTCCCGAAGGGCAACGGGAAGCCGTGGTGCTCTACCATCTCGAGGACATGTCCTACCAGGAAGTCGCCGCGAGTCTCGCTGTGCCGGTCGGTACTGTCATGACCTGGTTGCACCGTGGCCGCGCCAAGCTCCGAGCTCTCGTCGATGAAACCTCGCGTGAACAGAAAGGAGACCAAGGATGAGTCATCTGCCACCTGAACGTCTCTTGCATCTGGGGCTCGACTGCGAGGAGCAGTTGACCACCGATGAGGCAAGTCACCTCGCGAGGTGCCCGAGCTGCGTCGCCGAGCTCACCGCCGAACGACGCCTGACCAAGAGTCTAATGAAGATTCCCCTTCCCGAGCCCAGTGCGAACTTCGCAGCGGTCACCTGCTCACGCTTCGAGCAAGCCCTGGCCGAACGCCGTGTGCACACAGCAGGATTGGGGCTGCTCTTGGCATTGGGGCTGGGCCTGTTGGCTGCGGCGATGGTGATCGGATTGGTTCTCGGCAACATTGTACCTCTCGCCCGTGGCATGGCGGTCACGGTTGAGCAGATCGCCACCCTCGGGCACGTGGCTGTCACCCTAGGCGAAAAGTTGCCAGTGCTTCCCGTTGCCCTTGTCGCCATAGCCTGCGCGGCGGCTCTGTCTTTGTCCACTCTACTCGGCCGCTTGGCACTAACCACCGTCGAGGTGAAATGATGCGCCCGCTGACGCGTACCATGTTCATGCAATGGAACCCACTATGGAGTACTATCATGAAAGCTCAACCAGTTGTCATCACTGCTTGCGTCGCGCTTGCGATGTCGATCACCCCGGTGTCGATCGCACACGCTCGCGAAAAACCGAACTCTGAAACACCGCCGGCCGAAGCCCCTCTGGCCGAGGTCACACCTGCTGAGGCCGGTGTGCTCGACGGCAAACCAGCCGAGGTCGCACCTGCCGAGGCCGATGTGCTCGTCGGCGTTTGGCCGGAAGTTGTACCCAAGATCACCCTCGATCTCGATGACGCGAGCTTAGATGAAGCGATTGAAGAGATCGCCGAAAAGGCGGGTTGGAGCTTGGTCCTCACCGTGTCAGACGACCTTGAAGGCAGCCTGACCTTGCGGGTCAAGGACGTGCCGGCGACGGAAGCGTTACGCATCGTCTTGGAGAAGACCAACCTCCAGGGGCGACTCGACAGGGGCATGTTGGTCGTTGACCTCCCGAGCGACGAGAGCGGGGTACAATCTCACCGCAAACGTGACAAACGTGACAAACGCCGCGGCAAGGACATCAAGCTCTCGGTGGGGTACGACGACGGCGCGGTACATATCCAAGACGGCGACGAGCGGACCAACGTCGGCGGCAACGTCCGCGTCGAGGCCAATGAGGTCATCGAGGGGGATGCTGTCGCGGTGGGTGGCTCGGTCACCATCCTCGGCACAGTGGAGGGCGATGCGGTGGCCATCGGTGGCTCAGTCATCCTCGAACCTGGTGCCATCGTCGAGGGAGAGGCCACCGCTATCGGCGGTGAGGTCCTTGTCCCAGAGGGTGCACAGGTGCACGGCGATCGCGTCAGCATTGGCGGCGGCTCCATCGCCGATGTCATTCAGGCCATAGCGAAGCATGAGAAGCCCATTGCCCTTGGCGGACTTCTATTCTCCGTTCTCGCCACTTTTCTGCGCGCCATGACCTTCCTCGTGTTGGCCCTGTTGTTGGTGGCCTTCGTTCCAGAGCGAGTTGAAAAGGTCAGCTCGTTTTTGCGGGAGCGCTCGGGTCGTTCGGCGCTCGCGGGTCTAGCGCTCATGTTGGGGATCCTACCCTTGTGTGTCTTGCTCGCGGTCACCGTGGTCGGTTTGGCACTGATACCCGTCGTCTTGTTGCTACTCGCAATCGCGATAGTCTTGGGCATGACCGCGTTCTGCCAGTGGCTCGGTTATCGAATCCCCGTGCTCGGCAACAAGGGCCCAGTCGGGGCTGTGCTCGTTGGACTCGCGCTGATCACCCTCGTCGACCTGTTGCCATTTCTGGGCACACCCGTGGTCGCAATCATCTCCTTTGTGGCCGCCGGTGCAGTGGTTCTCTCCCGTTTCGGCAAACTCAAGGCGGAGCCAGCGTCCCCCCCCAACGTCCTGTGAGATCCCGCGCTCACACCACCCTATGGTTTCAACCGAGGCCGGCAACATCCTGGTGATGTCCGATGTCCATTGGCAGATTGAAACCAGGCAGCCTAATAACTCAAAACAGTTTCGGTTTGATCTGTTTCGCTGTTTCGCTGTTTCGGCTGTTTCGGTTTGATCTTGCCGCGGCAGGCGGTTTTGGCTACACCAGCTTGCAGGCGCGCCCTTGGCTCAGCTGGATAGAGCAACGGGCTTCGAACCCGTAGGTCGGCAGTTCGAATCTGTCAGGGCGCGCCAATCCTGATTTTCCAGCTCTTGGGACGTGATCTTTTCGCGTCGCGCCCGCGCTGCATTCGACCTACAGGCCGCTCTTAGGAGTGATATCCGGCCAAACGAGCCTGTTCCCGCAACGTAGGCCAATTGTACCAACGGGAATCAGGTCGTCGAGAGAGACGAGCTGGCCCTCTGCGCACTGCCATTGGCCGCCTTTCGTGACAAGCTGGTAGTTCCCTGGGTGGCCCATTTCGGTGAAGGTGGAGTGCCCACAGCACACGAGACCCTGGACTCTATTTTCGCGCAAGGTAAACATTGTCGCGGCAGGATCTTCGAGGCCGCCTTCCCGGGGAAAGGAGTGGGCACCTGGCGTTCTGCATACATGCTGTAGCCATGGCACAAGTTCATACTCCCACTCTTGGCCTGACGGCTTTGGAGCGCTGTTCGGGCATTCGTGACCAAGCGCGCGGAGAACATAGTCCGCAGGGAAATAGAACAGGCTCTGCTGCTCAGTGGCGTCCCAGAAGTCATTTGCCATAACAAACCAGGAGTGTTCGCCGAAAGCCTCGACTGCACCTCGAGAATTCTGCAGCGGTTCGACGGGCTTGCGATGTACGCAGCTGAAGGAAAGATTGAGCAAGACGATTGTCTCCGCCAAATACTTCAGGGTACTTCGCACGGTGTAAGTCTCCTAACGTGACAATGCCCGGAACTCTATCAACTTCGCCTCATGAATCGAAGCCATGGCTGTGGCCTGATCCAATTGAGGAACGCCGTCACCAACACCACCGACAACCCGCACTTCTTTGCCAGTTCCGAGGTCAAACAGGTTCACCAAGAAATCAACGGTCGTACCTTGCCTCGTGATCTCGATGCAATTTTCCCGGCACTTGTAGTCTGCGTCTAGATTGCTGTCGATGATGTGGTGACGGCGCACGACGCCCCCGATTTCGGTGTAAACGATACCGTGCGTGTTGGGCATGCTTCTGCAGTCGTCCAATGGCAATGGGAAGTCGTTGCAGGAAACAAAAGAGACAGCTGCACCGCCTTCCCCAGAGTGGATCTCACGATAGGGGGCTGGGCGAACTCGACCTGGACATCTCGGAGGTGTTGTTTGATAACTACACACGGATGTATTGCCGGTGGTCCATATTGCTGCTGTTGTTGTTGCACGTCGCCGCTCCCGCCCTGGCCGCGGGTGATGTGGCGATTGCCTTTGGGGGCGGCGGTTGCGGCAAACTCGATGGCGGCGAGGCCTTGCCGTGTCGCGCAGCAAACTTCGAGACCTTCGCAGACACAGCGTGTGTACTGGGTCGCAACTACCTGCACCCACTGATCGTGAAGACGGTCGTCGGGGCATACGCAACTCTTGCCAAGGATTTCCCGCACCGCACTTGGCAGTACGGCGAGACCGGAAAGGCTGAAGGTGGTCCCTTATGGCCGCACAAGACCCACCAGAACGGTCTAGCTGCCGACTTCTTCGTCCCGGTCATCAACAAAAAAGGCGAACCAGACCAGGTGCCGATCTCGGTCTTCAATAAGTTCGGATATGACGTCGAGTTCGACAAGCGTGGAAGAGTTGATGGTCTCCGCATCGACTTCGGTGCTGTCGGTGCCCACTTGCTCGCGCTCGAAGTCAGCGCCAAGTCTAACGGCGTCCGTATCGACCGAATAATCATCACGCCGGACTTTCATGCCGCCTTGCTTCGTGAGGTGCCCGCTATTGAGCACCTGCTGCCGCTCTTCATGAAAAAGGAGGCATGGGTGCGCCACGACGAGCACTATCACGTCGATTTCGAGCTGCCCTCGAACCTTCGGCGACCCCTGGCGTGCCAGAGGTAGATAACCAATGAATTGGTGGAAGAAGCTACTCGCGCTGATGCCTCTGGCGGTAGCACGTCGTGGGCGTGGTGTACCGCAAGACCCTCTATTGGGAGCTGCCGGTAGCACATGGCGACCCCTACGGCATCGGCGACATCATCGATCTTGGCTTTGCACTCCTGGTTCTTCTTGTGGCCGGGGTGACCGCAGTCATCGGGATAGCCACAGCGGTCGTTCCTGCATGTGTTCTAGGGGATTGTTTCGAGGACTGCGGGTGGCGGTGCCAATTCGAAGCCGTGTTCGTGACGGCGGTAGGAACATGGTTCCAAGCGCGCCCTGATCGAGCGGTCTATGGCCACCTGAACCAGCGGCGAAGCATTCTCAATTTTGACTCGACGCTCGAAGTCAGACTCGCCACCGATGAACGCCGCGAGCACCACTGCCCAGAGCATGGTCCAGGGCCGGTATGGCGAGGGCCGAAACTTAGAATATTCTGAAAACAAAACAAAGACGACGGGCGTCTGTACCCGTTCTGCTATACTCTCCGCCGTGCTCCGTCATATTCTTGTTGTTGGTGTGGCCGTTGTGTGCGGCTGCCACAGGTCGGGATTTGAAGCCACAGCAACGCGGGTTGGCTATGGAGATGCCAATTCGAGAGGCGATTGGCACCACCAAGCAGACGCCTCCGCCAGACCCGATGACGGTCAATCGAACATGAGTGATGGTGCTGGTGATTCCTTCGATTGGGGAGACGGCAGTGGCGACACGCTGCCCCCCGGCGACCCGGGTCGTGGTGATGCCGGCCTGCCCGAGCTTGGCAACGTGATCTTCGTTACTTCGACCACCCACGATGGCAACCTCGGTGGTTTGTCGGGTGCCGATGACATCTGTGCCGGTTTGGCGGGTGGGGCTGGTCTGCCCGGCAACTTCGTCGCCTACCTCTCGGCACTCGGCGCGGGCGACACGCCAATCAACGCGGCTGATCGCTTGGGATCTGCCCAGGGTTGGGTACGGCGCGACGGTAGGGTGGTCGCTCTCTCCCAAGCGAACCTGACCTCCGGAAAGCTTTTCTATCCGCCGCTGCTCAACGAATGGGGGCAAGAAACGGTGATGGGGGCGGACGTGCCGACTTTCACGGGCTCCAGTTTTGGCGGAACCATGGCGATCGACCGGCATTGTCATAGCTGGACAACAAACGCCCCAGCCAATGCCGCCACAATTGGTAACGGCGCGGCTGGCAGCAGTCATTGGCAAGCCGCCACCCAAGCGGACTGCGACAACGAGTTGTCGATCTATTGCTTGCAAATCGATCACCAAGATGCGCTCGAACCGCCGACCCCCGTTGCAGGACGCCGAATTTTCGTGTCGGCATCACCCTCGACGGGAGAGACGCCCGACGAGACGTGTGCCCGAAGTGCCACGTCTGCCGGGTTGGCGGGGACCTTCAGGGCCCTCGTGGCTTGGAGCAACGCGACTGCCGGGGAGCGATTCAACCTTGATTGGTGGCCGTGGATACGCATGGATGGTCTGCCGGTGTTTGCCTCTTCGGATGAGTTGCAGGCCAATCGCCCGCAATTTGCCATTGCCTTCAAGGCTGATGGACTCGAAATCGGTACCCCCTTCGTCTACACGGGTGCCGCCGATCTCTTTTCCTTGGCTGTCAACAATTGCAGTGACTGGACCGTAACCAATGGGGACCCGGTCGTCGCGGGTAAATCCTACACGACCACGCACCAATGGTTCAGCGATCTGGGAGATGGGGGATATGTGAACACCTGCGGGTATGGGGGCCACGAATACTATTGTTTGGAAGAATAGCGGAGATCCAAAGGGTGTGCGTGGATGCGGCAACAAGGCGACATACATCTGGGCGTGCGGCCAAAACCAAACTTGTGCTTGGGTTATGAACACCAACGCAACAGATGGGCAAACGAGGTGACTGCCGCTCAATAGCATCTGCCCGCGCAGCGTCTATCTGTTAGTAGCACGTCTATCTATCCAACAGAGATGGCATGTGGTAGGTCGAGTCCATCGATAGAATACGGGCGAGTGATGGAAGCGAGTTGCCCCAAGGAGAGATATCATGGCCGATCTGAGCATTTACTCCTTTCCGCAAACCCCGACTGGCTTCAAAGATTACTCGAAGGCACGGCTCGAAAAACCAGCACCGTTTGCTGATGGTGACGCAAAAAAGATCGAGACACACTTTCACGTCACAAAGCTTGAGGTCTATCAACTCCGCGACGACCTGCTTGTTCGATCTGCCGAGACCACCGAGAAGGTCGCCAGAAACAGAGATGTCAAGAATCAACGCGAGTCCGCCGGCACTCCGGCTGGCATCACTACGGGTGTCGGCAATATTATGTTCCAACACGACATGGCTCTGGAGTGGAAACCGCTTGGCCCAAACGGTGAGAAACCACTTCTTGATGTTCGCTGCCTGACCAGCGCTCAAGTGAAAAAGGTCGAGGAGGCCCTCGACTCAATCAAGGGTGCACCAAGTGTTTGGACAAATGAAATCGCTGGTCTGGTTCCGAGTGAGCTTCCGGGCAACGTGACGGCTGAGTATTGGGGGAAAAAACCCGAGGACACTGGCGATAGTATGGCCTCCGGTGCGGCGATGCAGGTGTGCATGTGGTTGAAAGACAAAGAAGATCTCGGCCGAGTCAAAATGAAGTTGGAGGACAGACTGGGACGCAAGTTTAATGTGAAGATTGGTGACCACAACAACGGTGTCATCAACGTCTTCAGTGCCAAAATCGACAAAATGTCGTTGCTCGAGGAAGCGGCACAGAAGTTCCACTTCAAAGTCGCGGACGCCCTTATGTTTGCCAAGGACATTGGCCCCGACGGTGGAAATGACAACTACTTCGACAAAGCCAATCCAAACGCATTTCATTGCGCCGATTCCAAGGTTCTGTGCAGCAGTTATGACCAATGGCGAAAAGACCACAAAGGCGATCCCACCACGTTGGTCGTAAGTAGTGGCCTGATCACCACAAATGACCCCAATGGCAAAAAGATCATTGATCCAGAGGTAGCCCGCCGAGTTGCCGATTGGGTCAAAGATGGAGGAAAACTCTTCTTCCTAACCGGCCGCGGGCAAGACACAGGGCCGGGAATGTTCAAGCAGCTCATCGATGCCGCAAAGATCCCCCAAGAAGCAGCGGGCAAGCTTTTCTGCGGCATTGGAAATGGTGGTGTGCTCTTGGGCGGTGAGGTTTTCTTCAAAACCTAAGTATCCCGATGAGTCTCGCTTGCCCAGAGGGCAAGCAAACACCGGCAAAGAAGTCCTTGGACGTGGGGCGTGCTGACGAGGTGGCGCTAAACCCGCAATGGAGGGGTGTCGCACGTAACCAGAAGTTGACTTAGTCACCTTACTAAGTCATAGTTGACGAATGCTGGTGAAAATCCACGATGCGAAAACTCATCTGTCCCGTCTGATTCAAAGGGCGTTGGATGGGGAAGAGATCATCATTGCCAAGGGCAATCGGCCCCTGGTGAAACTGGTTGTGCTCGACGATGTCCAGCCACCCCGACGACTGGGCACTGCTTCGGGAAAGGTGGTCATCCGATCCGACTTTGATGCGCCCATAGCGGACTTCGATGGCTACCAATGACTACCTGCTCGATATCCGTGACTACCCATGACTACCCATGACTACCTGCTCGATACCCACGCTTTCCTCTGGGCTGTCACCAATGATTCGCAATTGAGTGGGCCAGCGCGAGCTATCTTTCTCGACGAGAAGAACAGCCTGCATTTGAGTGTGGCCTCGATTTGGGAGATGGCGATCAAATCGAGCATCGGTCGCCTCTCATTGCAAACCGATCTCCGCACCTTCCTGGACGAGCAACTGCCGCTCAATGGCATTCGAGTTCTGTCAATCACCCGCAGCCACGCGCAGGAGGTTGAACAACTACCCTTCCATCATCGGGATCCATTTGATCGTCTCTTGGTGGCGCAATCGGTTCACGAAGAAATGCAATTGGTCAGTGTCGACACGGTTCTGGATGCCTATGACAACGTGAAGCGGGTCTGGTAATTGAAGGCCGTCTGGCGGTTCCACCGCCCACCTGAAGGATCACCTGGCGAGGTGGCGCTGGAAACCACGTGCCACAGGTCCAAACCACTGGTCTCAAGATGCGCTGCGCGCACCTCGAGCCGTTCGTCGATCGAGCATGAGGCTGGCGACATGCAACGACGTCCAGGGTTGGGCCAACACTTCCACGCCCACACTGCGGCGCGTACCAAAGGGGTAGTCGAGGTTGCCCTCTCGCACCCCGACCAAGGCCACCACACGGACGTTCGGATAATCTTGTGCGAGAAACACCGCCAACTCGAGGGAATTGCAGGACCCGACGGGCGAACCAACAAAAGAGGTGACGCTCGCGCGCGGCCGTTTGGCCAAACACAAGATGGCTTCCAACGGCGATGTCACTTCCTGGATGTTTCGAACGCCAAACTCGACCAAGGCCTGCCGAATCGGTTGTCTCACCATGGATGAGCGATCGACGATGACAACTTCGGGACGCAACTCGCGCAGACGTTTGGACAACTCCCATGAGACCGCGTCTCGAAGCAATTCCTGAGTGCCGTTCTCCAACTGCGTGAAGACTACCGCAAACTCGTTCGAATCCTCCACGAGACTGGGTTTGCGAACAACACGTGCTGCGAGTGCCACAGCGCCTGAGGAGCTCAGCGATAGGACGAGACGCACCTGTTCTCCTATCTCGACCTCCGCAAGGCCGCAGATGAGGGCACCCGTCACGCTCATGTTCACGAGGTGCAAGGCCCGCGGACTCTCCCGTTCCAAGAGAACGGCGGTAAAAGGTGTGGGAACACGAACATGTCGTCTGAGATCCCCACCGTTACCTCGCATCAGAAGCCTCCTCGAAAAGAGTCAGAACAGATCCCACCGATTGGGTGTGCCAGGCTGTTACGGTAAGGTGCGACGACCGGTTCGACCATGAGGTTGTTTCGACGTCACCGCAAGGTAATAGCGAATCGTATCGAGCGATCGGGTGACGGCCACCGGCAGTCGGCACCTGCTCCGCCTCTCCCCGCGAAAAAGTCTGGGCTCGCAGTGCCCCGGTCCCCCCGGTGCCCCGGTTCCCCGGTTCCCCCGGTTCATAGGTGGTAGGAATTTGGCGTAGATTGTTGCAAAATCAACGGCACGGGTCGGCGGTAGACAGTGGATGACGGGCGGTTGTGGGGGCGATTCTAGGATTTGATATCGAGTGCCTTGGGCACGTGTCAGGAGCAATGAAATGCGATCGATAAGCCGCCTTTGGCGCAACAGCGCGTGAACGTCTTGCTGGTCACCTGGTATAGCAAGAATGTGAACCTTGGGGGCGACGAGTACCTGCAACTCCCCCAACTCGTGACCGAGGAGGCCCGCCTCGCCAAAGCAAATACGATCGCCTGGAATGTCAAAGGACAAATCGGCGAAACCAAGGGTTGGATCTACGACGTAAAGGTCGCGAACCGTGGTGCCGACGTAGGCGACGTAGTGATCCAAGCAGACCTTCAATACGAGAAAGTCTCCTTCCCGGTGGTGATTCCTCCCGATGCGGAAGGTCAATTCGACGAGCGGGTGGCAAAGGCGACGGTCGAACGAGCGGGCATATTGGCGTGGAACCTTCAAACCATGAAGAACACCAAAGCCACCTTCGATGCCAACATCGGGCAAAACGACGCCGGGCACTGTGAGATTCGGTTCAGCACCAAAGACAACTTCAAGTTTCTTGCGATCGATCTCGAGGAGGCCGGTTACGATCTTGATAAGGTTTATGCGCAGTTCGGGGCGAATCTGGCTCAGTGTTTTGATCTGGTCCTTCCCCGGGTCAACGAGAAGGTGGACCCCACTTCCCCCTTGCAGCTACTGGACAATCTGAGCATTGCATCAAAGGCCACGGACCCGCCGTCGTGGACCTACACGTGCAAAGGCGACCCCGATCGCACCATCGGAGTGACATTCGAGGTCGAGACGGGCAAATTTGTTCTCTCCGACTCGGACCGTAAGGGCGAGACCCGTGAGGCGGTGGGAGCTACAGTCGTGTTCGATTATTTGGCGATGCTGATCGAGGGCAAGTCTTGGTGAGAGGATTGAGCTCACCTGCCTCGGTGCCCAACGCGTTGCGACAGAGATATTGATCCTTCATGGCACCGCACCATGGGGTAGATGTGGAGGTACGTTGCCTATCGCCCCAATGATCAAATCCTTTGGCCTGTGTGTGTTGACGCCAGATACATTTGAATTTTTGGGTTTACTTCTTCGCCGCTCGCGTTCTTTATGGGCATGTTAGCATGATCGAAGGATCGGGTGACTGCTCCGTAGAATACGGGAGCGGGTCAAAATGTATCTGGAGACAAAATGATGATTCAGCGTCTATTGGGGTTTGTCTGCCTGTTCTTGTCAGTCTCTTGCGGCGGCGCAAACGATGGTGACGACGAGGGTTGCGCACCCGTCACCCATTGCCACATGGAAGATGGCGCGGCCGCCTGTGATGTTGGTTTCCATTGGCAAGATCCAAGCGATCCGACGAACTTTCGCTGTGAACCGGATCTCGCCTGCCCGGGCGCAAAAGACTGTTCTCACAGAGATTGCGGCCCTGATCCAGTCTGCGGTCTAGACTGCGGCACCTGTGACGTTCAACCAGAAGGAATGTGCCGCGATGCCAACACGGCCGTTACGTATTCCCCGGTCGGAAGCTGCCTCGAGGGGTCTTGTTCGTATGCATCGGATGAACATCTGTGCGAGTACGGATGCGATATGGCCAGTGGCGTTTGTATGGGATGCGAAGACAACTGCCCTGGTGCGAATTCCACCCAATGCACCTCAGCTCAGCTGCAGACATGTGTCGTCGACTCCCATGGTTGTCTCGATTGGAGCACCTCTGCCCCTTGCGAGTCTGGCTTCTGCGAAAATGAGAGCAGTTGCGGCGAGTGCGACAACGAATGCAGCGCTGTCGAGGACACTTTGTGTGACTCGGCAAATCTTTCGACCTGCGTGAGCGATGCCCATGGGTGTCTCTCTTGGGGCCCAGAGGAATCCTGTCCGGGAGGTTTCTGTGCCAATGGCGCTAGTTGCGGCACTTGTGACGACCAATCCTTTGGCACCGACGATGGATGTTGTCCGAGCAATTGTACATCGGCCACCGACATCGACTGCCCGATGCCAAACTGCGATCTTCCGTGTATTCGCTTTGTCGATCAGGTCGCTGCCCCTGGCGGTGACGGGCTAACGTGGGCAACAGCAGTCGATGCCATTCAACCTGCCATCGACGAGGCCCAGCGTGCAGTGGAAGAATGCCTGCTCACGAGCTGTCAGGTGTGGGTCAAGGAAGGGACATACTACGTGTATGGTTCCGATCCGAGTCATGAAGAACACAAGGCTGACAGCATCGTGCTCAAGCCTGGTGTCGAGCTCTTGGGCGGTTTCGCCGGAGACGAGACAACCTTCTCAGAGCGGGACCTGTCTCAGCACCGCACGACGCTCGACGGCAGCGACCAAGCTGATGGGGAGAACCACGTCTATCACGTCGTCTTGGGCGATGACGACACGGTACTGGACGGCTTTACCATCCAAGGTGGCCGCGCCACCGCCGCAAGTGGCATGGACTCCGAAGGCGGAGGAATGCACAACGCCTATGGACGTGCACCTCTGGTGCGAAACTGCATATTCACGAGCAACATTGCGGGCACCGGTGGTGCCGTCTACAACAGTTCAGCCGGCGCAATCTTCCGCAACACCGTATTCATGTACAACATGGCCGAACAAGCTGCTGCCATGTACAACAACGGAACGGACAGCGACACCGGCATTTCACCTGAGATCACCAACTGCACGATCGTTCACAATCAGGCAACCGGCACCTCTACGAACGACACCCTCGCCGGCGGCATTGTCAACAATCATGCGTGCCACACGAAGATCACGAACACCATACTTTGGAAGAATCTCCCCAATGAAATCTCAAGCTTCGATGACAGCTACCCGTATGTTCGACACAGTGTCGTGTTTGGCATGAACATGGGTGGTGATGGGACTGGTGGACTGATGACCACCCAGGGGAGCTTTCTTGACAACCCAAGACTGAAGATCAATCCCAATGGGAGCGTGACCCTGCGCCACGATTCGCCGTGTATCGATGCCGGCATCGGGAATGGCACCGGTTTCGTTGTTCCAAGTGAAGACATCCTCGGGCAGGCCCGCTACGATGACCCAGGCACAGAACCAAATTCAGGGACAGGCTCTCCTGACCATGTTGATATTGGTGCCTATGAGTTTCGCGGCGGTGATACCGGTGCCGACCCGACACCCTGCATCCGATATGTCGACATCGACTCGAGCGCCTCTTCGCCCGACGGATTGAGTTGGACCACCGCGTTCACTGATCTTCAACAAGGAATCGACAACGCCTTTGACGTGGTGCAGTGGGCTATCGAACCGCAGGTTTGCGAGATCTGGGTAGCCGAGGGCACCTACGCCATCTACTTCACGACCACCCAAACGGTGAAGATGCGCGCCGATGTCCAGCTCTACGGAGGGTTCGCGGGAGACGAAACGGAACGTGCTCAACGCAATTGGGGTGCACACGAGACCATCCTCGATGGCTGCTATTCGGTTTGCAGCGCCGACTGGCGAGTCAACAACGTGGTCATAGGCAGTAACTACGCAGCGCTGGACGGCTTCACCGTAACCCATGGCGGGGCAAACGACGGTTATGACAACAACGGCGGTGGCATGCTGAATTCCTTCGTGTGTCCGGAAATCAGGAACACAAAATTCAAGGAGAACCTGGCTGACGATCAGGGTGGTGCCATCTACAGCACGTGTCCCTATGAACTAAAGATCGACCGTTGCGAGTTTACAAACAACATGGCAATGGACGGAGGTGCCGTTGCCGCCCAGGTTGGAGACCGGGTCACGATCACAGACAGCAGCTTCACGGGCAACGAAGGAAACGAAGGAAACGGTGGGGCGATAGACGTCTACAATGTAGATGAGCTGGTGTTGACGGATGTCGTGGTGTCCAATAACCGGGTCAATCATAACTTTGACTATGGCGGCGGTCTGTACGCGCAATACTCCAGCATCACATTGCTGCGCGTTGCTTTTGACGATAACACCGCGCACCAGGGTGGAGGGATCTTCACCTCAGGCTCGCTGGATGCCACCGATAGCAGCTTCACCAACAACACAGCTCTCGACGGCCACGGCGGCGGTATTTACAGCACCTACTCCTCTCCATCTCTAACCCATTGCACCTTCAACTCGAACTACCCAGATGACGTGTACCAGCCGTAAACATTACCGGCACCCTTGGCGGGGTTTGTTGTGGCACCTCGGTGGGTAGCGGCTCCGCCGTCGGGCACGCTGTAGAGCTGTCTCCGAGTCTGAATAACCGGTGATTGGGAAGGCGGAGTGTCGACTCGATTCGCCCTTGTCACCGAAAGCACACGACCAGGTCCACCCCCACCCAAGCTTCGCTGCTCCCGGTTGACGAGTAGCATTTCACGATGCGGTGATTCGTCGTGGCCATGCCTCAACTCTCTCCTGTTGGGTTCTCTTATGACCCGTGTGTCCGCGGCCTTCACCTTTGCCCTTCGGGCAATCCTGCGCCCGAGACCTCCCGGCCTGTGGTGAGTCATTTGATTTTCTGTCCCCTCGCATTCGCTCGGCTCGCCCTGGCTCACACAAAATCAAAAACCTCATCTCGGGAGCACGTCTCGTGAGTTGGTTGCCCGGATTTCCGGTTTCTGATGCAGATGCAGATGCAGGTGCCGCCGGCTTTTTGCGTGTAGGAATACCCTCGAGAAGCTCCAATCTGTCCCGCCTTTCCCGCGTTGTCTTCAGCCGCCCAGCCGTAGGTGAGGCAGCTTCAAACAACGCCGGAAAGGGGTTGCAATGACATTTCGCAAGCTCCCAACCGTTGACATCCGCGACACTTCGCGGGAGCAACAATCAATGACCACTGACAAACTACGATTGTACCTGGAAACATCCGTTTGGAATTTCTCCTTTGCTGATGATGCGCCTGAGCGCATGAATTCAACCAAGAGGTTTTTCGACGAGGTCCGTCGTGGTGCTCACGATGTCT
>Ga0156517_1123_pt3 | contig 17733 bp, 19 predicted proteins | sample RifOxyB3_FD_111912 | JGI IMG/M metagenome (GOLD analysis project Ga0156517, IMG submission 111912) | Deltaproteobacteria bacterium RIFOXYB12_FULL_58_9 | reverse complement strand
GACCCAAGATGAGCGCCGCGTGCCATGCCACGGCAGGGTGCTCGTCGTCGACGGCGGCGAGCAATGCGGTGAGCGTTGCCTCTCTGGTTTCAGGGGCCAGCGCTAGCGCCTGCAGACGCGCGGTCGCCAAGTATCGAACGAGACCCGTCTCGTGAGAGAGACCGTCGACCAACGCCGTCACCAGGGGGCGGGAGAAGGTGGGCGAAGGCGTTGTGGGCGTGGTGACGGGCGGTGTAGCACCGTCAGGACCGCCACAGGCCGAGAGAAACAAGAGCAGAGCGGGACGGACGTTCGATCGCATCATCAAGCTCCCAGATTCCACACGATGCCGATGCTGTGCATCCTGTGCGGCATTTTTCCTCCTCGCTACTCCAGCAGTACCTGAACCTTGGCCATGACCTCATCCACCACGTCGTTCGGCGCTCGACCTTCGAGCTTCACCTTCCGCGCCCGCCAATCCAGGCTCTTGATCTGATCTGCGAGAACCACGCCGCCAATGCGTCCACCAGGCGGAAGCGCAACCTCGAAAGGGTATCCCTTCACGGCGCTGGTGATCGGACAGAGCAACGCCAGCCCGACCTTCCCGTTGTAGCTCTTGCGCGACACCACCAGGGCGGGACGATGGCCGGCCTGCTCGTGACCGGCTTGCGGTGTGAAGCTCAACCAGACCAGATCGCCTCGGTCTGGGACATACCGCTGGGCTGTCACCAAACCTCCTTGCCAACTGCTTCGCCGGTTTCGACCGCATCGTGGATGTTGTCGGCATTCACGCGCCTCAAGAGGTCGCCAAGGCGGTAGCGCCGCCGTTGGGGGGCGATCACGATTCTTTTGCCCTCCAACGACAACTCGACCGGCTCACCGTCGCGAAGGCCGATCTCTTTCGTGACTGTCCTCGGGAGCCGCACCGCCAGGCTGTTGCCCCACTTGGAAACTTGCGTTCGCATGTCGTCCTCCGTGTCTACAATGACTATACATTGCGATGCCGCAAACAACAACATCATGGGTGTTGGCTGCCTGCTGCCGTACAGTCGTCGGCATGCTCGTCGGCTCACCTGCGGGTTGAACCCGCGAGGAACTCTTGCCAATCATGAGAGAACCGCGATGCCTCCGTTTTTGCAAAACGACCGCCACTGATTACCCGTTTTCCGTTTCGCCCCTATTGCCTTGTTGTTGCATGCGATTCTAAAAGCGACACGACATTGCACTTTTTTGCATCCAAACCTGCGGTCTGGGTGGTCATACCAGCATCAACGAAACTGCCCGTGGAGGTAAGAGAGATGACACGAATAGGTGCTTTTTGCGTAGCTTTTCTGATGCTCACATCAACGGCTTGGGGACAAACGCAGGATCCGGCCGTCGAAACGGATCCTGGCGCCGTTGCTGAAACGACTCGAGAGGATCTCAAAGAGAAGGCGATGGAGCAGGGGCTTTCGCGGGAGATCGTAGAGAAACTCAGTCCCGCGCAGATTGTGGACGTCTTGAAAGCACAGGAGGTTTTTCGCGGCGACGAGCGGGTTCTTCCTGAGGACGTCGTTCAAAAACTAGGTCCAGAACAGCTGGCCGAGGTTCTGAAGGCACGGGAGAAACGCAAGTCAGACTCATCTTTGGAGGACGTGCTTGTACCAACCCTGGTGTCTCTCTCCTTCTTCTTGTGTCTCGCTTTTCTTGTTGGGCTGCCACTGTTCCTTCGATTCCGTGAACATACTCAACGACAGGAGACTTTGCGGCTCATGGTCGAGAAGGGTACTCAGATACCACCCGAGTTGTTGGCGCCACCCACTCCCCAACGTTCTGATCTGCGCAAAGGCATTGTTCTTGTCGCGGCGGGTCTCAGCATTGTCGCGTTTCTCGCGATCATGGGTGAGGGTCCGGCGGGAGCTTGGAGCATTGGATTGATCCCGACCTTGATTGGTGGTGGCTATCTTCTTGCTTGGAAGTTGGAGCCAAACGGCAGAAACGACAACAGTTGATCTCCTCCACCCATGTTTCCTTCTGACGCCAGCCTCATCGCCCGAGTTATTCAAGACGACGACCGACACGCGTTCGCCCAGCTCGTTCGGCGACATCAATCGCAGGTGCGCTCGGTCTTGCGGCGATTGACATGCGGTAATCAAGCACTGTCCGATGATCTCGCACAAGAGACATTCATACGCGCATACCGAGGAATCAAAACATACCGGGGCGGAGGCAAGTTCTCCTCGTGGCTGTATCGAATCGCGTACAACGTTTTCTTGACGGAAAGAACGCACAACCAAAGAGAAGCGGTTGACTCGGAGCCTTTGACAACACTTGATGGAGGTAGGTTTCAAGACAAGACGACTTTGCGTCATGACCTGATGAAAGCAATGAAGCACCTGACCGAGCAAGAAAGGGCAGCAATCGCTCTTGCATACGGAGCCGAGGCCACCCATGAAGAGATAGCTGTCGTGCTGGAATGTCCGCTGGGCACAGCAAAGTCCCACATTGCACGGGGCAAAGAGAAACTGAAGAACCACCTGCGAGCCTGGGCGAACGCGGAGTAAGCATCATGCCAAAGAACGATGATTGGTTGGACGCCATGTTGAGAGACGACGATCAGTACATTCAGGATGGGGGTTTTGCAGACCGCGTTCTGCAAGCCTTGCCACCCAAACGCCGACAGCGAACACGGCGCAGCGCCATTCTCCTCGCAAGCGCTGTGATTGCTTGCTTGTTGGGCTTTGTGGTGCTTCCTGGTGGACAATTCCTGTTGGCTACCGTGACTTCCTTGATCAAGTTTGGGATCGCGCCAACATCGACTAATCTGCCGGTCGTTTCGTTGGCTGTTCTGGCAACAACCATATGGGGCGCTGTCGCCGTGGCGCAATCACCGGAAGTTGAATGAAATGTAGATTCTCAGCAACTGTGCACGGGGTAGGCCCCACTTCTGGACGTCGCCCGGCAACAAGAGTTGCAACCCTTGCAACCGCTCAGTGCCGGCCCTTCTTCCAAAACGGTGCCTTCTCATATAGCGGCACGCCGTCTTCAGTTTGCGGCACACTCGAAAGCTTGGAGAGGATCTTCTTCTTCCGTGCAGTCTCTTCTTCAACCGCGATGACAGGAGACGGGACACTCCGAGTCACAGCTTCATTGACGAGGGTTGTAACCCAATCGCTCATCTTCATGTTGTGTTGCGTGCAGAACTTTTTGGCTTGGGCGTGTGCCTTTGGTGGCAGATGGATCACCTTCGACATTCGATTCCCTCCACGAACAAAGTGCCAATTCATTTATCGGACCACGGATCAGGAGTCCACCTGGGCATGAGGCTTCTTAGCTCCGCTTCTGGTCCACGTTCTCGGTCCCCATGAACTTGAGATAAATCACCGCGTCCTCACGTGACCCGTGGGCTTCGAGCTCACCCAGGAGTGCCTGGATTTCCTTCTTGCCTAGCTTTTCAAACTTGTTGAGATCATCGGAGGTGGTCAACCCGTCTTCGTGCTCGATGCCGAGATGGTCGAGAGCAGCGGCAAGCAACTCACGTTTTCCCAACAACCAGGTGCGCAGCATTTCCTCAGCCATCTCGTCATCGTTGACGGTCTTGAGGAGGTCGTAGAGCTGGGAAATGCGAGCCTCTGTTTTCGCGCCAGGCTTGACGAGGCGCTTTTTCGACGATGCGCGGACGCCCTGGCGATGAAAATACGTCTCGCGTGCCTTGCGACTCGATGCCAAGAAAACTTCTGAAAACTTCTCTGCGGTCAAGCCACGCAGGATTTCGGTGTACGCAATCTTGTTCTCTTGCTCAGCCATGACGTCTGCTCATACTCACTCAGCAACAATCTGCTCGAATTGGTTTTTGTGGTTGTGGGGGTGTCGCCCTATCGCCGACGGTTCATCCCATGACAAAAGAGGGGTCCTTTTCGCGGACCAAAACGACCGTGCAGGGTGCCTGCAACAGCAGTTTTTTGAAGTTGGAGCTTTCGGGTGCCCCCATGATGATCATGTCAGCACTGATGCCGCCTGCCATTTTCAGAATCTCGACCCATGGTTTGCCTTGCGACAAGCGCCGATGCACATCCTCGAGATGATGGGTGACTCCCTTCTCGAAGACGCGACCGATGGCGTTGATCACCACCTGTTTCATTCGCCCAAGGTACTCCTCGTTGAGGCGGTCGAGGTGCCGATAATCTTTGGTCGAATCCTCGAATACATGGAACAAGTAGACGTCGGCGTTGAAATTCTGACTGTAGATGAGCGCGAAGTCGAGCGCCATCTCACACTTGCGGGCGAAATTGATGGGCACCAACAACTTCAGCTTTGGAACGGTACCCTGTGTTGTAGCAGCCACCATCAAGCTCTCCATATCATCGAAACGGTCGTTCTCGCCCGCAACGCCTCCATCTCAAAAACGGCCTCAAAAACAGCCGTTTTCGATCGCGCGAGCTACTCTCCGTACCTCTTACTCAACAGATACGCAACCGTGTCACGCGCACAGTTCCTACAATAGCCATAACGTGACTCGAGACACTCCAGCATGGCTGTCGCGTGCTCTCGCTCCTTGGGCTCGAGTCCGTCCTGCTTATCACCTGACGTAAATTTGAGGAAATTGATGTTCAAGCGCCGCAGTATCTTCTGACGACTTGCGAAAAAGTCTTCGCGAAGCCTCTCGAAATACGGCTTGAAGATGACCGCGTAGTCGGCCTTGAAATCTGGGTTCTCAAGAGCGCGAGCGCCGATCGTGCCAATGACAGATCGGCGGAAATCCTCGGCACTCTCGCCATCGGCTTTGAGCACCTTTTCGATCTCAGCCATGAGCTTTTCGTCAGGGTCGTGCAAGGCACCAGAGGTAGGATCGCGCACCTTCTCCTTTTTCACCCACTGCGAAACATGACGGATGTAGCGCTCGAACGGCTCACTGTAGCTACCTTCGGTGGCGAGCCCCATTGACTCACGAACCTCTACGTCAACCCACCGGGTAAACAGCTCCTCGGTCTGCTCGAGAAAGGCCTGGTGGTCGTGGTACTTGCCCATCTTGTCTTGCTTGAGAAATTCATAGATTGATTTGGACTCGAGCAGTTCACGCAATTGCTCGAACACCGCCAAGGGGCTCAGGCATTTGTAATCGGCGTGATGGGCGGCGTTGAGCAACGCTGTACGAATCTCGCGGGCGCTGGCACCAAGTCGACCTTCATATTGTGGGTAGCTCACGGATTCCTTGAAAAGATCGGGAATCGCCTTGTGCAGCTCCTTTGCTTGACCGGCGGACAAACGCTCTGGCACCGCACCCGTATCGTAGAGGCGCAGTTTTTCCATCGGCGTGATGTCGTCAATGATGCCCTTCAGCTCATCGTCGTATCGGGATGAGTCACAACGGCGCATGCGCGAAAGGATAGCCCACAACGAGGCCACATCAATGGCGTGGGGTGCCACGTGCCTGCCGACCACCCGTGCATTGATCTGCGGTTCGTAGATTTGTTTCTCATCGGCATAGCGATTGAGATACGGGACCTTCACCAACTCCATTCGCCCCTTGAACGACGGAAAATCAGGATGCTCTTTGAAAGCCTCTAGATATATCTCGTTGGTCGAGCCAATGAAGGCGACATCGAGCTGCAGGACAAAGGAGTCCATTGAAACGGTAGCGGTTTCGATCGTGTCGAGAAGGTACTTGAACGCATCGACGGGACGTTTGAGAAGATCGCTGAACTCTAACAGACCACGGTTGGCATCAACCAGTGGGCCACTCGGTTCGTACAAAGAAATGTACTGCAGCGACTTGGGCAAAGATTGCATCGAACGGTCAGCGGTCACTTGTTGAATGCGCGCGTCGACAGAAAGCTGTGGCTCTATTGTGGCCGCGCCTCGGCGGTAGCGTTTGGACACATAGAAGCGCTCTACCTGAATGTGGTCGAGAACCTTGCTCACATCGCCATCGTAGCTGGCCAGCAAGGCGTCGTAGATACGCCGACATTTGTAACAGAGGTCGCCGAATCGCAAATAGTCGCTGATGGTCGTGTGGGGTTGGTCGAGATTGTTTGTGCCAGTGCTCGCTTCCGGCAATAATTCATTGAGCAAACTGCGCCGCAAGCCTCGTGGAATGAGAAACACGGGGTGGTCGTGCATGTCACAGGGAACGCGAGCATCAATGAGATCCGCGGGCAGATAGGCGAACGACTCACCCGCAGCCTTGGGTGCCTCGCGACCGGCCCCAAAACCAATGCTGCCACTACCGAGACGCTCCGAAGGAATGATCCAATTGAAGCTGTATGCTGCCCCCTCTGACAGGCGCGCGTAGGCCTCCATACCGGCCATGAGACACCGAACGATCGAGCTCTTGGCGCTGCCATTTGGACCGTGCAACACCAGCATCTTGTTGATTTGCCCCTGGCGTGCGAAATTCGCGAGGAGACGGTAGATCGCCTCTTGTACTCGCTCTTGTCCTGCAACCCGCCCCTCACCACCGGCGAACGGCGCATCAAACAGCTTAAAACGAGTCACCCGTCCGGTGGGCAAATCGAGCTGCTCACGGCCAAAATGATCGAGCATGTCAACGAGGTACTGTGCCGTCGAACGTAGGTGCCGCTCGGGTTCCTCGATCATCAGGTTGAAGAACTCGGGGAACGAAAGGATCGTCTGACCTTCGACAAATGCCTTGCGAATGTCTTTGACCAGCCCATCGAGGAGCTGGCCACCTTTGTTCGAATCGGTCGTCATCGTGTCCAGAGCATACCACGACCCAATCCGCAGACCAGCAAATCAATGCAGCGCCCACCAAAGGTTCAGCGGATGAGGATCTCCGTGCTCAATATGCGCGAGAGTGGCTCACATACCGTGGCAGGCAACGCCCGCTTGAGCCCCGCGCGAATCACAATGGGCGACTTGGTCAGATCGACATCCACTATGCGCACACCCCGCTCGGCGATGGCGTCAGCCACCCGCAACAATCCAATCAACACTCGAGCGGTACGCGAGTCATCGTCGCATAACTCGGAACCAGAGTTAAGCCCATCTCCCCTTGTCTGAGTGGCCACATAAGCGGCCACACGACAGCTGTACTCACACAATCCGAAGCCCTTCACGCCGAAGCGCAACTCATCTGGTCGGATAGTCGCCGCAAGACGGGCAGCTACAGCGAGAGTTGCCCGGGCAGGACGCCACAACCCGTGTACCGGTGCGAGAAGCTCAAATAGGCGAGTGGCGATCTTAGCTGGGGCGCTCGAGCGCCTGCCGAGGCGTCGCATCACCTGTCGCGCGCGCAACTCAGTTTCGCTCGCGTCAGCCAATGACCTCAGGATCGTCTCACGCAATCCCGTTCCAGGAACCACAAAGGACTGCACACCGAAGTAGCGCACCACGGCGTGAATGACCAACACGGCTGGAGTTAGAACGTCCGCGCGGTCCAGTCGCAAGCCGAACAAAGTAACGCGCTCGTGCGGTGGCGCGGCAGCAATCCGCAGAGCAACGCTTCCCAACCTGCGCACATCAATGGCTGGGTGATAACCGGGCTTGGCCGGTACCAACCGCGCAAGGACATTGAGATTGCCACCAGTACCGATCGCCAAGGGGCAGGAGACTCGACGGAGGCACCGACCAAGATCCGCCTCGATGGCCCGCACGATCTTGGAGGTCTCGACGGCTGTCAGAGCCCCCCGCATCTCTGGAAATCTTTCTAGCAAACGAACCGTCCCGAGAGGCACCGATTTGCCCCAACGCCCATGTGCACGTCGAAGCTCGAGACTGCCGCCACCTAAGTCGACAAGAAGTGTGTCAGGTGGGACCGACCCCAAAGCCTGCACCAAAGCGTCGCGGGACAGCCGTCCTTCCTCTAGGCCCGAAATAATCTCGACCTCAACCCCCGTCTTGCGACGAATCTTCTCGACAATGTGCTTACCGTTTCTCGCATCACGCATTGCCGACGTCGCAACAGCACGGTAGGCCTCTACACCCAGTCGCCGCATGTGGTCGGCCACAATCGCAAAGATATCCAGCAGTGCCTGCGAACGCTCTGAGCCAATCCTCCCCTCAGCGAACACGTCTGCCCCGAGCCGAATCGGCCAACGATAAAACCCGAGATCGTTGACAGAGCCAGCAGGGCTCAGCCGCACCACCGCCAACCGCATGGCGTGTGAGCCGACATCAATGGCCGCAAGCACCGGCATCGTGTTCCCGTATCAGTGCAAGTGAATTCATTCTACTTATCCGCGAGGAGTGTAACCCAACAATGGCACTGAGAGCCTCGGCTCATCCGGTTCATCGGCGACCGAGCGAGTGGACAGGTGCGAGACCAATCGTTTGCTGGATGAATTAGGCGCTCTTCTTGCGCTCGAACTGGAGCTCTGGTTGACCATCGCCTTTGACAACCTCTTGGGTGATGCGGCATTTCTTGATGCCCTCAAGGAATGGCACCTCGTACATAATGTCGAGCATCACGTTCTCGAGGATCGTCCGCAAGCTGCGAGCCCCGCCCTTGGTTGCGATGGCCTCATGGGCGACCGCATCGATGGCACCAGGGTCAAACTCGAGATCAACCTGTTCCATGGAGAACAGCTTCTGGTACTGTCGAATCAACGCGTTCTTCGGTTCAGTGAGAATCCGGCGCAGGTCATTTTCTTGGAGATCATCCAGAGTGGCAATGATGGGGATGCGCCCAACAAACTCAGGTATCAAACCAAACTTAATGAGATCCTCGGGTTCCACAAACTGCAAAATTTCTCCAAGGTTGTGCTTTTTCTCACTGTGAATCTCAGCACCAAATCCCAAACCGCGCTTGCCGACCCGACGGCGAATGGGTTGCTCGATGCCGGTGAAGCTGCCGCCAAGAATGAAAAGAATGTTGGTGGTATCGACGGCGATCATCTCCGATTGACCATATTTCTTGGAGCCCCGCGGCGCGACGTTGGCACGAGTGCCCTCTATGATCTTGAGGAGCGCCTGTTGCACACCCTCCCCCGACACATCTCGGCTCATCGACGGCGAATCGCCCTTGCGAGCAATCTTGTCGATTTCATCGATGTAGACGATGCCACGTTGCGCACGCTCGATGTCATTCTCTGCTGCGACCAGCAAATTTGCGATGATGTTCTCGACGTCTTCTCCAACGTAGCCGGCCTCCGTCAGAGTTGTGGCATCGGCCATGGTAAACGGCACATCGATCATCTTCGCTAGGGTTTGCGCCAACAATGTTTTGCCAGTGCCTGTTGGCCCGAGCAGGAGGACGTTGGACTTTGCAACCTCGATGCCGTCGTCCTCAGTACCCCCGCGCTTGCCGATGCGCTTGTAGTGATTGTAGACAGCGACGGCGATGATCTTCTTCGCACGTTTTTGACCAATGACGTACTGGTCGAGAAAATCAGCTATTTCACGAGGCGTAGGGAGTTTCTTCGGCCCCTCGTCGGTGGTCTCACGTTCGTTTTCTTCGTCGATGATATCTGTGCACAGCTTGATGCACTCATCGCAGATATAAACCGTCGGCCCGGCAATGAGCTTGCGAACCTCCCGCTGGCTCTTGCCACAAAAAGAGCAAGTGAGCTGTCCTATCTGCAAATCCTTGCGTGCCACTTCTTCGATCCTACCAGAGCGCCCGCCAACCGGCCAAAAGAAAATTGTCTAAGTTGGGTCTCTACACCAAAGGTGCTCCTTGCGTCCAGAAACCGCAAGGTTCTGGCAAAGAAATGCAAGAATGCTCTTGCGCACGCGTATCTTCCATCTATCCGAAATCCCCACTGCCGCTCGTACCCTATCCCAAGTCACGGGTCAGGACGAAGATACCCGTTTCTGGACCCTTTTCAGGACAGACATCGGGAGGCCGCAAAACACTCGTCGTTGAGTGGCGCAATTCGACCGCGACATGGGCATTACAATCCTTGACACCCACGCGGCCTGCTTCTTAGTTATCCCATGAGGAGCTACACCATGGAGATGGACACCCGAAGCAGCGCAATTCTCCAGCATATCGTCGAACACTTCATCGCTGACGCCCAGCCCGTTAGCTCCCGGACTGTGGCCTCACGACTCAAAAGAATCAACGCATCGCCAGCGACCATTCGAACGATTATGGCCGAGCTCGAGAATCAGGGATTGTTGCAGCAACCGCACACCAGCGCCGGTAGGGTGCCGACCGAGCAGGGATTGCGTGCATATCTCGATACACTCAAGCCACGACTGCGGCCCAGCGATCGCTCGCAGCTCGATGCTGCCGCAACGACACCAGACGTGGCAGACATCCCTGCCATGCTTGGCCAAAGCCTTGCGGGACTGTCTGGGCAGATGGCCGTAGTGGCCGTGCCCCGCTTCTTGGGCGCACGTATCAAAGAGGTCGGGCTCCTCAAACAAGATGAACGTCATCTGCGCGCGGTATTTTTGTCGCACGGTGGGCTGGTACAACAGAAACTTGTCGAATTGGATTTTGACATCGACAACGAACAACTCTCACACGCACAGAACTTTCTCAACGAGCAACTCGAGCACTGCACCGTGGCTGAGCTGCGACAGCGGATCAAGAAAGCCCTCGACGGGCATCGCTCGAAGATAGCCGACCTTAAAGAGGCTGGCCTGGAGATCGCCGCGCGTGTTCTCCCCGAACCCAATGCCGTAGCTGATTTCGAGCTCATTGTCGAAGGGGCCTCGCACCTGGTGGGCCAACCTGAGTTTGCCGATCTTGACCGCCTCCGCGATTTGCTGCAGGCCATCGAAAAACGACAGGCTCTCTTGGAGTTGCTCACCCAGGTCGTTGATGGCTACGGCGTGCAGGTCGTCCTTGGCAGTGAGCACCACGTCCTCGACCTACCGGCTGTTGCCTGCGTCGGCGTGCCGTGCACGAGTCCCGATGGACACACGGCCGCAGTCACTGTATTGGGCCCGTCGCGAATGGACTACGGACGGCTTGTCCCACTGGTGAACTATGCAGCAACTCTATTTGATCGCTACTGGGAAAACGTCTGAAGGTGTTGTGCTGTGCGGGCAGAGTGCTTTACGTTACCTAGGCAAACGACGTATAGGCTGAAGTATGACGAAGAAATCAGATGCACTCGAGGACGCGATGGCCGAGGCCCTGGCCGCAGTCGAGCGCGTTGAAAAAGAGCGCCAAGAGCAGGAAGAGAATACCATCGACGTCGAGGTGATCGATTCCCATCCTCAAGATGAAACAGAAGCTGCCGATACTCAGAGTGAAGCACAATCAAGTGACAGCCAGGCAAACGATGACACTGGCCAGGACGAAGAAGCCGTGCTGCGCGAACAATTGTTGCGCCTGGCAGCCGACTTCGAGAACTTCCGCAAACGTGCCTCTCGCCAGATGCAGGAGGCACGGCAGTACGGCGCAGAAAGGCTCCTCTCCGATCTCCTGCTCATCGTTGACAATCTCGAACGCGCCTTGGCGCACTCCGAGGGCGACAACAACCCCATCGTCGACGGCGTACGCATGGTTGCCAAGCAGTTCTTGGATGTTCTTGGCACCCACGGAGTCACTCGATTCGACAGCCTTGGTAAGCCGTTTGACCCCGAACGCCACGAGGCTGTCGGTCAGGCACCTGCCGGCGACCGAGTGCCTGGAACGGTATTGGAAGAGATCATCAAAGGCTATTTCATTCACGATCGACTTCTGCGCCCAGCCCAAGTCTTGGTCGCTGCCACACCCCGTGAACAAAAACAAACGGAAGAAGGCGAATAAGAAGAAGCCGCACAGTAGACCATGAGCAAGACGATCGGCATAGATCTCGGCACCACCAACTCCTGCGTGGCCGTGATGGAGGGAGGCAAACCCGTCGTCATCCCCAACAATGAGGGTGCCCGCACAACCCCGTCGATGGTGGCGTTCACCGACAGTGGTGACCGCCTCGTCGGCCAAGTTGCCAAACGCCAGGCCGTCACCAATCCTGCCAAGACCATCTTCTCAGTCAAACGATTCATCGGCCGGCGTTTCGATGCCGAAGAGGTTGCGATCGACATTGAGCGCGTGCCATTCAAGATCGTTCCCTCCGATCGAGGCGATGCCTGGGTCGAAGTTGGCGGCAAATCAATGTCGCCGTCTGAGATCTCGGCGCTCATCCTCGACAAAATGCGCGAGATCGCAGAGGATTATCTCGGTGAGCCGGTCACCTCGGCGATTGTGACCGTCCCGGCATACTTCAATGACAGTCAGCGCCAGGCCACCCGCGACGCCGGTCGCATCGCCAATATCGAAGTTAAACGCATCATCAATGAACCCACGGCAGCGGCTCTCGCCTATGGCGTTGACAAAGAGGGAAAACGCTCGGTTGCCGTATACGATCTCGGTGGCGGTACCTTTGACATCTCGATCCTCGAGCTCGCCGGTGACGTCTTCAACGTCCGCTCTACCAACGGTGACACCCATCTCGGTGGTGAGGACTTCGACCACCGGATCATGAACTACCTGTGTGAGCAGTTCAAAAAGACAAACAACATCGATCTGCACCAAGACTCGATGGCGTTGCAGCGTCTCAAAGAGGCCGCGGAGAAGGCCAAGCACGAGTTGTCGAGTTCCACTGAGACCGACATCAACCTGCCCTTCATCACCGCCGACGCCACAGGTCCCAAACACCTCAACGTCGAGCTCAGCCGTAAGCAGCTCGAAGACCTCACCAAAGACCTCATTGAACGCACCCTCGAGCCCTGCCGCCAGGCGCTCAAGGACGCCGGCCTCAGCCGCGAACAACTCGATGACGTCTTGCTCGTGGGTGGGATGACGCGGATGCCGCTGGTGCAGAAAATGGTGAGTGCATTTTTTGACAAAGAGCCCAACCGCGAGGTCAATCCTGACGAAGTGGTCGCTATCGGTGCTGCTGTCCAGGGTGCGGTCCTCAATGGCGACATCAAGAATGTCCTGTTGCTTGACGTCACTCCCCTGACCTTAGGTGTCGAGACCGCGGGAGGCGTGTTCACCCCACTGATTCCGCGCAACACGACAGTGCCCTGCCGCAAATCAGAGATCTTCACCACCGCCGCAGACAACCAACCGATCGTCAACGTTCATGTGGCTCAGGGCGAGCGACCGATGATCGCCGATAACAAGACTCTCGCCCGCTTTGAGCTAGTCGGTATTCCACCAGCGCCACGGGGAGTGCCCCAGATCGAGGTGACCTTCGAGATCGACGCCAATGGCATCGTTCAGGTCTCAACCAAAGACCTCGGCACCGGCAAATCACAATCTGTTCGCATCACCGCCCAGAGCGGACTCAACGAGGAGGAGATTGAACGCATCATTGGTGAGGCAGAGCAACACAAAGCCGATGACGACGCCAAGCGTAACCTCGCAGACATGCGCAACCGCGCCGAGGCGCTCATCTACTCCACCGAACGCACCCTCGAAGAGTATGCCGCCTCTCTGGACCCCCTCGATGTTGAGCTCATTCAACACGATTTGGAAAGGATTAAGACCGCCCTCGGCGGAGATTCGCCTAAGGAAATCGAAACTCTGTTCAAGGCCTTGGAGAGCTCGGCCTATCGCATCGCCGAGACCATTTACGCGCAGGCATAGCCAAAAGAAGAAAGAGGAAATGCTGTGCGATGAGAGATTGTTATGAAGTTCTCGGGGTCGACCGCGATGCCAGTGACCGCGAGATCAAGAAGGCCTATCACCGACTCGCGCATGCGCACCATCCAGACAAGAACCCTGACGACACCTCGGCGGAGGAGCGATTCAAAGAGGCATCGGTTGCCTATGGAATCCTGAGCGACCCTGACAAACGCCGCAAGTACGATCGTTTTGGCCGCGCCGCGTTCAGCAACAAAGGAGGTCCTGGATTTGACCCGTCAGCCTTCACCGGATTCGGCGACGTGTTCTCGGAGCTCTTCGGCGACTTCCTCGGCAGAAAACCCAACAGCCCCAAGGCCAGAGGCCAGGATCGTGTTATCAATCTTGACATCGATTTTGAGACCGCGGTGCGTGGGGGCACTCGCACCATCGATGTCCCGCGCACAAGAAAGTGTGACATATGCACTGGCACTGGCGCCGCCCCAGGTTCCACACCGCAAATCTGTCATGCCTGCGGCGGCTCGGGTGAAATCCGAGTGCAACAGGGCTTGCTGTCAGTGAGCAAGAGATGCACCTACTGCAAGAGCAAGGGCAAGATCGTCACCCACCCGTGCAAGCCCTGCGACGGCAATGGTTACACCCAACAAGAATCCCGCCTCGAGGTGAATATCCCGCCTGGCTCGAGCAGCTCGACGGTGTTGCGATATCCAGGCGAAGGACGGCTTGGACGCAACGGTGGCTCACCGGGCGACCTGCGCGTGGCGCTCGCGGTCGCCCCTCATCCAATTTTTCAACGCGAAGATTATGATCTCAGTTGCGCGGTCCCGGTGACCTTTTCCCAATCCGCCTTGGGTGCCCAGATCGACATCCCCACCCTCGATGGCTCAGTGCGCATGACCCTACCCTCGGGAACTCAAAGCGGCCGCACTTTTCGTCTGCGCGGCAAAGGTGTTCCCCGGGCCTCTGGGGGCAGTGGCGACCAACACGTGACCATCTTGGTCGAAACCCCTATCAACCTAACCGAAGAACAACGCGCCGCCCTCGAGGCACTCGACGCTATTGGAGCCGACGCAACCAACGGTGCAACCAACGACTCCGCCAACGTCACGACCAACGTCGCGGCCACCTTCATAGCCAACGTTCACTACCCCGAACGCGCCAACTTTTGGAAACGGGTTGAGCAATCAAAGAAGCCGAATCGCTGAGCCATTTGTCCCAGGGCTCAACTGAGCCGCATAAGCGGAGCGGCTACTCGCAGGGGCATACCGACCGACGCGTATTGGTGTCTGCTTCGCAGGAGATCCAACCCTGATCCATTTCGGTTAGATGGCGTGAAGGGCAGTCGGCGTAAGAGCTGCATGTGAGTGGCGCGATGAGTCCGCTATCACTGGCATGGTCACCCCATGCGTCCTCTAGACACGCAACACCATAGCCGTCAACTTCGACAACGGAACCTAGGCCAAAGGCTTCGCTGACGGCCTGACACTCGGCTACGGTATCCTGAGCCGCAAACCAGGCTTCGGTATCAGCTACCGGGGCCAAGCCCCAGGCGGCGCAGGTCTCATTGCAGGCACGGCCGCATGCGGTCGGATGGAAACACCACCACAAGCCGTTGGCAAATACACACTGACATTTCGGGAAACATGAACACACGCCACCATCGCAACTGTGAGAGCAAGTCTTCCCACACTGGCCGCAGTGGGATGGGTCGGTTTGGAGGTCCACGCAAGCGCCAGAGCAGTTGGTCTCGCCCTCTCTGCAAACCGGGACGCACCCCCCCTCCTCGTTGCAGACCTCATCGCCCGAGCAGGCCAACAGGAAGAAAGACGCCCACAGACACAGGAATATCGCCTTCATGATGCCGACTCTCCAAAAAATAAACAGAACGCGTCCTCCTCCACAACCAAAACACAGACTGGGCACCAACGAAAGGCCACCAGTTGATGTCCGGCTCACATCGGTGTGAGTGTGATCATGCCCCCGCCCACCTCTTCGTCAAAGACAGTGGTTAACGATCGCCATCATCAAAACGATAATCGCGCAATCCTTCGATGGCGGTCCAAGTGGTGTGAAAGCGATTGTAAACATTGTCGAAGGGATCGCCCCAGCTGCCATCGAAGTTCTGCAATGACATGAGACTCTCTATCGCCCGAGCCATGTTGACATCGGCCTCGGGCGTCACACCAAAGCTCTTGAGGGTGTCGACATACTCAGCAAATGTCTCGCAGTCGTTGTCCTCCAAGGGCACAGTAAAAGTCTCGCGCAAGAAACGAAACTCCTCGGGCAGATCCGCCGGATCGATCCTTTTCTTGCCATAGTCGTTGTGGGTGTAGACGATGTGAGTAACCGTATAGATGAGGTCATAGAAGACCGAGCTGCCGACCTGTTCCTGGGTGGCATAGGGATAGAGCTGCGGTATCCACTGGGTGAAATCCGCAAATGTCGCGCCATGGGTGACTCCGAAGCGGTCACCGAAGTAGGTGGTGATCATCGCGTCATAGAAGACGTCAAGATTGGTCATCGTCACCTTCACCTTTGGACAATCCCCGCTGCCGAGCTTCCCACCACCGGTCTTTCCCGAGCTGCCGAACTTCCCGCCACTGGCTTTCACCGGCTGCCCCAACGAGCCACTCCCCCGTTTTCCTGCGCGGCCCTTCGCCCCAACCTCCTCGATATCCTCAACGACAATCGTCGCCGACTGGATCCGTGGGGCATTTGCTGCGATGCATGCCTCCTTTCCCAAAATGGTGTACGTCTTGTTCGGCGGCGCATCGGTCTGGGGATCGAACCCGAGCCACGTTTTTGCAGAGTACTTGGCAATGGCCGGCTCGAGCTGTGCTCGCAGATCATCGTGGCGCATGCCGAGGCTCTCGGCCACATACAGAGTTGACGCGAGATCCCAGACCTCAAAGATATTGGCGTCTAGGGGCAAACCCCTCACGCCCTTCTTCCATCGCTTGGCCATCTCCCGACCACGATCGCCGGCGAGCTCCCGCAGGTTGGCGTCGGGGGTCGTCGCCTCGATGGCATAGTGGCACCAGAGCAAATCGCCAATGTTGTCATCGAAGGGTTTGTCCTTCTCGACCAGCTCTTCAATGAAATCCAATCCACGCAGAATTGCCCGGTCCCGCTCCCCGACTGTGAATTTCGAATCGGCCCAAAGTGGCGGCTCCGCTGGCTTCGCTGCACACCCCCCACCGACCAGTCCAAGGGAAATGGCAACAACAAAGAGTCGGCGAGCGAGCGAGGCGCGGGGCATCCACGACCCATATCGCCCCACGGAGGATTTGCGCAACCAACCTCTGTTTATCAGTCTCGATGACTATGTTATGGAGGTGAGTGGAAGCGCGTGGCTGGCTGGTGCCGCCCCCAGTCTTCAAAACTGACGAAGGGCGTGAGAAACGTCCTTGGCGGGTTCGATTCCCGTGCGCTTCCGCCAATCAACAAAGTGGTAGAAAACCAGACGAAGGGCGTGAGAAACGTCCTTGGCGGGTTCGATTCTCGTGCGCTTGTGCCAATCCTTTCATGACGTTGCGGCTTTCGCCAAGGGCGATGCCGGGGATCTGGCCCGGCTCTGGGTGCTCGATGGGAACCTGACGGTCGAGAAGATGGGCAAGAGGAAGTAACGGCTCGATGTATCATAGGGCTTTGCACACCCAGGTGTTATTAGGTTGTTGTCATGTTCGTTGGTCATCTTCCCGCAGGGTATCTCACCGCTGCCGCTCTTTGCTCCAGGGACGCCCCGGGTGTGGTTCGAGGGCGACTCTGGTGGGCGGCTGCTCTGGTCGGCAGCGTCTTGCCTGATTTGGACATGTTCTACTTCTACACCTTGGGTCAACGGCAAACGCTGCACCACGTCTATTGGACGCACCTGCCGTTCGTTTGGGCTTGCGTGGCTGTTGTGCTCTTATGGCATCCAGTGAGCCGGGTATTTGTCGTCAGTGTTTTTGGCCACCTGCTCTTCGACACCATTGCCGGAGGGGTGCTCTGGCTGTGGCCCTTCGACTCGAGGTCCGTGGTTTTGGTGGAAGTCCCGGCCGTCTATGGCTGGTGGGTGTGGAATTTCATCTTCCACTGGAGCTTTGCTTTTGAGATTGCCGTGACATTGGCCGCTGTCATCGTCTGGCTGATTCGCAGACGGCGCCTCCGTGTCCTACGATTTGAATGACTGGAGTTGTGGTGCCACCCAAGTGAAACTGCGTCTCCAACATCACGTGGTGATTTCATGCGGGGTCACCCGTGACGATCAGTGGGGGACGCATCATCTGTCAGAACATCTTTCAGAT
>Ga0156517_1315_pt1 | contig 17768 bp, 16 predicted proteins | sample RifOxyB3_FD_111912 | JGI IMG/M metagenome (GOLD analysis project Ga0156517, IMG submission 111912) | Deltaproteobacteria bacterium RIFOXYB12_FULL_58_9 | reverse complement strand
TCACGAAGGCAACATACCATCCTGCGTGTGCGCCACACTCTCATCAAAAGCATCCGGGACTACTTCGACAACGCCGGTTTTGTCCTCGTCGATTCTCCCCTACTCACCCCGGCCGCCTGCGAGGGCACCACCACTCTGTTTGGCACTGAGTATTTTGGCCGCCAGGCCTTCTTGAGCCAATCGGGACAGCTTTACCAAGAGGCGGCCTGCATGGCATTTGGCAAGAGCTACTGTTTTGGCCCAACCTTCCGTGCCGAGAAATCGAAGACCCGGCGGCACCTCACTGAGTTCTGGATGGTCGAGCCAGAGGTCGCTTATCTCGACCTCGAAGGCGATATGGACCTCGCCGAGGATTTCCTGTGCAGCATCATCGCCCGGGCATTGGATGTCCACGCCAAGGAAATCGAAACCGTTCTTGAGCGAGATCTAACTGCCTTGGAGAATGTTCGCAAGCCATTCCCGCGAATTTCCTACGACAACGCGGTGGAGCAAGTCAAAGTTCTGCACGCCAAGGCCGAACCTGAGCTGCAAGAGCAACTCGCCATCGAATGGGGAATGGACTTTGGCAGCCCACACGAGACGGAGCTCACCAAACAGTACGACCGGCCAATCATGGTCTACAACTACCCTTCGGCGGTGAAGGCCTTCTATATGAAAAAGGACGTTCTGCGCCCCGAGGTGGCACGCTGCGTCGATATACTCGCCCCCGAGGGCTACGGAGAAATCATCGGCGGCGGCCAGCGTGAGGACGATCTCGACACACTCGAGGCCGCCATTCGCGCCCATGACCTGCCGGAGGAGGCATTCAAGTGGTTTCTCGATCTTCGGCGCTACGGTTCTGTGCCCCACGCCGGCTTCGGTCTCGGTCTCGAGCGAACCGTGGCGTGGGTCTGCGGCTTGCACCACGTGCGTGAAACCATCCCCTTTGCCCGCACCATGGATCGACTGGGGCCTTAACCGGGAGAGACAACGTGTCACGGATCTGGATTGCTTTAGGTATCGTCGCCATCATGGTCTTGCGCCGTTTCTCGCCGATAGTCGGCTCAAGTCTCGCCATCATCTTCGCTTTCGTCATCGCCGGTTGGGGCACGTGGGTCTACAACCAAAACGGCGGCATCGGCCTCGTCTTCATGAATACCACTCTTCCCCAGCAAGCCTTTTATGGAATCATCGCGGTGTGGTGTGGCCTCGAGATCTGGGGCCTGATCCGCAACATTCGCAATCGCCCAGAGACCCCCGCCGAAGAGTGAAGCGCTGCGAAGCCCGAGAGGCCCAACACGAGTTGCCGGGAGCCATGGGCACAGCTACACTCACCGCAAATCATGCGCAGCGTCGGGCTATTTAAGGTCTTTGCATTCTACTCCGCCATGACCAGCATTGGCGTCGCGGCACTGTGGGGGCGAGGAGGGGCTACCGAGTTCTTCCCGAAGATCGACCTGCAGCACTGGGCCATAGCCATCGCCTCAGGTCTCGGTGTCGGCTTGGTCATGGTTGCCGCCTCGCGGTTAGCTGCGGCAAATCTGCAGTGGGCCGCCCAGTTGGCGGAGGAATTTCGAAGCCTCATCGGGCCATTGAGCGGCCGACAGGCCTTGGCCGTAGCGGCGGCGAGCGCCGTCGCCGAGGAGCTGCTGTTTCGAGGAATCCTGCAACCCCCACTCGGGCTTTGGCTCACGGCCGCCATTTTTGGCGTTCTGCACATTGGCCCAAATATCCGATTCCTACCTTGGACAGTGATGGCCTGCGGAGCGGGTCTTGCTTTCGGTTGGTTGTTTCATTGGACCTCATCTTTGGCGGCGCCCATTCTCGCACACGCGACGGTGAACTACCTCAATCTGCGCTATCTGACCCAAACGACCGACGGCGATGAGCTTTGCATTGATCCGGTTGGAGACGAGCACCCTGTTGGGCAATAGTCCATTTCGCGATATTGCCAACTCACATCCTTAAGCATTGGTGAGGCAGCAGTGCACAACAACGTCTTCATGGTCGTCACATTCGCAACCGCCAGCAGCGCCTGGCCTCTGCAGTCGCCCGCTGACAGACTGGTGGACCAAGCCCAGTCCGCGCGAGAACGGGCTGAGTTCCGACTGGCCGCTTCCCTACTTGACGAAGCGGAGAAAGACCAGGATCCCCCCGTCGGACGCATCTACCATGAACGCGGCCTGTTGGCTCGCGACAGCGGCCATCTGGAAGAGGCAGCCACGGAGCTCCAGAAGGCTGTTTCCCATCATTTTGCTACCGCGATTCACCTCGATCACGCAGGTGTCTTGGTCCAGCTGGGTCGCTGGCCAGAGGCTGTCGTCGTGCTCCGCCATGCTTTTGACGAGCGCGGTTCCACTCTCTTAGCCAGCGCCGTCGGCACCGATGAACGGTTCGTCAAACTGACGGGCTTTTCTCCCTATGACAGCCTCCTTCAAGAACGTCGCCTCGAAGAAGAGAGCCCGTTCTTCAAGCTCACGGTAAGAATGGCAAGGATAGAGCGTTCGACCCTGGGTTCGGAAATCATCCTCGACCAGATCGCCACATTCGCCACATTGGCTGCGCGTCTAGCCAACTCCGTCGGCGCACCGATATTCGTTTTTGTCCTCCTTGGACTCGTCTTCGCCTTTGGAATTCAGCAGACGGCCCTGGTCGGTCCACCGTGGACCATCGTCCTCGGAATGACGTTGGCGGGGATCACCTGGCACCTTGCTGCGCGATTCGCTGGTGATGACGCTGGCGGCGGCCCAACCATTGCCTTTGGCGTCAGTGTCGTGTTCGGACCCTGGCTGGTCGTTCTCGCCACCCGTGGAATTCTGCGATGGCGTCAGCTCGCAAAGATCGCCGCGACCGACCCGTTTTCCAAGGATCACCTGCCCGACACCCTGGCGGTGCTGGAAGAAGTCACCCGCCTCGGTCGTCGTTGGATGGTCGCGGAGGGCGAGGAAAAAGAAGAAATCGCCCGCGATCTGGACGTGGCGCAGGTTGCGGTTAGACAACGATTTGATCTCGATAGAGACTGAGTGCCCTGACTTTCTGGAATGTCGACGTCAGCGACCTGCCCCACACGGGTCAATTGGTATTTGCGAGCCCGTTGTCGTCGTAGGTGTTGCCCACGATCGTTCCGCCGTAGGTGCTGCACCCCCCATAGCAAAAGACGCCATAGGCGGCTGAGCTATTGATCTGGTTGTACGAGACCGTCACGGTAGTGCCTTCGTGGAGGAACAGGTTTGTCCGACGTCACATCTGGGCGGGGGTGCGATACCCGCTTGTTGGTGGCAGAGTGCGGTGCCAGTGAACTGCGAACTGCGAACTGCGGCTGAGATGACCCGCCACGCTTTCAGCTTTCAGCTTTCAGCTTTCAGCTTTCAGCTTTCAGCTTTCAGCTTTCAGCTTTCAGCAAACATACCCACGTCCTTGATTGCCCCCGATCGCTGCTGGTCTATGGTGCCACCAAGTCGATGCCGATTCCTGCTTTCCTCATGTGCGAGAAGTCGGAATCAGCAGTCATGACAGACAGTCCGTGCGCCAGCGCGTAGCACGCGATCAGCAGGTCCATCGACTTGGCCACCACGCCTTTACGCGCCAGGTAGAACCCGAGTTCACCAGCCTCTTCCCAGAGACGGTCCGGTTGGGCTAGCAGATGGCAACTCCCAAGGAGGCCAAGCACCTGCGACCGCTCTGCCCGAGATTTCAAACCGCGCCTCAGTTCTGTGATCACCGGACCGCACAACGCAACCTCGTTCGAGTCCAGCGCATCGTCAACGAGCGATGAGAGGCGGCCGGTGCCGCGAAAGAAATCCACCCACGCCGAGGTGTCGACGAGAATCACTTGCGACTCTCATCAAGGTCGAGATCAAAATGGATCTTGCCTTTGAGCTTGCGCAACGCCGAACGCTGCGCCTTCTTGTCCAACTCCTGCAAGCCCGCGATCACGGTGCTTGTAATGCCCTGGCCGGTGACATGCGTTGCCCGTTCAAGGATGGAAAGAGGGACATTGATCGTAATCTTTCTGACCCGGTTCTTCATCATAACAGTATATTGGTATGGTAATAACTGGTCAAGATGCCATACCATCAAATCAGTTGCCCAGTGACTGCGAAGGTACGCAAATCTGCTCGAATCTTGGCACCTGCATCGACGCGGTCCTCGTCCACGGTTTTCGCGCCCTCACCATCACTTCGGCGGTCCCCCCCAATGGTGCTGCCGACGTTGACACCTCCGCCCCTGTCATCGTCACCTTCGATCAACCGGTGCAGTGGGAGTCGGTGGGGACAACTTCGACAACACCGTGTTCGATGACGAAGCCCTCATCGCGATCACCTTGGGAACAGCGCCTTTTGCCGGCTACTACAGGCCAGAAGGTTCACTCTCTACGCTCAACGGGGCGCCCACGAACGGCACATGAACCCTCTTCGTCAGTGACGATGCCAGTGGCGATGTGGGAACCCTACACAGTTGGGGTTTGTCGGTGTCGCACTATTGACGGCGATCCGTCCATCCGTCACCTACAGATGTGCCGGTTGGCAAATGAACTCACACGGACTGCGCGGCGCGGGCAGCGATGGCAACCGCTTTGCGCAGTTTGGTCAGCATCTCCCCAGTGGCCTCACGTACGTCGAAGAGGCCGGGATTGCCCACCTCGAGATCACCGAGCATGCGCTCGGCCAACGCCAATGCTTTGCTGAGACGCGCGAGACTGGCCTCGTCGCGGATGGGGTCGCCCGCCGCAACGGTGTTCAGCTCCCCCTGCAAAGAGGCTGTCGTTTTGCGTAACACGTCAATCTCTTGGGCCTGGGCCAACGCTGCCTCGGCGGCACCTTCGAGCTGCGTCTCCAGCTCTTCAATTCGGGCATTGCGCTCACCCACGACTGCCCGCTGTTCTTCGAGTAGGCTCTCGAGCTTGGCAATTGTTTCGTTTCGCACCTCGAGATCCCTAGCTGCCAATACTGCGCAAGCGCAACAAAGGTCCGTCAGCCGCATCCGACTCCGTGAGATCGATCTCGGCTTCAATGGCCCAGAGATTCTGCTCCTCGGGGTCGACAAGCGTTTGTTGCACCTGCCATTGGAGCGGCCCGCTCTGGCGCATATGAGTCAGCTCGGACAATCGCGCCCGATGGTTGAAAACGAGGGTCCCGTGCTCCGCAAAGAATGGAGCAAGAGCCTCCTCAAATCGTTCCGTTGACCAGGCGGAAACACCGCCAGGATCTTGCTCCCGTGTTGCCGTGCGCACACAAGAAACCGCCTGCTCATAGTCCTTGCCAGCCAGCGCTTTGACCAGTTGATGCAGCTCGGCACGAACGCGCGCCGCAAAAGCTCTCGGGTCGGCACTGATGTTCGGGCGCACACGGGTGGGCACCTCAGCCGGCTCACCCTCCTCGGAAGGCACCAACATGCTCTCCCATTCGCTGACGAGGCTGGAGTCCACATGGGCGAGGACCGCACGCAGGTAGGCGACACTCTCAAGGACGGCATCTGTCTTGTAGTCGTCGGGAACGCTTTGTACCAAGGCCTTGTATGCACCACTCAAGTACCGCAGCAACACTCCCTCCGAGGATTGCAAACCGTACTCAACGACATAGTCATTGAATGAGCAGTACCGCTCGATCATGTCGCGGGCGATTGACTTGGGACGGATATTCTCGTGCCCGACCCAAGGACGGGTGCGCCGAAAATCATCAAAGGTGGCATAGATCGCGTCCGCATTGGGTTTGGGGTAGGTAATCTTTTCGAGCTCCGCAATGCGCTCATCATACTCGACTCCCTGCGCCTTCATTTCCGCCATCTTCTGTGTCTTCAGTTTGTCGATCTGGCGAAACAGGATGACCTGCGGATCCTCGAGCGTGGATTCCACGAGGGTGAGCACATCCATGGGATAAGACTCGCTCTGCGGATCGAGGCTTGAAAGAACCTCAACGAGAAACAACGACAGCGATTGATTCAAAGAGAAGTCACGCTGCAATCCCGCCTTGACGGTGAGGTAGGGTCGAGAGTCCCACTCCACGTGGACGAGCTCGGCGATGCCCGCATCAAGCAAAGAGCGCAGCAGGACCGCAGCGCGCTTGCGCAAATGCGACTGCGATCTTTCGCTCTCGTCGCTATTGGCGATGAGCCGCACCAACCGTCGATATCCGCCATCGCGCCGTCCGTGCTCCGGATCTCGGACGAGGACGTTCATCAATGTGGAGTGGCTGATCTGCAGTTGAGATCGCAAGGGCTCCGCATCGGATTCGATGAGGCGTTTGAAGGTGCCGGCATCATAGTGAATATATCCCCGAGTCGGCGGCTTCTTCTTCTGTGCCTTCGACTTCTTACTAGGGTCTTTGGCAACTTTGGCGTCCAGTTGCTTGTTGTCAACCACATGCTCAGGTGCCTGACACACAACAGAGCCCTTCTCATCGAAACCCTTGCGACCAGCACGGCCACCAATTTGCTGAAAGTCACGAACGCTCAACAAAGAGGTCTTGGCACCGTCAAACTTGTAGAGCCGGGTAAACAACACCGTGCGAATCGGAATATTGACACCCACCCCAAGGGTATCGGTGCCAGAGATCACCTTGAGCAACCCCCGTTGCGACAGTTGTTCCATCAACAGCCGATACTTGGGCAACAGCCCAGCATGATGCAAACCAATGCCGTTTCGCACGAAACGGCGGATGTCTTTGCCGTAGGTCGAATCAAATCGAAATCCCGAAATGGCCTCGACAATGGTCTGTTTCTCTTCTTTGCTCGTCACATTGATACTGGTGAGGTTCTGCGCCTGCTCCGCTGCCTCTCTCTGCGTGAAGCTGACGAGATAGATGGGTGCCTTACCAGCAGCCACAAGCTCATCGACTGTGCGATGCAATGCTGTCTCACGAAACTCGTAGTCGAGGGGAACGGGCCGTTCTTTGGTCCGCACATATGCGACCGCCTTGCCAGTCCGTGCCTCGAGCCTCTCAGCAATCTTGGACATGTCCCCAAGAGTCGCAGACATCAAGAGAAAGGTGGCATCCCGCAACTCGATGAGCGGGATCTGCCACGCACTTCCGCGATCGCGATCAGCGTAGTAGTGGAACTCATCCATGATGACATAGTGAAACGGCGTGTAACGCCCCTCGCGAAGCGCCATGTTGGCAAGAATCTCCGCAGTGCAGCAGATGATGGGCGCTTTGGGGTTGATGCTCGCATCACCGGTAAGCATGCCAACATTGGCCGCTCCCATCTCCTGACAAAGGTCGAAGAACTTCTCGCTCACCAGTGCCTTAATCGGCGAGGTGTAGACTGAGCGCCTTCCCTCACACACTCCTTTGAACTGCATGGCCAACGCCACCAAAGTCTTTCCGGATCCGGTTGGCGTGCAGAGGATGACGTGCTTGTCCTCGACAATCTCGAGGACGGCTTCCTCTTGTGCGGGGTAAAGCTCGTAACCGCGCTCTTTTGCCCATCCGAGAAATCGCTCAAGTATTTCGCCAGCGTCGCTCGCGGGAGCTGCCAACCGCTCCAGAGTCACTCTTTGTGCGGAGATTTCCATGGGCATCTCCTATCCCAATCAAGCACACTGGCCAAATCCTGTGGGCACGACCCTGCGGGCGACAACGCATGAGCTTCGCCACGGACGCGCAACGTGGTAACACCACACTATGATCCTCGGATTTTTGCTTGCCGCCACGGTCGCGGTTCCTCCAGTCGCCCAGTGGCTCGGCTCGCCGCCAAGAAAAGTTGACCGCATTGTCTCGTTGGCACCCTCTGCCACCGAAATCATCTTCGCGCTCGGAGCGGGCAACCGCGTTGTTGGTGTCACTCGCTACGACAACTTCCCCGCGGCTGCATCGAAGCTGCCGAGGGTCGGCGGGTTCATCGACCCAGATCCCGAAGCCATTGTCTCGCTCAAGCCCGACATGATCGTCGCCGTTCGCACAAGCGGAGGAAGAAAGCGAGTCGACACTCTCGTGCGCATGGGTATACCTGTGCTCGTGGTGCCAGCGCAGTCCCTTGACGACATGTGGATCGCGATCAAGGCTTTGGGCGATGCTGTGGGCGCACCAGACGCTGCGGCAAAGATGCGCGAAGAGCTGAGGGCGAGTATCGAAGACGTTCGGACAACCCACGCCAACCTGGAGCAACTGCGCGCTCTGATTGTGATTGGCCATCGACCGTTGGTCACCTCTGGTGCAGAAACCTATCTCGACCGGCTCCTTCACCTGGTTGCCGCCAAGAACGTCGTCTCCCGTGGTGGTGCCTACCCCACCCTCGACATCGAATCCATTGTCGCGCTCGACCCCGATGTCATCATCGACGTCACAATACCAGCGGACGTCAACTTCTGGAACCGTTTTCAGGTTCTCCGGGCAGTCAAGAACGGCCGCGTCATCCAGCTCAATGAAGAGGGCCTTCTGCGACCGGGTCCGCGTCTGCCCACTGCTCTCGAAGTGCTCGCCAAGGCCCTGCGACCGGAGGCACCGTGAACCGAGGCGGCCTATTCCTTGGGACCCTAGCCCTTGCTTGCGCCGTCGTCGCAGTTATCACCGTGGGCATCGGAACGACGTCAGTCGATTTGACCATCGTCTTCAACGGCGATCCCGTGCTCTTGGCCCTGAGGGCACCTCGGGTAGCTTTAGCGGCGCTCGCGGGTGCTGGTCTCGCCGCAGCCGGGGTCACTTTCCAGGCGATTTTGCGCAACCCGCTCGCGGATCCGTACATTGTCGGAGTGTCGGGTGGCGCCGCACTCGGCGGCGTTATCGCCATGGTGGTAGGCGTCACCGCCCCTGCAGCATTGCCGATGTTCGCCTTTGCCGGAGCGGTACTGAGCGCGCTCTTGCTCTTCGGACTGGCGCGACTGTTTGGTCGCACCGACGCCTTGACCTTGCTTCTCATTGGCGTGGTGTTCAACTCCTTCGCTGCCGCGATCGTCACATTTCTAAAGACCGTGGTTTCTGCAACCAAAGCTCAAGAGATCCTATTCTGGTTGATGGGCGTAATCGACGATCCCACGGGCACCACACTTGTCGGGCTTGGTGTCTATTTGGCAATCGGCGGCACGGTGCTCATTGTGTCGTCGAGCGCCCTGAACCTTCTGTCTACAAGCGACGACGAAGCGTCCGCCCTTGGGCTGCCGGTCGACCGCGCTCGCCTCATTGTGTTTCTTGCGGCTGCGCTACTCGTCGGCTCTGTGGTCGCGGTGGCGGGCATGATTGGTTTCGTGGGTTTGGTCGTACCCCACGTTCTTCGCATGCTGATCGGCGCAAACCACCGATGGCTGATGCCCGCGTCGTTGTTGGGCGGTGCCATCTTCCTCATGATCGCAGATGCCCTCGCGCGATTGACTTTCCTCGGGTTCGGAACCCAGGTCCCCGTTGGGGTCGTCACGGCATTTGCCGGTGGGCCGTTCTTTCTGCTGCTTCTTTTGCGGCGCGACTCTTGAGAATCCGCCGTTGGACACGACCTCCGGCCTAGGGCATCATTCATCCCCATGGCTCGCGGTTTCCTCATCACACTTGAAGGCATTGATGGCGCAGGCACCACCACCCATGCAGCCATTTTGGCACGGCGCCTGCGTGCAGCAGGAGTCGCAACCCACACAACCGCCGAGCCATCGACGGGGCCAATCGGCGTGCTCATTCGACGAGTTCTCACACGGCAAACGGAGATGAGTGAGCGTGCCCTCGCCATGCTGTTCGCGGCTGATCGATTGGACCATTTGGACCGCGAAATTCAACCCCACCTCGACCTCGGCGAGGTGGTCCTCAGTGACCGATATCTGATGTCCTCATTGGCCTATCAATCAATCACCAATCCCCTCGACTGGGTCGCCACACTCAACAACCAGGCGTTGCGGCCCGACGCCACATTGTACTTGCAGCTCTCCGCCGAGACCGCGGCACGTCGCCGGACGGCCCGCGGCGGTCCCGAAGAGCTCTTCGATGCCATGGCGCGGCAACAAGCTGTGGCAGCGACATATGACCAACTGGTAGGCCGCGACGAGGTTGGAGCCCTCCACGTCATCGATGCTTCTCTCAGCATCGCGAGCATCGCTGAGGTGATTTGGCAGATCACCCAGGATGTTATCGACGGGAGGACTGATGTCTGATGCAACCGCAGCCATCCTCATCATTGGCAACGAGGTCCTTTCCGGGAAGGTCGACGACACCAACAGCCCATTTCTCATCAAGGCGCTGCGACAACGCGGCATCGAGTTGGTCGAGTTGCGGGTCATCGCAGACGTCGTTGACAGCATCATCGACGCCACACGCGCACTCAGTGCGGCGACCCACCTGTTCACCACCGGTGGCATCGGTCCAACCCACGATGACATGACCATTGAGGCGATCGCTGAGGCCTTCGAACGGAGAGTCGTACATCACCCCCAATTGCTCGAACGACTGCACCATCGTTACGGCGAAGAGCTATCGCCTGCGCGCCTCAAACTCGCGGAGGTGCCCGATGGCTCTTTGCTTCATGTAAGCGACGAGAGTCCCTTCATGACCATTCAGTTTCGAAACATTTTTATTCTTCCAGGTGTCCCATCCTTGATGCGATCCTGCTTCGCGTTGGTAGCTGACGACCTCGGGGGTTCTCCCATATACTCCCGCGCCGTCTATCTCGACGTCGCCGAGAGCGACGCTGCCGCCGCGGTTGCCGAGGTACAGACGCGTCATCCCGGTGTTTCCGTGGGGTCTTACCCACGTTTCGACTCGGCCCCATATCGGGTCAAGATCACCGTCGATTCTCGCAACCTCGATGAGGTCCTGTTGGCAGTGACCGACCTCAAAAACTCCCTGAAAATTGAATGGATGGTGGATATCGACGGTGGTTGATTGCTTGCTCCAAGGCGTAGGTACTTCTACAATCGGAAACGAGCCGCGAGGGTATGGGAAGGCAATTCGGTAACTATGAAATTCTTCGCAAGGTCGCCGCCGGCGGCATGGCGGAGGTGTTTCTCGCCAAACATCAAGGCCTGGGCGGCTTCGAACGTCTGGTGTGCATCAAACGCATCCTGCCACATCTCAGTGAGCAGGAAGACTTCATCAAGATGTTCCAGGATGAAGCGCGTATCGTCGCAAACCTCATCCATCCCAACATCGCGCAGATCTACGACGTCGGGCAACTCGACGGCACCTACTACATCGCAATGGAATACGTTCGCGGCGAGGATCTGCGTCGCGTCTACAATGGCGAAGTAGCCCGCGGCCGCGCAATGCCTCTGGAGCCAGCAGCCCACATAGCCATGGGGGCCGCATCCGGCCTCGATTTCGCGCACCGGCAGACAAGCATAGATGGACGGCCTTTGGGCATCGTCCATCGCGACGTCAGCCCGCAGAACATTCTGGTCAATTACGACGGGCACGTGAAACTCATCGACTTCGGCGTTGCCAAAGCAGAAGGCAAACTCAACGAGACACGCTCCGGTGTCCTCAAGGGCAAGTACTCGTATATGTCCCCAGAGCAGGCCTCTGGCGATCCCATTGACGGCCGCTCCGATGTCTTTGCCCTCGGAATCACACTCTATGAAGTAACCACCGGAGTGCGGCTGTTCAAACGTGAGAGCGAGATAGAAACCCTACACGCGGTCATCGAGGGCAACGTAACTTCGCCGGGTGAGCTCATCCCGGGCTATGACGACGAGATGCAAGAGATCGTCATGCGTGCCTTGGCCCACGATCCAGACGACCGCTACCCCACCGCTGGCGACATGGAACGTTCCCTCGAGGGATTCCTCGTCAAGCGCAACCACCCTACCAGCGCCGCTAGTCTTGCGAGCTATATGCAAGACCTGTTCGCAGAGAAGCTCGCCGATGAGCTGTTGTTCGGCGGCCAACCCTGGGAGGAGTCGTTGACACCCAGTCGCCACGATCCGTCAACCCGCCAAATCGACACAAACTCCGCCGACAACTCGGCAAGCGCCAAGACCGAGGTCTCCAACCCCTCGTTCGAAGACACTGCCATCGAGGTGAGCGGTCCCGAAAGCGCTTTCACTCCAGTTGGCGCAGTGTGGGGAGTCCCCGACGACTGGGCAACCTCAGCCGAGTCGGTGTCCAAGACGACGACCCACGATCCTCGGGTGGTGCCGGAGTTGGTTCCGCGGCCGTCGCAACCTGCGACGCAAAGGCCTTCATCGCCAGTGCAGCCATCGACGGTCGGGGTGCCGTGGCAGAGCCGTTGGTTAGGACCGGTGGCTATCGCCACCCTCATCATCGGGCTGTCCATCGCAGTGGCCTTAATTATTTCATCGCGGCGACGCAACCCCTCAGAACTGCCCCGTTCCGGCACCCTCGCCGTCGACTCAGAGCCCCGTGGCGCCCGTGTGGTATTCGTGGGCCCCGGTGCCGACGAACTCAATCAGCTCTATGAGGGTTATCGAACTCCGTTTGCAATCGTCGAAGGCGTGCCGGTCCAACACGGCATGAAGATGCAAATCATCAAGGATGGCTTTGATTTCGTCGAGACCGACCTCCCCCCTCTCGAGGTTGGCGTCGTACCGCAGCCAATTTTCGTCGAGCTCACCGGCAGCGGCGAAAAGGCAGAGGGCACACTCGTGGTTCTCAGTACACCGCCCGGCGCAGAGGTTTGGCTCGACGGCAACCGCGTGAACAGCCGCACGCCCCTGAACAATTTGCGCGTCCGCGGTGGCGAAATGCACAAGATCGAAGTACGGCTGGCCGGCTACATCCCCAAATGGGAGACCGTCTACGTCGAAGCGGGTTCTCGCCGTTTCATCGAAGCGACGCTGTTTCAAGAGAGCACCGGAGCCGACCCGAATCCTGAGAATCCAATCCCTGCAATTGCTCCCACCGAAGACGCCATCGCACCTTCGTCGCTACCCGATGCCGGTCCCACCAATCCGCCTGACCCACCCAGACAACCTACGGGTGGCAAGAGCTACTTGACGGTTACCTCCCCACACAAGCTCAAAGTCACGGTGGATCGGAAAAACGTCGGAGAGACTCCGATTCGGAAGCTCGCCGTCGATTCCGGCGTCCGTCAGCTTCGGCTGTATGATGAAAAGGAAGGCTTCACCCTGCGTCGTAAGGTTCGCTTGGTCGCAGGACGCACGGAGACCGTTGACATACGCCCAGGCAAAGGCAAGCTGTCGGTGAACGCCACCCCATGGGCCTGGGTCCGCATAGGCAAGAGCAAACCCGCCGAAACCCCCATGCGCATCGACCTCTTTGAAGGCGAATACGCCGTTCTCTTCGAGTGTCCTGACGGCTCCCGCAAACGGGAAAACACCCGAGTCACACCCGGTCAGACCACGTCCTTGAGTGTCAGTTGCCGGAAGTAGAACAGGCCCACGAAGAAAACGGGCCGCCCGTCAACAACAGACGAACGGCCCGCTTTGATGGATTGTCTAGGAACTCTGTTAGTTGGCTTCTTCGAACTCTGCGTCTACCACCTTGCCCTTGTCACCACTGGGCGGGCGAGGAGCGCCGGTTTCTGATCCCGGAGGAGGTGCGCCGGTGCCTGCACCACCAGAGGCTTGGTACATCTTCTCTGCCATCTTGTGGCTCGCCTGGGTAAGCGCTTCCATCTCGGTCTTAATCCGGTGCGTGTCACCGGACTCAATGGCCGCTCGAGTAGACTTGATCTTGGCTTCAACGTCCATGCGGATCTCGCCGTCGATCTTGTCTTTGTGCTCATTGAGGGAGCGCTCGATGTTGTAGCACAGCGAGTCGGCCTGATTGCGGGTTTCGATCTCTTCTTTCTTCTTCTTGTCCTCTGCCTCATTCTCCTTGGCTTCATTGACCATGCGATCAATATCCGCGTCAGAGACGCCGCTGCCTGCTTCAATGCGAATGTGCTGCTCGCGGTTGGTGGCCTTATCACACGCCGAGACATTGACTATGCCATTGGCATCGATGTCAAAGGTAACCTCTACCTGCGGAATTCCACGGGGCGCCGGCGGAATACCATCTAGGTGGAACTTTCCAAGGGTGCGATTCTGCCCTGCCATGGAGCGCTCCCCCTGCAGGACGTGCACCTCAACCGACGTTTGGCTATCCGCAGCGGTAGAGAATACTTCACTCTTTTTGGTCGGGATGGTGGTGTTACGCGGGATCAGGGTTGTCATGACGCCACCGAGAGTCTCGATGCCAAGTGACAATGGCGTCACGTCGAGGAGCAAGAGATCCTTGACGTCACCCGAGAGAATGCCCGCTTGAACGGCCGCGCCCACCGCCACAACCTCATCAGGGTTGACTGTGCGGTTTGGTTCCTTGCCAAAGAATTTCTTGACCGTCTCGCCCACCATGGGGATACGGGTCGATCCACCCACCAACAGCACTTCGTCGATGTCTGCGGCGGACTTGCCTGCATCCTTGAGTGCCTGTTGGCAGGGGCGGACAGTCTTCTCAACAAGCTCGTGCACCAAGCTCTCAAACTTGGCACGCGACAACTTCATATTCATATGCTTAGGACCAGAGGCATCAGCTGTTAGGAACGGCAGGTTGATGTCGGTCTCTGAGACAGAGCTGAGCTCTATCTTGGCCTTTTCAGCGGCTTCCTTGAGTCGCTGCATCACCATCTTGTCGCCCGAGATGTCGATGCCCTGGTCTTTCCGGAATTCGGCCATGAGGTATTGGATCAACCGGTCGTCGAGATCATCGCCGCCGAGGTGCGTGTCACCATTGGTGGAGAGAACTTCGACCACGTTTTCACCAACCTCGAGGATCGAAATATCGAAGGTGCCGCCGCCGAAGTCGTAGACAGCAATGATCTGATCTTTCTTCTTGTCGAGACCGTAGGCCAACGCCGCCGCGGTCGGCTCGTTGACGATGCGTTTGACATCCAGTCCTGCGATCTTGCCGGCGTCTTTTGTTGCCTGACGTTGTGCATCATTGAAATAGGCAGGAACCGTGATGACCGCTTCATTAACATCTTCACCGAGGTAGGTCTCTGCGGCGCGTTTTAGCTTCTGCAGCACACGGGCGCTGATTTCCGGAGGCGCATACTTCTTCCCATCAATACTGACATAGGCAACATCGTTTTCGCCCTTGACCACCTTATAGGGAACCAAGCGCATTTCATCGGGGACCTCTTGAAAACGGCGGCCCATGAAGCGTTTGATCGAAAAGATGGTGTTCTCAGGATTGGTCACAGCCTGTCGACGTGCGATCTGCCCCACCATGATTTCGCCGTCTCGGCCAAACGCCACCACCGACGGCGTAGTCCGCGCGCCTTCCTCATTGGTGATAACCTTGGGTTCTGAGCCTTCCATAATGGCAACGACGCTGTTTGTCGTGCCTAGGTCGATGCCAATTACCTTGCCCATCTCAACTGCCTCCTGAAATATTGAAAAGCCTTTTTTTCCGCTACCTTAGCCACGGACGGCGCTAATATGGTGCCCGGGCTGTAGCTGTCAAGCGCGCAATTCCCCTTTGGAACCAAAGCTACCCCACCGTCATCAACGTCATTTCAACGAGGCCACGCCACTGATGTAACAACCCGATGGGTTCTTTCGGCGACGTAGTCCTGGCGAGGTATTCACGTCGAGCCTGATCAACTTCAGGGTTGCGCCCCACAACCACCTGCAGCCTGCCAACCAGTGCGTCGAGGTATGATGTGACGACATGGTCGGCGAGAGCCCCCGCGGATAACACCCCGTTGATCTCGGCCAGGATGTCCTGCAACCGCTGCTTGTCGTGGAGAATCAGTACCTCACGGTGATTGATTGCCCCCATCGCCTCCAGAAACTTCGAGAATCCTTCCACCGCATGGCGCAGCGGCACCAACGGCAGACCCTCTCGGCGGTGGCGCAGGTCGTGCAAGGTCCTGCGAAAATCAATGACCGCTTTTTTGTCCTCGGCACGCAGAGTGCGATACTCAGGACGGGCCGAGAAGCGCGCCAGGCGATCAGCCACTGCCACCACCAACGGCACGGCGATCTCTACGGTGGCATCGGCGAGCGCCACATTGAGACGGCCAATGTGAAAAGTAAGCTCCGCCACAGCGGCACGCAAGGCCACCGCTTCGGCGGCTGCCGAGCGGTAGGCAGGCAGGATCTCCTCACGCCTTGCGTCGGTGGTAAACGCGCCCAAGGCACCAAACAGGACCGCCTGGACGGCCTTGGTCAACCGATGCTGTGCCTCATCGAGTTCGTTGAGCAAGGGCCAACTATCCTTTTGATTCCTGGCAAACTTCAGTCGCTCGGAAAGATCGAGCACTCGGCTGCGCAACATGCCGCCGAATGCGTTCAATGCATCGGCGACCTGCTCACGAGGCGTCCACGATGACTCCTCTTGTTGCCGGGTCGATGATAACCCGACACCATCGCCCGTGGGACCGTCAACGAGGTCGAACTCGAGGTCAAAGTCGTCGTCGCTCTGTTCGGCAGCCGACGCGGGCGCGGGAAACGCCTTGCTGATGAAGCCAAGCAGCTGGTTGATGGTGCTCACCGCAGCGAGGACATATGGCGCGAGCTCGAGGTGTGCGTCATCTGCGGCACGATCGTTGCCACCTTCCTCAAAATGGTCCTGCGGCAGATGAATGCGCCGCAAATTCCCCAAGGCCTCGAACGCGAGGCGGACCACCTTTGCCACATCTTCGCGCAACCCCCCGTCGCTAATGGTCTGGAGGATGTCTTCAATTTTCTGGGAGGAGGACGCCGCCTGGGACGCGATGCTGGATTCGACCATGATTCCTTATACTACAAAGGATCCGAGGAGCCTTGAAGCCCAGTTGAGCCCCGTTGTATGGTCCCACACTTGCGTGATGCCGCGAGGCCTCCCGCTTTCGCCCGATAGGGCTTTTCGTTCCCTGGAGCTTTTGCGATGTTGCCACGACTCTCATTGATCTTCATATGTTGCTTGTTGCTGTCTTCGACCGCCCAGGCGCAACCTGCCGACCCACCGCCTCTTCCCGACCCCGAGGAGGCCGACACACAAACCGCAGCTGACACGACGAACGGAGAGGACACGATCAAACCTCCCGAGACACCTGAGCCTGCGCTACCCAATGCAGGCCTGCCAGAGCCGTCCCGTCTGCCCAACACAGAGAATGCGTTTGATCCGCCACCGGGCGACATCTCCATAGAAGACTGGAACCGCGATGACTGGATGCTAATAAAACCGGCGGTATCCCTGTTTGGCCTGCATGGCTACTTCCGCATCCGTGGCGACATGTTCCGCCGACTCGATTTTGACAACGCCTCTCCATACGAACGCCCGATCGACGCCACCGAAGATTCAACCAACGGACCTCGATACCAAGACGGCAAGGCCAACTATCAGAGCACCAACTTGCGCCTGCGTTTGGAGCCGGAGATCAACGTCACCGACAAAATCCAGATCGTCGCAACCATCGACGTCCTCGACAATCTCGTGCTCGGGTCGACCCCAGACTCTGTGCCCCCCTTGGGCACCGGCACTCCTGTCAATATTCTCTCCCGATCCCAGAATGTTCCCCAAGACATGGTCAATGCCCTCTCCGACAGTATCTTGGTCCGAAGGGCATATGCACGCATGTCAGCCCTCAATGAGCAGTTGGTGCTCACAGTGGGCCGCATGCCCAACCACTGGGGTCTCGGCATGATGACCAACGATGGTGACTGCCTCGATTGTGATTATGGTGATGTGACTGACCGCATCGCCCTGACCTTCCGTGCCGCTGGCCACCTGTTCTCACCCATGTTTGACTGGGTCTCAACGGGTCCCATGATCACCCCGTTTGGTCGCAGCGGTGGCCAACCCATCGACGCCACCGACGACGACGACGTGGACCAGTACTCCCTGCGCATCGAGCGCACCGATCACCCCCAAGACGCGCGTGCCAAGGTTGAACGGGGCGACTTGGTTCTCAACTATGGGTTGTGGAAC
>Ga0156517_1296_pt1 | contig 18229 bp, 12 predicted proteins | sample RifOxyB3_FD_111912 | JGI IMG/M metagenome (GOLD analysis project Ga0156517, IMG submission 111912) | Deltaproteobacteria bacterium RIFOXYB12_FULL_58_9 | reverse complement strand
ACTTGGTTGTGCGACCGGAACGTCGCCGCAGCCTCGACACTATTCAACTCGACGCCTTGACGAATAGACTTCGTGAGTTGGCGCGGCGTTGGTTGCACGGCGAAACGGAACAAGTGCGAAGTGAGATCAACACAGCGTGGGTCGAGAGGATGCGGCGGCATCCCCGACAGGGGGGGATTGGGGACATCGATCTTGAGATTGACAATCGTTCGGACCCATTCGCCACCGTGGTCGGCCTGTGGGCGGAGGATGCCCCAGGATTCTTGTATGGTTTCACCCAAGCATTGGCCATGCGCGGTATTAATGTGCATCAGACCCGCATCCGTACTGTGCAGGGGCGTGTCACCGATCGATTCCACCTGACCGATCGGCACGGTCGCAAAATTACCACCACGAGCGGGAGACACGAGCTCGAGGTGCTTGCGGTGCTCATCAAGGCGTTTTCGCATTTCCTGTCCCGTGCCGCGGATCCTGTGCGGGCGTTGGTCCAGTTTGACGCTCTTCTCGATCGTCTCGACCAAGAGGGGGCAGGCACGGCGCTTGATGCGCTCAACACTGAGCCGCTGCTCGCGACCCTGGCCACAGTGTTGGGCTCTGGCGCTCATCTGTTTGAGGACTTCTTGCGCCTCAATCCTTCACATCTTCTGCCGGTACTCGAAGCCATCTCCGGTGGTACCCGTGTGTCAATCGACAGACCCAGTCGTGATGGGACACGCAATGAGCGGCGAGCTCGTGTCGTGGCTTGGCGAGATGCCGAGATCTTCCGTATCGATTGCGAGCATCTCATGCAACCGGACAGCCCGCTCGCAACCTTCTCCGAGAATCTTACCCATCTTGCGCAGCGGGTCATCGAAGAAGCGTGGCAGTTGGCCATGGATGAGGTGGCCGACAGTCTGGGCTTACCCATCCGGGCGGATGGGAGCCCGATACCTTGGTGTATCGGTGGATTGGGGAAACTCGGTTCCCGTGATCTTGGAATAGCCTCGGATTTGGAGATCATGGTTGTTTACGGTGAGGATGGAACCACCACGGGGCCGCGTACGACCAGTGCTGCGGAGTTCTTCGAGCGTGCGGTGCAGAACCTGCGGCGGTTCATGCCGGCCCGTCGTGACGGCATTTTTGAGCTCGATTTGCGCCTGCGACCCTTTGGCAGCCATGGTCCCTTGGCCATCTCAGCTGCAACCTTTGCGTCTTACTACCAAGCGACCGGGGGAGCGACCGCGTATGAGCGACAGGCTCTCATACGACTGTCTCCGTTCTTGGGGGACGAGGAGCTCGCGGACGCGGTGAGTGCCCTGCGGGATGCCTTCACCTATGGTTCTGAACCGTTTTTGCTCGCGGAGGCATTGGCGTTGCGCGCACGGCAAGTCGCCGAGCTCGTACAGCCAGGCACTGTGCATCTCAAACAGAGTCCCGGGGGTCTGGTGGAGGTTGAGTACACTGTGCAGTACCTCCAAATTGAACATGGAGGTGACAATCCGAGTGTGCGCGGGCCCGACACGTTGTCAGCGCTCGACGCCCTGGCGGACAACGAACTCTTGTCTCCCTCAGAGGCGGAGGTGTTGCGGGGGGCATGGGATCTTTTGCGCCGGGTGATTGATGCGCTCCGACTCGAGCGCGGCAATTCCCGTGATTTGAACCTTCCTGCTCAAGACAGCCACGAGGCGACCGTGTTGGCCCGGCGAATGGGAACCGACGTCGCCAAACTTTTTCCTCAGTTGAAAAGCGAGATGAGCGCAGTCGCGGCGCTGTTCCGTGGTCGATTTGGTCCACTGGCGTCAGACTGATTACCTGCGCATCTGGGGAAACTCGAGAAGGTGACCGATCTCGTTCGGTGGCAGATCAGTGACCACGGAGTAAACGAGGCCCGAAGAGCGCCAACGGGCAATGGTGTAACCGCGAACACGCTGTATGGCCATCTGTCGTTGGCCCACACGGTAGCCTTGTTCGAGCTCCGATTGGCGATTCCCAGGATCTTGATACACGAACACAGCAACGCGACTGCGGGGCATATCGTAGCGCACGTAGGCGGCCTGGCGATCACGCAAATGGGTGACGCGGCCGCCGAAGCTTCGCACCGTGCTTCCCGTCACCTGCGGCAGTTGCACAGAGAACGGCACTTTGCCTTCGAAGAAGCGTTGCACCTCGCCAACATCGGCGGAAACGACGTCGAGTGGCAGGTTTGCGTGCATTTGGGCCGCCTCATCGAGGTCCGGGAGAACACCGCTGGTGCTGCCCTTCCACAGTAAGGCGAGAAGAATCGCTGCCGCCGCTGCCGCTGGCCACAGTTGTGCAAAGGGACCTTGACGTTTGCGCTCGTTGTCGAGTACCTGGCGAATGTGGCGTCGCAGTCTTGGTGGCGCCGTCGTTGTCGCGCCAGCGCGGCGCACGGTTTGGCGTAGCTTGCTCTCTCTCTGCAATCGGGTTCGACACGCTTCACATCCATCGACGTGCTCCTCGATCTCCAGCATCCCGGTCGGATCGATTTCGTCATCGAGCAGCCAGACAATGGCGCGTTGGGCTTCTTCACACGACATACTCATGGCTTTGTCTTTCTCCCGCATCCGTCATGCATTCGTTCTGCCATGCAACCTGCGCGGCGAGTCGATCTTCCAGTGGAACACATCGGCATCACCCGTCCTTGCGCCTGCGAAACATCTGCAGATCGAGGATCTCCCGCTCTTGTGCGCAGGCGTCCTCCCCACCCGATTTTTCCGCTGTCCCCGAGGCCCTGACAATGCCTTGCTCGACCGCAAGGCCATACAGCTTCTGTTCCAGGATACGCCTGCCACGATAGAGGCGGCTCATCACCGTTCCGACCGGGCAGTCGACAACCTCGGCGATGTCTTTGTAACTGAGGCCCTCCAAATCACATAAGACGATGACCGTGCGGAACTCCTCTGGCAAGGCGTCGAGGGCATGGACAACATCGTCGCTGAGCATCCGATCGAGATAAGCCTGCTCGGGCTCGGTGGCGGCGTCACGGGCCGACTCAGATTCGAGCTGATGTTGGACGTCCTCCCGGTTCTGTCCCTCGAGAAGCTCCCGCTCTCTCTTCTTGCGGCGGTACTTGTGAATGAATGTGTGAGTCAGGACCGTATAGATCCAAGCCTTGAAGTTGGTGCCGAGCTCGAAGTGATCACGAAATCTGAGGGCTCGAACCACGGTGTCTTGCACCAGATCCTCAGCGGCACTGGGCTCACGGGTGTAGCGCATGGCCACCCGGTACATGCCGTCTAAGTGCAACTCGATGAGTTCTTCGAACTCATCGAAATCCTTGATCTTTTTCTTGCCAAAGAATGCCATTTTGTCGTTTCCAATTTGCGTCAACGAGGTGCCCTGGGCCACTGCATGGTACAACGTCCCTGGGTCCTTGGGTATTCCTAGCAACGGGACAAACAACCCGATCTGGGCTACAGTGTGTAAGTGGGATAGTAAAGCGCATTGATAAATGATGATTCTGTGACGACACTAAGGAGTGTAGCCTATGTACCGCCTCATTGTTGTGATCCCGTTTATCCTCGCTGGCCTCGGGTGTGACGGCCAGGATGTTTCAGGCTGCGTCGCTGACACCGAGTGTGACGCTGGATACGTTTGCGAAGAGCACAAGTGCGAGCAGATTTGCCAGACAGACCCGGACTGCGCACCCGGTTTCAATTGCGGCCCAAAGAACCTCTGTGTTGAAGGCGAACGTACCTCAGGACCGAAGATCACCAATGTTGTCGGCTCGAGCTCCCAAATCTGCCCCGACACGGACCCACCCAACTCGCCATGTATAGGTGACCATTTCATCGTGAGCGGCTCGGGCCTCGCTCGTTCGGCGTTTACACTCACTCGGACTGACGGTACTGCCGGTGGACCGTATGCGCTGGAAGTGGCGGCGGGTGGCCGTGACCTCGATGGCGTCGTGGATCTGGCGATCACGACTCCTCTCAACACTCCGGCGGGTCAGCCGGCCGCGGGCTATTTCACCCTGAGCGTGGTCAACAGCGCCGGTGAAGACCAAGCCAACCTGTTTGTTCTTCAAGGTGTCCAGGGGCCCAAGGGTGAGGACGGCGCGTCCATGACCGCCGAATCCATCGTTACCGCCATCAATGCGTCGGCCTTCATCATTGATGCAGACAATGTCGACATCGACGTACCCGTTCCGACCGGCAATGACCTCATCGCTTCGATCAACACCGGCACGGATCAGATCCTCGCCGATCGTGTCGTTGGCGGCGGCAGTGGCGGCAGTGCTGGCACGACCTACTATTACAACAACAGCGCAACGCCCACGGAGCTGGACGTCAACTCCGACCGCATGGTCGTGCGGGTGAATGCGGGTACGACAGTCCAATCCCTGGCAGTCGACAACGCGCGGTTGCTCTCTCTGTGCGCCGATCCCGACGGCTGCGCCATCAGCCTCGCGGTGGTCAATTGGAGTTTCGCCGGGGAATTGATTGCAGCACCGTGGGATGGAATGCCATGCCGGTTCTTCATTGAAGAGGACGGTGGCGTGTCTGGCTCCAATGCCTGGGCGGTCTCCGCTGCCTGCGGCAATTGGTACGCAATTTGGAAGGATGCAAACATGGATGGAGTACCTGATGCCTGGAGTACACCTCCGGGATTCTTCGCCCCCTATCGCAGTGGCTTCTTCTCCAACGATGGCTACAGCGGTGACAGTTGGGAGGTACTCAACAACAACTTCGCGTGTTTCTTCTCTGAGTCTGCTCCCACGGGAGCGACCGGTGGATTCGCCTCCGACACAGCCAAGGGATTCTACGTCGTTGCCGCAGGGCCTGATTGGCTCGACTCATGGGCCGCCAATGACTTGGACACCAATTGGCCCACCACCCAAGATGGTCGCGCTTGCGTTCTCGTTGTGGAAGACTGACCTAGGCTTACTCTCCCGATCCAGTACCGTTGATATCCAAATACGACGGCGGTGGCAGGGGCGGGCAGTCTCGCTCCCCTGCGCATGTTGAACAGTCGTTGGCTTCGAGGCAGGGATGATCGCTCAGGATCGTTCCACCGGAGCGTAAAAACAGGCCGATCTGATTGATCGTGAAGGTTGAAGTATCAAACGACGAATCCGGCCGGGGAAGATCGACAGCGTGCTGACCCCGCGGGTTGAGGGCGGGGAAGCGGACGGCGCGAACGCCGTGCTCGTTCTGGGCGGATGCGCGCAAGGGCGGCATGGGGGTGCACTCTACCTCGCACTGGGGGGGCGGGTCAGCTTCTGCACACGCGGGGGGGCGGACGATGTGGTTGAGCCGGGGAAGATCTGCTTCGTGCAAGCCATTCGAAAGGTCGTCGATGTCAAAGTTGACATCACTCGGGTGGTAGTGACACGGATCGTTGGCGAAATAGTGTAGCTTCTCCACGGCCTCGACCACATGGTTATCGATGAGCAACTGGTTGTGGGTCTTGCCATACACGGGGTCTGGCACCTTGAACTCGATGACACCGGCGGCGCGGCCGAGAGCGACGCCCGTAGAGATCGGCACGGTCATGTCGCCGAGGGTGAGGATGGCAAGCAGGTTCGTTGGGGATGCGCCCTCGGGGCGGACGAACAGCGGGTCGTTGTATTTGACGGCGTAGTTGACGGGGTCCGCGGGCTCGAGAATGGTTTGGGCGAGGCCAATGAGTCGGCGTAAGTTGGGGGTGTTACGGCGATAACCCAGGCCCTCTTGGATGGCGACGAGTTTCTCGCCAACTGCAAAAGATTGGCCTTGGAAACTTTCGACTTCTTTTTCAAAGGTGTCTATTTCTTTGAGCAGCGTGCCATCGGGCCGCCAGATACGCACGGCGATGGGGTCGCCGCGATCGGCGCTGATGTGTGAGCGGGAGGTGAGTCCTTCGCCGATAACGACCCGGTCGATCTTGCCATTTTTCTGGTTTTCGACCTCGAGGATGTCGCCGCGGCGGAGCTCATCCACGACGCGGGTGCAACGGCCCGCCGAGCAGCGTTCATTGTTGCCGGCGCACGGCGACTCATCGGAGCAGGTGGGGCCGGTGGGCTCGAGTTTGCCGACGAGGGCGAAGGGCACCTTCTGTTTGGCAAAGACGTCGTTGACCAGCCATTCCACAACGGCGAGGCGCGAGTCGGCCAAGCTCGGGCGGGTGAGCACCATCGGTCCAAGCATCGGCAGGATGACCGCTTGGTTGACGTTGCTCAGGTCTGTGCGCAGTCCGACTTCCAAGAGGCCCCCGCCGGCGGAGATGGGTGCGGCGGCGCTGATCGCGGGATCGAGCCCGCCGATGATCGTCGAGTTGATGCCACCCATGGAGGTGCCGAGAATGTAGTACGGGCTGTTGGGACCACCGACATCGACCACGCCATCGGCGTTGAAGTCTCCGGCGAGGTCATTGGCGATGCCATCGGCGTTGTGGTCTTTGGCCCAGAGGCGTTCGCCATTGAATGCCTGCAATACCCGAATGGCCTGCAGGTAGTCGACAGCGGTCTGACGAACGCTGTCGCGGGTATGGAACATGTCGTTGGTCCAAAAATCACCGCCGGGTTCGGTGAGGCCGTCATTGTTGAGGTCGCGGGCTCGGTCTTTTTTGATGGCGTCCCAAAACGGCGTGAGCCCCGCGCCGCCGAGTTGGACTAACAGCTCGCTGATGATGGCGTCGAACTCGCCGCCGAGGGGAATGCCATGGCTGTAGGCGTCGATGCCGAAGGTGGCGATGCCGAACTTGGCAAGAATACCGGCGAAGGCCAAGGGCTCGATCTTCATCGAGGTGTAACCGTGGCAATACAGGGCTACGGGGAAGGGAGCGGTGCCGTATTGTTTCTTGGGCACCACCAGCAAGAAGCGAATGCCCAAGGGACTGTGCGTTGCTTTGCCAGTGTAGTAGTCGATGTCGAAGGAGCCGCCGCCAGCGTCGATGAAATCGGGGGAGGTGTATTCACCGGCCACGAGGTAGTCGACAGCACCATAGGTGTCGAGCAGCGGCTGGATGTCGTCGGTGCTAAAACCAAAATCGACCTTGTCCGCGACGAGCTCAATGATCTTCGTCAAGTCGTTGGGCCGCATAAGATAGGCTTCGATGCCCGGGGCTTCGGAAACCGGCAGGACGTCGTCGATGTTTGGGGGGTAGAGGTCGTGCAGATCGGCCAAGGGCCCGTATCCGTGCAAACCCTCGCGAATTTTGACCAAGCCTTCGGTGACGCTCTGGGTGGTGTAGGTCCACGCAAAGGCGACATCATCGGCGCTACGGCCGAACTGCTGTAGCAGCCCGTCCTCGAATAGGGGTCGCAAGGCCTCGGTTTGTTGCAAATGGTGTACGTAAGGGAACGGTGAGCGGATAGAGTTGCCGTCGATGCCCACCAGATCGCGGGTTATGACCACCGCATAGGTGGTGCGCTCTTCGAGGGGAAAGATCGGCCGAAACACCAGCGTGTTGGTGGAAAGCTCATAAAAGGAGATGAGATCGTTGTAGTCGCGGTTGTCGTCTGCGGCGCAGGGATCGTAGTCGTCTAGGTCGCCTCGCACCGCACCCCAAAGGTTGGGATGATCGAAGGTGCCGTCATCGTCGGTGTCTTCATTGACGTCGAGAGTGCCGTCGCCATCCACGTCTTCTCCCGCATCGAGTTCGCCGTTTTGGTTGATGTCCTCCCAAACGTCAAAGTTGCCGTCGCCGTCGGTGTCTTCTTCGTATGTGTCGTACAACAGATTCGAAGCGCAAATACGTGGATCGTTTTCAAAGTAGCGGTCTTCCCGTTCGATAGTAATTGGGAAGTTGCCGTTGCCAAAGTCGAGGAGGGTCGCCTCTCCGTAGGTGCGGCTCGAAGGCGTGACATTGATGAGCAGGATTGCGTCGTCGTTGAAATGGGTGTCTGCGGTCTGTACTCGCCTGAGCTGTTCTACATCGAGCCGGCCGAGCTCAGGGCGATCTGGGTCGGGGGATTCGAAGCGAATCCAAATCGGGTTGTAAGTGCCAAAACCGTCGAGTTTGGCCATGTTGACCCGCAGCTTGCGCTCGAAGCTGGTTGTGGCGTGCAGAGAAGCATTGACACGACGTCCGGTGCCCGCGGTGCGGTCAGGACGGGTGGCAATGTCGTTGGGAAATGGGATGTCGGGAAGTGGCTCGTCGAAGATATCCCACACCACCACGGGGCCTTCCCCATCGCTCTCGGCAAAACCCGTAAGGGGCATGCCGCCGGAATAACAGCCAGCCAAGAGCAACAGGAAAAACGCAACGGAGCAGCCAACAGCGCGGCCCATGGTCCACCTCCAAGAGCGAAGGTTGTAGCGCATTGGTCGCCGTACGACCACCATGGAATCAGATAGCGGGGTGTGTAGGATAGAAGTGTCCATTGTCAGAATTGCCCGTGCTGGAGATTCTTGTTAGGGATCTTGGGTGACAAAAGTTCAGCGCTTTTTCATCCTGGTTTCTGCACTCGCCGCGACGATTGCCTGTTCCGAAACGAAGGAACGGTCCCGTGACGGTGACACCGATGCAGTCGGCGATACCGATGTCGCGGGTGGTGATGCAGGTCCGGCACGGCGTTGCGCAGGGACGCATTCCACGATTCGCGTTGACGGCGCGCAAGCATTCTTGCCCTTGGTCGAGCATCCCACCCGCTGCCTGCTGTACGGTGCCGACGTAACCACCGGCTCGATTCATTTCATTGACACGGATAACGATAGTGTCCACACAGTGACCGCTCTCGGCTCCGCGCCCACCGACATCACTTTGTCTGCGGATCTCCTCTATCTCTACGTTGCCTTGCCTGGGCAGGTGTCGATTGCCGTCGTCGACGCGTTCGACGGCACGGTGACTGATTCTGTCACCACGTCAGTTCCCCCGTACCGCGTTGCCAGGGCACCAGGGCATCGCGTCTTTTATGTCGAGGAAGAAGTCTTCACCTCGATCCATCTCGTAAATCTCAACACCGGTGTTGATGAAGAGCTCACCCCCACGACTTTGCATGAGCCTGACCTCGCCGCGAGCGCAGATGGATCGGTTCTTTTTGTGGGGGAGGCCAATCGGCCTGGAACCCGGCTCATTCGCTATAACACGGTGGGAGGTCTGACTGAGGTCGATGTTTAACACTTTGATGGTGGATTCACTTTACCGTCGCCGGAGCGCGACGTTCACCTCAGCGAAACGGCTGGTCGAGTGTTCTACGCCGGTCGTGCATACAACGCCTCAGCGCTGTCGCGGATGCTGGGGTGGCTTGGTGATCAAGTCGTGGCATCAACACCTGACGGCTCGATTCTGGCTACCGCGGAGGTACTCTTTGATGGTGATACGTTTGTGCGCTTCGCCAACCGGCCTAACCCCAACGAGGGTGCCGTGTTCTCTGATGACGGGGCTTGGCTCTACGAACTGTCCACCCAAGGCTCGTTGCTGCATCGCACAGCCGTAAATACGTTGGTGGGTGTGCACCAACTCGGTGAGACCAACGTCCCGCCTGGATCTCTTGCGCAACATCACTTTAATCAGCTCGTCGCGGATCCGATTCGATCGTTTATCTATGCGCTCGACAGTCAACAGAATCAATTGGTGTTCATCGATCGAGACTTGCTCTTGCCGGTTCGCGCAGAGATCATCGGATCGAGCCCGACGGACATGGCCCTCAGCCCAGATGCTTCGGTGATGGCTGTGGCCACCTTTGGTTCGACGTCGATTGCAGTGATTGATCTGAGTGATCCCGACAAGGTGCTCAAATCGACGTTGCAGATTGCGGGTAATCCATTCCGGCTTGCTCTGGGAGCGACGGGCCTGTTGGCGTATGTGGAACAGGATCAGTTTGCCGAGGTGACGCTGATCGAGTTTGCAACCGGCAGGGTCTACGACAACCTCGTCGATACGGTTTTTCAAGCTGACGTGGAGATGGATCCGAGCGGATTGGCTCTCTATGTGGGCGAATCGGCGGGGGAAGAAGCGCGGTTGTACAAACTCGATTTATCTGCCAACACGCTCGCCCAAGTGGCGGTGACCACCGATTCCTATTGGTATCCCACCCGCAGGGTCATCTACGACGACGGGTCCGTCTATTATGCTGGGCACAGATTCGCTGCTGAAACACTCGAGGACGTGGGTGAGTTCAGCGAGGATATTTTTGCAGTTTGCGGAACGATGGCGATTTCCCGGCGGCGCATTTTTTCGACGAACGCCTATGAACCTGATTCTGTACGATTTTTGAAGATTGGCGGATTGCCAGTCGACTCGGCGCTCGTGGTCTGTGACCCCGGTGGCGAGCTCGTCTATCAATTCGACAATGACACTGGCGCATTATTTGTCCAACAGTTGCCGAGTGGCTAAGTTTAGCTCAGAGAAGACCGAATGCTAGCTGTCCATTATCCATACCCAGGCGTAGCACTGGTTGTCACACAACATGGATCGGCAGTGGTTGGTGTGCCCACCGACGCATTCAAGGCGACCAAGGTATACTGCGACAAGCACAAGCTTCCGTTTCCGCGAATTCTCGTGGCACCGCGCAGATTGTTGGTGGGGGCCGCTCCGCAATTCAGTCCAGAGTTCTTTCTCTACGACTTCCTGTTTGTTTATGGGGCAGCCTTCAAGCCCGAGCTCCAGGGCGAGAGGCTGATCCTCGTGGTCGAGGAGGAGCAGGCGGATGAGGTCCGCGAGGCCCTGCGGATCACCCTTGTTGGGCCATCCCGTTCTGACATGCGCGGTTATGTTGACGCCGACGGCCGGCAACTCCTCGATGGTGCAGTGGTGGATCGGCTCGCGGATGTTAGCGAGCACTTGGCCATCAAGAAGTCTGACGGTCTCGCGCGCACCGTTGACGACATGGTGCAGTTCCACACCTTTGACCAACAGGGGCGAGTCGACCTTCTGGATGGCAACCTGGTGTTGGTTCGTGAGGGTGCGCACCGATTGCGCGCGCGTTGTGGGGGTGTTCAGAAGGCGATCGATCTTTCTTTTGACCTTCCCGTGATTCCCTTTGCGACCTTGCCGGTTCCAGACGTGACCCAGACCCCGGTCCGTTTTGGCATCAAACCCCTGGGAACGCGCAGTGGCTTCGACCTGTCGGGACCGACGACGGGGTTCGTGATTTGGGTCAACGGTCGTGCGGTGATCTACGATGGCCCCGTTGGCACTCGCTATCTGCTTGCGCATCAAGGCATGACCTTCGATGACGTTGGGGCGGTTGTTCTCAGCCATTGCCACGAAGACCACATGGGGGCGTTTGTCGAGATGATTCTCGCCGGACATCGGCCGCGGGTTTACACGACCGAGCCGATTTATCGCTCTGCCTTGTTTAAGCTGTCGAGCTATTTTCGTCAGCCACAGGACGTCGTGGCGCAGTACCTCGACTTCAATCGTGTCACTCCAGGAAATACCCTCGAGGTGTTTGGCGCTTCGTTCGATTTCTTCTACACGGTACATGCTATTCCCACCATCGGATTGAGCGTCTCCATGCAGTGCGGTGGCGAAGCCCACAGTGTGCAGATCTCAGGCGACACCATGGGCCATGACGGCCTAGACAAGATGAAGGTCGAGGGCGTGCTCTCTGACGATGTCTACACCGAGCTTCGCAATCTCGTCCCAGCGAGCAGAAAAAACAATGCGCTGTACTTCGCAGATGTCGGTGAGGCATTGATTCACGGCCATCCAAAAGATTGGCAGGATAACCCGAACAGAGTTGCCTATTATCACTGCCCCGACAACGAACACACTCGGTCCTTTGGTCACGAGATTGCTGCTGCGGGGAAATTCGAAACCATCATTGCTGCTCCGCGCTTGCATCCATCGGTTCCTGGCCGTTTGCTTTCAGCGCTTCGTTTCTTGGACATCACTGATTCTGCGTGGCTGTCGAGTTTGCTCCATTCGGGCAGAACGCGTGCATTTGCGGCGGGTGAGACAATCTCTGATGGCACCCCAGCGCACACGTTTTCCGTCATTGTCAGTGGTTTCGCAACGGTGTCGGCCGGCGGTAAGAAATTGACCCAGCTGAGTCCCGGAGAGTTTTTTGGCGCGATAGAGTTTACCGATGCTGGCAGTCGACAACTGGCTATCGTTGTGGCTGAGACGCCCTTGGAGGTGTTTGAGATCGATGCCGAGCTCTTTCACGATTACGTTCGTGAGGCCGGTCTTGACGATGTTCTGCAGCGGATTTGGACCCAACGGCCGCTCATTGAGAAAGCGCGGTTGTTCCGACATCTCGACCTTGGGAGTAGGAATCGCTTGGCCAGGTTTTCCACTACCGAGCAATACACCGCAGAAAGCCACATCGTCGAACAGGGCCAGCTGGGGGATGACTTTTTCCTTCTCGTTGCAGGCGAAGTCGAAGTGGTTTCAGCCGGCAAGGTGGTTGCCAGGCTTAGCGCCGAGGACGAAGAAAATTTCTTTGGCGTGTTTTCCGCGATTCATCCCAATCGTTCGCGCCGGGTCACTGTGTGCGCCCTTACTGACGTGGAGGTTCTCCGTATTGCGGGACGTCACGTGCGCGAGTTGTTTGAGCGCGACATGGGGGTGCGATTCACTCTAAATTTGACGCTCGACGCTCGCACCTGATCCACCCGAGCCACCCGAGCCACCGAGTCACCTGAGCCACCTGAGCCACCTGAGCCAAGCCAGGCAACCCATCCAAAGAGAACGGGATCCGGACCACTCTCTCTGCGCATCTTCCCGGTAATTGAGGAGTGTCGAACGTCTGACGACACGCGGGCTCTAGGGATTGAGGCGAAAGAGGCCGTCCACGAGCCCGCCGACGACAACACCGCGGTGATCCTCTGGATCGGAGATGCCCCACATGAGCGTCGCGTATGGGGAGATGCCCAGCTCGAAGCTGAAGGTCTCACCCGGCCGCACGAAGTCGAGCCGAAGTAGCCTCCCACGATTGGCCCCACCGCAAAGAAGGACGGCCCCCGGCCCGAGGCTTCGCGGGTGGACTCATGGTCTGGGCCGTTGCGCTGTCGCGTCTCAGCCGTGTTCTGGAGGAATTGGAAGACGATTCAATCACCGTCTCAACAACACCGAAGCGGGCTAAGTTACAAATGGCGAAGTAGGCAGAGGACTTGTCGAAGTAGTCTACCAGGTCGATAATTCGGGCCTAGCTCGCCTTGCCGGTGTTGTCGAGGCTCACCGAGCGGATGGTCGCTTCCATCTTGCGCTGCAGATCTGCGTTCTCTTCCGAAAGGCGCACGAGCTTGCCCGAGAGCCGACCCAAGTCCAACTCAAGGCTCGCCAGCTTCTCCGTGAGTTGGTCCATGAGCGCCCGGTTGCCGGCGGTTTTGCGCAACAAGTTCAAGTTCTCCCGCACCCGATCCTGGTCAGCCGAGAGCTGGTCGTGTTGCGCCTTCAGCCGCGAGTACTCGTGGGTGTTGTCGACGATCTTTTGTTTGAGCGCCAAGATCTCGTTGATCGGACCGGCGATCTCTTTGGGTATTTTGCCGCTCCCCAGATACAGCTTCAGTACGGTGGTCGAGAGGTCGGTGTCGATGCCGATGCGCCGCACGATCGGCTGCTGCCAGGTGACCTCGAGTGTACCTTCGCTGTGGGGTGCGGCTTTGACTGGGAAAAACAGCGCCGCGCCGGTCTCCACCGTCTCGGCGGGCTTGGTTGTGAGTTTCCAATCACCGCCGAGTTTGGCGGTCTTGACGTAGGCGGTGATCTCTTCGTCGTGGTCATTCTTGATCGCAAGGCGCTGCTTGATCACAGAGATGACCTCGGACTCGATCATGCCGGCCATGATTTTGAGCAGCCGGCCACCCTCGTCGCTATTGGTCTGGCTCTGCGTCAGGTGCACGCCACCGTCTGCGGCGTAGGTGAGGAAGGTGGTCGTGCCTTTTTCCATGCGGTCGACAAAGCCTTCGCCGAGAAAAGTCGTGCCGGAGTAGATGGCCACCGGTCCGCGCTCGAGCGTCGAGTCCGTTGCGTTTTCCAGACGCACCGACCGATAGGGAAGTGGCATGCCGGTCTCGTCGCGGTCGCCTGGCCGGAACAACACCACCTCTTGGCCTTTGACTCGCGCGTTGACAATGGACACCAAATTCGAGGTGCCGTCGGGCACGGTCACCGGGTCGACGATGTCATAACGGAACAGGGCACCGACGCTCTCGCCGGTGGCCGCCGCCGGCACCTGCTGTTCAAGCGCGGCACCCAGGTTGTAATCGAGGTTCTCCGTGTCTGCGGTAGTCGCATAGTCTTCCTTGGCCTCGTAGGGCTCGCTCGCCGCGGCGCGCGAACGCTTGGCCATAGATGGCCGGGGCATGACCATGCCGCCGGCACCACTCATGGCGGCGGGCGCCATCGGAGAGGGGGGCGGCGATGGAGAAGCTGCCATGCCTGCCCTTTCTACGGCCGGGGCCATGGCCATGCGGCGGTGTTGGGGGGTCAGATCCACGCGCGAGGTGAACTGCGGTGAGTGCAGATCGTATTTGAACGAGACCGGGTTGCCGGCCACGAGCGAGAGGCGCACGTTGTTCCAGTCTTCACCCGAGACATTGTCGACGACCGCCCAACCCTGCAATAGGGATGTGCCTTGGTCACCCAGCACCACCCGATAGGTCGGTTTCCACACCGGCATCTCGGTGATGTAGGCGACGATGAGCGGGTGCGGCGTTTCACCGGCCAACCGCACCGATAAGGTGATGGGCTTCCAGTTGCCGGCGTCCAACGCCACGTCGAGGCTCTTGTTGAGGCCCGCGCTCAAGGTTGGCTCGTTGATCTGCACGCGTTCGATGGCGTTCACGGGGTAGACGACGAGCGCCTCTTCGCGATCTTTGAGCGTCAGGCGCCACTCCTGCCCGCCGGGTTCGCCAGCGCTGCTGCCCGAGCGATCGAACGCCTCGACCCCGATGATCCTGCCCTTAGCAGAGCCCTTGTCGCCTTCGACGGTGACCTCAGCGCCGCGAAACACGGCGAGGACCTGCAGCAGCCCGCCAGCGTTGCGGACCTGCTCGGGAAGCTCGGCGAGCTGGTCAGCGCTGCGCTTCTCCAAGGGCAGAGACACGCTCACCGCGCGACCGGCACGGGTGTCGACCACGGTCAGGGACTTGAGCATGTCGTTGATCTGCTCGGGGCGCACTTGCAGGCTCAGGGCTTGGCCATTCACCTCGCCGCGGCGCTCGAAGTAGCCGATGCCGTTCTGGTAGAGGATGACCCGCGTCACCGGCAGCTCGGGACCGGCCGCATGGCGTGACGAAGACGGCTGCGTCGCGGTACAGGCCGCAAAGTGGCAACCGACGAACAACGACAACCACAAGCAGGGCGGGCAGAGATGGTTGGACATGGTGGGGAGCATAGCTTCTGGAGGATGGTCAGGCCAAGACGGCCGCAGGACTATCGATCGCTTGCGGACGTTCATTCCAGACCAAGTTTTGCCGCTGGCCCGCAAGCACGGCATTGACATCTGGCCGCGGGACGTCGCTACGATCTTCGCTCTCGAGGAGCTGCCGCCACACCACCGTGACCCTTTTGATTGCCTGCTGGTCGCGCAGGCACGGGTGCACGGGCATACACGAGTGACTCCGGATCCGACGATCCAATGCTACGATGAACGTAGCTCCACACCGAATTCGGTGTCGTTACTCACGCGACCTTCATCTTTGGCTCAAGGCCCAGACGGCAAGCGATATTGACCAGGCGATCGAGCGAAACGCCATCGAGGTTGCCGTTGACGATCCCCGTGATCACTGTGCGTCCCACCCCAGCATGTTTGGCCGCCTCCGCATGTGTGAGTTCATTTCGCACAATCACCGCACGAATGGCGCGAACCAAATCAACCTGCATTTTGACGCGCGGCTCATCCGATGCGGGAACCCCCAACACCGAGCACAGCTCCTTTGAACTTCGAGCGGTTACGTAGGCCTTGTTCTTGTTCATGGCAACATCTCCTTGAGGCGCGCACGCGCTGTATCAATCTCACGTTGTGGCGTCTTTGGCGTCTTCTTCTTGAACGCGTGAAACACCAAAAGCGTGACCTTTTCCTTGGTGAAGTAAAAGACTCGCCAATTTCCCTTTCGGTCACGGACCCGAAGCTCATGGCACGCAGGTTGTGCCGTCCCACACACCTTCCCGCAGAAAACTTCGCATTGGAAACGATGCATCGGTGTCGCAGAAATCGTTTTCGACCGCCTCGGAGCAATCGACGTACTCCTCGCGCTCCTGGCTGTAGCAACGCAAAGCATTGTCGACACATTCACCGTCGGAAGCGAAGAGTCCCTCTGGGCAGTTGCAAGCCGTGCCGTCGAGATTGCAGAAGGCACCAATTGGGCACTCGATATATCCACCGCAGTTGCCGCAGTCATCGAACTCGGCGGAGCCACCACAGACGCCAAAGCAATCGACCAGTTGGTTGCAGTTGGGGTCTCCTTGATTGGTGTCAGGATCGTGGCCCGAAGGCGTCTCCAGACATGAGATGGTGCCAAGTGCAATGGCAACGATGTTGGTTCGTCGGATAATCACGGCCTTGCTGATGAGGATAACACATTGCTGTCATCGCAACCGGGCAATCGCTCAGTCGAAACGCCGTCAGAATTGCCTAGAGGCAATCAGGTTCATCTTTCCCATGATGAGTCATCAAAGGGAACCTTCCTTAAAAGCGCGGTCATATAGGGTACACCCTTTTTGGCATACTCCGACACACGCACCAAGCCCCACAACGACGCCGGTTTGCGAGCCTCCGAGTGCTACCACCCTATTTGTCAGTCCGTAACCTGACTGCAGGAGCCATAAACGCCATGGGGTCACGGGCCCCGGATTGTCACCTGCTCGATTGCTTGGCTTTCTTCTCCAACCACTGCTCACGGGCGAATCTCCAACCATACATGCCGCCAAACACACCACCCGCAATGAAACCCATCAGGGGGCCGAACCAGTTGGGCGTCTCGAACTCGCGCTGAAAGACAAGCAAATCAACAGAGCAACGGTTTGGTCCGAATGCCGACATGGCACAAAAGAGAAGTCCCCATCCTACACTGTTGACGACTGCGCCCCAGACCAGGCGCCATCTAGGTGGCGCGATTTCAGGCGAATCGGCCTGAATCCGGGCGGCAACCCGTTCTCGTTCCCGATCCCGCTTGGCCGTGACCACGAACATGACGTCCAAGAAGAGACCTATCAAACCACCCAGCCAACCTCCGACGGCGAAGCCAGTACCGGGGGGGATCAATAGAAAGATGATCACTTTCCAATGCAGTCGTGTCCATGTCACCATTGTGTTTTTCACACGACAAGCCCCCATTCCTCGATCAATAGAAAGATGATAACTTTCCAATGCAGTCGTGTCCATGTCGCCATTGTTTTCCACACGACAAGCCCCCATTCCTCTTCTCTCAACGCATTGTGGCCGCGTACTTCGTCTCACACCAACAAGCATGAACATCAGCCGGGCAATCTCGTCGAATGCGTCCAGTGTGATCGTAAGTGGCATGAAGGCCATAAAGCCATCAGCCGAAAGTTGACATAATGAATGGTGGCCTTCTTTCTGGCCCTGACCCAACATTCGTGTCACCAGCCGCAACGTAGCGCAGTAGGCTAGCAATTCTGAGGACTTACACCTCCATGAGGCCGGCGGTTGTTGCTGCCGCGCTCGCGTCGCCCGTAACACCGTCGATGGGCAGGCGCGCTTCCATGTCGAGGTTGAAGGTGCCGTACGGCGTGACGTGGTGACGTGGTTGTAGATAAGCGGCGTCAGGGCGCGCAGCTCTTCGGGGCCCATCTGGTCCATCCACGCCGGCGCCGACAGCACCTGTTGCAGCATGAGCGTGTTGACGTACACGAGACACGCCTGCAGCAGGTGCAGGCAGAGCATCCCCGTCTCCTGGTCTTCGCGATTGTTCGTCGCCACCTCGCCGGCGCGGCCGTAGTGGATGAACGCGTTGGCGCTGTTCCAGTTCTCGATGACGTTCAGGCCTTCGTGGATCTCGCGTCGCAGCTCCTTGTGTCGAAGGTACCGGCACAGGAAGCCCGTCCGCTCGGCCTTGCCGAGCTCGGCGAGCGCTCGGTACGTCGGGTGCTGGACGTTGGTCCGAGTGAAACGCCGCAAGATCGACTCGGCGTCCGAGGTGCCCACGCGCAGCGCCGTCGCGTACTTCACCATCTCGTCGTACTGCTGGCCGATGAGATCCGCGAGATCCAGGCCTGCGGCGACGTGCAGCACGAGATCATGCTCAAGCTACTCTTCTATACGGCCGTGCGAGTGAGCGAGTTGGTGCGCATCCGCGTCGACGATGTCGACGTGGAGGGATGCCGAATCTTCATCGACCAGGGCAAGGGCAGCAAGGACCGCTACATCCTGTTCCCGGCGGGCTTCCGGTTG